>ENA-UOOH01002472-UOOH01002472.1-fermentation-metagenome-genome-assembly--contig:-NODE-2472-length-15888-cov-5.694246_pt1 | contig 15888 bp, 13 predicted proteins | sample MGYA00245778_ERZ724025 | MGnify/ENA primary metagenome ERZ724025 (study PRJEB28704, sample SAMN03018313) | fermentation metagenome | biome: anthropogenic terrestrial biome; feature: soil; material... | reverse complement strand
AATCGAGTTAATCGAGTTAATCGAGGGAATCGAGTTAATCGAGGGAATCGGGGGAATCGGGGGAATCGGGGGAATCGGGGGAATCGGGGGCACGCGTAAACCGGCGTGTCATATTTGTGTGCACGGGTTCACGTTTCGGCCACCGCCGGCCACAACGGACCTCCGACTATTCCGCCTGGGCCTGAGGTCATGGGAGGGGAGTGGACCCAGGGCAGCCAGACCGTCTTTGTCTGGTGGAATGGAGCATCGGCATCGGTATCGAATCTTTTGCCTAATTCGCCCTGCTTTTGGGATTTTAATCTTGACCCACAGGTCTGATTTTCATTATCGGGCGTAGACGCAATGGGTGTTGCGGGGCGGGGAAGGCAGCTGAAATCGAGGAGAACCGGAAATGCTGGGAATCCAGGATCCATGGATCAGCCTGGTCTATTTGCTATGCATTTTCAGCACCATTCTTTGCCTGGCGTGGGGCATATGGCACTGGAATGAAGCAAGCGATGTGGACGAGGAGTCGGCCGAAGCGATCGCCCGTTGGGCGGCTGAAGAAGACATCGTCGAAGAAGATCTGTAATTCGCCGTGCCCAATGGGGGTCATATGCATTGGTTAACCACAGTAGTGATTTTGTATTTTGCGGCGGTGGTATTTCTCGGCTACCGGGGGTACAGGACGACTAAGACAGCCTCGGACTATATGTTGGGGGGGCGTAAGATACACCCTTACGTGATGGCGATGTCCTATGGCGCGACCTTTATCAGTACCTCAGCGATCGTCGGATTTGGGGGGGCGGCGGCGGTTTATGGAATGGGCCTCTTATGGCTCACCTTTTTTAACATTTTTCTAGGAATCTTCATTGCATTCGCTGTGTTCGGCGTGCGTACACGTCAGATCGGTCTGCGGCTGGATGCCCACACCTTCCCTGAACTTTTGGGGCGGCGGTATCAATCGTTGTTCCTACAGGGCGCTGTGGCTGTGTTGATTTTCATTTTCATGCCATTATACGCCTCCGCCGTTTTGATGGGTGCGGCCAAGTATCTGGGAGAGCAGTTCGGACTCACCTACGAGACTGCATTGTTTCTGTTTTCGGTCATCATCGCGCTTTATGTCATCATGGGTGGTCTCAAGGGGGTGATGTACACCGATGCCTTGCAGGCGACCATCATGCTGGCGGGGATGGTGGTGCTGTTGGTAATGACTTACGGCAGGCTCGGCGGGGTCACCGCCGCGCATCAGCAGTTGACCGATCTGGGAGAATTGGTGCCTGCGAGTTTGCAGACGGCGGGGCACCAGGGGTGGACGAGTATGCCGGCTTTCGGCTCCTCTCTCTGGTGGACGTTGATGAGCACGATTGTCCTGGGGGTGGGGATTGGGGTCCTTGCCCAGCCGCAGTTGGCTGTCCGTTACATGACGGTCAAGAGTCGGCGGGAATTGAATCGGGCGATCCCTATTGGCGGTGTGTTCATCCTGATGATGACCGGCGTGGCGTTTGTCGTCGGGGCGCTCGCCAACGTGCATTTTGTTCAAACGACCGGTGACATTGCCCTGATTGCCGCGGGCAAGGATGTCGAGAAGATTATTCCGATGTATATCAAGGGGGCGATGCCTGAGTGGTTTGGGGTGTTGTTTATGCTGACCCTGCTGGCTGCAGCGATGAGCACCTTGAGCAGCCAGTTTCATGCAATGGGCACCTCTTTGGGACGTGACATCTACGAGCAGGCCTTGGGTAAGAAAGGCAAGGGGGCAGGTGTGAACGCCACCCGGATCGGAGTCCTTGTCGGTATCCTATTGTCTGTGTATCTGGGCTACTGGCTGGAGGTCAAATTCGGCAAGACTGGGATTGCGATCGTCGCTCGGGGGACCTCGTTGTTCTTTGGTCTCTGCGCGTCGGCATTTCTCCCCATGTACATCGGAGCGCTCTGGAGCAGGGGGATCACGCGGGCGGGTGCGATCTCCGGAATGTTGACGGGCGCTTTTGCCAGCGCATTCTGGATGCTCTTCGTCCACCAGGCGGAATCGAAAGTATTTCTCATTTGCCAGAAACTCTTTGGGGTTTCCTCCCTGGGGATGAAGCTGGTGGACAGCGCTGAAGTGCCCATCAAGTTCGGTCCCATACTATGGGCGTTCGTAGATCCGGTGATCATCGGGCTGCCGTTGGCCGCGATTGTGACGCTGCTCGTTTCACAATGGACCCGGCAATTTTCCACGGAACATCTGGATTTCTGTTTCGGAAAAGGGTTGCCCTCGAGTGCTCGATTGAACGGGGATCAGTCGGCTCAGGAGGCCAAGTAACTTATTGGGGTGGATTCGCGATGCTGGAAAGGGCAGTGCCCAACCGAGAGGTCGGGTGCTGAAGTCATCAAAATCAATGGAATCACAATTCATCTCTCCCGGGCTGACATGCCGCCTGCGACCCTGTGGGCCCGGTAGCGATTCTGAATGTCAAAGATTCGCAGCACGTACATTCTCGCGGAAATACGGTCCGATCGGGCGTGATGAGGACGAGAATGCACAAAACGAGGAGCGCGAAGTGATCCTATCAAAATGTACAATGTTGAGTGGACTGAAGTCCATCGTCGCCTTGGGGATGATGTTCTGTATGCTGACATCGGTCATTGCCGAGGTCTTTCCCCCGGCCTTTCCCATAGGGGAGAAATCGAAATTCAGCAGTGGAGGCGATATTCGCATCCGACAGGTGCATCTCGACAACATCCCGATTCTGGCGGATCCACCGGGTGTGACGAGAGACGGGGAAAACCATTTCTTCCGGTTCCGCACCCGATTCTGGGGCAAGTTGGATGCCTCTGAAAACCTGGGGCTTTATGGTCGAATGACGAATGAGTTTCGCCACTACGAGAAGCCTGAAAACAACAGCATGAACGCCCTGGACGAGATCCTGATGGACAACCTGTATCTCGATGTGCGGAACCTATTCAACGAAACGGTCGATCTGCGGCTTGGCCGGCAGGATCTGATTTATGGCACTGGTAAGGTCATTCTGGAGGGTACTCCCAAGGACGGCTCCCGCACGATTTATATGGATGCCGTGAAGCTGACGCACAAGGCGATGGACAAAACCACCGTCGATCTGCTGGGTATTTACAACCAGCCAGAGAACGAGCTGATCTTTCGGAGTGAGGATCGTGATCTGACCGGTTGGGATCCGGCCTACAACGACCTGACCGAGAGCGGCGGCGGCGTTTACATCAAGAATAGGACCTGGGATCAGGCGCCAACGGAGGCGTATTACCTATACAAGCACGAATCGGATTGGTTGAATCGGGCGGGTGATACCATGCCGGAGCGAGACACGCACACCTTGGGTGGGCGCGTGGTGCCCAAGTTCAATGATCGGTTCGACGGCAACCTGGAGGCGGCGTATCAGCTTGGAGAGCGCGGGGATGATGACATGAACGGGTACATGCTCGACGCACTGTTGAACTGGCACCCTCCGGTCATGGAGTCCTGGGCGCCCGTACTCGGGGTGGGCTGGTATTACTTGTCGGGTGACGATCCGGACAGCAGCGACGACGAGGGTTGGAATCCTTTATGGGGGCGTTGGCCGCAATACAGCGAACTCTACATTTATGCATGGGACGCGGACGGGGCAGGCCGGTGGTCGAACCTGTCGATGCCGCACGTCGATTTCAATTTTGCACCGAACGATCGCATCGCCTTCAAAAACCTCCTGGGCTACATGTTCGCACCTGAGGACAACGGCCCCGGACCAGGGGACGAGCGCGGTTTACTGCTGACGATGCGGGCCGATCTCAAGCTAAAGGAAGGTCTCCTCCTGGAGAAGGACGAGTTGTTTGGGCACCTGACCCTGGAGCTCGTGGATCCGGGCGACTATTACAATGTCGATGCCACGGCGGACTTCATCCGTTGGGAGCTTAGTTACAAATTTTAGCCGTTGGGCAATGAGCCTTGGGGTCCAACCTCTCCTCGTATTTTGAAACCATGGATCAACCGGGTTCAAGGCCCGGTTGGTCCGGGGGGCGTTGCCTATGCAGAGGTCGTCCGACAAGGTAATCGTCTTCCCTGCCAAGCTTTCCCATCCGGATCCGGAGAGCCTCCCGCAGAGGGCGCGGTGGCGTTTTCGACCTGCTTTTGGGGGTGGGTAGGTTCCATGCTCTGCACCCAACTTTTCGGGGGGAATTTTTTTTCGGATATACTGTTCCTGCAGACCAAGGCAGTTGCTGGGAACTTCTCCGAATAGGTGCATTTCCTCCTCCCGATATACCTCTGCACCCTCTGCGTTCTCTGCGGGAGTGCCTCCCCTTCCGGCCCCGGAGACCATTCGGTGTGGCCCAATGGGGCTTTCGTAAGGGGCCCTATCCGCGCGCATGCAGTGCTGCGATTGCGGCATCCCGATCGCTGAATGGGATCGCGCGATCGCCGATGGTTTGGGTTTGTTCATGGCCCTTGCCGAGGATCAGGACCAGGTCACCGGGTTCGGCTTGCAGGATGGCGGCTTGAATCGCGGTACCACGGTCCTCAATGACCTCGAAGGCATCTCCCTGAAAACCGGTGCGGATATCAGAGAAGATCTGAGCGGGGGACTCGTTCCGGGGATTGTCTGCGGTGACGATGACATGATCGCTGAATTGTTCGGCGATCCTTGCCATTTCTGGACGCTTCGTGCGATCACGGTCGCCGCCGCAACCGAACAGGGTGAGGATGCGGTTGGGTTCGAGCTCCTGGGCGAGGGTGAGGACGTTCTGAAAGGCGTCCGGCGTGTGTGCGTAATCGACGACGACGCTGAACGGATGTGGGTTGGGCACTTGTTCAAAGCGTCCTGGAATTGGGATGGGGCGGCAGAGACCGGCCTGAATGGTGGTGAGCTCAAGGCCTTCGGCATATGCGATACCGGCGGCGACCATGGCATTGGCGATGTTGTGGCGGCCGATCAGTGGCGATTCAATGTGGACCTGCCCGGAGGGGGTCCGGAGTTGGAAGCGTGTGCCATGAATGGATGCGTGCAAGTCTGTGGCGCAGATGTCGGCGATGGGGTTGAAGCCCACGTTCAGGATCTTGGCCTGGGTGACCTGGGCGAATAGGGGTGCTGCCGGATCGTCGATATTGAGGACGGCGGTGCCCGAAGTGGGCAGGCCTTGGAAGATCTTCATCTTCGCGGCACGGTAGTTATCGAGGGTCCCGTGGAAATCGAGATGGTCTGGGGTGAGGTTGGTGAATGCGCCCACCTGGAAGACAATCCCCTCCATGCGAAAGAACTCGACGCCGTGTGAGGTCGCCTCAAGTGCGCACTGCCGCACGCCCTGGTCCGCCATTTGGCCAAGGATCTCCTGGAGATCGGGCGGTTCGGGGGTGGTATCCTTCGATGGCAGGGTCGTCCCCGGCCACCGCGCGTAGAGGGTCCCGATGATCCCCGTGGGAGCTTCCAATTGAAAGATCGATTCCACGAGGTGTGTGACAGTTGTCTTACCGTTGGTTCCGGTGACTGCGAACATCCGCAACCGACGGGACGGGTGTTGATAAAATGCGCAGGCGGTCTGGGCGAGTGCCTTACGTGGGGTTGGTGTGAGGATGACGGGTACCTGCGTGGCGAAATCAGGCTCGTGTTTCAGGAGCAGTGCTGTCGCTCCGCGATCGAGAGCCGCGCGGATCTTGGTGTGGCCGTCTAGGATTTCAACCTTATTGAGTTGGGTATAGATATCGATCGCGGCGAAGAGGTATCCGGGTTCGACACGCATCGGGTCGTAGGCGATCCCGGTGATCTCGTGATCCTGGAAGCAACGAACCACTTTAGGGTCAACCGCATCCAGCAGGTGGGAAAGTTTCATAGGAGGGGAAAAGCGAGCAGATGGGGCTTAATAGGTGTAGGTGATCGGGGCGCCGATGTACATGTATCCGGGCTCCATGTACTCGAAATCGAGATCCCTGGGGCTGGCCTTCTGCCAATAGAAGGGGGTCGCCTGGGCCTGGTGCGCCGCGGATGCGGCCTTGATGGTAGAATCCATGAGCCACTTGTGGATTTCAACGTGGCCATCGGCGAAACTGAGGGTGCTTTTGCCGTTGTGCCATATGGCGATGGGGTCGACCCATGTGTGGTTGATGGGGTTGAGCGCCCAGCCGCCGACGTTGTATCCGCGCGAGTCGGCCTCCTCAACAAAGACGAATCGCCCGGCCGGATTGGTGATTTGGCTGAACTTGGCGGCAGGCTGAGCACCACCCCAGTTTTCGCCGTTCATTCCGCAAGCGAGTGAGTAGCTGTCATAGGCCCAGCCCCTTCTGGCACTGCCCCTACGGGTTCGCAGGTCGCCGGGGCAGTGGTAGGCGGCGGTCGAGGGGCTGTAGGGGAAGAGGGGGCCTTGCCGGATTCCTTCCTCGACATCGGCCAGCAATCGCTCCATCTCGTTGCCGCCGCGGCCGGACGGCTGAGGTCCCGGCCAGAAGCCGCCTGCAGGGAGACCGGGCCCCCCGACGAGGCGTCCGTCGTTGTCATCGCTGTACATGGTCCATGCATAGACGAGCTGCTTCTGATTGCTTGCGCAGCGTGCCCCGGTCGCGATCTCTTTGGATTTGCTCAGTGCCGGCAGAAGCATGGCCGCCAGGATCGCGATGATGGCGACCACCACGAGCAGTTCGATCAGGGTAAACGCGTTGTTGGAGTGCGAAGCGTGTTTCATGGATCGGCACCTCGGTAGTGTGATCGTAAAGGAGGTCTGCCGCCTGGGGCCGTGCGCCCGACATGCAGAGAGATCACACATTTTTACCATGCATTCCTCAGAGAATGCCAGTATGAAGAAGTGGGAGGTATGAGCCTTCGGCACGGTGGACACGGGTAGCCATACCGTCCCGGTCACTGGGTAGCCATACCGTCTCGGTCTGGTGAAATGGGGAATCGAAATCGAAATCGAAATCGGTATCGGTATCGAAATCGATGGCACACGCGATTCTGCGTGAAACATGCGCAGCCAAACGTCCACTACCCCGTCACCGCCCAAGCGCCCGCTGGAGGTCGTCCGAAAAGGTACGTTCCTTCCGGCGCCACTTCCAGAAAAGGGTGGCCGATCCGTCCGATCATTGTCTGAATCGGGGTCGGGGTCGGGATCGGAATCGATTCCTGTTCTGGTTGGTGCCTGGCCCGCCCACACTTCGCTTCCGAGTTGTGTCTGCACCGCAATAATTCGGTTGCGGCACCCGGTTTCTTGTCTCCGAATCCCATGCCCCGTTCTTTCGATACCGAGACCGATAGCGACCCCGACCCCGATCTTGCTTCGCCATGGACCATTTCGGACGACCTCAAGTTCGGCCCAGAAACGTACACGTACACAGCGAAGCGGTACACGTTCACGTTCACGATGATGCGGCGAGTACGAGTACGTGTACGGGTACGAGTACGTGCACGTGTACGTGTACGTGTACGAGTACGTGTACGGGTACGTGTACGGGTACGTGTACGTGTACGGGTACGTGTACGTGTACGGGTACGTGTACGGGTACGTGTACGGGGGGTGGCCGATCAGTCCGATCATTGTCTGAATCGGGGTCGGGGTCGGAATCGGAATCGGAATCGATTCCTGTTCTGGTTGGTGCCTTGCCCGCCCACACTTCGCTTCCGAGTTGTGTCTGCACCGCAATAATTCGGTTGCGGTACCCGGTTTCTCCTGTCCGAATCCCATCCCACGTTCTTTCGATACCGAGACCGATAGCGACCTCCGACCCCGAGCTGGTTTCGTCATTAACCTTTTCGGATCGCGCCCGCTCGCAGCCAAAGCGGACCTCCGCCTTTCGACTTCTTCCCCGCCTCTCATCCTCCGCGGATCCTTTCTCCGGCCTGAGCAGCAGATCACGAAAACACTTTTCTTCTCCAGCCAGTTCAGCAATCATGGGACGGCTTGACGTGCTCTCCAATCGGATCCGCGGATGGGCGCGCCCTTTAGGCAATGCACCCGGAAAGGAATTTACGCACATGGAAAACCAGCACCTGACTCGGCGTTCGTTCATCAGAGGGGCGGGAGTAGCCGCCGCCATGGGAATGGGAACCATCGTCTCCTCCAGAATTTACGCGCAGGATGACGGCACCGCCAAGCGCAAGATCGTTGCGGTCAATTGCAGTCCGCGCCGCGGCCAAACCACCTTCCGGTCACTGCAGGAGTGCCTTGCGGGAGCGGCTGCGGTCTCCGACCGGATTGAGACGACACTGGTCGAACTCGGCGGTCTGGCGATCAATGGCAATCTGGCGGCGGGGATCCCGTTGGCGGAGGGCGAAAAGGACGATTTCCCCTCGGTCGCTGGCGTGCTGTCCGCACCGGACGTCATAGGGATCGTGATCGGGTCACCGGTCTACTTCGGAAACATGAGTTCCCTCTGCAAGGCGTTTCTCGATCGCTGGATGTATTTCCGGCAGGAGGGCTTTGTCCTCTCGAACAAGGTGGCCGGAGTGGTCGCGGTCGGCGGATCGCGCAATGGCGGCCAGGAGACGACCATCAGCGCTGTGCAGTCGATCTTAATGACCCAGGAATTGGTGATTGTCGGTGACGGCAGGCCGCGGGCGCACGGCGGGGGAACGGTCTGGAGCGGGATCGAGGGTGGAGTCGAGGCCGACGAGTACGGACTGGCCAGCGCCAAGAACCTGGGCCGCCGCATCGCCGAGGTCGGACTCATGATGCATGGGTAATAGGGCCGTGCGATCGATGTCCGGTCATGATTGAGGGGTGTCGCACTCTGCCGTTCCACCACGAAGAAAACGGCGCAGGTCATGCACGAGCTAGAGCCCGTCCGAAAAGGCCCCTGGGTCTCAACGAAAGGTCTTCGGGTCCGGATAGGGAGGACTCCCGCAGAGATCGCAGAGGGCGCAGAGGTTTATTGGGAGGGGTACATCGGGTCGTTTTCAACAACTGCCTTGGTCTACTGAAACGGTATAACCTGAAATACACCAAGAAAGTAGGCTCCAAAACATGGAGCCTACCCACCACGATAAGTTAGTCGAAAACGCCACCGCATCCTCTGCGCTCTCCGCGGGAAACTCTCCGGGGCCGGAGGGGTAGGGCCAATTGTCGATTCTACCCTTTCGGGCGACCACGCGCTTTTTCGAGTCGCCTGCACCGTCGGGCCTATCATATCGATACCGAGACGGATACCGCCCCTGGGTTTGCCTTACCCCACCTGATTCGGACTGCCGGGCTCACCCGGGGGTGAATAGCGATTCCACTCCGACCGGTCCGCCATCGGGCCGGACCTGGCGGGCGGGACTCTCCGCCGCGGGGCGGAAGTCGCCCTGTCCGGGATCTATGAAGAGCGGATCCGCGAAGAGAGAGTGGGTGTCCAGTCCGGTTTCAGCCTGGTACTCATCAAAACGCTTGAGCCGTGTGCCGAACCAGTTCGACATCACCCCGGTATCTGAGTACCAGAGGTTGTAGTCCTGATCGGGCAGGGTCTCCCAGCCACTGCTGGTCCGGCTGCCCCAATCGGTGCATTGGTAGAAGATGTTGTGCTTGATCTCAACGCCCTCGGTGGCGGCGGTGTTGCTGTACAGCATCAGGTGGCTGCCGTTCGGGTCGGGACGCTGTGCGTGCGACCAGACCGTGCCGGCGTTGATGCAGGTGTTGTTGACAAACCGGATGTTTTTTGTGATCGCGCTCTCGGGATGGTTCCAGTACTCGAACGAGTATTCGGAATTGAGGATGAGGTTGTTGCGATAGGTGATGTTGACCTGGATCGACGATGGATCGCGGCCCTGGTTCGTGAGCGCCGCATCGTAGACCTCCCAAATCCGGCAACCCTCGATCAGGTGGTCGTGTGCAGCGCCCCAGAATTCGATGGCGTTGCCGAAACGGACCGGATGCCCGTCTTCGCGTGTGAACTGGTGACCGCCCCCGATGTAGGCGAGATCGCAGTCGCGGATCACGAGGTGATGCGTGTTGCCTCCGCCGAAACCGTGTGCCGCGCCGTACTTGATGGCGAGTCCGTCATAGACCACGTGGTGGCAGCTGCTCTGATCGACCACATGCCTGCGGAGCGCCAATTCAACACTGCTATGGAGTTGTGCGGGATGCCCTGCGCTATAGAGGTAGACCCGCCAGGTTGCGCCGTCATAGTAATAATCATACGGTTGCTTCAGATCCTCGATCGTCCATTTTTTCCAGCCGCATTGGCGGCCGTGATCGAAGATGATGTTGCCCACATCCACCGTGGGTGGATCGGTGACGGTCGGCGTGGCGACATTCAGGCTGAGTGGCTGGAACTCGAACAGGGCGTTTTCCGGCAGGATTCCGCCGAGGTTGAAATGCAGTTTCCCTGCCTGAGCGGAGTGCTGGATCTGGAGGACGAGCTGGAACTCGTTCCATTCCGGTCCGATGTCACGATCCATGCTCCCTGCGCCGCCGAACCGGGTCCAGGGTGCGCTCCCCATGCGGACCGACAGATCGTCGATCCGAAACGGGATGCTGCTGCGTGCTCGAAAGGTCAGGGCGAGGCAGCCTTGCTTGAGGGGGGGTAATTCCGGGCCCCAGACCTGGATGTGGTTGGGCGCCTGCCCGCTTTGGGTACAGGCCAGCTGGGTGATGCGGCCTTCCGGCAAATCCTCCGCGGTGAGCTGGACCCCTGCGCCGGCCTCCTGGTGGTGCTGCCAATGGGACTTGCGCAGATCGAGGATCTGTTTACCGACGGCGTACTCGACGGGAGGCGTGGCCCAGATGTTGGGGCGGACCTCGATCCAATCCGACGGCCGATGGCGGGGAAGCGATCCGAGGATCAGGGGTTTGGGGCCGTTGCCGTAGGAGGTGTAGGTCACGGGCGCGCCTTCCGTGCCGCTGGTTGGAAGGAGTGTGCCGCGCCAGACGCCGCCCCTTTTGAAGCGGACCGTGTCCCCGGGATGCAGGTCGGCCGTGTTGACCTGTTGTAGGCTCTGCCACGGCCACGCGTCGGAGAGTCCGTCGTTCGTGTCTTTGCCCAGCTCCGAATCGACGTAATAGGTCCGCTGGGTATGGGGCTCGGCATCAGCGGCCGGCGCGGTCCACGGCAAGCTCATGCCGGCGGCCAGTGCGGTCAGCAGCGCAAGGCAGCGGCGAAACCGGCGCGAGCAAAGGGAGGGCGATCCTTGCGGGGTGGGTCGGCGCGGGATCGGCAGCGGGTGGACGTTGGGTGCTGGTTCGGCATGCATGGGTGGAAATCCTGGGTTGGGCATGGTGAGGCGAGCGGGAGGGAATCGGTTCATTCGCTTGGCGCGATGACTGACTTCAGCGCCTTGAGGTAGGCTCCATCGGGATCTCCGCGAGTCGGTGCGATGTACCCGCCTTCGCCGAACTCGTTCCAGGCGTAGATCAGCAGGATCCGCTCCTTGGTGGCCTGTTCCGGGGACCTGTCGAGCCAATCGACGGCCTGTCGAAGGAAGTCGGCAAACTGCTCCGGGGTGCGGTCGGGGTAGTACCAGCCCGGCGCCTGATTCAGCCCGGTCGGACCTTCCCAGGGACGCTTGTCCCAGCCGGCGGTGATGATGGGGATATACGGCTGTTCGGGGCTGCCGCGCCAGGCGGCGCGGTTTGCGGCGACGAGTTGGGCGTAATCGACCTCTTTCGCGCCGGCGGTATAGCCTTCATTGATGTTGTAATGGGTGCGGTGGGTATAGCCGTCCTGAACGGATCCACGGCCGCAGCCGGCGATGGCCAGCCCCGGCAGGCCGGCGGCCTTTGCGGCCGCCTGCATCGCGGCGAAGCCATCCTTATGTTCGGGGCCTGCTCCGAAGACGATGATCAAGGGCTTGCCGTCGACGGTCAGGTACTGCTTGTTGCGCAGGTATGGCAACCAGAACTCGAACCCCTGCCGCCAGTTCTCGGCGCCGGTGATTTCGAACCCCGCGTGATTGGCGAGCAGGAGGCAGAACTTCATCCGGTTTCGGTTGCTCGCCTGAAGGAAGAGTTCCATGCTGGTGTGTTTGGGGTCGTTCCGGATCGCCTCTTCGTTGAGTGCGCGGCCGTTGTCGTGCCAATACCAGCAGAAGGCGAAGTACTGCAGGGCGTGATCGGCGGCGAGATCGATCTGGCGCTCCATGATCTTGAGCGAATCGTTGCGCCAGCCCCAGATCGGTTCGCGCTCGGGGTATTCCTCGAGCATGCGGCGGGTGAGATGGGTCGGTGCGTCCGCGGCCCACGGCTCGTTCGGGTCGTGGGCGCGGGAGCTATGGCCGGACCAGCCGTCGAAGTAATAGGCCCCGACCATGGCCTTGGGCTGGGGGGTGGTGGCGGTCGGTTCGGCCCCGCGGAGGGCGGGTACGGATCCGCCGATCAGGCAGGCCATGGCGAAGCAGGCCAGAAGTTCGATGTACGGGTGGCGGTGGGGGGACATGTGATGCTCCTTAAGCTGAGTGGATGTTGCGTGCGCGTTGGACGGCCTCGAGTTCCAGTGGTGCCTGAGCATATCCGAACTCGAGGCATTCCTGGAAGTACTGAAAGAGGAAGGGGCGGATACCGCCCAGGCGTTCGTACTGTGCGGTGTGGACGCATTCATGCGCGAGCACATGCCGTGGATCGGCGGAGTCGGTCCGGATCATGATCGCGTAGCGGAATGTGATCCCACCGATGGTCGGCGGGGTGAGCCGGGGCCGGCGGTGCGATGCCCGCAGCAGCAGGCTGTATCCGGGCAGTTCGATCTGGTCTGTCCAGAGCACGCGGATCCGCTCGGGCCGCAGCACGCCCATGGCCCGCGCGTCCTCGATCATGGAATCGGAAAGGGGGGCGCCCTGCTGGAGCACAAGCCGCTCCCGCCGCCGGACCCAAGCGGCCGCGGCGGGGAGGATGGACTGTAGGGCGAGGGTGTGGAATCGGTTCATGGGTATCTGGTACTGTAACCCACCCCCATGCGGCTGTGGAGCGAATACCACCCAGGCCGTCCGCAGCAGACGATAATTTTTCTACCCCCCCGCCCGCGCAGACCACCTCCATCGATCGGGATGTAAACTCAAATAAACTGGTGAATGACAATGTTCGCAATAAGCCGGTTTTCATTTGAATTTGTTGACAAAATAATTGTTACTTTCGGGACGCAATCCCCATCCGGCCTCATTTTTTGTTTGTCCTCTTCCTGTACCTGTGATTCAATAGGAAGAGAACCAAACCAAGAAATGTCGGACCGGGGGAATGGACTGATTGGAAATCATTGTATTGATTTCCTGGCCCGCACGATTCCGCATCGATTGGAGGAAGTCGAGGAAATTGAATGGAGCGGGTGTCTCGTCTGGACCCGTTTCAAGATGTTGGCTTACCAGTGGACCGCGGACCGACCATTGCCTTGGTGGGAATCAAATGGTGGTAGGGAGTCTGTCGGTCAATTGGCGAATTAGGAGAGAACAATGAAACGTGGTCGCCCCAGAAAGCCGTTGGTTGCTACCCCCCAAGATATTGAACAGCTCAGGGCAGTTTTGTTGTCCAAGGATGTGGGTAACGGCCTTAAGGTTCGCAGTCAAATAGTACTTTTGAGCGCAGAAGGAATGCTCAACCAGGAGATTGCGCAGAGCCTCAATATTTCAAATTCCGCTGTAGGAAAGTGGAGAAGCCGTTTTATTGAGCATGGATTATGCGGGCTTTTGGATCGGCCACGTTCGGGCAGGCCAAGGGCCGTTTCGGAACGACAGGTCCGATTGATCCTGAACAAAACGTTCCGAGCCCGGGATCCCAAGAAGAAGCGCTGTTCCTGCAGGTCTTTGGCAGCGGAGACCGGGATCGCCAAGTCCTCCATTCAGCGGTTTTTGTGTCAGTTGGGGATTTCCTCCGGCCAAATGGCTCCTTTATCAACAGTGGACTTCATATCTCTGAAGGGCGAGGTGTTACCAATTGGGGTTGAAATCACACCATTGTTTCATGCTGTCGCCGTTTTGATTTGTCCGTCCAAGCATCTGGCGAGTTGTCCTCATCACAACGGCTCCGCCCATTGTTTCGGCCAGCGGTTTCAACGCTTTTTTCTTGAAGGAACTCAGGAGTTGGCGAGGGGATTGTCATTGAGGGGTATGAATGATTCCAATTTGGCCATTTTGAAGCGGATGGAGTCGGTCAACTGGCAGCGATGCGACAGTACCAAACTCGAGCTGATTTTTCACGCCTCCAGACCGCAGCAGATCCTTCAGCTACTCTCTTGGCAATCGCATTTTCCAAATATTCAGCTTCGATTGATGAAAGACGCCGACGAATGGTTTCATACAGTCGAGAATCTGCACCAGTTTCTGAAATCGTCTTCCATCTCGCGTGCATCCCCAGGGAGTCTCGATGCGATTACGCATTTCTTTGAGATTGAGTTGAACCGTGCCCAAGGCGATCAGGCCCGAAATCTGTATTGGTTTTCACAAGAGGAAGTGAATCCGGCAGGGCTCAGCATGCACCGAGCCTGATCCATGGCCGGATCAAGTTGGTATCAGAATTGGGTGTTTTCCTATTTCTGGTACTTTCCGTGCCGCGGTGGTTTCCCGCTCGTGGGGCGTTTTATGAAGGGCCGGTCAACTCCTTGCAATCTCTGGGCACCCGGGGTGATCATGAATGGTATTGGCTTGCCCTACGGCCTGGAGACCATTGGAAGTGGAGGTAGTGTGCGTTGGGTAGCATGCTTCGCAGGTGCAGCAATTGGGACTACCGTCAGCGTGCGATTTATATGGTGACGCTGACGGTGGCGGAGCATGGACCGTTGCTGGGGAGGCTGATCGGCGACGAGCGGGCGGCGGCCATCGCACTCACTCCGGTCGGTGAGATGGTTGCGGGGTGTTGGCGTGAGATTCCCGGGCATTTCCCCGGGGTTTCCCTTATGGAGTACCAGGTGATGCCGGACCACTTCCATGGGGTATTGTTTGTGCGGGAGCGCCAGCCCAAGCCGCTGGGTGGGATGATCGGCTTTTTCAAATCGCATAGCTGCTCGCTGTTTCGGGGGATGGCGGAGGGGATTCATGCCGCACGCGGCATGACACAGGACGGAACTGGAGACGCACGGCTTCGGCCCACTGGCGGACCGAGGGGCGCGAGCATGCCTATTTGCGGAGGGGGAACTATCGGAGACAAACCGTGGGGGCTTTGGTCGAAGGGGTTTCAGGATACGATTCTGTTTCATGGGGGGCAGCTGGCCAATATGCGCGGGTATATTTTGGATAACCCTCGGCGGCTGGCGGTGAAGCGGGCGCATCCGGAGCTGTTTCGGGTGGTCCGGGATCTGTCCTGCTGTGGAGTGACCTTTGCGGCGATCGGCAATCATTTCCTTTTGGACCGTCCGGTCAGGCGGCGGGTGCGGTGTTCCCGGTCGATTTCGCCATCGGCCTTGGCCGCGCAGGCGGAGGCGCTCCTTACGGCGGCCCGCAGGGGGGCCGTGTTGGTATCGCCCTGCATCAGCCCCGGCGAAAAGAAGATCGCGCGTGCCGCGCTGAATGCGGGCCTATCGTTGGTTGTCCTGCTTCAGAATGGTTTTCCGGCGCGGTACAAACCGCCCAAGACCTACTTCGAGGCGTGCGCTGCCGGCCGGCTCCTCATGCTGGCGCCTTGGCCGTATCACAGCGGCAAGCGCTGCATCACCCGGGGTGAATGCCTGGCTCTCAATGAATACGCGCGAATGATCGAAATGGAGAGTGGCAACCGGAGCGGGTTCCGGCATTGATCTCTCATGTTTCCACGTCATGGGTTGATCCACCCGGTATTCAGCAATAAAGGCTTTGGAGGTTTTTGTGGGAAATGTTAGGTCATTTTGTTACCGGCTCAGGATGCGGAAGCGTATTTGGACCTCATCTTCTTCAAGGGGGATATGGATGGTTTGCTCAGGGGTATTGGTGATGAAGAAACTGTGGTCCTGCCAGGGGCTTTCGAAGGGGGGATTGGCCTTTTGAACTCTGTTCAGGGCACGTGGTGTGGGGTGCATTCCGCGTTTGTCCTGAAAAAAACTGATATATGCACCCCTGAAAGAAT
>ENA-UOOH01002467-UOOH01002467.1-fermentation-metagenome-genome-assembly--contig:-NODE-2467-length-15903-cov-103.958291_pt1 | contig 15903 bp, 22 predicted proteins | sample MGYA00245778_ERZ724025 | MGnify/ENA primary metagenome ERZ724025 (study PRJEB28704, sample SAMN03018313) | fermentation metagenome | biome: anthropogenic terrestrial biome; feature: soil... | reverse complement strand
ACCGCCGAAAACACGGATTGAATCCCCTGCCACACGCCGGAGAAAAATCCTGCCGCCGCGCCCCAAACGGTTTGGATGACGCCCCATGCTGCCGTAAAAAATCCGGCTATCGCCGCGCCGACCGTCTGGAAAAACCCGGCGATGGCCGTCCAGATTTCGATAACCGCGTTGCGGAAACCCTCATTGGTCTGCCATAGATGGACGATAACCGCGATAAGCGCCGCGACACCGGCGATAATCAAAATGATCGGATTCGCCGCGACCAAGGCAAACAGCGCGGCAATTCCTCCGCCTAAAAGTTTTATCCCTCCTATGAGCTTAGAGACTCCTACCGCAATCGCCCCGATTCCCATCGTGACCTTGCCGATCAGGACCAGCAGCGGGCCAACCACGGCCACAATGCCTAAAATTGTAAGGATAATCTGCTGCTGCTGTGGGTTCAACGCGGCGAAATTGTCAGCAAGGCCCTTAATAAAGCCGGTCAGTTTTTGTATCATCGGCAGCAACATAGTGCCGATGGATATGGCCGCGGTTTCAAGTGACCCTTTCAGTTGCTCCAGCGCTTTTTCGGTCGGGCCCATCTGCGAATTTGCAAGCCGGGAAGCTGCGGTCTGGTCGTTGGTCGCCTTTGTGTATTTCGCAAGTCCCGCCGAGCCCTCGCCCATCAGCACCGTTGCCGCGCGGGTAGCATCGCTGCCGAAAATCGTAGCCAGCGCCTGCTGCTTCTGTTGGTCGGATAGCCCGCCCAACTTGGATTGTAATTCCTGCGAAATTCCGCCCGCGTCTTTCATGTGACCGCTGCTATCCCATACGTTTATACCAAGGGTTTTCATTTCCTTTGCGGCAGCACCCGTAGGCGCAGCGAGCCTTTGGAGCATCGTTTTAAGGGATGTACCGGCATCACTGCTGGTCACGCCCGCATCGGCAAATTCGCCGAGTACAGCCGTCGTATCCTGAATCGACCATCCGGCTGTGTGCGCCTGCGCGGCACACTGCGACAAAGCGTCCGCAAGCGGACCAACGTCCGTAGACGATGCCGCCGCCGCACCAGCAAGGGCGTTGACGGCCTGTGCAGAATCCTTCGCGGAAAGCCCGAATCCGCCCATTGCCTGAACAACGGTATTAGCTGCATCTCCGAGGCCCATCCCGGACGACGCCGCAAGGTCCATTGTGGATTTCAGCGCGCCGCTTTGGATTTCCGCCTCTGTCAGGCCGCCTTTGGCAAGCTCCGTCATGGCATTGCCTGCCTCGGTCGCGGAAAACTGAGTTTTTGCGCCCATATCCATCGCAAGATCGCGGAGTCCGCCCATTTTGCTCATGGGGACGTTCAGTGCGCCGGCGGTCTGGCTCATGGATGTTTCAAAATCCGACGCGGTTTTTACGGCCGCCGTGCCAACGCCGCCGATAGCCACGGTGGCGGGCAGCATTTTTTTACCCGCATCGGAAATCTTTTTTCCGGCCTTTTGAGCCCCGGTGCCGAAGGACCCAAGCGCCGTCTTTGCTGACTTGTCTATTGTGCTCATGCCAGACTGGAAACTGGAGGCGTCTATTTTTGTGTCTATAGTTATCGAGCCGTCTGCGGCCATATGTATCACCTACTTTTATAAACAGAGAAAATATGGTACAATGTGGGAAATAAACAAAGGGAGATGCCTGTATATGTTTAAAGGAAAATCAAAAGAGCAAAAACAAGCGGAGCAGCTTCAGAAATTTCAGGAAAAATATCACTTGGATGAGCTCCAGCCTCAGGACCTCGATACCGTAAAACAGATTGCGACGGATCTCGCCGGGAACGGATTTTTGAAAGCCGGGATGGCGCTGAGCTTTTCGAGCGCACCGGACCAGGCAAAGGTAACCTACCTATCGGCGCTGGTGGAACAAAACTGGATCATCATCAATCAGTTGAGCCGGATTAGCGCAAACCTCGAAAAACTGCTCAATAAATAATCACGGTTTTCTATGCTCTCCCGCCCATCTTTCCGCCTCGGCGAATCTTTTTGCCACCCGGTCCTTTGCAGCCTGTTCCGCCGCGGCCAGCGGCAGCTTCTCAACGCCGAGAGGCTTCAACCGGAACTGCCGCTTTAGTTTTTCGTAGTGTTTTTTCTCCGCGCCCTTGAGGCCGTGCAGGTCCATCGTGCGGTACCCCATAATCTTGACAATTTTGCAGTCCTCAGGCAACCCGAAAAACAGCGCCCGGAACTTCCACCAGTGGAGCTCGACGCTGTTCAGGTCAATGCCGTAAGCCTGCATGAACGCCGCGTAGATGTCCGGCGCGTCCACTTCGAAATCATAGGCCCTGTCGTGTGAATTCCCGCCACCGCCCGCGCCCTTGTCTTCGGGCGCTCCACAACGATAGAACCACAGCAGCCCATCAACGGCCTTTTGCGGGTCGGAGATGGGCTCTTTGTATAGATAGGACAGCGCCAGCGGCAGTTTTAAATCCTCCGGCGCTTTCGGGTCGGCGAGCATCAGCTCCAGCAGCACCATGAATCGGAAATCCGTGTTGACGGGCACCCCGTCAATTTCGTCCGGCAGGGCGTCCAGCAGAATATTCATTTTTTAGCTGGATGCCGGCGGGCAACCCGGTTCGGGCTGTACTTGGCCGTAAGCGCGGTGACATGATCGTTCAGCTCTTTCAGCTGGCTGCCCACAGCGTCGGCGAGCGCCACGAAAGCGTCGATGTGCTCCCGGAATTTCACCCGGCCGCCGAACAGCTTTTTTCCGGTTCCGTCTCCGAAAACACTGTCGAAGCACTCCTCGATGTAAGCACAGACTTTCCGGCCGGCTTCGACATAGTCGGACGTGTCTTTTTCAGCTTCGGTCTTGTCCTTGACCACTTTAATGGCCTTTTCGACCCTGTCGGCCACGTTCAGGTCATCGAGGTCAAGCTCTAAATCCACATTGTTAATTTTAATGTTCGCCATTTAAAAGCCCTCCTGTCAGGCGCCTGCCGGCGGGGTATAGGTGTAATCGGCCGGAGTCGCGGTGGAGTGCGCGTCAATGGAAAATCCCGCGTTTTCTCCTGCGTCGCCGCTCTGGTCGTCCTGCACGTCAAACATCAGGTCGCCCTTTTCACCAGCACCCGTCAGAATGTTGAAATAGATGTACGGGCGGACGACGGTACTGCCGACGCCGAATTTAATCACGTTGGACAGTGCCCAGTCCTGGAACACATCGCCTACCATGCGGTCGCCTTCGATGGAGAACGTCCGCTGCGCCCCGGTGCGGGCCGTCTGCTTACCGGTGCGGATATACTGCTTGTCGTCGGTTTCACTGTCGATGGAGCCCTCGTGATGCGTCACACCGGCCTGCACGACATCATAGTCGCCGTCTGCGACCGTCGTTCCGCCAGTCGCTGCGGTCGTCGCAACGGCCAGCACAAAATCGTCGTTGGTGGCGATGCCCGCGTATTCCGGGGACGGCGTCTTTCCCTGCATCAGTTCTGAAAGTTTCAACTTAATCCCTCCTGATAGTAAATTAGTCTGCATTGGATTTGGTATCTTGCGGTGTCCGGGGATGCCCCGAACAGGTACCCGGTTGACTGCGCTTCAATCTTTCTCGGCGTTTTACCGGGGCCGAGAACGGGGAAGTTCCGGGATTTGGTCTGCTGGTCGAGCCAGCCGGCGAAATCCTCATAGAACCCGCTGTTGGCGATGTTCTGGAGCACGTCCGGCCCGTAGAACTCCCGATTTCCGAACGCAAAAAGGTATTGCTTCATGGCTGCGCCGCGGGCGTACCGCTTGATATACGGGTCACCCGTGATGGCATCGATGGTGTACTCCCGCACCTTTTCCGGCAGATAGTCTACGTTGATTTTCCCGTCACCCAGCAGCGGGCAGGTCTTGAAATAGTCGTAAAGACTTTGAATGATGGGCATCATTTACCTCCCGCAATTTTCTTCACGCCGGCCACCCATGCCGGTTTGTGCGAAGCCTTCGCCCTCTCAAACCATTTTCCGCCACGCTGGGCGTCGTAGCCGCGGGTTTCGGCGGTGTTGTAATACTGATACCGCGCATACGGTGCCACCCAGCTCACCGTGCCGGAGCCAACCACCGTGCCGAGCTGCCCGGAGCGAGCCAGCATACCGGTTCTAAACGGTACCAGTGGCGTACTGTCACGCAGCACCTCGGAATCAAGGAACTTCTGGGCGCGGGTGAAATTGCCAGTCCATTTAGTGCCCGTGTCCGGCGCCCACGTCAGTTTCGCCGTTACATGGCCGTTTTTGGTCTTGACCTGGACGATCTCGCCGCGTGGTGTTTTGACGATCAGCTTTTGATTTCCGGCCATGTCCTCACGCTCCGTCTATGCGCCAGTGCTGGACGGCGGGGGAACCGCGGCGGTTGTCACGCCAGCCGGTCACCGTGAAGCACTGACTGTATTTCCCGGTCACGTCGGCCGCCTTCGCGATGTCGTCGGCAATCAGCCCACGCACCACGATGTCCCCGTTCTGGAGCGTCCAGAGGCCCGCCAGATCGCCGCTTTCAGCGGACGCGTAAATCTCCGGTAGGACGAACTGCTTGCCCTGTGGGGCCGACGTGACAGGAATCCGCACGGTATAGGTGTTCGCGGAGTTCAGCCCCTTGTCGGATACGCTAACTGCTTGCCCGCCGTACCATTCGACACCGCGAATCTGTGTGCGCTTCCACTCGTCGAGGCGGGTTTCGCGATTGTACCATTTGTTAAAAATTGTGATGTCGGCGTTTGTCAGCATAGCAGCCTTCTTTCAGCACAAGCCCTGATACAAAAGCCCGGTTCCGTACAGATAGAGCGACGCGGCGTCGAGCCACTTCTTCTTCTGCGAGGCCGAATCGTTTTCGGACTGCACGTAGGAGACAGAGCGGCCGTCCGTGTTCTCGCTGGAGAGCGCTTCTCCGCTCTGGACCGCTTCGGACCGCTGCATGGCCTCCGCCACGGCGCAGCTCGCCATTTTCACGGAGTCGCTGTCTGCCGTCGCTCTGCCATGTGTGACCGCGTTCAGGTAAACCGTGGCCTCTAAGGCCAGCCGGTCGAAATCATTTTCCGGAATTTTCTTGCCGTGGAAAGTCTCGGAGTAATAGATGTAATCTGTAAACGCATCCATTTTGCCCTCCGTCAGCCGTTTGTGATAAGCTGCGCGATTGCGATAGCCTTCGGGTCATGGACAATGCTCCAATTCGCCGCGGTAGAGAGCTGATCGTTGGTCGGGGATTCGGTGAATCCGGTCGTGGGCAGATTGAAGGAAAAGCCGTTCGGGTGGACAGTCTCCCTGATTCTTGTGTAAAGTGTATCCTGGCCTCCATTTTTTGCCGGCTCGCGGTACACTTCGGACGGAACGTCGACGCGGGCCGTCGCAGTGCGGAGTACACCGGTTCCGAGCAGATAGGTGGTATAGCGGATCAGGTTCATGTTGTCGCCTGTACCACCCACGGGAGCGGCTGGCACGTCGTCATCGACAATGCAGGTGTAACCGTTGACGGACCCCAAAGCGAGCGGGCGTTCGATGCCGTTCGCGTCGGTCTGTTTCCAGTATTCGAGGAGCTTGAGGTTTTCCAGCGTCTTTGCAACGTTGGAATGCATGATAACGAGGGCAAACTGGCTCTTATTATCACCGAGCGCCTGCGTTGCGAGATCGTTCAGGTCGGTCGCACCGATAGTGTACGGTGTCGCAGTCGCGGAACTCAAATCTGCAGTATGGGCAGCCCACTTTTTCGGGTTTCCGCTTGCCCCGGTGATTCCAAAAATACCGGAAAGAATTGCAAGCAAGATTTTTTGGCGCTGCTTGTTCCAGTACCGGCCAACACTGTTTGCAATGTTGCCCATCGGGTCCGCTCCGGTCAGCTCCGCCGTAAAGTTGCGGGCGGTAAATCCTTTCGCGCGGCCATACACCACGCCGCTCTGCGAAGCGCCGGACGTTTCGGCAGTCTGAATATCGGTCTGGCCGTCGTAGTTGTCCGGGTCGCCGTCGAGAATGTTGTAGAACGGAATGGTGTAGAAGTTGCCGCCACCCTGGATCATGCTGGCGATGGTGGCATCCTGCGTCATCGCTCCGCTGTTCAGAATTGCGAGCCGGACGGGGTCGGGGGCTTGCCCCCAAGCGTTATTAAAAATTTCCTCGTCGAAAGGAAAGCCAAGAAAAGTACCAGGCATAAATCATTACTCCTTTTTTTCGTCAGGTTCTGGTTTTGCATGGAGCAGCCCCTTGTAAACGTCGGGTTGCTCGGTTTTGAGCTTGAGTTTTTCGAGATAGGTCATCTTGTCGAACGCCTTTTTCGTGATCTCCGGCGCGCCGTCACCGTCCATCTTGTCAGTGAACTTCGGACCGGGCTTTACTGGAGCGAAGGCGTTCGGATCGTCGGTTTTGGCCTGCTTCAGAACATCGTCGAAACCGATCAGCTTTCCGTTGTCGATTTTCAGCGATTTTTCTTTGAGCAAACCGATGAAAGCGTTTTTCGCAAACTTGGAAGAAAACTTCACGCCGGAAAGGGCCTTGCGCACGGCATCGTCATAGACACGAGCAGCCTGGGCGGAATCGTAATCGGCTTTTGCCTTTTCGTACTTGCCCTTCCAGTCGTCTGCGGCCTTTTTGATACCGTCGATGTTCATTCCCTTAAACTTTTCGATTTGGTTGTTTGCGTCATCGAGCTGTTTTTTCAGGCCGTCGCGGTCGGTCGTGAGCGTGGTGATGGTGCCTTGAAGCTTCGTGATATCCTTGCCGTGCAGCTCAAAGACCTTTGCGGCCTGGTCTTCGGTCAGCCCGAGGGTAGTCAGTTCTTCCTTTTTCATAAAACCTCCATACAGCTAAGCGTTTTAGGTGGTCGCTGTCACCTGCTGCCGCGCGGATTAGGCCGGCGCGGTGGGCCAAATTTCAGTATAAAAAACCTTTTAACGTCATGCTCAGGACAATCATGCGGTTGCTTTCCTATTCGCCCACACGGCTTTTTGCGCCGCACTGCGCTCGAACCCGAGCACTTGCTCACGCTCCCGCTGGCGGTCAAGGCCGGTTTCATTAAGGAATTTTCTCAACGTGGCTTCTTGCTGTTTTAGTTTGACAGATGCCGCGCTGAAATCCTCTCGAAAAGCGTTTTTCAGCGATTCGGCCGGGGCGCTTTTCACGCCGGCATCGGCCCCGGCAAGATCGCGCTTTGTCGCCCGGATGGCCCGCTCCATACCGCGCTGGACCTGTGTGGCGTCGTAATATTTGAGTTTTTCCCCACCGTAAGATACGGTTTTGTCCTCATACTCCCGGAGCTTTGAACGAGGATAAGCGGATTCGGACAGACCCTCAAAATAGGGGAAGAAACTATGCCGGCAGTTCCAACCGCAGAGCCCCGCACCGGTGCCGTACCCGGTGGAACTCTCGAAATCAGGGTACCGACCGGAACCGCTACGGCTGAACACCCGCCCTTGCCACACCTGATGGCTCGGCCGGGCGCCGGGATGGGCGGTCGTTTCGACGAGGTCACAATTCATATCGTCCGCGTACCGGAGCGAGACTTTCGCGGTCGTCTGCCCGACACCGGTCAAAGTTGCCCGGCGGACAGCGACGTCAAGCTGGTCTTTCCATCCGGTAGGATAGAGGACTATTGCGCCTGCCCGCGATGCCGTTTTCACGGCGTTTCGGATAGCCGTAATATAATCAAACGCCCCGCTTTCCACTTGCATCTCGGCCATTGTGGCGGCCTGTATGTAAGCTTGCTGGGTCGATACGGCGGTAGTCATTGTCAAGTTTTTTAGATTGCCGGAAGTCTTTATGATTCCGGCCTGAAGGACCTGAGCTGCTGCAGGCGATTGGCGCAGAGGCAACGGAGCAAGCCCGGCGGCCTCGTAAATCGCGAAATCGTAACGGAGCGCCTCGATTCCTGCGTCCTCAAACAGAGTCCGGACCTGCGCGTCGCTCGCACCGCTGATTTTTGCGATCTCGTGGACCACGTCGTTATAAAGCAGCCCGGATTCCTGCAATCGCTCCGCCTGCCATTTTGCCATGTCAGTAACCTTGCCGGTCTTCACAAGCCGGCGAACGATATCGCGGAGGATTGCCTGGTCAAGCTGGTTGTAAAGGTTGAGGAGGCCCTCGGCAGCCGTGTCGTAAAAATAAGGAGGGAGCATTTTATTTCTGGCCCTCCTGTCCGGTGTCCGGCGGTTCCTGCGGCCCGCCTCCACCTTCTTCAGCCGGGAACGGCGAGCCTGAGCCGCCCGAAACCTCCGCGACAGCGGCTTTCGCGTCTGCTGGGGAAAATCCCTCGAACATCTCAAGGTAACGCTCCATCGGGAACTTGCCGGCGACGACGTAGGACCAGAACATCTGCTTTTTCTGTGCCTCATCCACAATTGTGCGGGCATCTTTTTCGAGATACCCTTCGTAATCTACAAGATATTTCCACTTCGGGATTGCGCCCGCCGTTGCCATTTGCCAACCGCGTGCCCGGTCCTCTGTGACGTTCACGGATAGGTCTTTTAGATTGTACTGCTCCTTGTATTCTCCGGCCGGTGCGAGACCGTACAGTGTCGCATAGGCGTCGAGCGCATAGGCCAGACCGGACAATGCAGTTTTCAGCGATTTCTGAATGTCTGTCACGGTTGAAATGGTCCGTTGCTGGTCCGCCTCAATCTGGGTCGCCGTGACCACGCCGGTCTTCTCGCCGAAGGAGAAATAACCGTTGCTGAAGCCGCACTGATTTCCGGCAATGTTGAGGAATGTCTGCATAGCGGATTTGTACTGCTCGATTCGGATTTCCGGATTGAATTCGTGGTAGGTATTTTTTTCGTCAATGCCAAACTCAAGACCCTGAATCAGGTCTGGTAATGGATTTTCAACAACCACACCGTTGTCATCGCGCTTGAGTGCCTTGTCCGAGATAAACAGCTTACGGTCAGCTGTTGCTATTTCGTGCCGCAGCCCCTTTGCCGTAATGTCAATGTCGTGGATAGAACCAAGCGCCTTCGAGAAAATCGAGCACCCGAGTGGCGACGAACTATCAATGGTGTTTGCCCACGGCATTTTCAGATAGGAAAAAATCGGCCTTTCGAGATTGGCAATACTGATTTCGTTCTGAATGTCTTTCCACTCCGGCACCGCCGCAAACGTCGTTGGCCGGCCGATTACATCTGGAGAATCGCTTTCAAAAACTTTGTTGCTGATGCGGTACAATCCATTTTCGTCAAACCGATGGTACTCAAACCGGTTAAAATACCGGTCAAGGTCTTGCCGCTGCGCGACAAAGATTGAACCCGTGATGTTGCCGTTCCCGTCGGTGTTGGTCGGGATGAATAGGCCCGGCTTGATATAATCCACACCGTCGCCATTCGGCTTGAGCATGAGCCCGCCGAACGCGCAGGCATATTCGAGTTGCGTGCGAAGCTGGTCGCGTACAATATTCATTTTCTCCTGGAGGAAGTCAGCCCGCGGGGATCCGGTGATCTTGAAGTCCATCTCAATCGTTGCGAGTCGGGCTGCTTCGCTCGCAACAATCGCCGCAAAATTGGCCGAGGGAAGGCGTTCGTCATTCCAGGGAGCGCACCCTTCGTAAATGTTTTTCCAGCTCTTGATAGTGCCGAGATAGGCCGATGAGACGGCCGGTTGTACGCCGAAAATCTGATAAACTTCGGACGGCTGAAACATCATTTTTCGGAACACCCCCTTCAACCAGCTAATAAAGCCCAAGAAATCACTTCCCCAGAATGTCGTTAAAGTTCGTCACAGGATAGAGCTTGACAAAAATTTGCGCCTGACGTTCGACCATGCTTTCATAAATATTTTCAAAATAAGAATGATGCTTTTCAAAATAGGCTTCAGCAGTTGCGATTAAGGTTGTCGTCTGCACATGGATCAGCTCGTGGACAAGCGTTTCGTACCAATCGCCGGGCTCATCCGTACTCAAATAAATATCAGCGGTATTTGAACGGGTATTTCTCACAGAAACACCACGCGCAGTATAATTGTCATCATCGGTTTGTTTCGCAATATCGTGACCAGAAACGATGTGAGTTTTGATGTCCCAGTCCTGAACCCTCAGGATCTCAGCCAGCTTCTTTGTGACCTGCTCGAGCTTTTTCTGTTCGGGAATGTCCATTATCTCACCTCATTGCGCAAGACCGTATAAGCAAAATATCTTGTATCGTCCATTGCGTGGTCAAACTCTTTTGCCACGGCGTCCTCCGGCTTGGTCTCGTCCCAGCAGTAGAGCCCGAACTCGCGGATACAGTCTTTACAGGATTCGTGCACCCTGATCTTGCCCTGCTGGAGCATCGTCGCGGTATAGGCGATCCCTGGAATAACGTCGTTTATAGCCTTATCAACCGGGAATTCTTTGTGCCGGTAGACCACCTCGATAAAGCTGCTTGCGGACGGATCGACGACGACGCGCTGAATATAATGATCGCCCGCCAGCTTTTTCACTGCGGCGTAATGTTCCTCGTCGGTCCGCTGATATTTCTCCTTGCGGCCGTCATAATAGTATTCGGCCACACGGTAAGCGACGCCGTTGCGGAGACACCACAGTCCAGCCGAGAACGGATTAAGAATGCCGTAGTCGATAGAGATGAAATACCTGCCGGATGGAGGAACATCCTTCACGACGTTTCTTTCTTTGCTGAACATCGGATAGACAAGCCCTTCTGCCTGCACCCATTCGCCCAGAATAAACCGTCGATAAAATACGCCGGAGTACATGTTTTCGTATCTGGCAAGAGTTTCTTTTGTCAGCGATGGATTGTCTTTCATCACAAAATGCAAATACATCGCGTTTTTTTCTTTGGCCTTTAGAATCCAATTCTGATAGAACCAGTGCTGCGGATTCTCCGGGTTGCAGTTGAACCAGAGCTTTGAGCCCTCGACCGAGCAGCGTGCCGTCGCCTGATTCACAAAAGATTCCGGCATCAGGGCGACTTCGTCGAGCAGCACGCCGGCAAGCGTAATACCTTGGATTAAGTCCTGCGACCGCTCGTCTTTTCCGCCGAACAGGTAAAAATAATTGACCGCCTTGCCTTTGGTGACGGTTAGCATGTGAGTTGAAACGGAATAATCCATAACAAAGCCGTTCTTCGCCCAGTAGGTCATGCCGACCAGGGGCCTGATAATGTTTCGGACTGCGCTCTGGACGGACTTGCCGCAGATGCCGAAATTGCGCTGATTAAAATCGTGCATGGCCCAGGCGACAAAGGCCATCGACATGATCGAGGTTTTTCCGGACCGGACCGCCCCGTCGCAGATCAGTGCGTCATATTCACTTACCGGGAATCGGAGGATTTTTCTCTGCTGCGCAGACATCATCTGGATTATCGCCTACCGTTTCGTAAATCGATTTGGTCAAGGGGTCGTCTTCGGATTCGGATTGAGGCTGCGCGGCCTGCGGATTCTCTCCGGCGGTGTCACGCATAAATTCAGCCGCCCGAACATCACCCCGCAATGCTTTATTCAGAATAGCCACAAGCATCGCAGTCTGATTGATCGCGTCTTTATTCTTAATTCCGAGCTTTTCGAGCTCTGCTTTGATCTTTTCTGGAGACTTCAGCCCCAGCACAAGCCTGGCGGCCTCTCGCATTGTCTTTTTTGCGCGTCGGGACCGAACGGAGGCCTTTCCACCGGCGGACGCAATTCTCTTTTGCTCTTCTTTCGTTCTCTTGTTGAGCGGAATTAAGTCTTTTTCAGCCAAAATTGCCACCATCCATTAGATATAATTGCTAATTTTAATTGCATTTTTATGTAAAATGTGATATAATATATAGATAAAAAAAGGAGATGAACGCCTTGAGCTACAAAGCCCTCACCGTGCGGCCGGATTGGATGGCCTGCTATCTTGCCGGAATCAAAACGGTCGAATGCCGCACATGGCAAACGGATTACCGTGGCGACATCATACTGTGCAGCAGCGCCAAACGGATACGGGATACCATACCGGGCTGCGCGTTGATGATCGCCCGGCTTGACGGCATCACGCCATTCGCTAAAAAACACCTCAAGCCCGCTGTGCTTCGGCCGTCGGATGTACCATCACGTGCCTTTGCCTGGATATTTAAGGATTTCAGACTGATTAAGCCTGTGCCTGTTAAAGGGCATCTCAGCCTGTGGAATTTAGATATTCAACCAAAAATCATTCCCGGAACGTTTCAGTCTCTTTCGGATGATGACCTCACCCGAATATATGGAAAACTAATCGCCTGATTTGTTTCGTGTGATTCGTCTGATCTGTTCTGCCGTGATATATTCTTCGTATTTTGGGACCGAGATTTCCTTGAAAAAGGCGTCTCGGTCCTTTTCGTCTGCGAACACGACCACGGCATACCAATTAATAGAATTTTTCTCTTTGAGATTGTCAACTCCCTGCGCTCTGGCCCGTTTTATCTCATCGATTTTATCCTTTGTGTCGTTCGCTTCCGGCGTATCAAATAGTTGGCTGAAGCGTTCATCACCGTCAAACATAAAATCCACATCGTTCTGAGTAAAGCCGAGGTCGTCGGTCATGGACAGGTCAAAATCTTCTGAAACCTGGGCCAGCTTGTCAAGGTCCCAGTCGCCCTGCATGGACGGGTTGTTGAGCTGTACGTTCAAAGACGCTTCTTCCCGCTCGTCAACATCGACCACGCAAACGGTCAGATCATAGTCTTCGGATTTTTCGAGCGCGTCGAGCTGTTCGAGCCGCTGATGGCCGCCCACAAGGTTCCCGGTTCGCCTATTCCAGGTTAGGGCGGACACTAAGCCGTGTTTTCGGATATTGTTGCGGAGGCGCTTTTGGGCGGCCTTATTCATTATGCGCGGGTTGTAGGGAGCGTTTTTAATCTGGCTTCTGTGAATCGTCTCCGTGTCGTAATTCTGAAATTTGCTTTTTGCCATATTTCAGCTCCCTTTCCACCGCGGCACCCGCATAAGGGTAAAGGCGGAGTATTTTTTGATAGTCGTTCGGATAATGCTGCTTCACAAAAAGCAGCTCTCGTCCCTCCAAGCTCTTAAAGCTGAAATGCAACTCCCGGCTGTCCCGGCCGAGATAGAGCTTTTTGAACTTAATGTAGTCGAGCACTTCCCGCTTTTTCCAGCCGGAGATGGGATATAATCGACCGCGTTTTTTGTCAATACTACCGGAATGCTTTATCATCGCCCGGCGGACAATGGAATCCGAAATACGCTCTCCCGCCGCAATCCACCAAATTCCGGTCCGGACCCGGAGATAGTGGTAAATATCGTTGATTGAAATGATTGGGACCGTTTCATCCGGCTCACGGAACGAGCCATACCGCATGAAACTCGACACATCAAAATGCGGAACCCGGATTATTTTTGTCTGGTACCGCAATTCGTACCAGCGGAGCGTCCGTTCTTGAAATTCAAGGTTCGGGCAAATATACATAAAAAACGGCTGAACCGTTTTGAAATAACGGAAGCACAGGTCAAGAGTAACGATTGAATCCTTACCGCCGGAGAACCCGACGAGGACAGAATCAGTTACCTCGGACTGTGCTTTAATCGTATCAAACAGGATAGTGGACATTAGCCACCGCCCCCGCCGGAGCTTCTACGCCTGAAATAGTTCCGGGCGTTTCTTGCCGCTCTTGTACGGGTCCTATTTGTCATCCGGCCCGTGATCCTGTTAATGCTCGCACGCACACCCATCGATTACACCCCCTTTCGCCTTTTTCTGGACTTGCCGGCCTTATGGAGAGCGATCGCAACCGCCTGCTTCTGCGGCCGACCTGCCCGGATTTCAGCGGCAATGTTTTTAGAAATAACCTTTTTAGATTTTCCTTTTTTGAGCGGCATAAGACCGCCTCCTTATAAAAAGCGCTCTGCTAATGCAAGACGCTGAAATATTCGATTGGGCAGCGTGGAATTGTACGGGTAGCTGTTCCGTACCTTTCGCGCTGCCATGAATCCGTGTACATATCCTGGCCGACAGATTCTCTGGTGTCACCGCCCGGTTTCGCCCCGGCAGGTCCCGGATAATTCCGTGCCCGGTGACATATAAGCGGCATCAGGGATTCGAACCCCGCACGCTCCCCGGCCTGCATCTTGCGCGCAGATGGACTGTGAGCAACGTTCCCCAAGTCACGTCAAATTATGTCGCATATCGACGCCGCCTGTTTTTCATGCAGGCGGCGTCTTTATGTATTTATACGTTTGAGTGCTGCCTGGTAATACTTTTTATCCATCTCAAACCCGGTGTACTTCCTCCCGCTCCGGATGCACGCAACCGCCGTCGTACCGCTGCCCATGCAGCTGTCGAGAACCAGCTCGCCCGGATTCGTGTAGGTGCGGATGAGGTATTCGAACAGCGCCACGGGCTTTTGTGTCGGATGCAGGCCGCGCTCACATTTAATTTCCAGCAATTGCCGCGGGTAATGGACAATGCGGGTTTCCGTGTCATGAGACAGGCTGCCGTCCATCTTGTAAGCGGAGTCTCCGCGCGCCGTCTGATGCTTGCCCCGCCTGTGTACCGGCTTATCCAATACAATGATGCCCTGTGGGTTATACGTCGGCGCGTGCTTATAAAACACGCAGACTTCCTCAATACAGCGCAGCGGCTGCTTCTTGGCGAATGCAAACCCGGTCGGAATATTTTTATACCAATACCAACAGTACTGGAATAGCCTCGGCTGACTGGAAATCAGGCGCGTCGTAAACGGCTGCGCGGATGTCAGGACAATCGCGCCGTTATCTTTGATAATACGCAGATACTGTTTCCACAATTCCGGAAACGGCAGCAGACTGTCCCAGTAGCAATCAGTAATGCCATACGGCAAATCGGAAAGAATCATGTCAATGCTTTTATCCGGGTACATGGTCATCCCGGCAATGCAGTCCCTATTGAAAATGTGGTTGATGTAGTTTTCCATGTGGCTCCTTTCTGTCGGCCCAGCACGGTCTAAGGCATAAGAAAAGCGCCCGGCGGCCGCCCGACGTGCATCAGGTTGTCCCGCAGCTCCCGCTGCAGCCGGTCAAGTTCCGCCTCGTCAACATGATTACGCCGTGGCTTTGCCAGCAAGTCAGATATGCGGTTATGCAGCTTCCGACGCTCAGCTACTGCGTCCATGTTACCAGCTCCTTTTTGATTTTGAGTATAAAAATAGCAGTCCGGTTAAAGGCTGCTGAATTATCAATGGCAGGGCTTATTGACGTCGCCTGTCCGGTTGAGTAACACCTGCCGACTCGTACCGCATAGGTAAATCGGTCAGGCACTGATGAGCTACCCCGGTCACGACCCGGCGGGCACATCCTATCGGACTGCCGTAACTCACGTCAGGCACGGCAAGTTTAGACACCGCGCCCCTAAAAGAGTATCTAAAAGGAGGAAATATCCACCGGTGCAGCCAGCTCACGCGCGTGCCGCCCGGATATAATCCGCAGCATCATCACGACGCGGCGGCAAATGAAAGGAGGATTGCGAAATGGATTTCAAGGCACTCTTTTATTCAAAAGTCCATGATATCATTTTACACCCTCTTTTTAGCAAAAACCCGCCAACTTTCAGATTTCATAAAGATTTTTCGCAAGTTCGGACAGGAATTCATGTCGGCGACGTTGCATTGTACGTTCTGACATTGGCAGGTATGTATAATTCATCGGTACCCTCTCAAACATATTCAGCCGGATAAATTCCCGGCTGGTTTTGTCCGGCATAGAACGCCACGCCTGCTCAATCGCTTTGATTTTCGTGTCCAAATGCTCCTGCCGCTGAATAAGCCGCTCGGCTTTGTCTGCTGTCTCATTACTGCCGCCATGAACACAAGGCTGTCCATCCGGAGGCGGCGGGCTTGCCAGAATAATATCGTCGGCCAGCGTGTCACGGCGACGCAGCAGCGCATAGTAGCTGTGTGCGGTAACCAGGCACAGGCTGTAAATATCATTCGGCAGGCTTATGTATTTAGGATTGTACATGCGCTCGCCTCCTTATCCATGCGAGCGCCGCATGTCGGGCAGGTCAACCATTCTTCCGT
>ENA-UOOH01002465-UOOH01002465.1-fermentation-metagenome-genome-assembly--contig:-NODE-2465-length-15909-cov-6.822505_pt1 | contig 15909 bp, 10 predicted proteins | sample MGYA00245778_ERZ724025 | MGnify/ENA primary metagenome ERZ724025 (study PRJEB28704, sample SAMN03018313) | fermentation metagenome | biome: anthropogenic terrestrial biome; feature: soil; material... | reverse complement strand
AGCAAATCTGGATTATTCTTCATAAATCAGATATGTGTAGGTTTCAGAAACCAGGCGAACCAATGTTTATCTCCAGGAAACTTCCAAAATCGTTGTTGGCCATTATTCTTTTAGCGTTTATTTTTGCCCTGATTACGCCCTGTAGCAGCACGCTTGCCGCTCCCGGCGACAAAGTTTTTGACATCATTGAAATTACCGACTTTCATGGCACGATGGAAGACACCAAAGGCAACCCGGTAGCTGCAGTGATGGCCAAAAATATTAAAGATATTATTAACGACAACCCCAGCCGGACCCTTATCGTTTCCGGCGGCGATAACTATCAGGGATCGATTTTGTCCAATATGCTTAAAGGCACCCCGGTAATGAATGCTTTTAATAACATTGGAGTGGCGGTTTCCGCACTGGGCAATCACGAATTTGACTGGGGTCTGGCTACAGTAACCGGGCCTGGTATCACCAATTACCCGATTATTTGTTCCAACCTGTTATACAAGGACACCAATAAGCGCGTGCTTGAACCTTATGAGATTTTTGAAAAGGATGGTGTGAAGATTGCGGTTGTCGGCGCCGTTACCAAGGAATTGCCGAATATAGTACTGGCGGACCACATCAAAGATTATGACGTCGGATGTATTGTCGATAATGTCAGACAGGCAGCCCAAGATGCCAGGGCAAAAGGCGCTCAGATTGTTATTGCTTTGCTCCACGATGGGGACAATTATGACAGCAAAACCGGCCCTGTTTTTGATGTCGCCAACCAACTGGGAGGCGCTGGAGGCGTTGTTGACGCTGTTCTAGGCGGACATACTCACGACCTGGTGAATACTACCGCAGCAAACGGTACGCCGGTGGCAATTGCCGGCTCTTATGGCAAAGGCTTTATTGATATGAAGATTACCAGGCATACGGATGGTACGCTTGTCTTCAACACATCGTACATCGCTAATGATACAGCCGGCACAGTTTTTCCATATGGTTACAAGGCTTTATCAGCGGTCACTGATCAGGCGGTAAACGATATCGTTAACACCGCTAAAATACAGGTGGGTTCTGTAGCTAATCAGAAATTAGGTGAAACTGATACCGACTTAACCATCGCGCAGGCAGATTTTCCCTGGGGTGAATCACTGGCCGGCAACTGGGTGTGCGATGTAGTGAAAGTGAAAGCCAACGCTGATTTTGCCTTTTATAACAACGGTGGGCTTCGAATTAACATTCCTCAAGGCGATATAACCACAGGAACCCTGTATGCCTTTACTCCCTTTGACAATACCATTACGACAGCCGATCTAACCGGTGCCCAAATTAAAACGCTGTTGGAACAAGCCGTGGGTGAAGGCGGTAAAGGCATCCAGGCAGCCGGCTTGACATTTACCTATAACCCCGGCGCGCCCAGTGGCAGCAGGATAGTGAGCATCAGTAAAACTGACGGTACTCCCGTTAATATGACAGACACCGGCAAAACGTACAATGTTGCAACCAACGACTTTATGGCTGCGGGTGGTGATGGTTTTGCCATCTACAAAACCGTCACATCCACTAACACCAACACTCCGCTCAGGGAAACTCTGGCCGAAAATATACGGCAGGCCGGCCATATTACTGCTCAGTTACAGGGAAGGATCAAGAACGTTCAAAACGCCAATCCGAATGAACCAGTCACCCGCGCCGAATTTGCCGGCATGCTGGCTCGTACCATGGATCTCACCGAAGATGAGGATGCCATCGAGTTTTCCGACGTTCTCTCCGGACAATGGTTTGCGGGAACGATTGGGGCGGCTGTAAAAGCTGGCTTGGTTAGCGGCTATGAAGACGGCACATTCCGTCCGGATAATCCGATTAGCCGTGAGGAAATGACCGCAATGACAATCAGGGCTATTAAGGCTGCGGGCTTTAATATAGAAGTTTCTGATGTTAACGCCGCGATTGCCAAGTTTAACGATGGGAATGAAATCTCCGGATGGGCCAAAACACCTATGGCTGCAGCGGTGGAAGCCGGTATCATCATTGGAAAGGAATCGGGCGATTTTGCTCCGTTTGATCATGCGATCCGTGCTGAGGCCACGGCGATACTGGTCCGCACCCAAAATCACATTAAATCTAATATATAGCTCTGCCAAGAAAGTGTGGGTGCTATTGAATTAATATGGAAAAAGCTCTGAGAGTATCGGCTGGTATAATAAACAACATACATGATTTTGTTGTTTATATTTTAAGTGCCATGGGCATAGATTTAACGGATAAGGGACTTCATTTCTGGACAATTGGAGTAATAGGTATAGTTCTATTTTTAGTTGTGGATAACGTCTTTAGACGTTTATCTAAGTGGTCAGTATCTGCCATATCTTTTATTTTTACATTTTTGTTTTTAACAGTACTTGTGTTTGGTCTGGAAATAGAGCAGAAAATAACTGGCAGGGGTAATATGGAATTTTCGGATATTGTTTCAGGTTTATGGGGTTTTATAGCTTTATTTATGGTTTACTTGATTGTTATTGCCGCTATATACCTTATTAAAAGGTTGTGCAAGGGTAAAAAAACATAAACTGGTTTAAACAAGTGTGAATGGTTCTATGCCTTAAGCAAAAATGCGGTCCCGGCATATGCCTTTCACGGTGTTACAGCGATTTTAGCTGTATCTCTATTGCTTAAAGCCCTCAATTCCTAAATTTAGTATACCCTTTATATGAAAGGTGGTCAGTCAGTTGAAAATACTGGGTTATTTTTTCATAATTCTAGGTCTTGTATGAATTATCGCTATTGTGGGAGGGGTCCTCTCCCGCACCTATTCCTCTGTAAATGAACTCTGGGGAGGTTTTGCCTTTCATACCGTCTGCATGGTTCTCGGCATGGTTTTCTTGGGTAGGACAAAAAGCCGGACCGATACTGCGTAAAGGACTGGGTAAACAGTGTTTATTTAACTTAATACTATCGATGAGTTGACCGGCATGATAGCTCTAACGGTCTTATAATCGCTGGATTAAATAGATGTAGGCAGGTAGTCGGCTCTGCTTTTTTATTTCTAAAAATTTTGGCAACAGCTCGCGCTTTTTAGGACTGTCCTTCAATGGTGATAGGTATACAGCCCCTTTACTATGTGAAGGGACGGGTGCATTTCGCAGGAGTTCGGCAAGAGATTGATAGTGCTCGGGTGAAAGCTGTTCTCCTAAAAGGAAATTGGCTGTAATCTCGATGTTGGCATAGGCGGAATTGATATCGAGCATCTTCTGGAAAGCAGCACGTATCTTTGAGGTGTCCAAAGGTTTATGAATGTATGCCAGGGTTGGTGCATCGACAGACTCGAGCCCGATGTTGATATAGGTATAAAACGGCAGGTGGTTAAGTTTTTCGAACAACTCGTTACCTGACTTGAGCAGTGAATCCACACTGCCGAACAGGAATAGCCTGGGAGTCCTTGAGCGTGTATTCCCAAAACCAAAGGCCTCGATTGATTCGGAAGCGGCCAGGTAGATCAAATCATCTCCGGCTTCAAGCGCATCATGATTTCCTAAAAACAAGGCATTATAATTCTCAAGATTGCGGCCGTAAAAGATCTCTAGTTGTTGAATCTGCTCGAGGATATCGGCTTTAGAACGGGTCTGAAATTGTTGTGCCGATTTAACACAGCAGAATTTGCAGTGATAAAGACATCCATCTGCTATTATAAGCGGGATAATCTCATAATCGACATGTCGCGTATCAGGCGGGAGAACCGAAACCCGTCCACCTATGATCGAAAACAATTTCATCGATTTCTCGTGCAACACGTTTTCATCATTATCCAGGACGAGGTCGATAAAATCCCTTACTGTGAAAGACAGCCCGTCTTTTCGTGCCCCGAAAAGGTTGCCATACAATTGAGACAATGATGCCAGGGCATTCATGGCATTGGGGTTCGAAAAATAACTTACTTCCCAAACTGAATTGCTCGGGTATGGCAGACAGGGCAAATAGTATTCGCCCAGCCAGGCGATAACGCCCTTATCGCTGCTATCATCGCCGACCGAATAATATACCCAGTCATTGCCGTCGGTCCGTTTCAGCTGTTCAGCCGGATGCGGCCAGCTTTTTAAGTTCAGGCCGCGGATGAACTTAATTTCCCCATTCAAATTGAACAAGAATTCGTATTCGGACGTTTTTATCGCTGAGTATTTCCCATATCGCAGGGGGAAACTCGCCTTTATGATATCTCTGGCAAATTGCTTTTCAATACTAATTTCATAATTATTTAGTTGGTAAAATTCCATGCTTTTTTCCTCGCATTAGATTATAATCCTTGCCTGTAGTCCTTCAACTTAACCACCCGGCATCATCGTGAGCCGTAATGACAAGTAAGCCCGTATCGTCATGAATAAGCCTTATCATTATATTTCATCTGTTAGACCTCTGGGTGCAGAGGGATAGGAATGTACTTTTATTTGGAGCAATTATTGCAATGTTATATTATGGATGTCAATTGCCTCTATCTCAGCCAACCTACCGTTTCCATGTGGTTAGATTCCGACACCACCAGGCCATTAGAAAGGGTCATATTGATAGTATTTACATTCCACTGTGGTTAGATTCCGACCAAGTGTATCAGGTTTTTGCATATGGGTGTATTCATTTACATTCCACTGTGGTTAGATTCCGACCTAACGTGGTCAGAAATGCTCCGTGCTGCTGATAGTAATTTACATTCCACTGTGGTTAGATTCCGACCAGGTAATAAGGTTTTTGCAGAACGGCTCCAGATCAATTTACATTCCACTGTGGTTAGATTCCGACTGCATGAATATGGATTAAAAGTTCAGATTCTCACCAATTTACATTCCACTGTGGTTAGATTCCGACTTAGAGGCTATGGACATTGACACCCTGAATGAATTATTTACATTCCACTGTGGTTAGATTCCGACGGGATAGGCGCAAGAAGAAATAGGGGGTGGGGGCTATTTACATTCCACTGTGGTTAGATTCCGACGTGAAATCCGTTCCCCGGTCATCCCGGGAACTGGTCATTTACATTCCACTGTGGTTAGATTCCGACAGGTGACAACCTGTATCATCTGACCTGCGATATATGATTTACATTCCACTGTGGTTAGATTCCGACACAGGGACGTTCCTGTGTTACCTAGCGATATACTCAATTTACATTCCACTGTGGTTAGATTCCGACTGTCAAACGGCTTCTGTTTCGCTGTGGTTACAATCATTTACATTCCACTGTGGTTAGATTCCGACCCTGCGTAACTACGAGTATGCCCAGCTGGAGAAGAATTTACATTCCACTGTGGTTAGATTCCGACCGTATTGCGAGGTGTTTTTTGTTGGACACAAGTTAATTTACATTCCACTGTGGTTAGATTCCGACAAGGTGGCTGCCCAGACAGCCATGCAGGAAATGTATTTACATTCCACTGTGGTTAGATTCCGACTTTCTATGTCGGCGTACTCAATGTACTCGATCTCGATTTACATTCCACTGTGGTTAGATTCCGACTGATTTTATTTTGTTGTTTCTGTTGATTTCTGATATATTTACATTCCACTGTGGTTAGATTCCGACGGTGATTATTTGGACGAAATACCGCTATGGGATAGAATTTACATTCCACTGTGGTTAGATTCCGACCAAATCACTTGCGGGTACTGGAACCGGAAGGTGGGTATTTACATTCCACTGTGGTTAGATTCCGACAGCCGACCTTATATTTGTGGACCCGCCCTGGAACCATTTACATTCCACTGTGGTTAGATTCCGACTCTGATGCAGTCCTCAGCCAGCTTGCAGAACACAATTTACATTCCACTGTGGTTAGATTCCGACGCCTGGCTAAGCTGAAAGAGATACCCTTTGAGGAAAATTTACATTCCACTGTGGTTAGATTCCGACTATTGCCGCCTGATCCGTTCGTGCAGGGTCAATAAGATTTACATTCCACTGTGGTTAGATTCCGACTTTACTGCCGCTGTCTTGTACGTCTTTTTGCGGGATTTACATTCCACTGTGGTTAGATTCCGACGCTAATAATCAATGGGTTGATGGAATTTTGTGACATTTACATTCCACTGTGGTTAGATTCCGACCTAACCTTGTTTAATTCAGCGGTGAGGGTATCGTACATTTACATTCCACTGTGGTTAGATTCCGACCTGGCAGCCTGTACCTCAGCCTCCTCGATATCCACATTTACATTCCACTGTGGTTAGATTCCGACCCGGCGTGGGGCCGGGTATTTCACGTGAAATAATTAATTTACATTCCACTGTGGTTAGATTCCGACCCCTTGACCAGTAAAGCGCATGGCACTTGGTATTTTAGGGCTATTTCTGTCGAGCGCAGTTTTCACATCTCATTATATCCAATTTTGTTGATAAAAAACTAAAATTTCTAACCACATTTACTGACAGGTTGGACCTTTGTCACCCTATGGGCTAATTTTCATTATCGGGGATCGACAGAGATATTCTATGCTTAAAAAAAATTGGAGGTTTTATCATCTTCTTTCCCCCAAAACTCTTTTTGGAGCCAACGCTCTTCTCTGCTTTTGAATACCAATACTGAATCCTTATCCGCACGAATATACCTGCTTAATTCCACTTGTAGCTTTTTCAACAAGACTGGGGTAATTTCACCTTCAAAGACTGATTTTTGAACATGAGTAAGATACTTTTTGCTTATTTTAAAAATTCTTCGGGAAGCCTTTGCTCCACCTTCATCCATCTCAATATCATAAACCAAGATAATATACATCGTCACCACCAAATAGTAAAGCCTTCATATTTTTTATCTCCCATCAAATGCTTAATCAGCTTATAACACTCCAGACGGATTAAATGCCGATAAGAAACCTTTTTATTCAGTCCCTTGTGTTGAACAGTCCGCTCCAGGGCTTCGTCATACTCCTGCAATAGTCGTCTGCGCCCGGCATCCTTTAGATAACAAAAGTTTGATCCGCGTTCAAAGTCCTTTTCCGTCAGCATGTTCCTATTCAACATGGAAAATATGAGCCGATCGGCAATAAGTGGTTTAAACACCTCCGAAATATCTAAACACAGAGAAAATCTCCTCTCTCCTGCACTATGCAAATAACTTACGGCCGGATGCAACTGGGTTTTATAGATTTCCGTCAAACACGTAACATATACTAAAGAATTAGCAAATGAGATCAATGTGTTTATCATATTATCCGGTGGACGTTTTACCCGTTTTTCAAAATTGATTTCTTGATTGATAATCTCCTTCCATCCACTATAATAGGCTCGCCGGATACTCCCTTCAATTCCCATTAATTCATTGACATCCTTCATTCGAGCAATGCCACGTCTTAAAGCTTTAATTTCCGACATGCAAGATTCCAAATCTCTGTTTCTCTCATTATAGTAACGCAGATTTCGTAAAATATTATAACTCGCCGCCTCAATAAATTCCTTTGCAATCTCTATGCGTTTATCTTCATCTGTATAATGATTCACTTGCTCAATCAATAGTTTGCCCGATACATTTTCTTCCTTTGGATAAAAACTTCCCGTGTAGAAACCGTAGTAATTGAAAAAGTGAAGTGGTATGGATAACTGCCCTGCATAATTCAAACATTTTGTATTTAAGCTAATTTCTCCAAATGCATAAATATCTCGCGTCATTTCTACCTTAATATCTTTAAATCTGCCATCTGACGTGGTAACCCGCAATACATTATCTTTCCTTTGCAAGTCTCCATTGGAAAACAAATAGAAGCTCTCCGCCATACTGTACCTCCCTAAACATAACAATATTCGTAATAAGCACAGCTTTTACAGATTTTAGAGTCTATAGGCGGCGGCATTTTTTCTTGCGACACAACACCTTCTATGCTCGTCATGATCTCTTCGATTTTTTCCGAATCACCTTCCAACAAGAGAATCTCCTCACGTTTTTTTATTTTTGGATAATCCAAAATGCCCTTTTTGATATGAATTCCCCTTTGATTCAAGAAATACAAGTAATATTTTACCTGCCAGACAGAAGCCGCCTCAATACTTTTGCTTTTTTTAATTTCATGGAGTACCTTCCAATCTTTGATGAAATCCACATTGACGGTTTCGTCAATCATTATGTGCTTATGTTCTCGTCCATATGCAGTCTCATCAATCAATTTCCCCAACAGCACTATTTCGCTTTCATTCTCCAACGCTATATTATTATAGAAGCACCATAGTTTTCGACGACAAACAAAGTAATAATAAAACATCGTTCCTGTAATACGCATAACCCATGCCTCCTAAGCCCATGAGGGATCTTTTAAATTAGAAAGAATGGGCTGAAAAATCTTTAACATCTGCTTTTGGCTTTAACACAGGTCTGATAATCCCCTCTTCGCTGTTATATCCACATTCAGCAATGCGGATTTGTTCATACTCATTAATTTTTAGTGCTTTTATTTCAAAATTTCGTGCTAAATATGAGGAAATGTCAACAGTATAATCGGAAATTCTACTCCGCGCTTTTGCTTTAATTATTTTCGCTTGAACTTGACCCACCCCACTGTAGCCTGATTTCAATTCATTAATAGCTCCATTGATTTCTGTCTTATGCTCTTCAAAAACCTTTCGAGGAATCACACTCACTGTATCGATACCGCGGAACCTCTTACTGGCCTCTTTTCTATCAAGTTCATAGGCCTGATGGCATTGAACATAACGTACAAGGTCTGTGATAGTGGCATAGTAATCCGGCAGGTTCTCCTTCGTGTAGAGCGCTTCTACCATAGCCACTTTCTGACCTTCTCTAATCACCCCGTCAATAGACGTTAGCGCTTCCTTGGAAAGTCTATGAATTTCTTTATCAATAAAGGCACCTACTCCGCTACAGCGTTTATCGCTACCAGTAAACACAAAACAATTATACAGAAGATCCAACTCCCTTTTCCTATAGCATCTACCCATTCGCTGAAACAAGCCGTTCAAGTCGGATAACTCCGTAAATAGCAAGTCAAAATCAATGTCCAGCGATGCCTCTACGATTTGGGTTGAAATCCATATGCCGCTTTCTTTACTCTTGCTTTGCCCCATTTCCAAAATATGCTTCTCTTTTTCTGCCCTGTCTGCTTTAGTAAAACAGCTATGGAGAAGCTGTACCTGATGATTCTCTTTCGCTATTTTCTCTTTAAGTTGATGATAAATACTAACTGCGCTTTTTATAGTATTGCAAATCACTAAAATTTTCTTGCCGCCGTATTGTCGGCTAAAACTGAAAATATCCTCGGCGTTGATTTCCTTATCCAACACTTTCAAACTATGACGAATTCTATCGTCTGTGAAAACCTGACGGTTTTCAAAATGAATATTTTGCTCTCGCAGCAAATCAATAAAAAAGGTTGGCAATGTAGCAGTTAAGATGGCAAACTTACCGCCCATATGTGTTATATAATGCAAGCCAAGTACTAGATAAGCCATTAATTCGGGAGAATACATCTGTACCTCATCAACAATTACTTTAGCATAAGATAAGGTCGCCAACTTCTGCTCAAATCCTCTGTAACGGAAAACAAAGCTAAAAAGTTGATCTAAAGTGCAAATGGTCAGAGGTAAAGAGAGTTGCTTTGTTTTCGTGTAATAGATATCAAGTGAAAGGTCTTCCTTATTATCATTTTTTTCATCTTTATCACTGAGCTCAATTTGCTCAAGATATCGGATAAATGTGTCCGAGTGAAGCATACCGACCCGATCTTCCCTGTCCTCCAACACAACATCTTTCGTGATGCGCTGATAAATTGCATTAATGGCACTTTTAAGCGGCAGAGTAAAGAATCCTTTAGCATTCCCAAGCCATAAAAGGCCTGCCTCTGTTTTACCCATTCCAGTCTGAGCAATTATAATGACATTCTTGTCTGTATTGTTTCGCATATACTCCTGCAAGTCATTCCAATGAGCCTTTTTATTAACTTCCTTCCAGCGACACATTAACCCATCCATAGCCCCTTCAAGAAAATCATTGGGTTTCTCAACTGGAATATCTGCACTCGCAGCGTAATCCAGACGGTTCAGCAATCCCTCAAGCATGATAAAGCGGAAAAATAATTTTCCTTGCTCCTCGTAAAAGCGTTCGTTTACACTGAAATATCCCTGATCGATGTACTTTGCGATAAATAATTTTTGCGGCAGCTTATCATATTTAAAACGTTCAGATGGAGCACTTAGCCCTGCAAATTCCTCTTCAATATCGGAATTCCGGAACGGCATTTTCCGGTCATGGTGATAAGCAACTGCCTGAAATAAAAGCTTAAGATCCTTGTTTCCAAACCCCTTTTCTTTGAGCATCTTGTAATCAATAAAGGCTAGGCTTAGAAAACCATGCGGAATTTCATTTATAAAACGTTTCCCAGTTTTAATTCGTTTTTGAAACTTAGAATTTAATTTCCCCATATCATGGTAAACACATGCCCAATACAATATGTCCCAATCTATATCTGCAAACAGATTGGGATATAGTTTTCGTAACAAAGCTAGATTTTCCAGTAATTTATCAGTATGTTCCTGGATAGTCTCTTTGGGATTTGACTTTGCCAGCGCAAGCTCGTCCACTATAACCTCGTACACTGCAATCCCTCCTAAACCAAAAATGCCACCACATCATCCTCATCTACCATGAAGGTTTTTTCCGCTAAAGCCGTTGCGCTGCCATAAACCACCTCGACCTTGTTCCAGCGCCTGAAAATCTTGGGAACCTTTACACTCCCGAAGTTTACTAGTTCGTAGTTTTTAGGTAACTTGTATCTTGTTCCCGGGTGGGCTACCCCTTGAATCTTATGGGTCAGATTCACTTTCTCGTTATCTTCCTGTACCATTGCGTACGGAATATAGGCAGAATAGTCTTTGTAAGCAGGTATTTGACGTTCCAATTCCTTTTGAAACAGGTTAACAACTTTCACTTGATCAATGGTTGCCAAATCCTCCCTCCGTCCCAATGACGGATATTCCTTAGGTTGGACAAAGGCGTTATAAATCTCATCAACCAGGCTTTGATCTTCAGGCATGATGTGGAGCAATAGCTCCACATCGACCAGCAACTCCGCCGTAGCCACGCCCTGGCCGACACCATATTCCCCCACTTGCAACTGGTGTCTGGCCGCCTCATATTTCATAGCATTTTTGAATTCATAACGAGTATACAAATCATTGACCTTGGAAAAGTATTTTCCCTGTACGCTTACCTGCATAGGCTGATATTTTGTATAGCCACATAGGCTGTGCACCATACCGATAACAGTAGAATACGGCGGCAAAGGATAGGTTTCCTTAAGTTGAAAACTAGTAGGTTTTTTGTAATTGACCAGATCCTGCCGCAAACGCACTCTAATTGCCTTCATAGTATGCATCCACCCTTTGTTTCATTATTGCAAAGAATTCAGGCATGGACAGAGCATGCAGTTGGTCCTTCAACTCAGTAGTATTGTCGAAATTTTTATCCACCACACCACAATACGTATCCCCTTTAATGCTGTCGTATAAAACCCCTTGGATTTCAGAAACATTAATACAGTTGTTCTTGATACTGACAACATTTTGGAAAACAGGGTTTTTGATATCATAGACACCGCCAATGGCAAACAGTGGCTTTAAGTCCTCTCTCCGGCCGCGAATATCACGGTACAGAAAAGCTATCGTATCCAGCAAGCGTTTCACTCTGCGCGCCCGCTCCTGATTATCCAAGCTGATGCCATATACCACATCCTCACCGATCTGGTCTAGATCAGCCGCGATGGTATAGCGGTAATAGGAGCGGTGAATTTCCGCTTGGGCTATATTCATATGCTCCCCAATCTTATCCGCCTGCCCCTTATTGGTCAGAAAATCCAGATCCCCTTTGTAACTTTCCAGAGAAATAGCATTAGAAAGTCGGACCTTAGCACTGCGTTTTTTCCCACCCGTACCTTTTTCGGTTTTCAAGTAGCCAAAAAAATCAATTTCCGGATATTTGTCAATAGTCGCCTCTTCACTGAATTGCACAACCTTTTTTTCCCCTTTGCCTTCTGCTTTAACCGGAGCTAAATCCTCACCCAACTGTTCGGCAATATTATAACGAAGCGCCTGCCTAGAAATATAAGTGTATTGATCACCTTGCCCCCTAGACATTTTCTTCAGAGAAGCTACATTACCAACGCTTTCTCCGTAATTGGCGCTTTCCGCCTGAAATATCATGGTTAAGGTCAATCCTTTGCTTTTCATTTTCCTTCCCCCTTAATTTTTTTGTTTTCATTGGTATCCTGAGCATCTATCAGCCCAGCGACAAAGGCATAGCCCATGGTATTAAAACTCTTCTCTTGGCCCAAAACATCTGTAATAACTTTGGGAACTTGGCTCTTTACATAAAGATAGCAGTTAAGCGTCACATCCATAAACATATCGGTATTGGATGTTTTTAGAGCATTGAGCAACCGATAACAAATCCCCGGAAGCTTATTGCTCGAACCTTTGTCGGTATACTCCCCGCGAAGATAATAACCTGCCGCCTTGGCGTTTTTGACTAGATCAATGGTTTCCTGTACTCTTTCTCTGTTTTTTTCCATCTTCACCCCTCCCAAACTTGTATAAATCCGTTGGTTGATCTTTAATATATGATTTACATGCGCCCCGTTAAAATAGCATTTTGACGAATCGGAGAGCTTATAATGCAACATCCGGTGAATCAAAGTGAATAAGTTCTGACTACTAAAAATACGAACAATGACCTCATCATAGATTTGGACACTCACGCCGTTTTCGCTAAAAGCAGTTTTTATCAGACTATTTAATTCCTGCTCAGATGCAACAATGGTTTCCAGCATTTTTCGAGACAAGAGATTGAAACGGTAGCTCTCATTTTCATAACGGACGATCTGGACATCGGCAAGCTCGTATTTGGCCGTATTGTTTTCTTTTTCATGCAGCGCGCCCACCAAGGCATGGTACACCGAGCGCATTCCTCTTTCAGGCAAGCTTAAAATTTCCCTTTTAATCTTATAATTAATATTCAGCGCATCTTGCAGTCGGATATTCGCATTCACATAAATACCCCGATCATAAATATAGATCATACCTGCCGGCAAACAAGTATATATCAATTTACATACCGGACAAATGGCTATGTCATTTTGAAAATTCCACACATGAGAAGATTTTTTTTCAACGTCAAAACCAGACTTATTTAAAAAACTCAGATTACTTTTCAAATCTTTGATAGGTTTATCACAAACAAAGCAATGATATCTGTATTTCCTCTTGTCACTTTTTAGGTAATCGGTCAACGCATCCACAAAATATGTTCTGTAATCGACATAACAATCCTTTTCTTTAGTTTGGGGATTCTGAAAACTCACTCCACCCCAAGCTCTTTCAATAACCTTATTATAAATGACGTTCTTGGCTCCGATATACCGTTTCCCATCCACACTATCGCAGTAGTCAATGATATGCCTCAAAATAACAAAAACTTGCTTAACTTCAGCAATCACTCTGTTTTTATCTACTTCGAACAGTTGCTGGCCTTTAGGCTCCTTAATTGTCGTTAACTGTTTTTCCAGAGAAAGCATGTCCATATCCGAATCGATCAACTCGTAGGCGGCCTTATAGCTATTGCTTTTGGTATAACGCTTGACATCCTTTATGTAAGTATTCAAGCTCTGAAGCGCCTTTAAATCAAAACTTTCAAAATCGCTTTCTTCATAGTCATCAAGCTTGTCCTTAAAACTGACTATTTTGTACCATGACAATGTTTTCTCGTAGGTTCGGATCAGGTAATCAAAATACTTTTCCTCGAATCCGTCTAATATTTCCGCCGCAAACTCGACTGTATCATCAATGATGTGAACATTCTTTTCTCCAACAATATTGACAAACCCGATCACCGCCGCGTTCCATTGCCAATCGCCCAGCGTGAGTCGTATAGCATCGCCGCTCATTTCATCCCTCCTCTCTCATACCACATCAACGCATCCAAAACACATCGCGCGACGGCTCCCCATTCCTGCCTTATAAAGGTACTCAAGTAAATATTTTTCCCCTTCCAGCACTAAACTACCAATGGTGCAAGGAATGAAAATTCCATAACTTTTAACGACCGTCTTTTTAAGATCAATAGGCTTGATTTGAAGAGCATCAACATCGCTGCTAACATCCCTTCCAAAGACATTTTGTAGTTCGGTTTTTAAGTTGCGTTTCCAAATCCTTTCAAAGCCGTCATCCTCAAAAGTGAGATACCAGTCTCTCCCCTCTTTCTCATTATGATCCCGGATTACAACAGGAGATAGAATTTTAAAAAAAACAGAATTAGTTGTAATGCGTGCTTCCCGCACCTTGGTTATTGAAAGGGCCTTTAACTCATTATTGATATCCGCTAGGGGAAACCACTTGTTGATACGGGCCATAAGCGCATTGACCAGATGTATCCCCAAGAACATATCCTGAGTGGTAAATGTGGCATGTAGACGTTTGCTGTAAAGAATTATCTCGTCCTTTGAAATAACTACCTTCGGCGCAAAATAGATGCTAAAACAGAATGACTTAGAAATGTGTCCTTCACCGTATAACACCGTATATAGGTCGTTGTTGTACTCCTCAATGGCGCTTTTGAGATAAGACAAAAACTTGCGCCGGTAGTCAATGGGTAAATGCTCATTGCTGGTCTCAAATTCAATTTTAATACGCACTGTTTCGCCTCCTTCACTTAAAGCTTAAAAAAATCCATACTGGTTAGATTAATCAAAACACTCTTTATTAAACTAATACAATTTACATTTCAGCTTGAGTAGATTAAACCCATAACCATGTATTAGTTTAAAATGATATTACCTTTTTTCATATTAATTGTTAATACGTTCCTTCTGGTTTTTATCCATTATATTCCGTAAAGGCCCCATATAAGAGTGGGTCCTCTGCTCATACCAGGATATCCTCTCTCTTGTTTCGTCCATCACTGTGTTTTCGCCTTCCTAACGTTCTCTCCAATACACCAGGAGTTTTTATGATCATACCAAAATAGACTGACACAGTATTGTCAGTCTATAAAAAATAGTTGTCACAGTCCCAGGCTCTGTAAGAAGAATATCTAATGCAAACCCCCTGTCAGGCGAATCGGAAAGCAGCAGAATTCTGAATTCAATCTGATATGGTTTTGATATTGGTTTTGGAATAATGTAAACGGGGACCAGGAAACTGGCTCCCGTTATCGCTGCCTTGTTTGGGGACCAAAAGAGGAACGCGGGGAATTAAGAGGAATAAAGGTGATTTAAGGAAGAAAAGGATACAAAAAGACCGAGTGGCAGATCGCGGCTGCCACGATCTGGTGCTACTATTGCTGTATCTCAGATGCCCAGCGGCAGTTAGGCATGCTGGAGCATCCTTCGCTGTCAGAGCAGCATGGTCTTCTGGATAAAAGCCGGGATGCTTTGTTCCACTTTGCCTCCCTATTGGCGGCACACCTGGAAGTCCATTACAGGTAAGGTACCCAAGGAAAGAGACTGTTAGCAGGTAAAAGAAGGACCCAAGAATATTTGAAAAATAAGTAAAAACCCTGCCATAACAAGCAGGGTTTTTATCTTTTACTATACTTTTACTGTACAAAGCCTTTGTTACACCCAAAACCCCTGAAACCCATGATTTTCCTGGAGCGGGTGACGAGACTCGAACTCGCAACCCTCAGCTTGGGAAGCTGATGCTCTACCGTTGAGCTACACCCGCCCGACTCTAATATTATAGATGTTTCTTAAAAAAAATGCAAGCCAGCAAGCCCGTTTTCTGTTTAGAGCCACTATTTGCCTACCTGGCCCTAAATATGCCTCAAGTTTTACACTTCCGGCCTGTTTTTAGTGGAAACGGGCAGCCTGGTAGCTGCCCGCCAATATAACTGGTGGTGACCCCACCGGGATTCGAACCCGGGTTACCGCCGTGAAAGGGCGGTGTCTT
>ENA-UOOH01002461-UOOH01002461.1-fermentation-metagenome-genome-assembly--contig:-NODE-2461-length-15915-cov-10.320681_pt1 | contig 15915 bp, 14 predicted proteins | sample MGYA00245778_ERZ724025 | MGnify/ENA primary metagenome ERZ724025 (study PRJEB28704, sample SAMN03018313) | fermentation metagenome | biome: anthropogenic terrestrial biome; feature: soil... | reverse complement strand
CTGCGCGTCCTACGGCGGGCCGAAACCGGCTCTGCCGGCGGGCCGTGGGAGCGGCAACACGCCGCCGGGAGTTGTCTTCTACTGTCCCGCCGGACGGGGCCGGCGATTTACTCCGCACCGAACGGCGGGCCGGTGGATGCGGCGTCACGCCGCCGGGAAGAGAGATAGTCCTGCAGGATGATGGTGGCGGCGACGGCGTCGATCACGGCCCTGCGCTTTCTGCCGCGCGTGTTGGTGTCGTTCAGATAGTTGTGGGCGGTCACGGTGGTGCCGCGCTCGTCCTGCATCACAATCGGGAGGGAGACCTGCGCGCGCAGCAGCCCGGCGAAAGCGCGCGCTTTTTTTGCGCTTTCGCCCTCGGAGCCGTCCATGTTGCGGGGCAGGCCCACCACAATCAGGCCGGCGCCGCGCCGCCGCGCCTCGGCGGCCACGGCGCGCGCCAGACGCTCCCGGTTCCGTTCGGCGACCACGCCGGCGGGCGAGGCCAGCACCTCGTTTTCGTCGCTGACGGCGAGGCCGGTGCGCGCCCCGCCAAGGTCGACGGCCAGGATTCTCACGGCGCCACGTCCATGATTTTGTCCCCGCCCGTCTTGCTGCGGTACACCGAAAGCTCCGGCGGGATGTGGGACGCGTCGTTGAGCACGGGAACGGAGACCTTCCCGTCCTCCCCGAACTCCAGCACGCTGACGCCGGTGTTGTCGCACCACGGGATTTCGTCCATGCGGCTCAGGGGCAGGCCCAGCGCCCGGCAGAGCAGGGAGCGGATGGCGCACCCGTGCGACACCGCGCAGACGGTTTTGCCGGCGTTTGCCCGCGCGATCGCGCACGCGGCCTCCCACATGCGCTGCTCCACGTGCCGGACGGATTCCCCGCCCGGCGCGACGAACTCGCCGGTGTCTTCTTCCCAGATTTTCAGCATGGGCGGATTTTCCGCCTCAATCTCTTTCCAGGACTTCCCCTCCCAGTCGCCCATGTCGATTTCAATCAGCCGGGCGTCTTTGCGGACGGGCAGGTTGTGGTACTGGTTGATGGCCTGCGCCGTCTTGTACGCCCTTTGGAGCGGGCTGGTGTAGAGGGCCGAGAACGGCTCGTTGCGCAGCCGCAGGCCGACCAGCGCAAGCTGCTTCGCGCCGTTGCCGCTCACGTCGCAGTCGGTGCGCCCCTGCAGAACGCCGCGCGTGTTGCCTTCCGCCTCGCAGTGCCTCACGAAAAAAATCCGTGTCAATTTCTTCATCTCCGATTCCGATAGTTACTGCCTGCCGGCGCGCGCTCACCAGGGCCGCGCCGCGCCCGTCAGCTCCGAAACGCTCCGGATTCCGTTTTCGTCCAGATAGCGGTTCAGGCCCCGCGCGATTTTGACCGGCGCATAGGGGTCCGAAAACAGCGCCGTGCCGACCTGCACCGCGCCGGCGCCCGCCAGCATCATCTCCGCGGCGTCCCGCCAGGTGGAGATTCCGCCCATGCCGACGACCGGGATCTTCACGCGGCGGGAAACCTGCCAGACCATGCGCACCGCCACGGGGAACACCGCCGGCCCCGAAAGGCCGCCCGTGTTGTTGCGCAGCACCGGCCGCCGCGTGCGCAGGTCGATGCGCATGCCGGTCAGCGTGTTGATGAGCGAAAGGGCGTCCGCGCCGGCGCTTTCGGCCGCGGCGGCGATTTCGGCGATGTCCGCCGCGTTCGGCGAAAGCTTGACCATCAGCGGCCTGTCGCAGTGCCGGCGCACCTGCGCGGTGATGCTCCCGGCGCTCTCGCAGGTGGTGCCGAACTGCATCCCGCCCCGCTTCACGTTCGGGCAGGAGATGTTCAGCTCGATGATGTCCGCGCCCGCGCCGCAGAGCTTTTCCGCCAGCGCGCAGTACTCTTCCGGCGTGCTCCCCGCGATGTTCGCAATCACGGCGGTGCCCTGCTTTTTGAGCCACGGCAGGTCGTTTTTGATGAAGGCATCCGCGCCGGGGTTCTGCAGGCCGACGGAATTGAGCATCCCGGCGGGCGTTTCGGCGATGCGCGGCGGCGGGTTGCCGGGGCGCGCCCGCAGGGTCAGCCCCTTGCAGGCGACCCCGCCCAGCGCGCTCAGCGGGTAGAACTCGGAAAACTCCCGCCCGAAGCCGAACGTGCCGGACGCGGCGATCACGGGGTTGGCGAGCTCCACGCCCGCGATGTTTACATGAAGATCCGCCATGCTAATCCCCCCAGACGACGGCGGAAGCGTCGAACACCGGCCCGTCTCTGCAGACCATGCCGTAGGTCTCGCCGTTTTTCCCCCGCAGCCGGACCGCGCAGCCCAGGCACGCGCCGATGCCGCAGGCCATGCGCTCTTCCATCGAGACCTGGCACGGCACGCCGCGCGCGCGCGCCAGCTTCGCCGCGGCGCGCAGCATCGGCCGCGGGCCGCAGGCGAACACGGCGTCGAACTCCAGCCCGGCGGCGAGGTCCGTGACCGGCCCGCGGTGCCCGAACGAGCCGTCGTCCGTGGCGATGAGCACCCGGCACCCCAGCCGCTCGAAATCCTCTCTGAGCACGATGCTCCCGCGCGCGCGGAAACCGGCCGCCACCACGGCGTTTCTGCCGAACGGCTCCGCCGCGGCCAGCAGCGGGGGAAGCCCTACGCCGCCGCCGAGGAACAGCGCGCGCCGGCCGGTGTCGCCCAAACGGAACCCGCTGCCGAGCGGGGCCAGCAGGTTCAGCGCCTGCCCCGGTTTGGCGCGGGCCAGCAGCGCCGTGCCTTCGCCCCGCACCTGGAACACGAACCGCAGCGTTCCGGCGCGGCGGTCGATGCCGCAGATGGAGATGGGGCGGCGCAGCGTCCTGCCCGGGACGAAGAACTGCGCGAACTGCCCGGGCCGGGCGGCCTCGGCCATCTGCCCGGCCTCGACGGTCAGGTCGAAAATCGCCGGTGCGATTTCTTTTTTCCTCAGGATGCGGCAGTCCCGCACATCGTATTTTTTCACAGCCTGATTTCCCCCACGCGCTTCATGATTTCGCCGCGCATGCGGGCGGCTTCCTGCGCCGCGGCCTCCGCATACTCCTCGGGCGCGGCCCCGCGGTTCTGCCACGCGCACAGGATGGAGCGCGAGGCGTTGACCACGGCGCCGCGGCCCCTGCCGTCGAACGCGGGGGCCACGTCCTCCGCGCCGGCGCCCTGCGCGCCGTACCCCGGCACCAGAAAAAAGGTGTGCGGCAGCATCCGGCGCAGCTCGGCAAGCTGCTCAGGCCACGTGCCGCCCACCACGGCGCCCACGCCGGAGTAGCCGTACCTGCCGCCGAGGGCCGCGCCCCACTTTTCGCAGTACCGGCCCATCGCCTCGTACAGGGTCTCGCCCCCCTCAAAGGACTGGTTCTGCAGCTCGCCGGAAGAGGGATTCGAGGTCTTCACGAGGACGAAAATCCCCTTGTCCTCCCGCCGGCAGACGTCCAGCAGGGGGAGCACGCCGTCGGAGCCGAGGTAGCCGTTCACCGTGAGGGCGTCCGCCCCGAACGCGGGGACGGCCTGCCCCCCCACGTCGGTTTCGCCGAGGTACGCCGAGGCGTAGGCCAGCATGGTGTTGCCGATGTCGTTGCGCTTGCCGTCCACAATCACGAACATCCCCTTCGCCCTCGCGTAGGCGATGGTGTCGCGCAGCGCGCGCATCCCCTGCCAGCCATACAGCTCGTAGAACGCGCACTGCAGCTTCACGGCGGGGACCGCGGCGCAGAGCGCGTCGACAATGCCCTTGTTGAACTCCAGCACGGCGGCGGCCGCGCCGTCCAGCGTTCTGCCGTGCCGCGCGAACGCTTTTTCCCGGATGAACTGCGGGATATAGCTCAGCCTGGTGTCCAGCCCCGCCGCGACGGGGCTCTGCAGCTTTGCGATTTTTTCAATCAGCCTGTCGAATGCCATGTTTTACCCTCCAGAATTGTTTGCTCGGTTTAAAAGTCCCCGTCGCGGTACACGATTTTGCCGCGACAGACGGTGCACTTGACTTTTCCGGTCAGCGTGCGGCCCTTGAAGACCGCGTTGCGGCTCTTGCCGTGCAGCGCCGCGGGGTCCACCGTCCAGCGCTGCCGCGGGTCGAACAGCACGACGTCCGCCGGGGCGCCGGGGCGCAGCGTGCCGCCGGGCAGGCGCAGCAGCGCCGCAGGGGTTGTGGACATCAGCCGCAGCAACCGCGGCAGGGAGAGAAGCCCCGGCTCCGCCAGAAAGGTGATGCCCGCCGCCAGGCTGGTCTCCATGCCGACCACGCCGTTCGGCGCGGAGAGAAAATCGGCCTTTTCGCGCGGCGTGTGGGGCGCGTGGTCGGTCGCGATCGCGTCGATGGTCCCGTCGCGCAGGCCCGCAATCACCGCCTGCCGGTCGCGCTCCGTCCGCAGGGGCGGGCTCATGCGGAAATCGGCGTCGCGCCGGAGCAGCTCCCGCTCGGTCAGCGAAAAATAATGCGGCGCGGTCTCCGCCGTGACGGGCGCGCCGCGGCGCTTCGCGTCCCGAATCATGGCGACGGAGCCCGCCGTGCTCACGTGGCAGATATGCACCGGCACGCCGTACGCCGCCGCCAGCGCCACCACCCACGCCGTGCCGCAGTCCTCGGCGGCGGCGGGGACGCCCGGCACGCCGAGCGCGCGGGAAACCCCGCCCTCGTTCACCCTGCCGCCCGCGGAGAGCGAGGGCTCCTCGCAGTGGGCGCAGACGGTCAGGCCCAGCCCCGGTGCGGCGCGCAGCGCGGCGGCCATCAGGGCCGGGGCGGTCACGGGGCGGCCGTCGTCGCTCAGGGCGACGGCGCCCGCGTCCCGCAGCGCGCGCCAGTCCGCGGCGCTCCGGCTCTGCAGCCCCCTTGTGACGGCGGCCGCGACGAACACCCGCGCGTCGGCGGATTCCGCCTTTTTCCGCAGGGCCGCAACGGCCTGCGGGGTGTCGAGCGGCGGCGCGGTGTTGGGCATGCACAGCAGGCTGGTCACGCCGCCGGCCGCCGCCGCCCGGCACCCGGAGAAAACGTCCTCCTTTTCCGTCTGGCCGGGATCGCGCAGGTGGACGTGCATGTCCACCAGCCCGGGCGCGGCGACCAGGCCGCGCGCGTCCAGCGCCTGCGCGCCGGGGCGGGTGATGGTTCCCCCGGCCCGCGCGATTTTCCCGCCGGAAATCAGCAGGTCGCCCGTTTCGTCCGTCCCGGCGGCCGGGTCGATCAGCCGGGCCGCGCGGATTAAAAGCTCCGGCATTGGAATCCCTCTTTTTTCAGCGTTCATTCCGGACAATCAGCCCGGGACGAGAAGATATTTGGTCAGCGCCAGCACCTCGCGCGCCCAGCAGGCGGAAAGGATGTACCACGGCGTCCGCGCGGGCACGGCGCTGGGCCGCGCGCCGAGCGCGCGAGCGAGGGCGCAGGCGCGGAACTCGTGGTATTCGTCGGTCACGACGGCCAGCGTGCGGCTCAGGCCGCGCGAATCGATCACGCGCAGCGCGTTTTTCAGGTTCTCCCGCGTCGTGGCGGAGGCTTCCTCGGTCAGGATGCGCGCGGGGGCGACGCCGTCCCGCACCAGGGCGTCCCGGATGGCGGAGGCCTCCGGCACGCTCTCGCCCGCGCCCTGCCCGCCGCACGCGACGCAGACGGTGCCCGGGTGCGCCTTCAGGTAGCGGGAGGCGGCGCCGATGCGCGCCCACAGGTCGGCGCTCGGCACCGAGCCGTTCACCTTGCTGCCGAGGACGACAACCACGGCCCCCTCCGGCGGGGCGGCGGCCGCCCCGGACGTCCCGGCCACCATGCAGACGGTCATCGCGGCGCTCCACAGCGCCCCCAGCCAGAGCAGCGCGGCGGCAATACGGTACGCGAGCCTGAGGCCGCGCCTGCGCGCGCAGGCGCGGCGCAGCGGACCGTAGAACGCACAGCCGGCCAGCAGCACGGCGCACACCGCTGTGCCGGAGGCGTTCCCCGCGTTCCAGACGTTCCAGTGCAGGGGAATCAGGAACCAGACGAGGCCGGCCGCCGCGGCGCAGAACAGCACGGCCCGGAACACGCGCGCCTTTCGGCTCATTTTTAATCACCCGACATATTATATCATATCCCGCCGGCTTTCCCAAACCTTTCTTTTGCCGCGGGAGGCCGGGTTTTCGACACCGACCGCTTTTTTCGTGCATTTCGCAGGTTGACAGAGGAGCCGCCGGAAACTATAATAATACGAATAAATTGCATGGCGCAAATTCAAAATCAGAGTGGAGGCTCATCATGAAACGAGTTTACAACTTTTCCGCAGGCCCTTCCATGCTGCCTGAACCGGTCCTCCGCCGCGCGGCGGACGAAATGCTGGATTACCACGGCAGCGGGCAGTCCGTGATGGAAATGTCCCACCGGTCCAAACTGTTTGAGGGGATCATCTGTTCTGCGGAGAGTCTGCTCCGTGAAGTGATGAAGATTCCCGACAATTATAAGGTCCTGTTCCTGCAGGGCGGCGCGTCGTCGCAGTTCGCGATGGTCCCGCTGAACCTGATGACCGGCAGCGGCAAGGCCGATTTCGTGCTGACCGGGCAGTGGGCGACCAAGGCGTACAAAGAGGCCGCCCGCTACGGCGACGCGCATGTGGTCGCCTCGTCGAAGGACAGGACCTTTACCTATATCCCGAAACTCGACCCCGCCGCATTCACGAAAGATGCGGATTATTTTTATATCTGCATGAACAATACCATCTACGGCACGGTCTACCACACGCTGCCGGAGACCGGGAACGTGCCGCTCGTGGCGGATATCTCCTCCTGCGCGCTGAGCCGGCCGATGGACGTTTCGCGCTTCGGGCTGCTTTTCGCCGGCGCGCAGAAGAACATGGGCCCCGCCGGCCTGACCGTCGTGATCCTCCGGGAGGACCTGATCGGCCATGCGATGGAGAAGACGCCGACCATGTTCAACTACAAGACCCACGCCGACCACGGCTCCATGTTCAACACGCCGCCGTGCTACGCCATCTACATCTGCGGCCTGGTGCTCGACTGGCTCAAGAACACCGTGGGCGGCCTGGAAGAGATGGAGAAAATCAACCGCAGGAAGGCGGGCCTCCTCTACGACTTTCTCGACCGCTCGAAGCTGTTCCGCGGCACCGTGGTGCCGGAGGACCGCTCGCTGATGAACGTGCCGTTCGTGACGGACAGCGAGGCGCTCAATGCAAAATTCGTCGCCGAAGCGGCCGAAAACGGCATGGTCAACCTGAAGGGCCACCGCACGGTCGGCGGCATGCGCGCGTCCCTCTACAACGCCATGCCGGTCGAAGGGGTGGAAAAGCTGGTCGATTTCATGCAGAAATTTGAAAAGGCAAACGCCTGAGCGCGGGAGGGGAAAACGATGTTTCACATAAAGTGCCTGAACAAAATCTCAAGGGCCGGGACGGGGCGTTTCGGCGAAAACTATACCTGCGGCGGCGACGTGGAAAATCCGGACGCGATTCTGGTGCGCTCCGCGCCCCTGCACGACGCGGCCTTTGCCAAGAACCTGCTGGCCATCGCGCGCGCGGGGGCGGGCGTCAACAACATCCCGCTGGAGCGCTGCAGCGGGCAGGGCATCGCGGTCTTCAACACGCCGGGCGCAAACGCCAACGCGGTGGCGGAGCTGGTGGTCGCCGCGCTGCTGCTCTCTTCCCGCAGGATTCTCGCCGGCGCGGCGTGGTGCGGGACGCTGAAGGGCAGGGGCCCGCAGGTGGCCCCATTGATTGAAAAGGGGAAAAGCCGCTTCGCCGGGCCGGAGATCCGCGGCAAGACGCTCGGCGTGATCGGCCTGGGGGCCGTCGGCACCCTGGTGGCGAACGCGGGGCACGCCCTCGGCATGGAGGTGTACGGCTACGACCCGTACCTTTCGGTGGATTCGGCCTGGCGGCTTTCCCGCGGGGTGCGGCACGCCCGTTCGCTGGACGCGGTCTACAAAAGCGCGGACTACGTGACCGTGCACGTGCCGCTTCTTCCGGAGACGGAACACATGATCGGCGCGGACGCCGTCGCCAAAATGAAGCGGGGGGTCCGACTGCTGAACTTCGCGCGCGGCGGCCTCGTGGATTCCGCGGCGGTGCTCGGCGGCCTGCGCTCCGGAAAAATCGCGCGCTATGCGACCGATTTTCCGGACGAGAGCCTGCTCGGCGAAGAGAACGTGATCGCGCTGCCGCACCTGGGCGCCTCCACCCCGGAATCGGAGGACAACTGCGCGCGCATGGCGGCCGACGAGCTGATGGATTACCTGGAGGACGGGAACATCCGCAACTCCGTGAACCTGCCGGCGGTCTCCATGGCGCGCACGAAGGGCTGCACGCGCATCTGCCTGATTCACAGGAACATCCCGAACACCATCAGCCGGCTCTCCGGCATTCTGGCGAAGGCCGGCATCAATATCGAGAACATGCAGAGCCGCGCGAAAAAAGCATACGCCTACACCATTTTGGATGTGACGGGGGCCGTTTCCGGCTCCACCGCCGGCAATCTGGAGGCCGTGCCGGAGATTATCCGCGCGCGCGTCCTCGCGGCGGAATAGACCGCCCTGCTTTTCCCGGCCTGGGGAACAGCGGCAGACAAAATCCCCGCGGAACCGTTTCGGCGGCTCTGCGGGGATTTTTGGCGGTGATTTTCACCGGGTGAACACATAGACCAGCAGCAACGCGGCCGCCGCGGCCGCAAGGACGGCGACCAGCAGGACCAGCCGGTTGAAGCGCCGGCTTTTCGTCACGGAAATCATCGGCGGATCGGGCCGGTCCGCATCGCTCAGATCGACCCGGTCCAGGTTGCGCAGGTCCTCGGCCATCTCGCGGGCCGTGCGGTACCGCTCTTCCTTTCTCCTGCGCATGGCCCGGCAGACGCAGGCCCAGACGCCGGGATGCAGGCCGGGCCTTATCTCGGTCAGCGGCTTCGGCTTTGAGGTGAGGTGCTGGTACATGACCGTCATGGGGTTGTCGCCGGTATAGGGGGGCCTGCCAGCAATCATGTGGTACAGCAGGCATCCCACGGCGTAGATGTCGCTTCTTCCGTCGCCGCGTTCCCCCCTGATCTGCTCGGGGGACATGTATTCCGGCGTGCCGATCAGCCCGGAGAAACCCCGCCAGGTCACGCGGGGGGAACTGCTCGTCATGGCGATGCCGAAATCGAGGACTTTGAGGCGGCCGTCGCTGCCGACCATCAGGTTTTCCGGCTTGATGTCGCGGTGGTAGACGCCCTTTTTATGGCAGTAATCGAGGGCCTCCAGCAGGCTGGCGACCATCTCGACGCTCTGTTCGACGGGCGGAAGATTTTTTCCGTCGAGAAGGGCGGCGAGGTTTTCCCCCTCCACATAATCGAAGACGAGGTAGGGGGGATTTTCCTCGGAAAAATCAATGGCCACAATGAGGTCCGGGTGATGCAGCAGCCTGCCGATGGATACTTCCCGCCGGAACCGTTCATACACGGCGGGGTCCCCGAGCTGGCTGAGCCCGGGCAGCTTGAGGGCGACCCTTCTGCCCGCCCGCAGGTCGTCCGCCAGGTAGGTGTTCGCAAACCCCCCGTGGCCGAGCAGCTTTACGACCCGGTATCTTCCGCCGATGACGGTTCCGGCTTGCGGTGGCAGCATGGGCTGTTCCCTTCCATCCAAATTGATTTCCGGGCGGCGCGGAGGTTCAGATCGCCGCGTTTCCCGTTTCCCCGGTCCGGATGCGGATCGCTTCCGTGACGGGGGAAACGAAGATCTTCCCGTCCCCGATTTCGCCCGTCTTGGCCGCGCCGATGATGGCCGCGACAATTTCCCTGACCTTTTCTTCGGGGACGACCGTCTCCACTTTCGTTTTGGGGAGCAGGTTGATGTTGAGCTCCGTGTTCCAGCCGAGCTCTTCGGCATGGCCTTTCTGAAGGCCGCACCCGATGACCTCGGTCACCGTCATGCCGTGCACCCCGAAATCCGAAAGAGCGTCTTTTACCGCCGAAACCCTGTTCGGGCGGATGATGCATTCCACTTTGACCATGTTCCTGCCGCCTTTCCATACCACGACGCGACTTTCCGCGAGGAAAACGTTGGAGAGATTATAGCACTTTTTTCCGCCGCTTTCAATTCCGGCTCCGGCGCGTCAGGCTCTGGGGTCAATCAGCATCACGGTCATATTGTCTTCCCCGCCCCGCTCGTTTGCGGTTTCGACCAGCTTTTCGACGCCCGCCGGGCTTTTTCCCATGCCCAGAAGGAACGCCCGGATTTCTTCTTCCGAAAGATGCTCGAAGATTCCGTCCGTGGACATAAAGAACAAATCGCCGGTCTGGACGTTCCCGGAATAAAAATCGGGCGGAAGGATGGGCTGCTCGCCGAGGGAACGGAGGAGCACATGCCGGTTCGGGTGGGTCCGGGCCTGCTCTTTTGTGAGAAAGCCCACCCGCATCAGCATCCCGACCAGGCTGTGGTCTTTGGTGAGCTGGATGAAGTGCCCGTCCCTCAGAAGAAACGCCTTCGAGTCCCCCACGTGCGTGATGTAAAATCTGCCGTCTTTCAAAAGCAGGGCGGTCAGCGTGCACATCATTTTGTTGCAGCTTCCGGCGGCTTCGGAAAGGTCGTAAAGGTGCAGGGCGGTCTGCTCGTAGGCCGCTTTAAAGCGCTCCGAAGTCCGGCTTGGGTAATTCCCGAAATAATACTCCTGAAGCAGGACGTTCACAGCCTCGGCGCTTGCCACTTCGCCCGCCCGGGAGCCGCCGACCCCGTCGGAAACCGCAAAAAGACTGCCCAGAGCCTCCCGGACAGCTTGGTTTTCAGGGATATAATAGCCGCAGTAATCCTCGTTTTTTTTGCGTCTGCGCCCCTTGTCCGTGCAGTACTGGACCCATATCTGCGTGTCCAGCTTGTTCCTGAATACGGTGCCCATCTGCTGTCAGCGCCCCCAAACGGTTTTCTTTTCCGGCGTCCGCTCTTACTGCGCACTGGCGGCGTTTTTGTCCACCAGGATATCTTTGCCGGCTTTTCTGCTGTGGACGCGGAAATAAACGGTTCCGACCGCCAGCCATGCGAGCGAAGCGCCGATGGCGAGCACGGCCGACACCTTGGTCGAGCCGCCCGAGAGGATCCCCATGACGACGACTGCGACCAGCATGCCGGCGTTGGCGAGCATGCCGAGGACCGGGACCACGACGGCCGTCAGCGGGTTCCTCTTGGGGCGGCGCGCCTGCGCCACCAGGGCGATGAGGTTCGTCATGCCGTAAAGCAGGAAGGTGCCGATGTTGGAGATCAGCGTGACGGCGGTCAGCGCCGTGATGTTGATGACGGACAGGGCACCCACGGCGGCGGAAACGACGGTGATGCTCCGGACGGCGTTGTAGGGCGTGGCGTACTTTCCGTGCAGGGCGTTCAGCACGGTCGGCATTTCGTCGTCCTTGGCCATGGCATAGGTCACGCGGACTCCGGTGTTCATGCAGGAGAGCGTGCTCCCGACCACCGCGATCGCGACGGAGATGGCCACGAGAATCATGCAGGTGAACCCGGAGCCGTGCAGAAGCGTGTCGCCGAGGTTCTGCATCATGTCGCCGATCGGCGCGCTGGACACGGCGGCTGCGGCGTATCCGTGTTTGCCGTTGACCGTATAGGAAGTGTTGATCCAGCCGTTGGTCGCGATGTATTCGAGAAAATAGAAAACCAGGCCCTGCAGCAGCAGGGACAGAACGGTTCCACGGCTCACGCATTTCACCGATTTTGATTCGGCGGCGAGGGCGGTTGCCGACTCAAACCCCACCAGGACCAGGATGGAGATGGTGGACTGGAAAAGCATCCCCGAAAAGCTGTGCGGAACGATGATGTCCAGCATGGTTTTATGGACGAAGACCACGTGCTGCGGGTTTGCGGCCCGGTATGCGATGGCGAGCACGGAGATGAAGATGATGGTCACCATCTGAATGACGTTGACGATGATGCTGAAGGCCGTCGACCCGGTCACGCCGTGGAATGCGATAAAGCCCGTCGCCGCGGCCAGGGCGACCGCGATGAGCATCTGGACCGGGATGGAAAGGGCGATGCCGAACTGCCCGGCGATGTAGCCGATGAGCACCGCGAACATGCCCGCCATCAGCCCCGGATAGACCCAGTAGTAAAGATGGGAGAACCACCCGACCACAAACTTGTAGACGCGCGAGAAGACAGAGAGCTTCTCGGTGGACATGAACGCCTGTTCGGCAAAATAGTAGGAGCTCCCGGTCCCGGCTTCCGGGTACAGGGTCGCGAGCTTCGCGTAGGAAATCGCCGTCAGCAGCGCCAGAACCAGCGCGAGCGCGAGTCCGGGGAACATATCCATGGCCGTGGACCTGCCCGCGACGGTCTGCGCCGCCTGCATCTGAAACGTGAGCCACAGAAACGCCCCCGGCGCAATCAGCGCCATGGCGTTCATGGTGACCCCGGTCAGTCCGAGCGTCTTTTTCATCTGAACCTGCTTCGCCATTTTAAAGACCCCTCCTTGGTGGATACAGCCAGAAAGCCCTTTCCGCCCGATGCGGAAAGGGCTTCGTTGCCCGTTTCACAAACAAGCTGAACTTCGGCGGCATGGCCGGGCATATAAAAAAAGCCATAATCCCCCCTTTTTAGGGACTATGGCTTCATTGCCTTTTTGCCCGGAACGCCTCTCGATGAGGAACCTCATCAAGAATTTAATAAAATTTTATTGTAAATACATATTCTATCTGTTTCTCCGGCGGCCCGCAAATCCCGCCTTGGAAGGTTCTGGCTCAAAAAAATCCGTTATCGTGGAATATCTGTTTCTTAAATCGGGATATCGAAGAATATCGCCGGATTCAGGACAACCCTTAGCCGTTTTCTCATGGATGGGGACGGTCGGCCGCCGCCTTCCTTCACCGCCTGCCCGGTTCCCGGCGCAACTTTGCGCCGGGAGGGCTTCCCCCCCTCTTGCTTTTCGACGGTTTCAGCGTTATGATAATACGGAATAAAAATCTGGAATAAAATTTCAGGGAAAAGGAAAATATGCCATGTCGGTAAGTCTGGTGCTGCAGGGCGGTGGAATACGGGGATGGTATACGAGCGGGGTGCTTACGGCGCTCCGCGAAGAGAACATAGAGTTCCGGAAAGTCTACGGCGTGTCTGCGGGCGCCCTGTGCGCCATTCCCTATATTTCGGGGCAGCTGAGCAGGAAAACGGCGGCCGCTTATGTGAAAAACCTGAGGGACAGGCGCTTTATGAGCGTCGGCAACCTGCGCCGGACGGGGTCCTATTTTGGCTTCGACTATATGCTGGAAGAACTGCCCCGCCGGCTGCCGTTCGATTACCGGGCATTCTTCAGTTCCCCCATTGAGCTGGAAGTGGGGACGACGGACCTTAAAACCGGGCGGGCCGTCTATTTTGGAAAAGACGAGCTGAAAAAAAGCCTGGCGCCCCTCAGGGCGTCCTGCTCGCTGCCCTTTTTTGCGAATATCGTCGAGTATCGGGACTATGCCCTGCTGGACGGCGGATGCGTGGAGCCGATCCCCATCGACCAGCCCCTGAGGGACGGCAGTGAGAAAAACGTGATCGTTCTGACCCGCGTGGGCTCCTACCGAGAGAAGCGCGGGTCCCGGCTTTCGGACGCCATGCTTTCCAGAAAATACGGGCAGTACCCGAATTTTGTGAACTCCATGGAGCGCCATTTCCAGACCTACAATCGTGAAGTCGACCTCTGCTCGCGTCTGGAGCGGCAGGGCAGGGCCGTCGTTATCCGGCCCCGCGGCCGCGTCGGCGTCAGACGCTACCGGGACACGGAGCGGATGATGCAGATGTACCGCATGGGAATCCGCGACTGCAGGGAAAAGCTTCCCCTGATTCGCAGGTTCGTTTCTTAGGCAGCCGGGCACAGTGATTCCGGAAGCGCCCGGCCGGCCCCCTGCCCGGTTCCGGATGGTCGCAATTGTGCGGCGAACAGACGGATGCCCCCGGAGTTTTTCTCCGGGGGCATCCGCCGTTCGGCTCCGGATTATTCCCTTCCGAATTCGGTGAGGGCGAGGCCTTTGTTGTGCTTGAGGGCCCAGTCGATGCTCCAGCCGTTGCAGAAGAGCAGCAGGTCGCGGCCCTTCAGGTCCTGCACGCGCCGGGTGTCGGAGGTCAGGTCCAGCGGACCCTCGCCGGCGTGGGAGATCCAGCGGATTTCCTCATAGGGCAGCGGGGTCATGCGGATGTCCACGTTATACTCGTTTTTCAGCCGGTACTGCAGCACGTCGAACTGCAGCACGCCGACCGCGCCCACGATGACTTCCTCCAGGCCGGCGTTCGGCTCCTGAAAAATCTGGATGGCGCCCTCCTGCGCAATCTGCGCCATGCCCTTGACAAACTGCTTGCGCTTCATGGTGTCCACCTGCTGCACCAGCGAGAAATGCTCGGGGGCGAAGGTGGGGATGCCGGCGAAGCGGAACGGCTTTTCGGGGTCGCAAAGCGTGTCGCCAATGGAGAAGATGCCGGGGTCGAACAGGCCGATCACGTCGCCCGCGTAGGCTTCCTCGATGATTTCGCGGTTCTGCGCCATCAGGTGCTGCGGCTGGGCGAGCTTGACCTTTCGCCCGCCCTGCACGTGGTAGACCTCCATGCCCTTCTCGAATTTTCCCGAGCAGATGCGGATGAAGGCGATGCGGTCCCGGTGGGCGCGGTTCATGTTCGCCTGGATTTTGAAGACGAACGCGGAAAAATGCGGGTCGAACGGGTCGATTGGGCCGATGTCCGCGACGCGCGGAAGCGGCGGCGTGGTCATGTGCAGAAATTCCCTGAGGAACGGCTCCACGCCGAAATTGGTCAGCGCCGAGCCGAAAAACACCGGCGACAGCTTTCCGCCGAGCACGGCCTCCCGGTTCAGAGGGTCGCCCGCGCCGTCCAGCAGCGCCACGTCGTCCCGCAGGCGGCGCAGCGGCTCGGAACCGATGAGCTTTTCTGCGGCAGGGTCGTCCGGCGCGACGGCGGTGGCGCGCACTTCTTTTTGCGCGAAGACCGCCTCGCTGTTCGCGTGGAAGATGAGGATGCGGCGGCTTTCGCGGTCGTAGACGCCCCTGAACTCCTTGCCGGAGCCGACGGGCCAGTTGACCGGGCAGGTGCGGATGCCGAGCAGGTGCTCGATCTCTTCCATCAGGTCGAACGGGTCGCGCGCGTCGCGGTCCATCTTGTTGATGAAGGTGAAGATGGGGATGTGCCGCAGGGTGCAGACTTTGAACAGCTTGCGCGTCTGTTTCTCGACGCCCTTGGCGGCGTCCAGCACCATCACGGCGGAGTCCGCCGCCATCAGGGTGCGGTAGGTGTCCTCCGAAAAATCCTGGTGGCCGGGCGTGTCGAGGATATTGATGCAGTAGCCGCCGTAACTGAACTGCATCACGGACGACGTGACCGAGATGCCCCTCTGCTTTTCAATCTCCATCCAGTCGGAGACGGCGTGCCGCTGCGCCTTTTTTCCCTTGACGGAACCCGCCAGCGCGATGGCCCCGCCGTAAAGCAGCAGCTTTTCGGTCAGCGTCGTCTTGCCGGCGTCCGGGTGGGAGATGATGGCGAACGTCCTTCTTTTTTCGATTTCTTTCCGAAAATCAGGCACTGATTGATACCTCCAGCCTTTCTGTCTGTTTTTTTTCAGCAGAGCCTCAGGCCGGCTTCATGGGTTCTCCATCTTTTTCCCCTCCGCAACGAAACAAAGTATTCCTATTTTATCCCTTTCCTTCCCAATAATCAAGCGCGGCGTGTCGCCGTCCCCACCGGCCCGGCGGCGTGTCGCCGCTCCCACCGGCCCGGCGGCGTGTCGCCGCTCCCACCGGCCCGGCGCGGGGAACGGCAAAAACCACAGGCCCGCTCTGCCGGGACAGGATAAGACATCTCCCGCCGGCAGAGCCGGTTTCGGCCCGGCGCAGCGTGTCGCCGCTCCCACCGGCCCGGCGCGGCGTGTCGCCGTTCCCACCGGCCCGGCGTGGAGAACGGCAAAAGCCACAGGCCCGCTCTGCCGGGACAGGATAAGACATCTCCCGCCGGCAGAGCCGGT
>ENA-UOOH01002457-UOOH01002457.1-fermentation-metagenome-genome-assembly--contig:-NODE-2457-length-15922-cov-4.611710_pt1 | contig 15922 bp, 12 predicted proteins | sample MGYA00245778_ERZ724025 | MGnify/ENA primary metagenome ERZ724025 (study PRJEB28704, sample SAMN03018313) | fermentation metagenome | biome: anthropogenic terrestrial biome; feature: soil; material... | reverse complement strand
CGAGTCGGGGATGGTCAACGTCTCGCTCGCCGCGCTCGGCTACGAGGGGCTGGAGGGCTACCTGCTCTTCCGCGAGGACACCGCGGTTTTCGCGACCGGCAACGCCGGCGCGACCTTCGTCCACGGCGGCAACAGCCTGCAGGAGCGGGTCATCCCGGTGCTGACCGTCAAGCGCAGCCGGGCGCAGGGCAAGGCGCACACCGCGTACACGGTCGAGGCGAGGAAGCAGAAGGACGTCGTCGGGCTGCGGCGGGTCGATGTGCGGGTGAGGGTGGCGCCCGACGACAAGGGCCAGCTCGGATTCGTCGTGGCGAAGGAGGTCTCGCTGGGGATTCGGGCCGTGGGCCAGGCCGGCGTGCGCAGCGTGGTCAAGGACGTGAGCGGGCCGGGCAGCTTGCGCGAGGGGACGCTGCGGCTGCCGGTCGGGGATGAGTGGACGCAGGTCTTCTTCGCGCTCGAGAGCGGGTCGTCGGAGCCGGTGCGTGTCGAGGTCTTCCACCCGGAGGGTGTCGAGCAGGTGCAGCCGTGCGCGCTCGAGGAGTGGTTCGAGGTCGATTGGCGCAAGGCGGCGGGGAAGCCGGAGGAGGCTGCGCCGGATCAGGAGGAGCGCGCGCTCGATTGGGCGGACGCGCTGCCCGAGGGCCCGCGCGAGGTGTTCCGGCACCTGCACGCGCATGGGGCGATTACCGAGGCAGAGGTGATTCGGATGCTCGGCTCGCCGCGGGCTTTCCGGAGGTTCTCGCTCGGGTTCGAGGAGCATGCGGCGAAGGTGCCGTTCCGGGTGCGGATTGAGGGTGGGGTGGAGGGGAAGCGGTATGTGCGGGAGGGGGAGAGGTAGAGTCACGACGACTCGTGCAGCGCTATCGGCACGCCGTAGCAAACCAGCTTCACGGAAGGAAGCCGTTTGAGTCCTCTGCATTCCGCCGACTACCTGGAAGGCCTCGTTCGCGAGATCTGCAAGCTCCCGAGGGAAACCGAGTGGGTGGAACTGAAGGCGGATAACGCCAATCCGCAGGAGATCGGCGAATACATCTCTGCACTGGCAAACGGTGCTGCTCTCTCGGGGAAGGCGTTTGCCTACCTTGTCTGGGGAATCGACGACGGCTCGCACAAAATCGTCGGCACCGACTTCAGGCCCTCGTCGAAGAAGGTTGGTAACGAGGAGCTCGAGAACTGGTTGCTCCGATCGCTGTCTCCGAAGATCCAGTTTCGGTTCTTCGAGGTTCCCATCGAGGGCAAGGAGGTTGTCCTGCTCGAGATCGAGCGGGCCTCCATTCATCCCGTCCAGTTTCAGGGGCAGGAGTTCGTCCGAGTCGGAAGCTACAAGAAGAAGCTGAAGGACTTCCCGCAGAAGGAGCGAGAGCTTTGGCGGGTCTTCGATACGACGCCTTTCGAAGCGAGAGCAGGGGTCGAGCGCGTCTCCGACGACCAGGTGCTGAGCCTGCTCGACTACCCGGGCTATTTCGAGCTGATCGGCCGTCGCGTTCCGGATGGAAAGCCAGCCCTACTTCGCGCACTCCAGGACGACGAGCTCATTCGAACGTGCGAAGCCGGGGGGTGGACCATCACCAATCTCGGCGCGCTCCTCTTCGCCAGGCGCCTGAATGAGTTTCGTGGTCTCCGGCGAAAGGCCGTGCGCGTCATCGTCTACCAGGGTGACGGCCGGCTCATCACAATCAGAGAGCAGGTAGGCGAGACCGGCTATGCCTCGGGGTTCAAGTGGCTGCTGGATCTGGTGAGCAGCCTTGTGCCTTCCAACGAGGTGATCGGAAGGGCGCTTAGAAGAACCGTACCGGCCTATCCTCCGCTGGCCATTCGCGAGCTCATCGCGAATGCGCTCATCCACCAGGACATGTTCGCGACCGGCACGGGACCGACCATCGAACTCTTCGATCGTCGAATCGAGATAACGAACCCGGGCGTGCCCCTGGTGTCGGCCGACCGCTTCCTTGATACGCCACCGAAGTCGCGGAACGAGACGCTAGCCTCCCTGATGCGCCGAGCCGGCATCTGCGAAGAACGAGGCACCGGCGTCGACAAGGTGGTTTGGCAAGCCGAGTACTACCAACTCCCAGCCCCGCTCTTCGAAGTGACCGGCGACTTCACCCGTGCCGTGCTCTTCGCCCCTCGGCCGCTCGCCAAGATGGACAGGCCGGACCGGCTGCGGGCCTGCTACCTCCACGCCTGCCTCAAGTACGTCAACCGGGAGTTCATGACCAACACCTCGGTTCGCGAGCGTTTCGGCATCGAGGCGCACAACGGCGCCACGGCCTCGAGGCTCATCAAGGAGGCGGTCGAGGAGGGCCTCGTCGTGCCGCACGATGTGGGCGCAGGCAAAAAGTACATGAAGTACGTGCCCTTCTGGGCTGTGAGGGGGCATGAGAGCGAGGACAGGGCTGTGTGAGGTTTCTCTTTGATGAGCACGTGCGTGCTGCGCCCCTCAGGACCGGTTTCCGTCGAGAAGACGGGCGCTTGCGTTCTTGCTGGTCATTTGATGCGGCGGCGCTCCAGAAGCTGAGAAGGGGGGCTGGAGGGCGGCCAAGAGGGCACGCGCTAGCGTGCGGTTCTTTTTGATGAGATGGCGCGCTCGGCACCGTCGCTCCCGGCTTTGTGCTGAGAAAACAGGTACTTGCGTATTTGATGGCCATTTGATGGGTGGGCTCGAGAGGACTGGCGGGAGGTCTCGCGCTCGAGTGTCCCAGACTTCATGCGAGCCTCGTCGAGCGATTTGGAGCGGCCACCGGTGATGCCGAGCGTAAAGGCGACCAGCGGGAGTCTCGGAGTCGAGGCACGCGGGCAAAGTGACAACCGCTCGCTGCCTCAAGCCCAGAGCCAAAAAATGTTCCAAGGACCCGGTGGCACCCGTCTCCCGCGTCACCGAAGCCTGCAGGACGGTTTCCCCGACGGCGCATGATAGGTTTCCGACGCATGGGCGACCTGAACACACTGCTCGAGGCGCTCGAGCTTCACCGAAAGAACCTCCAGGCGCCCGAAGACGGCTGGCCCGACGCTCTCTTCGCCGATCAGGTTCCTCGGCTGCCACTGTTTCATCGGCTTGGTGAGCCATTGCGCGATGCTGCGGGCGCACTCGAGAGAGACGAGATCGTCCTCGAGCTCGCTGGGCCCAAGGCGGGCAGGGCCGCCATCGGAACCGACGCCTGCGTCTTCGCCTCCGTCGGCCTCGCCGCGTACCTGACCCCACGGTCGTCCTTGCCTTCGGGCCTGTCGAGCAGCACCGCCAGGCGCGCCTCTCGGTGCCCTGGGATACCCGGGGAGCGGCAGCCCTGCTGCGCTGGAGCCCAGAGGTCGCCAGCGAGAAGATCGCCCGCTTCAGCCTTTCGGCGCCTGATGACGAGACCTACCTCGCCCGCCACCTCGCGACGTGCTTTCAGAGCTGGGAGCGCTTTCTGGCACGCGAGCGCCCGCTGGCTCCTGACACGCTCGAGGCGAGAGTGCTCGGCTGGGCGCTCGAGGCCCCGGCTGATGTGGATGTGACTGCATTGACAACTCCGGAAGCTCGTTTCCTCGAGTCACAAACGCTCGGCGAGACGCTTCTGGCCGTGTTCGTCGACGCTGACTTCCCCGACTTGAGTCCGGCGTCGTCCGACTGGCGCAATACCTACGCCGTTCTTAGACGAATCGTCGAACGGCGCAAGCCTGCGGTCTTCAAGCCATTGAGACGCATGAAGCCTGGACCCTCACTCGCGCAGGCAGCGACGAGCTTTGTTCTCGAGCGCTTAGGGGAGGAGCCATGAGGGCATTCCCTGCCACACGCGATTGGCACATTCACTTCGTCCACCGCAGGGACGCGGAGCAGCCAAACAGCCGGCGCCCGGCTCGCGTATTGCTGCGCGATGGGGATGCCCCCGAGCTCGTGGCACCAGTATCTGGTGGCACCAGCCGCCTGTTCGGCTTTGTCTACGAGGCGCAGGACCTGGCGGTCGAAGACCACGAGTGGATCGCCTGCTCGCCGGCCGTCCGCTGGCAGCCCGGCAGGCTCCCGGTGGTCGTGCGCAGTCATCCGCTCGAGCTTGAGCTTGTCGACGAGCTCGAAGCCGAACGACGGAGACGCAGGGAAGCTGCCTCCGCCGTATCCAGGGCGCTCTCCGGTGGCTCTACCGGAAGCACACTTGAGCGGGTCGGTCTCCTCGAGCATGCCGACGCGCTCCTCGGCGGGCACGTCGTCCCGCTTGCTGCTCTCGAAGCATTGCGCTTCGAGCTGTCCTCGCCGCCGGAAATTGGAGACGCGGCGGACCTGAACCGGCGGCTTCGCGATGCTGCTCGCATAGGCAACGCGGCGCTCACCCGCGCGCTGAGCCAAGTGGGCTTCGAGGAGGTGGGCAGAAATCTAGATATCCGGGCCAGGCTGACGACTGCCGTAGACCGAGCGTTCGGCGCCCATTCAGCTCTCGATCCGCGACTCTGGCAGACGATGCGCCAGAGGCTGCTGTGGAGTTGGTGGACTCACGCGCGGGTCTGGTCCGAAGGGCTTGATTTGAACGGGCTTGCACGGAAACTCGGGAGCGATCGCCGAACTCTCGAATCCCTGGCACGCGCAGAAATCGCCCCCGGCCCCGAGCTGCGCAACCACCTGCCCAGCGAAGAAGACGCGCTCCAGCAACTCGAGCTGCCCGAGTCGCTCTCCTCGCCACAGGTCGCGCAGATAGCAGCGAGCTTTCGCCCGCGACTTGAATTGATGAGCTCGCAGATTGCCGAGTTGGAGCGGCTCGTTGGGCGGGTCGACACGCTTACGACCTGGGAATCCGCGGCGGCGGCGCTCGAAAGCATTGCGAACGACCTGGAGATCAACCGCGCGCAGGGCCTTCAGGTCTGGGAGCTCGGGCGAATCGCCGCGGAACAGTTCCGAGAGGGGGTGGACCTTGGTCCTCGCGATCCGCTGCCACTCCCGAGGCTGCTTGGCGCTGCGGGACTGCACGTCGTCGCCGGCGCCACTCCTCTACCCCTCCTGCTCGGCGAGTGGGCCATTGGCGCAGGGGGCGCGCCCATCATCGCCCTCGGGCCCCAAGTGCTCTCGGGTGACCTGGGCGTTGCTCGCTTTGCGGTCGCTCATCAACTCGGCCATCTCATCGAGTCCCATGCAACCGGCAGAGCAATCGCCTGCAGCAGCATCGACGCAGAGGAGCCCCCGAGTGGCGAGCGGGAATCATTCGCCAATGCGTTTGCCGTTTATCTGCTCGCGCCGCGCAGCGCCGTTCGGACACTGATGGGCGAGCCGCCTTCGCGCGTATGGTCGAGCCCGCGGGCACGCGAATGGCTGTGGGGGGCGACAAAGGACGTCGCGGCGACTTTTGGCCTCAGCGCCGGTGCGGCGCTTCCCCACGTAGTGAATTGCCTTCGGGAGCTTGCCACGCGCGAAATGCTCGCCTCCCTGCGACAGGACCGGGATTGGCCCGAGGTTCGCGAGGGCGCCCGAGATCGACTCGAAAACCTTTGGACCGACGACCGCAGACGCTTCGATCTTGAAGCTGGGCCTGGTCTGGCTCCTGCCGAAGCACTGCGCCGGCCCAGATCGACGGCCTTCGAACGGTTGCTGGATGAGGCGCAGCTTCATGACCTCATCGACGAGGCGACTGCCAACGGTCTTCGCGCAGCCTGATGCGTGGAGCTCGCTTGCGGAGAGCCGTGCGCTGGGCAGGCAGTCCAGCCCGCATGACTGCCGCTCTCGGGTTGGGCTCATTCCGGTCCGTTCCCCCCACCAACGAGAGAGCGAATACCGATGGGACTTAGCAAACGCGATGTCGAGCCCATCTTCGAACGCTTGCTCCCGGGTGCCGTGTCCGAGTGACCGCTGAAGCAGGGGCAGAGGGGGCGTCACGAACGCAGAGGCAGTGAGCGGACATCCGGGCCGCGCCTCTGTCACCAGATTGGCGATCTAATGGGCGGGAGATTTTGACAATGTCAAAGGAGGGATCCACCGTTGAAGCGCGGCTTTCGACGTACCGAGGAGCGAGAACGCGAGGAGCAACCTGGTGATCTCTTCCCAGAAGATCGGCGAGCGCGTCGCGGCTGCTCGCAAGCGCGCGGGCATGACCCAGGCGCAGTTGGCCGAGAGGTTGGGTGTCTCCCGTCCCACCTTGATCGCCGTGGAGAAGGGCGAGCGCCGGCTCTCCAATGAAGAGATCGTCAAGCTCGCTGGCTCGCTCGCCGTGGAGGTGAACGACCTTCTCCGCGAGCACGCCGTCGTCGGCGAAATCTCTCCCCGGTTCAAAGCAAGGGCGCACACGCCGGAGGTCGAGCGAGGGGTCGAGCGGCTTCGGCAGCTTGGCGCCTGGTGTGCCGAGCTCGAATCGCTCTTGGGAATCACAAGGGCAGTTGCGCCGCTGGATTTCATCGAGGCCTTCCGCCAGGCCCGAGGCGGCGAGACCGCCCCGGAGGCCGCAGGATGCGAAGCAGCCTCGCTCGTGCGCCGGACCCTGGGCCTTGGCGACGGACCGGTCTTGGGGCTCGAGGACAAGCTCGAGCTGGAGGCTGGGTTCCGGGTCTTCTCGCTGCCTCTCGACCCGAGCATCGCCGCCCTCTTCATATGGGGCGAGGAGCTGGGCCCGTGCGTCGGCCTGAGCGCGAGCCATTCGCACGCGAGGCGCCGCCTCTCCCTCGCGCACGAGCTGGGACATTTCCTGCGTGATCCGGAGGCGGGCGACGTGCTGCTCGCCGCGCCACAAAAGAGCCGCGACGCGACCGAGGTCTTCTGCGACGCCTTCGCCCGCGAGCTGCTGATGCCGGCCGAGGGGCTGCGTCGCCGGGTCTCGCAGCGACGGCGCTCGCGAGGCGGGCGCCTCACGTTCACCGACCTGCTCGCTTATGCGAACGCCTACGAAGTCTCCTTCCAGGCGATGAGCCTGCGTCTCGAGGCGCTTGGCTGCATCGAGCGCGGAACCTTTGCCGGCTTGGAGAAGCAGGGCCGTGGCTCGAGGGCCGCGGAGAAGGAGTCGGAGTACTTGCCGGAGAGCATCCAACCCGACTGCTTCTCGGAGCGCTATTTCCAGCTCGCCTTCGAGGCCTATGACGCGGCGCTGCTCTCCGAGACCGAGCTCATGCGCTTCCTCGGCTGCAATCGGCTCGCGGTCCGCTCGCTCTACCTCGAGCGGCGTCTGACCGGGGCCGACGACGGGCGGGTGTTGGAGCTGGATCTCGCTGCACCTGTCGGCGGCGAGAACAAAGCACCATGAAGCTCGGGCCCATTGTCTGCGACGCGTGCGTCGTCCTCGACCTACTCGCGACGGGGCAAGAGGTCCGATTGGTGCGCGCGCTCGGCGCCGCGATTCTCATGGCGCCCCTCGCCCACGGCGAGACCCGGTTTCTGTACGGGCCACCCGACGAGGCCGGAAATCCCGGCATCATCCCCGCCAACCTTCGGGCGCTCGAGAAGGCGGGGCTCCTCGAGGTCCGGCCCATCGGGGAACCGGGCAGCCGGCTCCATGAGAATTTCGTCCACGTCGCGAGAGTGACTTCCCAGGCGGACGCCGAGTCGATGGCCGTCGCGAGCGCCTTGGAACTCCCTCTGGCGACCGACGACCGAAAGCAACGGCGGATCTTTTCGACGCTCTTTGGCGGACCGCTGCTCTCGACCTTGGAGTTGATTCGGGAAACGGCGAGGGTGCTCAAGCTTGCCAACCATGAGGTTCGGGCGATGCTTGCGCAGCTCTTTGAAAAGGGCCGCTTCGCGCCGCCCCGGGAAGGAAGCGATTTGCCACACGGCGAGTGGTACCGAGGTCATCTGGAGGCGGCCCGAGTGCTGCAGCCCGCGAAGGAGCCGGATGCACCTGTCACCTCTTCCGGTCGCAAGGGCGGACCTTCGCCGCGCAAGAGGCGCGCAAAGGGATGAGAAACGGATGGGGAACGAGGCCAACGAGGTCTCGCGCGCTCGAGAGGTGTCGGGAAGTCCCTCTTGACTTGCCAAGCGCGCTCATTTCGAGCGTGAGGCGGCGAGAGGCCTTTCGACTCTGCTCTCGGCGCTGGAGCGTCGCGAGCTACGCTCAGGGTGAGCGGGGGCCTACGGCCGCTCGTCAGGACACGGGCGGAGGCCACTTTCCAGCAAGACGAACACGGGGATTGAGATGGGACTGAGCAAGCGCGACGTCGAGCACATCTTTGAACGCCTGCGCTCGGGCGTCGTTCCCGAGCGCGGACTCGACGCCTTCGCGGTGGGCATCGAGCGCCAGCGCGCCGAGATCGCCCGGCAACTCGACCTCGCCGAGTCGAACGAAGGCGGCTTCAAGTTCCTGCGCGGCGGTTACGGCTGCGGCAAGACCTTCATGGCCCGGCTCGCCGTCCTCGACGCCCAGGCGCGCGGCTTCGCGACGAGCTTCGTCGTCGTCTCCGACAACGACCTCCACTTCCACCGCTTCGACGACGTCTACCGCAAGGTCGTCCAGGAGCTGGGCACGAGCTCCTGCCCGCGCGGCGCCCTCGGCGACGTCGTCGACCGCTGGATCGCCAAGGTCGAAGACGCGCTCGTCGCCGGCGGCGAGGACGAGGCGTCGCCCGACTTCGACAAGCTCGTGCAGAAGCGCATGGGCGAGGAGATCGCCTCGCTCACCGGCGGCAAGGCGCCCGAGGACATGGCGCGGGTGCTCAGCACCCTCTTCGCGCTCAAGCAGGAGGGCAAAGCCGCGGAGGCCGGCGCGCTGCTCTCCTGGCTCTCCGGCAGCGGCAACGTCGCCTCGAACCAGAAGAAGCTCGCGGGTATCAAGGGCGACATCACCGGCCGCGACGCGCTCGACTACCTCCACGGCATCCTCGAGATCGTGAAGGCGGCCGGCTACCGCGGCCTGGTCATCGTCATCGACGAGGCCGAGACCATCCTGCGGATGAAGGCCGACGTGCGCGGCAAGTCGCTCAACGGCATCCGGCAGATCCTCGACGCGAGCGACCGGTATCACGGCCTGCTCTGGGTCTTCACCGGCACGCCGGACTTCTTCGACACCAAGCGCGGCGTCGCGGGCTTGCAGCCGCTCGACGACCGGATTCGTTTCATGCAGCAGAACGGCTTCGCCAGCCTGCGCCAGGCGCAGCTCGCGCTCGAGCCCTTCAAGGAGCCGCGCCTCACCGACGTGGCCTTGCGGCTGCGCGAGCTCTACCCGACGACCAACCGCGCGCAGCTCGAGAGCAAGGTCACCGCCGAATTCATCCGCAGGCTCGTCGACGAGGTCACCAAGGGATTCAAGGGCGACGTCGGCGTCGTGCCGCGCCAGTTCCTGCGCCAGCTCGTCAACGTGCTCGACCTGGTGGACGAGCACCCGGAATACGACCCGACGCGCGAATTCAAGTTCGAGCCGAAGGAGCCCAACGACTTCGAGCAGCGCAAGATGAAGGGCCAGCCGCCCTACGACCCCGAGCCCGACGACGACAAGGGCTACGTCCTGGAGTTCTGAAGGTGAGCACCTTCGCGCGCTTCCCCGCGCGCCTGCAGCAGGCGATTGCGTCGCGGCTCGGCTGGACTTCGCTGCGGCCGGTCCAGGAGCTGGCAGGCGAGGCGATCCTCGACGGCAAGAACGCGGTCGTCCTCGCGCCGACGGCGGGAGGAAAGACCGAGGCGTCGGTCTTTCCCGCGCTGGCGAACCTGATCGAGGCGCCGGCGCAAGGCGTGGGCGTGATCTACGTCGCGCCCATCAAGGCGCTGCTCAACAACCAGGAGGAGCGGCTCGGCACCTACGCGGAGATGGTCGGCTTGCGCCGCTTCGTCTGGCACGGCGACACCGCCGAGCGCGACAAGCGCAGCTTCATCCGCGAGCCGGCCGAGATCCTGATGACCACCCCGGAGTCGCTGGAGGTGATGCTGCTCTCCCCGCGCTTCCCGGCGCCCAAGGTCTTCGCCGACCTGCGGATGGTGATCATCGACGAGGTGCACGCGCTCGCCGGGACCGACCGCGGCGCGCACCTGATGAGCGTTCTGGAGCGCCACCGCCGGAGCTCGCGCCACGACCTGCAGCGAGTCGGCCTGAGCGCGACTGTGGGCAACCCGGAGCAGATCCTCGAGTGGCTGCGCGGGACCTCGGCGCGCGAGGGTGTGGTGGTCAATCCGCCCAAGAGCCCCGCGAGGCGCGAGGTCTCCATCTCGATGCACGAGAGCGTCGCCGCCCTCGCGCAGGAGGCTTCGCGAAAGGCGGCGGACGCGAAGAGCCTCTTCTTCTGCCAGAGCCGAGCGCTCACCGAAGCGGTAGCCGAGCGGATGCGCGGGCGCGGCACCGAGGTCTTCGTCCACCACAGCTCGGTCTCGCTCGACGAGCGGCGTGCAGCCGAGGAGCGCTTCCACCACGGCACCAACGCCTGCATCGTCTGCACCTCCACTCTCGAGCTCGGCATCGACGTCGGCGACCTCGACCGTGTCCTGCAGGCCAATGCGCCGAGCAGCGTCTCCTCGTTCCTGCAACGGATGGGACGCACCGGAAGGCGCACTGGGCAGACGGCCAACACCAGCTTCTACTGCGAGGACGAGGAGGCGGTGCTGCAGGCCGCCGCCCTGGTCGAGCTCGCGCGCGAGGGCTGGGTAGAAGCGGTCCCGGTGCAGATGCGTTGTTGGCCGGTGCTCGTGCATCAGCTCTTTGCGCTCACCCTGCAATACGGAGCCATCAGCGCGGAGAGGTGTTGGGAGCAGCTCCACGTCGTGCCCGACTTCTCCGGCATCGCGCGTCCCGAGTTCGACGAGCTGGTCGAGCACATGAAGGGCATCGACTTCCTCTTCGAGTCGGGCGGCCTGCTGTCGATGGGCGAGAGGGCGGAGCGGGTCTTCGGAAGGCGCAACTTCAGCGAACTCTACGCGGTCTTTTCGAGCCCGGTCCTCTATCGCGTGCAGACGGCGACCGGAGGAGACCTCGGCTCGCTCGAGCAGAGCTTCGTGGACCGGCTCGTCGAGCAGATGAGCGCGTTCCTGCTCGCCGGCCGAGGATGGCTCGTCGAGCAGGTGAACCACCAAGAGAAGACGGTCCGGGTGCGGGAAGCGCCGCGAGGGCAGAAGCCGAGCTGGGGCGGGTTCGTCCCGGCGCTGCTGAGCTTCGAGCTCGCCCAGAGGATGAAGGCGCTGCTCGTCGAAGAGAGCGCGCTTCCATACCTCTGCGAGTCGGCGAGGCGGGCCATCGAGGCGAGGCGGGCCGACCTCGGCGAGACCTTGCGGCGGCCGCTGGCCGTGCAGCTCGACGAGGACGGCGCGCGCTGGTGGACCTTTGCCGGAGGGCGAATCAACCACACGCTCAAGTACGCGCTGGAATGGCGTGAGGGCTGGAAGGTCGTCGCGGACAACTTTCTGCTCAAGATCCGGGGCGCGGGCATCGCGCACGCTTCCTTCGAAGCCGCCATTCGGGAGATCGCGGGCGACGAATTCTGGGCGGCGCCGGAGACGGCGAGCGGGCTGCTCGCACGCATTCCGGAGTACCGGTTGAGCAAGTTCCAGGACGCGCTCACCGAAGCGCAGGCGCTCGAGATGCTCGGCGGCTACCTGCTCGACCCTGCCGGCACGAAGGCCTTTCTCAATTCGATCTCGCAGGACCGTGGCCCGGCGCCGAATCAATGAAACGAAGGTGCCCCTTCGTCCGAGGCGCGCTGACCGTAACCAGCTCGGTGTTCGAGTGCACCAAGTCGAGACGGGTTTCGCAGCCGCGATGGCCTCTCGCTACCTCTGGACAAACACAGCCTCGCCGAAGAGCCGCGCAAGAATCGCGAGCGGCTCCAGACCTGGCTCGACGAGCGGGTGCACGCCACCAATTCAAAGACCGCCAAGGACCGCGTGAGCGGCCGCGCGCGCTTCCTACTTGACGCGGCGAAGGAAGCCTCGGCGACCCTGCTCAATCGGCTCACCTTCGACGGGCGCCGAGAGCAGGTGGCGAGAACCGAGTTGGACGAGAGGCTTTGGACGCAACTCGACGAGGGGCGCGGATTCGTCGCTCGACCATCGAACACAACTGCTGGAACGGGTCCACGCTCGATCTGCCAGCAAAGCAAGCCTTCCGCGGGCCGCTTGCTCATCCTCAAGGCCAAAGTGGAATGCGCCTCGACAGTCGGACGGCGGAAAGATCGGTCACGCAGCGATCTCGCTCTCTCGCATGCCTAGCCGTGTCGAAGTCGGGCTCGTGCGTGAGCATTCGATCGCTCGCGCCCGTGGAGCACTGCGAGACAGCCGGTTTGCTGCTCTTCGGCCCTGCCTCCGGTCAGGCTGGAAGTGACCCGACGCGATCTAGAATGCGGGCCGTTTCTGGCTCGTCCGACGCGCAGGGCCGGGGACGTATAGATCAGTCAGGCCGCCCGAAGTCCGGCGGGAAGCTCCCTCTCACATGCTGCGAATCCTCTTCGTACTGCTCGTCGTCTCGTCGAGCGCGCCGGCGCTCGCGAGCATCTCGAGCGCCGACCTCACCGCGCACCTCGGGCCCGCGTGCGCCTCGGAGACCTCGTTCGCGCTGGTGCGCCGTGGGATGGTCGACGTGCGCGACCTCGCGCCCGAGGTGCTGGTGCGGCTGAAGTACGCGGTCGCCGAGAACTTCATGGGCGAGGCGGTCTACGGCGCGGGCCGCGCCTGCTGGCTGCGGCGCGAGGCGGCAGAGAAGCTTGCCCTCGCGCAGCAGGAGCTGACGCGACGGCGGCCGGGCTGGCGGCTGCTGCTCGGTGACTGCCTGCGGCCGCGCGCGGTGCAGCGCCGGATGTGGTCCCTGGTCGCGGGCACGCCGATGCAGCGCTACGTCGCGCGGCCCGACCCGGGCTCGATGCACAACCACGGCGCCGCGGTCGACATCAGCATCGCCGACGAGTCGGGCGCGGCCCTCGACATGGGGACGCCCTTCGATCACTTTGGCCCGCTCGCTCAGCCGCGCCACGAGGCGCGCTTCCTGGCCGAGGGCAGGCTGACCCGCGAACAGGTGGAGAATCGGAAGCTGCTGCGCGAGGTGATGATCGCCGCCGGCTGGCGCGGCCTCCGCATCGAGTGGTGGCACTTCGAGGCGTTCCCGGTTCGCGAGATCCGCGCGCGGTTCCCGATAGTCGAGCACTGGCCGGAAGCGGCGCCCGGTGCCCCGTGCATGGCGGCCGCGGGTCGGTAGGGGCGCATGGCAATGCGCCCGGCCAGAAGTCGAGCACGGGCTGGAGCGGCCACAGGGTTCGCCGGCATGTCTGGCAGGCCTGCTTCAAGGCGCCTGTTCGCGACCCGCGCGGCCTATCATCCTTGCCCGGCGCAACACGCTCGATGCCACAGCCTCTGCCCTCGGTTCACCCCCAACACTCGACTGACGAATACCCGACCGCCCGCGCTCGCCCCAACCGAACAAGATGACGGCCTCGGGGCCGGCTGCACTGGGCGACTGCGAACTCCTGGAGACGGTTCGCTCCGACCGTCGCCCCACCGCGCTCTCTCTTGCGGCACCGAGGCGGGCCGTTACCTGCTGCTCGATGCAGATAGGCGAAGGCGCGATGGGCGCCATCTACGCGACCCGGAGCTCGATCGGCGCGTGGCCATCAAGCTGGTCAAGCCCGAGCCCGGAACGGGCAGCGTCTCGGAGAGAAGCCGCGGCCGGCTGCAGCGCGAAGCTCAGGCCGCCGCGCGCCTGTCCCATCCGAACGTCGTCTCGGCCTTCGACGTCGGCCAGCTCGGCGACCAGGTCTTCATCGCGATGGAGCTGGTGACCGGCCAGACGCTCCGGGCCTGGCGCCAGGCCCAACCGCGCAGCCCCAGGGAAATCCTCAAGGCGTTCCTGGCCGCTTTGGAGGGGCTCGCCGCGGCTCACGCGGCCGGTCCTGGTGCATCGCGACTTCAAGCCGGAGAACGTCCTCGTCGGCGCCGACGGGCGCGCCCGGGTCTCCGACTTCGGGCTCGCCAGGCTCCAGGCGCGCGAGCCCGTCGGGCCGGACGAAGCGGGCCCCTTGCCCGCGTTGGAGGCGACCGTCGCGGGGGCCATCGTCGGGACGCCGGCCTACATGGCCGCAGAGCAGCTTGAGGCCAAGGAGACCGACGCGCGCAGCGACCAGTTCAGCTTCTGCGTTGTCCCGAGCTCCTCGCCCGCGAACGGCCCCTCACCGGCGAGCGCCTCCCCGTCGACGAAGACGCGCTGCCCGGCCGCATCGGTGAACGCCAAAGTCCATTCCGCCCTTGTCCAAGCAACTTGGGCGAACTTCGGTCATCGCCGAGCTTGTTACCGGTCCCTTGGCCGGCTCTGACCTTGAACCAACAGGGCTGTCGATGAGCACCCGCCCTCCGGTCATCCCGAGCGTAGGCCGAGCTTGCGAGGCCGGAGTCGAGGGCCACCCTGAGCCACCTCGAGCTCTTCGCCTGTGCTTTCGCTGGCTGTGACCTAGCAAAGATGGGGCTGTTGGTTGGGAGCGTAGAGGCGGCCAGCGGGAGCCTCGGAGTCAAGGGATTCGTGGCTTTGCGGGGAGCGGGGCCAGCACGAACGGTGGCGATCCGGCGGAGTGAGTGGGGCCGGCACGACGGCGCCAGTACGACGCGCCAGCACGAAGGCTGGCGCTCCGGATGCCGCGGGTTGTGCGCTACCCGCTATGCTGCCCGCGCCTTGAACCTCATCCTCCTCCTCGACGAAGACTTCACCTCCAGCGACCACGTCCGGCTCCTCGGCCGCCGCGCCAAGCACGTGCACGAGGTCCATCGCGCGGCGGTCGGTGACGAGCTCGTCGTCGGTCGCCTCGGCGGACAGATCGGCCGCGGGCGGGTGCTCTCGGTCTCCAAAGACGAGGTCTCGCTCGCCGTCGAGCTCGACTCGGCGCCGCCCGCGCCTTCGCCGGTGGCGCTCATCCTCGCGATGCCGCGACCGAAGATGCTCAAGAAGGTCCTGCAGGCGATCGCCTCGCTCGGCATCAAGCGGCTGGTGCTGCTCAACAGCTTCCGCGTCGAGAAGAGCTACTTCGACTCGCCGCTGCTCGCCGAGGAGAAGGTCCGCGAACACCTGCTGCTCGGCTTGGAGCAGGGACGCGACACGGTGCTGCCCGAGGTGCGGGTGCGCCGGCGCTTCAAGCCATTCGTCGAGGACGAGCTCGACGCGTTCTGCGCCGCCGGCTCGAAGCGCCTCATCGCGCACCCGATTGCCGACACCGGGATCGAAGGCTGCGAGGTCGGAGCGGGGGCCGAGCCCGCCGTCGTCGCCATTGGCCCCGAGGGCGGGTGGATCCCTTACGAGGTCGAGCTGCTCGAGCAGCGCGGCTTCCAGCGCTTCACGCTCGGGCCACACATCCTGCGCGTGGACACCGCGGTGCCCTACGTCGTCGGGCAGGTCGATCTCGCGAGGCGCCTCGCGCGGTGAGACGGCCCTTCGGGCACCCCGAGCTTGTCGAGGGGCCGCTTCGACTGCGCCTGCCCCGTTCCTCGGGTAGCTACGCGCAAGAGGTGTCGGGAAATCGCTTTGAGCTCGGCCCGCCCACTCCGGTCACCCCGAGCGTAGAGGCGACCAGCGGGAGCCTCGGAGTCGAGAGGCGCGCGGCATCGAGCACAAGCCCCTCGACATGCTCGGGGTGAACGGAGAGCGTCTCTGTCGTCGCCTGTTCGGCCCGCGGGCAAGTCTCGAAACCTGCGCCCAGTCGTTCCGAGCGAGCGCGAGCTTCTTCGGCCGGCTCCACCTCTTGACCTGCTGCTCGCGAACCAATGCTTCCTCGCGCGAGGGAAACTCGTGGGACCAAAGCGGCACCACCGGCCGCCGAGTCGAGGAGTAGCACGGCGGCTCGCCCGCGCGGTGTTGGGCAATTCGCCGCTCTAAATCGTCGCTGTGGCCTACGCACAACGACTCGTCCGCGCACCGAAGCAAGTAGACGTAGAAAGCCATGAATTCCCTCCGGAGAAGGCATTCCAGGAACGGGTTGTCAGCCCACTCCGACGTGCCCCTTCGATTTCGGCCTCGCAAGCTCGGCCTACGCTCGGGGTGACCGTAGCGCCAGGAAAGTCTGGTGCAGGAGGAAAGGAGGCAACCGATGTAGC
>ENA-UOOH01002455-UOOH01002455.1-fermentation-metagenome-genome-assembly--contig:-NODE-2455-length-15928-cov-10.828451_pt1 | contig 15928 bp, 13 predicted proteins | sample MGYA00245778_ERZ724025 | MGnify/ENA primary metagenome ERZ724025 (study PRJEB28704, sample SAMN03018313) | fermentation metagenome | biome: anthropogenic terrestrial biome; feature: soil... | reverse complement strand
CCTGGTGTTCCACCCTGCGGGTGTCACTATTAAGGTTGCCGACCAGGATGGGAGACTAGCGCGGTACCCCTTGAGCCGCGAGACAAGCCGCAGGCGTTGCCCATGCGAAGACTGCGAGCGGTATATTTATTCAAGCCAATGAGTATTAATAATTCTTTACAGGAGAACTGTATTTCTATCATCGATAATTATATTCAAGATTTTATGGGCCCGCTCACTGTAGAGATTTATTCCCTCCAGGTTTGGTTCATGCAGCAGTTTTTGCATTAACAACCCATCTGTAGCAAACCAGCGGGGTAAAATGCCACCCAAAAAATATTGATGCTTACGCAGTAGGTTTACGGCCTGGCCAACTGCCGGGTTAGCCAGCTTAAGATAAGCCTGAAAAACAGAACAACCCTGGGCTTGTGCCAGTCTTTCCTGTTCCAGCAAATAATTTTCCAGATCCTTTCCCGTTTCCAGCAAAGTAAAACGAGCTACAGCGGCATCAGCATATATTTCTACCTGACCCCGGGTAGCTTGCTCCGGAAGAAGGGAATTAGAGGAGACGAATTTATGTCCAAAATCGTATACCGAATAAAGATAATGCAGCGAATCCGCATAGGCTTCAGGCAAATAAAGAAGCTGCGGGGGTGCAGCTTGAAAGATTTTAAACATGAGCAGAGCTGCCACCCGGCCCTGACTGCTCTGTTCCTTTACATAAGACGAAGCCGGCATCAAATCCAATTCGATTCCGGTTTCAAAAGCTCCCAGACGAGTACCGGCTTTTTGGGTAAAGGTATGATTACAAACCGCTTCTCCCCATTCTTGCTTTATATTCAGCTGAGGATAGGCCACTTCATGCCCATAATCCAGGCACTGCTCCAAAATTCCCTGATTGCGATAAAGAGGCAAGACTATTCCCTGCCCTGCTTCATAGATCTCCGGATTGGGGGATGTGGAGCGATAAAGCGCGGTTTGTCCTACCACTTTGTCTCCGCTGCGGGCAATGATGCGATACATCTCACCATTATTTTGCTGCTCAATAATAGCTGCAGGATCATAAACCGTTTTTACCGGATAATCATTCCCGTAGACCGTCTTGTACAGTTCAACCACACCTGCTGCATCAGCAGCTTGCATTAGTCTTACTTCTATACCGGCGTTGCTGCCTGGGTACTCTTCCCTAAAAGCCATAGTAACAATCCCCCTTTTTTTATTGGTGGTTTTGAACTCCCGCTTCAGTTTTATGGATTATCTGACAGCAGGCGCTGCCATTTCCGACTAATAGAAGTAGTTATACTACCCCAGCGGTTCATTTCGGCAAAGACCCGCATCAGAGTATAGCCTCCAAAGCCTGGATAAGTGCCTCCATGGCTTCGTGCTGGGCAATGGTGATGCGAATATAATTGGGATAACGGAATCCGGTCATGCTGCGAACCATCACGCCGCAGGCCATGAGTTGGCGGTAGGCCAGAGTGTCGCTAATCGGAAGCTTTATCATCACAAAATTCCCCTCGTGCATGACCAGGGGAAGTCCCAAGCGGGTTAACTCCCGGTACAAATAGGCTTTTTCCTTTTTGACCAGGGTATTGGTCCTCTGGATATGCTCCGGATCATCCAGGGCCAGGAGAGCAGTCTCCTGAGCCAGTGTATTAACTGAATAGACCACGCAGGCCCGGCGCATGATATTTACCACCTCCAGGCTGCCCGCCAAATATCCAATGCGCAGCCCGGCCAGTCCATACATCTTGGAAAAGGTGCGAAAGACCACCAGGTTGGGATAACGTTCGATAAGCGCAATACCGTCCGGAAAATCTTCTTTTTCCACGAACTCACAATAGGCCTCATCGACTACCACGATTTGTTTTCCATCTATCCGGTCCAGGAAACGGCAAAGCTTCTCCTGGTTCCAATAGGTTCCGGTAGGATTGTTCGGGTTGCAGATAAAAAGGATTTTGGTACGGGCATCTATCTGGGCCAGCATCCCCTCATCGTCAAAGCAAAAATCCTTTAAGGGAACCAGGCGGGCTTCATATCCCGAAAAAATAGCTACCCATTCATAAACGGCAAAGGTTTTATCAGCCGTAATTATATTGTCTCCCGCTTCACAGAAGGCTTTTATGGCAAAGGTAATCACTTCATTGGCACCATTTCCCACCAGGATTTGATCGGGGTGCAGCTTATATTTTTCGGCCAGTTTATCGCGCAGGTAATAGGAATCGCCACTGGGGTAAATAGCCGCTCGATGGGTTTCAAAACGATGTAAGATTTCCTGCGCAGCCGGGGGCGGACCCAGTGGATTCTCATTGTTGTTCAAGCGATAGAGCTGCTTGCAGCCAAAAAGCTTTTTCAATTCCGGGTCTGGTTTGCTGGGAATATAAGCTTCAAATCCCTTGATATAGGAAGGAACCAATCTGTCCAGCTTAGGTACATTCATAAAGCATCACCGGCTTCGAACTGGAATATTAATAAATCCCCGTCTCCCGCATAAGGAAGCAAGAGGCACGGTTTAAAACCGCTGGAGAGCAAATAAGGGGTCAAACTTGGCTGCCAGGCTTTACCCAGATCCATTTCCAAGAAAATGTTGAAGAGTTTTTCCTTCTGCAGGCTGTTAATATGTTGGGTGAGGTTATGCTCTGCATCCTCTCCGAATACAAGTGGACGAATGGTAACCTGTTCCCGGCCCCGGTCAAATTCTGTAGTAAACACCGACTCCTGGTTCAGTTCTTCCCCCTGGCTCAACACCAAACGGATTTCTCTGGGCAAGAAGAGGCCTTGGTAAAACTCTTGCAGAAAACCTTCAATGTCGGGATGGGCCCAGACCCGGCTGCCGCTATCTTCATTTATCTGGCGATAATAAGCATCTTTCCGGGAGGTCATTTCTCCAACTTTATAAACACTGGTAGAGCCCAGCTTTTCGAAATAAGACGCCAACAGGGCATTCTCGGCATAACGGCTGATAATACCAGGCACATTGGACCTGCCGATGTGCACCAGGCATTCATCCATCAGGGCCAGTGCGGTGGCTTCATTATCATTAAAAACATAGGGTCCAAAACACTCCACCGTCCGATCCTGGCTTCCGGTCCAGCAGATCCCGCCAACCACATGGTCTTTTTCGTCAAAAGCCAGTAGTATACTATATTCATCACCGGCCAGCATATCAATCACTTTCCCGGGGTAGTTGAAAAAAGAAGGATATTGAGATTCAGCTATTCTCTGCAGCAGGTTCTGGCAGAATTCCTTGATTTCTTCAGGCTCAGCCGGCCTTATTATCGTTTGCAGCGCAGGTGAGAGGTCTGCCAGGGGTTGTAATATCACTTCGGGATAGGTTTTTTCTTTGACCATACTCAAACATAGCTTGTCCGGGTATATTCTGGAGAAATACAGCTTCTCCACGGAGCGGGAGGCAATCAATAAGCCCATTTCCTCCATTAATGGCTCGTTATCCACACTCACTTTTGTTGTAAGATTGAAGGCCCTGAGGTTCAGGCTCCGCAGGGGAAAGATGAAATCCACCTGCAGGCAATAGGTAAAATAGCGGCATTGCAAAAGCATAATCTCACCCGGCAAGGATGTATCGCTCAGGTAGGTGAAGATTTCTTCCACTGCCAGCACCAGCTTGAATATATCCGCTTTATCCATGCCGCAAACTCGGGCATAGTTTTCTACCGCCCCCAGTATAACCGGAGCCATTTGACTGTGCATAGGGAGATTTATTGATATATCCTGTGTTTTCCTTTCCATATTTACGCATTCCACCCCACTTATGTCTTGCTCATTGATTGGTCATTGGTTGCTCATTTCTTGCCTGGCTCTCTATCGGCAGAAGGCCCTGAAAGCGATGGTATCCTCTCCCATAGAATATTCCTGTAACCTTCGCTATTATTCGCCAGAAATCCTTTTTGGAAGGAAGTTAATACAATAAAAACTTTAACCAGGCGCGCAACTACAAAAAAGCAAGTAATACTAAGCCATAAAAAAGCTATTGCTGATGTAGGATTTTAATATTTAAGAAAGGATATTATAGGATAATATAGAAGAATTATATAATAAATAATGAAATTAGCTAAATTTTACGAATAAAAAAATCCCGCACTCTATTTTAAGAGGAGGGATTTTAAATATTGACCGCAACAAGTTAGATGTGAAGGTTTATAAAATTGAAGAAAACATCCAATGTGACGGTTACAAATTGATTACCAGCACTGTCTAATAATCATATTTCAATACATTACTGTTGCGGCTTTCTAAGATGTATTCAACTATTATCGTATATTACTCCAAGTATTAATCGAAATCAAATCCATTTTTTGCTTGACAACGATTTTATTAGAGTTACAATTTATATAGAGTTGGCTACTGACTAATAATCATTGAAAAGGAGGTGATAAATTATGAACCTTTGTTTTCACGAGCTTTTATTCACCATTCAATTTAACCAGGATATACCTGTGCGCCAGGTGCAATCCAGCTTGGCTGCGCTTATTGCCAATGGAATGACTTTCAGTGAACCACTAAAAGAATTGCATCAACAGAACATTTTCAAACCGTATGTTTTCTCGATGCCCTATCCTTTGGAACCTAATCGCATTTACCGCCGTGGTAGGATGTACTGCTTTAACCTGCGTACTCTAAAACTGGATTTTGCTCTGGCAATGAAAAATTATCTGCCCCAGGCTCAGGGTAATGCACGGGTAGTAGCAACCGAGCTTAGAACATATAGCCAACCCCAAATTAGTCAATTAATAAGCCTTACCCCCATTATAGTCACCGTGGATAATCTTTGCTGGATGCCGGAAAACGGCATTGGTTTGTTAGCCAGCCGACTACATAACAATGCGGCGAAAAAATATAAAGCTATAAATTCCGAATTTGCTGAACCAGAAGAAATGTTTTTTGAATTATTAGAAATTCTAAATCGGAAGCCCATTGGTGTGAACTATAAAGGGACTACCCTGCTGGGGCACAAGGTACAGCTAAAGGTAAAGCCTCAGCCATGGGCCCAGCAATTGGCGGTAACGGTATTAGCTCAGGGTTTAGCGGAAAAAAATTCCATAGGTTTTGGCTACTGTATAGCGAGGAGGTGAAGCATTGTTAAAGGATTTGCTAAACGAGTTTGTTAATCATCCTGATTTTGATGTAGATACGATGGTTCTGGATAATTATCAGCTAAAACCTGGCCTCTATATCCGTTTCAATAATGATAATACAATGAACGAAATCTATGTATCAAAAAAAACAGATTTTGCCGAAAACGATCCTTTAGCGGAATGGTTTAAAAAAGCTGATTTTTACAGCAGCCTGATTGAGATGAATAAACCCGTAGACCCCAAGAAGAAAATTCACAGCAATAATCTATTTACTCTTTTTTGCAAGCGTGATGTTTTTTATCAGGAAGGCAAGGTGCACCCTGAACTGCAGGAGCATATTGACCGTTACTTCAGTGCGCTATTGAACCCCAGGAATAGAGAAACTGCGGAGATCTTAGCTGCGGCATATTATGAGTCCCTTCCGGAAGAAAGCGTTAATTACAGCAAAGCACGATTTAACTCTGTATTGGATATGGTTGCAGAGTATATAAAAAAAGAGGGAATAAGGGACAATTGTTATATTAAGATTTTCCTGAATGCTGAGGAAGAGGCCTATGTTTATGAAAGCGGGCGTTATTTGCTTCCTAAGATATTTAACAATAACAGTTGCAATGTAAATGTCGGAGGCCGGATATTGGGACTTTCTAATACCGACATGGGAATGAACGCCAAGAAACCTTTTTTAGAACACAAGACTACTGCCTTCAAGGTGCCGTATCGTATTAGCGCTGAGGAAGCATTACTGCTGCGCAAGTTATATCTCTGGTTGTTTGGGCAGGGGAGAGGAGGCAGGCCCCTATACAATGGCTACATTCCTGTTTGGGAACATGCTCCTCAGCTACTGCTCGTGGCGAATGAGGTGGATGTGCGCAAACCGGTGATATATCTGCATTTTGAACGAGGCATCAATCTTACTATAGACGATTGCGAATTCCTGCCGAGTTTTAGCGATAAAATGAGCAAAGCGATTGCTTTCACCAACTACTTCGACAATTGTTTGAATAAATCCAATTATAAGGGTGGAATATTGGACAAGTTGAGTGCGGTGGAGGCGCATATAAATGAAAACCTCTATGCTTTTCAGCTGCTTCGTAATTATGATGTTGAAAATATTAAGGTTACAGATAAATTATCACAAGCTTTGGCCAATCAAATAATGTTGTCAAGGGAGGCTATGCGAGCCTGGCTTCGCAAGGGTTATTCCTTGCCTATGCAAAGCGGCGTTGACAAAATAACCATGGGAGTAATCCTGGCGCGGCTGCAAAAATTGGAGTTTATTCCGGCTTTAGCCTATGCCCTAAATGTAAGATTTTCATTGATGAAATATTTTCGTGAGGAGGAAAAGGATATGGGTTTAACTATCCAAACAGCTTACCTTAATTTAAGGGAAAAGGTTTTGAATACTAAGGATACGGCCAACTGTGAAAATGACCTGGAATTCTATCTGGCGACAGGACAACTCCTGCGCTATTTTTTCAGCTTAAGCCAGGCGCAAACTCTGCATTATGATGTGTTATGGCGGGGCATAACCGCTGCCAGGGATGCAGGAGATATTAAAACAGAATGCCGGAAATATTTTCAGCGTTATGCTCACGATATTAATATTAATAACCCTCGCTTCAATAATATGCTCAGTATAGTTTCTTCGTATTTACCGGAAAAAGAAGAACCCATTAACCTGGATGCATTGTTTTACGGTTTTGCCGCCGACAACATTATTTATTATAAAGACAAGGAGGATGACAAAAATGATAAAGAACAATAGGGTATATGGAATTATCGGGGTAGGAGCTTACATGGCTAATTTTAATGCTGATTTGTCCGGTTATCCCAAGACGACCACCAATAATGATATCTTTGGCAGTGATAAAGCATTGAAATACCCCATGAAGCGCATGTGGTTTATTGAAGGTGATAAAGTCTTTTATATCAAAAGTATGACAATTTCTAAGAGTAAAAAAGATAAGGAGATGGAAATTCTTCAGCCAAAAGATTTGATTGAAAGATATGAAGATTTATTTGGAAAGATATGGGATGCAAATCTTACTGTTAAAGATGTTGCTAAAGATTTGTTTTCAACTGTAGATATTATGAATTTTGGCGCAACATTTACAGGTAGCGAATCTGAGAGTAAAACAGCTAAGAAAAAAATTGGCCATAATATCAGCATTACAGGTGCAGTACAGATAAATCAGGGATTTAACCTTTACGAAAAAACAAATGTATTGGCTCAGGACATACTTTCGCCTTTTCGCAATCCCAATGATAAAAGCGAAGACAAAACGGCTACATCCATCGGCACCAAAATCGTGACCGATGAGGCGCACTATGTCTATTCCTTTTCAGTAAACCCTGCAAACTACGCAGATTATGTTGGACTGATCGATGGGTTCGAGGGTTATACAATTGAGGCCTATGAAAAATTCAAGCGGGCGGCCAGGGTTGCCACCACGGCTTTTAACACCAATTCTAAAAGCGGCTGCGAGAATGAGTTGGTGCTTTTTATTGAACTGAAAGAAGACAGCAAGTTATTCCTGGCTAATTTGGACAGGTATGTCGAAGTGCGGAAAAAAGAAAAACAAACTTTATACGACCTGAGTAAACTGGCGGAGATAATTGCTCCACAGCAGGAAGAAATTCAATCTATTGAACTTTTCCATAATCCGATTAGCGTGGAGGTAAACTATGGCTCTCTTCCTTGTGCGGTCAATTCAATATTTTAAGGGGTGTAGCTGATGAAAAGCTTGCGTTTTACCTTATCAGGGCCATTAGCTTGCTTTCGGCAACCGGATGTAAATGCCAAAGTCTATTTTACTTACAACAATATCCACAAGGTAGCTTTGCTGGGCTTGTTGGGTGCAGTAATAGGCTTGAGCGGCTACCGCAATGCCGAGCTTTATGGTCAGGGTGAAAAATTATATCCCTCGTTTTACGAGGTGCTTTCGCCTCTACTGGTATCGGTTGTCCCCAATGCTAAGAATGGATACTTCAGTAAGAAGATTCAATATTTTAATAATAGTGTGGGTTATGCCTCCAAAGAAGAAGGTGGTAATCTGCAGGTGCGGGAGCAGTGGCTGGAGAATCCCAACTGGACTATCTTTCTCGCTCAGCATGAACTGGATGCTTCGATGTGGGATAAACTATGCGACTATATGTTGCAGGGACAATGTGTCTATATCCCCTATCTGGGACGCAATGATTTTCCGGCTCAGATAAGTGATGTTCATATGGTTGAACTGTCTGCTTCAAGATCCGGACGCATTGATTCATTATTTTTATATGGCGGTGATCTTAACACCCTGGATGGAGGCGATCCTTCGCAGTATTTATTTGTTGAAACAGCACCCACCGGTCTGGTTCCCAAGCACAACTTTTACGAATTTGGGAGGTATATTTTTACCAATTGTACACTTCCGGAGGATGAATTGCCCCCTTATTTATATAGCGATGGTGTCCGGCAATATAGTTTTTATTAAACTGGATCACAGAAGGTTAAAAATGGTTTTTTGCTTGGCTTATGGAGAGGGGGCCATAAAATGCAAAAAGTGAGCCTGGTTAGTCCGTATCAACTGCAAGATACTCGTTATCTCGCTCATACCAGGACAATAAACGGATACAAGCAAACCGAAACTTTGTTGGCTCATTCTCAGCTGACTCTTCATTATTTTAAAATATATGGCTCTATAAAAGATATAGATAAAATCATAAAAAGACTAATTGATGCCTGTGGTTTTCAGGGTGAGGAAGCAGACAAAGTTTATCTGGCATTCGTATATGCCATATATCTGCATGATTATGGGAAAATAAATCCTCGCTATCAATACGATGTGCTGAAGAACAAGGTTTTTTATGCTATACGGGGACAGGCCATCAATTCCAACCATGCCCTGGCCTCAGCCTATTTATATTTGGATCATATGTATAGATTGTGGCCGGAAAAACCTACTCCCGTCCTGGCAAAATGCCTGGCAAACTTTGCGTATTGCATAAGCAAACATCATGGCAACCTGGGTAATGGACATGATTTTTCCGATTTGGAACACTTCGCTGAAAAATATTACATCAGTGAAATTGACCATAGTATTTTTGAATATACGCAATACTACATGCAGCAGCAGAAATTAATCAAACAGCCTATAGCGTTCTATATTCTATGCCGCTTCTTATATACACTTATTGTTGGTTGTGATTATTGCGCTACACAGGAATTTATGACAGGCTGTGCCATGCATCCGGCTATCATTGGGGAGGGCGGCAGGGAATTGGCGCAGAGCTACAACGAAAGTGCGATCTGTCAGAGCATCCGGCAATATCAACATAATCCGACTGATTTCGACGGTGATCCAATCAATAAATTGCGCAATGAATTATTTTTAGAGGCGGAGCGGAATCTTATCGCCAATCCCGATGCTCATATTTATTATTTGGAGGCTCCTACGGGTGCGGGCAAAACTAACATGGCCATTAATCTTGCTTTGCGTGTCTTGCAAACAAATAGTAATATAAGCAATATTTTCTATGTATTTCCCTTCAATACCCTGGTGGAGCAAACTAAAACAACACTACTTCCGTTATTTGGCGATAAGTTGGCGATTATCAATTCCATTACCCCGGTGGTGGTGGGTGGTGATGACAGGGCAGAAGATTACAATGTTGCCTGGTTGGATCATCTTTTCAACAATTACCCTATTGTACTGACTTCGCATGTAAACTTTTTCAATGCCCTTTTTAGTTGCGGACGCAATCAAGGTTTTCCATTACTCAAGCTTTGCAATAGTGTAATCGTAATTGACGAAATTCAGAGTTATAAAAATGCTATCTGGCGAGAAATTATCAGCTTTTTACAAAAATATGCCAAACTGCTTAACATGAAAATTATAATCATGTCAGCTACATTGCCTCAACTGGATAAACTGCTTAAGACCGCAGATGCTAAATTTGCTACATTAATTGAGAAACCTGAAAAATATTATCACCATCCTCTTTTTAGGGATAGAGTGCGATTAGATTTTTCTTTATTGGCGGAAGAAAAAATCACTTTGGATAGACTCAAGAAAGAAGTATTACGCTTCAAGGATAAACGAGTGCTGGTGGAATTTATTAAGAAAAAAACTGCCCGGATATTTTATATGATGTGCAAAGACGAATGCAATGCTGTCCTGCTAACCGGGGATGACAACGCTATTCGAAGAGAACAGATTATTAAACGCATTCGCAATGGTGAACAATTGGTTCTCATTGCCACTCAGGTTATTGAAGCGGGGATTGATATCGATATGGAAATCGGTTTTAAAGATATTTCTCTTCTTGATGCAGAAGAACAGTTCCTGGGCCGGGTCAATCGCTCCTGTCTCAATCAGGAAGGAGCTTTGGTATACTTTTTTGACTATGATGATGCTAGTTTAATCTACAGGGGAGATGCCAGATTATACCATTCCATCCGGGACGCGGCAATACAGCAGCTCCTTAATGAAAAATGTTTCTCTGAGTTTTATGCAACTGTATTTAAGGATTTAATTGCCAGAACAAGCAGATCCAACGAAAAGAACATTGCCAATCTGGATAAGCATTGTGCCCAGTTTAATTGTAAAGAAATTGAGGCCCATATGCGCCTGATCGAGCCGAATCTGCAGCTTTTTGTGCCTTATGTTTGGGGTGATCTTGACGGCTATCAAGTCTGGGAAGAGTTCAAGGCATTGGGCAGCAACAAAGCGCTGTCTTACGCCCAGCTTATGGTGGAGTACTCCAGGATGGCTCTAAAAATGTCTTATTTCACATACCAGGTTTTCCGCAACAATATTCCAACCGGAGCCGAGGAATATGGCGGTTATTTTTTTATTGATGGCGGAGAGCGTTTTATTGAGGAGGGAGTGCTGAATAGAGAGGAACTGGAGAAATACTATGGGGGGATATTCTTGTGATGCTAACCGGAACATTGGTCAATTATTATACACATTGCCGGCGACAATGCTGGCTATTTTATCACCATATAAATATGGAGGACAATTCCGAGGATGTACGAATCGGACGGGTGTTGCATGAACTAAAAAAGCAGGATAAAAAGGAAATTGCCCTGGAAGGTATTAAATTAGACAAGCTTACGGCGGAATATGTTACAGAAATTAAAAAGTCTGATGCCGATATTCCGGCTGCCATGGCACAATTGGAGTATTATCTGATTGTGCTGCGCGATAAGGGAATTATGCGAAAGGGTCGCTTGGAATGTATTGAGAAGAACAAGCAAAACAAAAGTATTCATACTTTGACCCTTACGGAGGAGAGGATTGGGGAGTTGAAAAAAGAATACCGCGGTATTGAAGAATTCTTGAATTCCGATGTCCCACCACCCCCTCCAAAGATAAAGCCAATGTGCAAAAAGTGTGCCTATTTTGAATACTGCTTTATATAGAAGTTGCCCGACTGACCAGTAGGGTGAGATTACCTGTATACTATCCAGCGGTTTCCAACCCATGTGATGTGGAAACAGCTTCCCATAGTAATATTGTTTCTGTTATCCAACTGGAATTGCTTCGATTATGGCGCTATTACTATCATTTGAAGGGAGTGGTGGAATGAATAGCGATACCAGGTATATTTTTTCTACAGGTGAACTGTTCCAGAAGGACTTTTCTATTGTCTTCCGCAAGGAAGACGGGAATATCTATCTTCCGGTGAAGGATACCCGGGAGCTTTATTGTTTCAATGAAGTGACATTGAGCACAAAGCTAATGCAGCTATTAGCAAAGGCAGGTATTGTGGTACATTTTTTCGGTTATTATGAAAACTATATCGGCACATTTTATCCGAAAGAATACTTGTTGAGCGGGCGACTGACCGTTGCCCAAGCCTTGGCCTATGGAAACAACCGGCTGACTGTAGCCAAGCCTATTGTTTGTGGAATCGCAAAAAATATCCATTTTGTGTTATACCATTACTATCGACATGGAAAAAGTGATCTAAAAGAATTCCTTGATTGGTTGCACAAGTCTGTTCCCAAATTGGTGGATGATACCGGCGATATTAAACAGCTATTGCGGATAGAAGGAGCCATTTGGGCTGGATTTTATCAAACTTTTTGTGAAATTCTGCCCGAATCTTTTGCCATAAATAAGCGAGTGAAACGTCCTCCCGACAATCCTATCAACGCACTGATCTCTTTTGGCAATACTCTGCTCTATACGAAAACAATCACAGAAATCTACCGCACACATTTGGATCAAACCATATCTTTTTTACACGAACCTGCCGAGCGACGTTTCTCATTAAGTCTCGATCTTTCAGAAGTTTTCAAACCGATACTGGTTTATAGGACTATTTTTGATTGTGTAAACAACCGCAAAATTACTGTGGAAAAGCACTTTGACAAAAGCCTAAACTATGCCCTACTTAACGATGCCGGACGAAAGACATTCATAGAGGCTTTTGACGAACGTTTGAATCAAACCTTCGAACATAGTGCTTTAAAAAGGAGAATCAGCTTCAAGCAGGCAATACGCCTGGATGGTTATAAATTAATCAAGTACATTTTGGAGGGAAAGAAATTTATCCCATTTTGCATGGAGGATAAGAAATGAAAAATAAACTAAATTACAATTATGTCATCGTTTTCTATGATGTTGGCGAAAAACGGGTAGCCAAAGTTTTCAAGATTTGCAAACAATACCTGAAACATTTTCAAAAGTCTGTTTTCAGAGGTCATATCACACCTGCCAATTATTTGGAACTTAAGGGAAAGCTTTTAAAAGTGATTGACCTTGACTATGATTTTGTAACATTTATCCAAACGATAAGTGATTCCTCTTTTAATGAGGAGAGTATTGGAAATACGGGGATTAACCCGGAGTCGATTATTCTATGATTTTTTCCAACCCCGATTGCATATTAACAGGTCGTAAATGGCTAAAATACTGCGGCGAAGGTAGAGGTACTATTATTCTCTTAGGAATTAATTGCCGCTTGGAAAAAATGGAGGGAAAGTCTGATATAATGTTAATTAGCAGATTAGTTTAACTTCAAAAAAGTCTGATTTTATCCTGGCGGAACCGGCACATTTGATGTATTGAAATTATTCAGCCGACTGGTATTTTGTCACGTCGTTTTCCCGCGGAACCGGCACATTTGATGTATTGAAATCCGTGAGCCTTAGAGCCACCGGCCTTACAGAGTGTGTGCGGAACCGGCACATTTGATGTATTGAAATCGGGACCCGAACCCTCCGGCCTTGATACAAATATAAGCGGAACCGGCACATTTGATGTATTGAAATGGGAAGGTGCGCCGGAGTAATAATTGTTTGCTGCCGGGCGGAACCGGCACATTTGATGTATTGAAATAATGAAACCCGAAAAAGTCCAAGAAATGATTAAAAGCGGAACCGGCACATTTGATGTATTGAAATCCCCAGCGGGGACACTACTCCGAGTAGGGAAGATTTAGCGGAACCGGCACATTTGATGTATTGAAATACCGCTTTGGTATGGAGATACAGAACGTATTTTGAGCGGAACCGGCACATTTGATGTATTGAAATATCAGCTCACGCTTGATTTCAATACCCTTTTTAAACAGCGGAACCGGCACATTTGATGTATTGAAATCGGGACCCGAACCCTCCGGCCTTGATACAAATATAAGCGGAACCGGCACATTTGATGTATTGAAATTTAGGATAAATGGTTGGCATTTTAATCTCTTTATCGCGGAACCGGCACATTTGATGTATTGAAATTTGTTTTGCACTACCTTTTGCTAATTGAAAAGTTATGCGGAACCGGCACATTTGATGTATTGAAATTTGTTTAAAATGTATAGGATTATGTGAAGAAATATTAGCGGAACCGGCACATTTGATGTATTGAAATTTAACATTTGGTCCGGTAGTTTCCTGAATAATAGTAGCGGAACCGGCACATTTGATGTATTGAAATCTCGTCCTCCGGCAACTGTTCGAGTCTGCCTATATAGCGGAACCGGCACATTTGATGTATTGAAATCTGATCGGCTCCCCGGTCTCGGAGTCGCGGCCAAGCGGAACCGGCACATTTGATGTATTGAAATCTAAAAACAAGGTCAGTACCATCGAATTTCAACTTGCGGAACCGGCACATTTGATGTATTGAAATATGTTTTGAGTTGTTTGCCATGCAAATACTTGTTCGCGGAACCGGCACATTTGATGTATTGAAATAACTAAAATAGGACTGCTGCGGGAACTACTGGACAAGGCGGAACCGGCACATTTGATGTATTGAAATATCACAAGTAGTTATGGTAACGCCACAGATGGCTCAGCGGAACCGGCACATTTGATGTATTGAAATCGTCGTTGGCAATAGAAGAACCAAAAAAATAAATGGCGGAACCGGCACATTTGATGTATTGAAATCGGGCTAACAATAATACACTTTACCGAGCAACCGGAGCGGAACCGGCACATTTGATGTATTGAAATACGATAACCGCTAAAGGATAAGGCTCGTCAGCATCGCGGAACCGGCACATTTGATGTATTGAAATCCGGTTTGCCCGGAACCGTTATGATGCAGCTATGTATGCGGAACCGGCACATTTGATGTATTGAAATTCGTTTATACTATTGTCTTTGCACCACAAGGTTAAGCGGAACCGGCACATTTGATGTATTGAAATAATCTTGTGTCCCATAACTCGGCTAGTCTGCAAGCGGCGGAACCGGCACATTTGATGTATTGAAATATGGGAACTCTTTTTTAATCTGCTCCATTGTTTTCGCGGAACCGGCACATTTGATGTATTGAAATATTCCTAACTCTTTGGCTAGAAGGTTAATCGCATCTGGCGGAACCGGCACATTTGATGTATTGAAATTAAGTTTTATATGGGCCGCGCGACACCGTGTTATACGCGGAACCGGCACATTTGATGTATTGAAATTACGTTAAGTTGTGGATGCTTAAGAAAAGAAACAAGCGGAACCGGCACATTTGATGTATTGAAATAGCTCGTATTCATCCGCAAGCACTCGCCATTGTCCGCGGAACCGGCACATTTGATGTATTGAAATATGAGTCTTTCTCTAAGAAGATGGATAGGTGAATTTTGCGGAACCGGCACATTTGATGTATTGAAATGTGGCGGGAAGATTCAAGTTAGTGCTAGTTATATCGCGGAACCGGCACATTTGATGTATTGAAATAGGCTACTCGAAACCGCTAACTGCCCCGTCTCCGGGCGGAACCGGCACATTTGATGTATTGAAATAGACATAGCAGTCATGGTATTGGCACAGTTAAACGAGCGGAACCGGCACATTTGATGTATTGAAATCCGGAGAGCGCCGGGACGAAGGTGGCATGAGATCAGGCGGAACCGGCACATTTGATGTATTGAAATAGTCCTATGGTTGTCCTAGCGGCATCAGCGACTTCCGCGGAACCGGCACATTTGATGTATTGAAATAAAGCAGGATATGAAGCTATAATAAATTATCCTCAAGCGGAACCGGCACATTTGATGTATTGAAATAAAGTGCAAAAGCATTTCCTATTGCCGAGATAACGCGGAACCGGCACATTTGATGTATTGAAATAGCCTCAATCCTTGTTAATATACAAGGATCGTCAAGCGGAACCGGCACATTTGATGTATTGAAATTTCTAACTATCTTACACAAAAAGAATGGGATAACGGGCGGAACCGGCACATTTGATGTATTGAAATAACATATTTGTTTCTTCCAAATAATCCTTTAAGTTGCGGAACCGGCACATTTGATGTATTGAAATTGATTTAGAATATTCCTGGGGAGGATTTAAACCAAGCGGAACCGGCACATTTGATGTATTGAAATAGCCTCAATCCTTGTTAATATACAA
>ENA-UOOH01002454-UOOH01002454.1-fermentation-metagenome-genome-assembly--contig:-NODE-2454-length-15930-cov-3.551811_pt1 | contig 15930 bp, 16 predicted proteins | sample MGYA00245778_ERZ724025 | MGnify/ENA primary metagenome ERZ724025 (study PRJEB28704, sample SAMN03018313) | fermentation metagenome | biome: anthropogenic terrestrial biome; feature: soil; material... | reverse complement strand
CTCATCACGAGGTATAAGAATCACCTCACAGGCTTCAACCGCATACACACTCACCGGATAGCGATTATCTTTTATATATAAAATGGCCGGAGCCAGTACACGGGGAGCCTGCAACTCTTCCACAACAATTACTTTTCCGGCATAATTTATTTTTTCTCCTATCGCCCTACCTTGATATAATAATATCATATTTATACATCTATCATTTTGAAAAACAATGATTGAGTCTTTACTATACGATTTCTTAACATAATGCGTTTGCTTTAATAATCCCCGCAATTCTTCCATGGAAATCCCTTTAAACAAACGACTTGCCACTATGTGTTCTTCCATCTTAATTTATTTATTGATTTTGTAACGTATGTTACAAAAAATATGCCTTATATGTTTTACATTTGCATAAAAAATCATTACGTAATTTTCAATTAAAATTAAAAAAAATGAATGCAATGTTTTGTTCTCAATGTCAAGAAACCGCTCAAAACACCGGATGTGTGGTCAGAGGTGTATGCGGTAAAAGTCCTGAAGTTGCCAACTATCAAGATTTATTAATCTATGTCATGAAAGGTTTGGCAAAAGTGAATCAATGTCTACGTTCCTGTGGTAAAGGTTCCGATCAAGTAGACCTGTTTATTATGAACGGCTTGTTTATGACCATCACCAATGCCAATTTCGACAAAAAACGTTTTAGCCAAGAAATTAAAGCCGGTTTAGCCCTTCGCGATGCCTTGAAAAAAGAAGCCGTTAACTGTAAAACAAGTTGCGACTTTTTAAGCCACGATGCTATGACCTGGACAGCATCGACCGAAGAGGAAATGGAAACCAAAGCCAAATCTGTCGGTATTCTTTCCACTCCTGATGAAGACATCCGTGCCCTGCGTCAATTGCTGGTATTAGGTATTAAAGGGATGGCTGCTTATACTGAGCATGCCTACAATTTAAAACATGTCGATAAAGACATTTTTGACTTTATGCAAATGGCATTAGCCAGCACACTTTCTCCCAATCAATCCAAAGACGAATTGCTCGGTTTGGTTATGAAATGCGGTGAATATGGAGTAAAAACCATGGCCTTATTAGACAAAGCCAACACTTCTACTTACGGCAATCCCGAAATCACCAAAGTAAATATAGGTGTTAAAAATCGTCCGGCCATTTTAATTAGCGGTCATGATTTAAAAGATTTGGATGAATTATTGGCACAGGCCGAACCCGAAGGAGTAGATGTGTATACCCACTCCGAAATGTTACCGGCACACTATTATCCGTATTTCAAAAAATACAAGAATTTGGCAGGCAACTATGGCAATGCATGGCATCGTCAAACCAAAGAATTCGAAACCTTTAACGGACCTATTTTATTCACCACCAACTGTATCGTACCCCCACGCCCCGATAGTACTTACAGTGATAGAATCTATACCACCGGAAGCACCGGATTTGACGGATTCCCTCACATCGCCGACCGCCTGAACGATAAACCTAAAGACTTTTCACAAATCATTGCCCATGCCAAACGTTGCAAAGCACCCGAAGCCATCGAAAACGTGAAATCATAGGCGGATTTGCTCATAACCAAGTCATCGCCTTAGCCGACAAAGTGGTTGAAGCCGTAAAAAGCGGTGCCATCCGTAAATTTGTCGTCATGGCCGGTTGCGACGGACGCATGAAAAGTCGTGAATACTATACCGAATTTGCACAAAACCTTCCGAAAGACACCATTATCCTGACAGCCGGTTGTGCGAAATACCGTTACAACAAATTACAATTAGGCGATATAGGCGGTATTCCCAGAGTACTCGATGCCGGTCAATGCAACGACAGTTATTCCTTGGCCGTTATTGCTCTGAAACTAAAAGAAGTGTTTGGCTTGGACGACGTAAATAAACTGCCCATAGTGTATAACATCGCCTGGTACGAACAAAAAGCCGTACTCGTATTGTTGGCACTGCTCAGCCTCGGTGTTAAAAACATTCACCTCGGACCAACCCTTCCCGGTTTCCTTTCCCCCAATGTAGCTAAAATTTTGGTTGAAAGCTTCGGAATCGGAAGCATTTCAACCGTCGACGAAGACCTTAAAAGTATGATAGGTTAAACACTACATATACTTAATTAATTGAAGAGGGTGTTATCAAACATCCTCTTTTTTTACAAAGATTTCACAACTTCGCTGCTAATTTTTAAACAGTCGATTTTATATATCGTGTAGCTCCGTAGGAGTGGCATCTTTGTATCATCATAAAAAATATTATAGGGGATCACACATTTATATTTAAAAAATATATATCTTTGCAATCCAAAAAAAATAATTTATAATAATAATTAATTAAAACATTATCAGAGATATGGTAAATCATTACGAAACCGTTTTCATTATGACTCCCGTTTTGTCTGAAGAACAGATGAAGGAAACGGTAAGCAAATTTGAAAAAATTTTGCTCGACAATCAATGTAAAATTGTTCACCAAGAAAATTGGGGCATGCGTAAACTAGCTTATCCTATCGACAAAAAATCATCCGGTTTTTATCATTTATTTGAATTTAAAGCCGAAGGTTCTTTTGTAAAAGAATGGGAAGTCCAATTCAAACGCGATGAGAAAATATTACGTTTTTTAACGGTAGCCCTCGACAAACACGGCATTCAATTCAATGAAAAAAGACGTGAAAACAAGAAAAAAGCTACGGAATTCGCAACAATAACAAATAACGAATAAAACATAACGCTATGGCACAATCAAATACAGATATTAAATATTTAACACCCATTGCGGTTGATGTTAAAAAGAAGAAATTTTGTCGTTTCAAAAAACACGGCATTAAATATATTGATTACAAAGACGCTCAATATTTAATCCGTTTCATCAACGACCAAGGTAAAATACTACCCCGCCGTTTAACCGGTACCTCTTTGAAATACCAAAAAAAGGTGGCACAAGCTATTAAAAGAGCTCGTCACATTGCCATTTTACCTTATGTTGCCGATAACTTAAAAGAAAAATAGGAGAACTTACCATGGAAATTATTTTAAAAGAAGATATAGTTAACCTGGGATTTACCAATGACATCGTAACCGTTAAAAACGGATACGCTCGTAATTATTTATTCCCTAAAAAATTAGCCATCCCCGCCACCGAATCTAACAAAAAAATATTGGCTGAAACCATCAAACAACGTAGCCGTAAGTTAGAAAAAATGCGCACCGACGCCCTTAGTATAGGCGAACGACTTGATAATATAACTGTTAACATGAGCGTTAAAGCTACCGACGAAGGCAAAATCTACGGTTCCGTTACCAACATCAATGTGGCCGAAGCACTCAAAGCACAACACGATATTGACATCGACCGTAAAAAAATCCAAATCCAAGGCGATCACATCAAGGAATTAGGACAATACAAAGCTACCGTTGCCTTACACAAAGATGTTAAAGTTGAATTCAACATCAACGTAATAAACGAAGCATAATACATATATCTATTTAAGAAAACCTTACAAAGATGCCTTCGCAGGTATCTTTTTTTATTATTTGGATGTGCTCCTTCGGGTCGGATTTTTCGGCACATGGTATACGTTTTGTATGTTATCGTAGAGACGTTGCATGCAACATCCCTACGATTTATTTTCATTTATTCATATAATTTTATTTCATCAACCATTTTATATTAAATAAAAACATACCTTTGTCACGAATTAAAATGAATGGTAAAAGATTTCACAAAACAAAAAATTCCTTATCATTTTAAACTAATTGATTTATAAATAATTAAATTTTTAAAAACATGGAAATAAAATTCGTAAATGCACCGAAGCAGGTGTAAAAGGTGGAGGAAAAGTAAAATATTGCGCTACCATAAACTACAAAGGAACCAAAACAACAAGATTAACAAATCATTGATGGTGAATCATTCAATCGATAATTGTCCATTAACTATTAACACACTAGTTATTAACACAAATTGGCGCCAACTCAGCCTCCGATTGGCGCCCGTTCATACACCATTAGGCGCCTAATGGAACCAATGAAACAGTATCGAATTTTCAATCTTACCTTATACAATTTTAAGCGACATACTATTTGTTTTGTGATAAAACTGTATGCATCATATTCAGACCACAATTTTCATGTTTTCTTTTATGCTACAAATATTTTTAGTACTTTTGTTCAAATTTTTAAAGCACAAGAGAAATATATCAAATGGTTTATCTAAAAAAGAGCCTCTGGATTGTATGTATTGTTTGCTTTTACGTTTTTATGTCAAAAACCGTAAAAGCACAAGACATTCATTTCTCACAATTTTGGATGAATCCCATAGCTATTAATCCGGCCGCTACAGCCTTTTACGATGGTGATTTACGTGCCGGCATTTACAATCGTTCTCAATGGTATACAGTTTCAAAAGCCTATCAAACCAACGGTTTATGGTTCGACATGCCGCTCATCAAACGACCATCGCATCAAGACATCTTTGGCTTTGGCATGAGCTTCGACTTCGACCGTGCCGGCGATTCTAAATATACCAGCATGCAATCCAACCTATTCTTGTCTTATTCACGAGCCTTGAACCGCAAAAACAACCACTTTATCTCTATAGGCATTTCAGGGGGCATGGCCCAACGTACCATAAATTATGCCGCATTATCTTTCGACGAACAATTTCAAAACGACATCTATAATCAAAATATTCCGATTACAGAAAACTTACATACAAGTAAATTTATGTTTGCCGATTGTGCCGCAGGCATACAATGGTTTTATCAATCGGGTGAACTGAATTACTATCAAGCCGGATTCAGTATTTTTCACCTCAACCGTCCTAAACAATCTTTATTGAAAGACAACAGTATACGTTTACCTATCAAATATAATTTCACCTTGACTACGAGTATAGCCCTAAACGCCGACATGGGCATCACTCCTTCAATTGCCTATTCCAACCAAGACCCATATCAAGAGTTTTTACTAGGTATGATGTATACCTATTTAATTAGTTTCGACCAATATGGAAATTATAATAAATTTGAAATCGGCTTGGATTATCGATGGAATGATGCCATTTATGTAGTATTAGGTGCCGAAATTAATCGTCTTCGTTTCAATTTTAGCTATGACTTTAATATTTCAAAACTCTTGCCGGCCACTAATGCACAAGGAGGAGTTGAACTGAGTGTGTATTACATCTTAAAAAAGAAAAAGAAATTCAAACCGCAGACGATTCCTTGTCCCATTTTTTAAACGATACACGAATGAAAGGTAGATTGTTTGTAATTTTCAGCTTATTATTCCCATTGTTGTCGAATGCACAACAATCCCATGAGCTATTGCAAGCCGCCACCATAGCCGCCGAAAAAAACGAAATACAAAGTGCCGTGTATTTTTACAGAGCATACATAGAAAACGAACATCCTACAGATCCACGCCTGTTTTTAAATTATGCCCATGCCCTACGTTTGAGTTATTTATACGTAGAAGCTGACAATGCTTACGAAAAAGTCATGTTCCTCGATACCGCATCAGCATTTCCCGAAGCGGTATTTTACAGGGCTATGACTAAAAAAAATCTGGGTAAATATACCCAAGCTTCCGATTTGTTTAAACAGTATATTTCCCTGCAAAACAACGACACCACTCTCTTAGTGAAGCGTGCTTTGCTCGAATTGGAAGCCTGTCGCTTGGCACCGCTTTGGATATCCGACACGCTAACGGTATATATCGAAGCATTAGATACGATCATCAATAGCCCGCATTCCGAATTTAATGCCATACAGTTAAGCGATACCGCTTTGTATTTTTCGGCCTTACGTCCAATTACCTCCAATGCACACACCTATATCATCGATGATTTCTATTTGTCGAAAATATATTCGGCTCGCTTTGGAGTCAATGGATTAGAGGATATAAAACCTCTCCACCGACGCATTAACAATCCAAACTACCACAATGCTAATCTTTTTTTCAATAGCGATAAAACAAAATTGTTTTTTAGTCGTACACCGGTTACACATCACATACAGAATAATGCCAGCCTGTGGGTTTCGGAATTAAAAAAAGGGAAATGGCAAAAACCTAAGAAACTGCCCGATCATATCAACGCCCCGGGGAGCAATACCACACAAGCTTGCATCACTCCATTAAACGACAGTTGCGACATCCTCTATTTTGTTTCTAACCGTCCCAAGGGTATGGGAGGACAAGACATATGGTATAGCATAGTGAATAACGGTACTTACGGCGAAGCCATTAATGCCGGAAGCAACATCAATACACCGGGTAACGAAATCACTCCTTTTTATCATAACGAAACCAGAACCTTATATTTCAGCTCTGATTGGCATGCCGGACTGGGAGGCTACGATATTTTTAAAGCCGAAGGTGCCCTCAGTGCATGGAAAAATCCTGTCAATATGGGCTTCCCTATCAACAGTGCAGCAAACGACATCTACTTCACTATCAACGAAGTTGATAATGACGGTTACTTCTCTTCCAACCGTTTCTCCCCCTACAGCCTCACAGAAGCCGGCTGTTGTAACGATATTTTCCTCTATGAATGGCAGGATTTCAAACCAAAGACTCAAATCGACACCTTATGGGCGGCCGACTCTATAGATATACCCTCCTACCTAAACAATATCTTACCCATCAACCTCTATTTTCACAACGACGAACCCGACCCAAAAACCATGGCTACCACTACCGATAAAAACTACAAACAAACCCTCGACGCATATGTTGCCATGAAAGATCTCTATAAAGAAGAATATGCCAAAGGATTGGATGGCGAAGAAAAATTAAAAGCAGAAAACGAGATCGAAGATTTTTTTACCGATTACGTGCAAAAAGGCTATGAACTCCTTGAAGAACTAACTTCCCTGCTCCTACGCGATTTACAGAGAGGAAAGGCGGTAAACATCACTGTCAGTGGGTTTTCCAGTCCACTATTTTCAGAAGAATACAACATCAATCTTTCCTTGCGACGAATCGAAAGCCTGAAAAATTATTTAAAAGCCTATCGCAACGGATTATTTCTTGATTATATGGACAGTACTAAAATAAACAGTCTACACATCCTCAATGCTCCCAAAGGAAAAACCATGGCCAATCCCTATGTAAGCGACAATCCCAACGACAAACGCAACTCTATCTACAGCATGGCTGCCGCTTTGGAACGACGCATACAAGTAGTAGGATATGATGAGGATACGATTTATTCACAAAAAAACCTTCTCCATATTTCCACGCCCGATTCCCTCTTAATTTTTACCCCAACAAAAGGAATCACTAACTATGTTAAATACATAGAAATTAAAAACCTTAGTGCTGACAGTCTACATATTACACAATTTGGCTGGGACACAACATGTCATGTCCCGACAAAAACCTTTGATATAAACATCGAAAAACAAACATTAGCCCCCAATGAGAGTACATTTATCGTAATAAAATTCACTTTCCGTAATTTTATCTACAATCATTCCCTATGTATCCAAATGCAAACCATGACGGCAAACGCACAAAAAACAATCCACCTAAAATATTTGTTAAAACAATAAGGATCATTTATGTAGGGACACGACATGTCGTGTCCCTACATAAAAACGTGTTTAAAACACAAAGGGTTATATTTACATATGGCAAAAATTGTAACCGATTATTCAAAATAATTCTTTTATTATTTTTGTATCTTTCCTCTATAAATTTAGCGATAAATTTTTATCTGTCTGTGTGTAATTAGCCAATTTTATGTACATTTGCAAATCTTTAATTAAACATTAAACACCATGGGATTGATGAAGAAATTTAGCATACTGGCGATTATAGTATTGTTTTTACTGCCTGTCAAGGCAGATGAGGGCATGTGGTTGCCTTATTTATTGCAGCAAATGAATGAGAAAGACATGCAGGCTAAAGGCATGAAAATTACAGCCGAAGACATCTACAGTATAAATCAAGGAAGTTTAAAAGATGCCATCGTATTGTTCGGGGGAGGATGTACGGGTGAAATTGTATCCGATCAAGGATTATTGCTCACCAACCACCATTGCGGATACGGCAGCATACAATCTCACAGTAGTTTGGAAAACGATTATCTCACCAACGGATTCTGGGCCATGAAAATGGAAGAAGAACTGCCCACTCCGGGATTGAGCGTTACCATATTAAAATACATGAAAGATGTAAGCGATGAAGTCTTACGTTTTGTCAGCTCCGACCATATGACCGAAGTTCAAAGAGAACAAACCATCCAAAAAAGAATACAAAACATCATCAAAGAAGCTACCGCAGGCACGCATTATTCGGCCGTCGTAAAACCTATTTACGGAGGAAATCAATATTTATTAATTGTAAATGAAATCTTTACTGATATCCGTTTAGTGGGAGCCCCTCCTTCCAACATTGGAAAATTCGGCGGAGATACTGACAATTGGATGTGGCCTCGCCATACCGGCGATTTTTCCGTTTTCCGTATCTATATGGGAAAAGACGGAAAACCGGCTCCTTACTCCAAAGATAATATCCCCTATAAACCGAAAAAACACCTCAGCATATCCCTAAAAGGAGCTGAAAAAGGTGACTTTACCTTTGTATTCGGATATCCGGGAACCACTCAACAATTCATCCCTTCCTGGGAAGTGGATATGATACAAAATCATATTAATCCCATTGCCATTGATTTACGCACCCAACGATTGAATATCATTAATCGATATATGAACAGCGACCGCCTGATTCGCATCCAATATTCAGCCAAAGCTGCCGGTATTGCCAACGGGTGGAAAAAATGGATAGGCGAAAACAAAGGTCTTAAACGATTGGATGTTATCAATAAAAAGAAAGCCCTCGAAGCTCAATTTACGGAATGGATAAAGCAAGACGAAAACCGCTATAAACAATACCAAGGTTTATTGCCGGCATTTGAAAATTTCTATGCTTCTTATACGCCTATTTACACTCAAGCTCGTTTCTTTTTGGAAAGTGTAGTCAACATTGAACTGCTTTCATTTGCTATGAATTTCACCTCCTTAATCAACGAATGCAAGCAAAATCCGAACATGAACCAAGAGGCATTAGATAAACTAAAGGAAAGATACACCAAGACAAGCAAGGGTTTTTATAAAAACTACAACCCGTCCTTAGACAAAGAAATATTTGTCCTGCTAATGCAAGCATACTATAACCAGGTAGATAAAACCGAACTGCCGGATGAATTCAAGCAATGGATGAAAAAATACAAAGGAGATATCCATAAAATGGCCGAAGATGTGTACAAACGTTCCCTTTTCGCCCATCAAGATAAATTAAACAATTTTCTTAGCGGACTTAAGCCATCGCAATACAAAACTTTAGAAAACGACATTGCATTTCGTTTAATTTATCCTTTGCGTTCACAATATGCCGACGAAACCTATCCCCGTTTAATCCGTTTACGCGAAAGCATGGACAGTTTGGAAAGAGTATGGATAGCCGCTTTGAGGGAAATGCAGCCTGAAAAGACGTTCTATCCCGATGCCAATATGACCTTGAGAGTAAGCTATGGTAAAGTGGATGGCTACTACCCTTCCGATGCCGTCGAATATCTCCATTACACTACCATGGAAGGAATTATGGAAAAAGAAAATCCGGACATTTATGATTATGTAGTCGAAAACAAACTCAAAGAGCTTTATCAAAAGAAAGACTATGGCATCTATGCCAATACCAAAGGCGAAATGCCGGTTGCATTTATCGCCACCAACCACACCACAGGTGGCAATTCGGGCAGCCCGATACTCAATGCCGAAGGACATTTACTGGGTCTGAACTTCGATCGTTGCTGGGAAGGCACCATGAGCGACATCCAATACGACCCCGACCAATGCCGTAACATCTCCGTCGATATCCGTTATGTGCTGTTTATCATCGATAAATTTGCCGGTGCCAAACATCTCGTTGAGGAAATGACGTTGATGAGGTAATACTGATTCTTTTGCTTACTTACTTTATCCGATAAGAAGCCCTTATTTCAATTCCTGCGTTCATGTATTTTTCTGTGGACGAAGCTTGTTTACCAAAGAAAAAACGATAGGAATAAAAAGGTAGTAAGGATAGTTTGATATGATTGGCAAAGGTATAGTTCACTTGAAAACCGGCCATGGCATCTATTTCTAGTTTATCGTCAAAATCATATTTTGATAACATAGCCTTCACACCGATATTTGTCGGGAAATCAAATCCTTCCATAATGTCATCTTTATAAACATATATGGTTTCAAAACTAATCAAATATCCCAAATTGCAACCAACAACAGCACCGATTTTCAATTTATTCATTTCAAAAAAATCATAACTTATTCTTAGTGGTATTAGCAAATATTGTTTTTCTATGATCGCTTCTTTGGCATAATAGGGAGTAAAGTTATAATCTTCATTAAAATAAAACGGATAATATGTATCTGTAAATGTATTATTTACTAGTTCATATGCTATCCCTACATTCGCTCCCCAACGATGGTAATTAATTGCATATTGCAAACCTTCTGTAATAGCAAAGCCGCTTGATTTATTTTCAGTATAAAATCCTAATTGAGGAGTAACAAACAAACCTAAGTCATGGCGTTGAGCTTTTAATTGAACAGCACACATCGTAAGGATTAGTAGCGCATAAGCTATCTTTTGCTTCATGATTATCATTTTTTATTTATGATTTTTTTTGATTTGTAAACACATAACTAATTCCTAATTCCAATCCTACGGTCATATATTTTTTATTTTTGCGTATTTCGTTTCCAAGACCAAAACTACATGAATAAAAAGGGCTGAAAGATAATCCTATGTTATTCGGAAACCTATAATTTAAATAAACACCGCCCACAAGATCAACATAAGTTCTGTTCATGAAATCTGATTCGGACAAGTTACTTTTTATACCATGATAATAATCACCCCCAAAAGAAAAAAACAACTCTTCTCTTGCTAAATACCTCATATTTACTCCCAGCATAACACCAATGTCGAAATCTGATTTTTGTAAATAATCGTATGTTACACGTATGGGGATGGTCATATAATCTTGTTTTTTAAGAGCTCGCTGTACATATAAATGAGTTATCAAATAATAATCCGTAATCTCAAACAAAGATAAATTTTCCATTCGAATATTAGTTTCATTAAAAGCAATTCCCGCTTTTAGTATGAAATGATTTACTTCTAAGTTGTAATACACACCTTGAGTGTTGGAAAATCCCGTACAATAAACATCTGGATAAAAACCATATTGAGGTGAGGAAAAAAGTTCAAAACCATGATTTTGCGCTTGTATTTGTCGGGAAATTCCTATGCATACAAGCCATATACTCATTAAAACTACTTTCTTTTTCATATATGTAACTAATTTTTTTACAATCTACAATTTTGTTTTTTTACTTATCAATGTATAAATATTTTGCAAATATACATGAAATTATCTAATTACACACAAACGGATAAAAATTTATCGCAAAATTTATTGAGGAAATATACATATTTTTCATTAAATCTGCAAAAGGAGAAAAAATCATTGGTTTACAGTTTCACGGTACCGTAAGCCAAGTGGAGTGAGGATTTTCTTTATCCGATAGACCTTTTGTTATGCTTTACTTTTCAAAGCAGCAATGGAAAGAATCACACCCAAGGCAACACCCAACAAGGCAGCAAACAGCACTTGCATATGGGTAGGCAAGATAAAGGTAAGGGTATGTGCCGGTATCCAGAAAAAAGGAATGGTCTTCTTAAACACAAAATTCCATTGCACATCCCAATTTAAGGAAATGATCGTTTTACGTATGGGAATAGGTTTAAGCAAACAGCCGATTTTACCACCATTGTTTGTAATATGTGTATCGGTAATTTTATGCAAAGTCATAAATACGGGAGCGAAGCTGGTATTCATCATTACACTGATAAAGAAAGCGCCTAACAATTTCATAGCGGTAAAATCGCCGGACATAGCGACCAACATGCCGTTAAAAACGGTAAATTTATCCATAAATGCCGGTACGCCACTGCGGAACACTCCCATGGCAGCGGCAATCCACATACCGAGAAAACCCCAGATGACCGCTCGAGGGAACAATCCAAAGCCGGGAGCACTGTATTTTCCGGTTTTAATACGCAAACCCAAGACCTCGCCGAAAGTGGCCAGTATGGCAAACTTTAGAAATGCCATCGACATGGGATTGGATCGATTCCAATCATTATAGAACTCATACACACTATCAAAAATAAAAAAGGGTGATAAGAAAACTATCACTCCCACAATGGTAAAAATATCTGAACGTTTCATATAGTTAATATTAAATCTTTAGGCGATCTTTGAAAGGCAGAAAAGTCATAAAATCAGCATGATGAACAATATAGGCTTCTGTGCTACGCTTCACCAAATCGCCTTCCCCGGCATGAGCAGCAATGATATGGCACACTTCGGCCGGGATACCACATTGCTCTGCCAAGGAAACTCCCGAAAAAGGATGACGAAGGTATTTGCCATAATTTTCTACACAGGATTTACCGTCTTTTATTTCATATTCTAACAACTTTCCCACATCAGCCAAAATAGCTCCGGCTATGACATGATCCATGTTTATAGGCAATTCATCCTTAAAAAACATCCGCATTTTCTTAGCCGACTCATAGGCCACTTGTACTACACAACGTTTGTGTGCCATAAAGCTCACTTGCAAATCGGGACCACACAATAAGGTAAATGGTATCTTTTGTAAATCTTCTATGGTTAATACGCTTTTCGACAAAGCCAACTTCCATGTTTCAGCGGTTTTGGTTCTAAGGCTTTCATCATTGATCCATAAAAGTTCAGGCCATAATCCAAATATCTTCTTCATCATATCATCAATGTTTTTAATAATTCCTATTAAAGTCCTATGCCATAATATTGAAATCCTTGCTTTTCCATTTCTTTGGGATCGTATATATTTCTTCCGTCAAATATCAGTGCTTTATTCATCACCTTTTGTATAATAGTCCAAGTAGGCATACGGAATTCTTTCCATTCGGTTACGAGAAACAAAGCATCCGCTTCGTTCACGGCATCATAAATATCATTTGCATATACTATACTATTCCCTAAAATGCGTTTGGCTTCGGTCATAGCTACCGGGTCGAAAGCTTTGACTACACATCCGGCTTCCAGCAGTTGATGAATCAACACCACCGAAGGAGCTTCGCGCATATCGTCGGTTTCGGGTTTAAAGGATAAGCCCCACATAGCTATGGTTTTTCCTTTTAAATCGCCTTTGTAATAACGATGCAATTTCTCAAAAAGAACGGATTTTTGGCGATGATTCACTTCCTCCACCGCTTTTAGAATTTGCATGCTATGTCCGGCTTTTTCGCCAATCTGAATCAAGGCTTTGACATCTTTCGGAAAACAAGAGCCCCCATAACCCACTCCGGCATACAAGAATTTATTTCCAATGCGGGTATCGGTACCTATCCCTTTACGTACCATATTTATATTAGCTCCTACCCTTTCGCACAAATTGGCAATGTCGTTCATAAAGCTGATACGGGTTGCCAACATGGCATTGGCGGCATATTTAGTCATCTCTGCCGAGGCAATATCCATGAATATTACACGGAAGTTATTCAGTAAAAAGGGACGATACAGCTTTGTCATAATGTCTTCAGCCTTTTGAGATTCCACCCCTACCACCACACGATCGGGATGCATAAAATCGTTAACGGCATCGCCTTCTTTCAGAAATTCGGGATTAGAGGCTACATCAAACGCTATGTTTACATTTCGTTTATTTAATTCCGCTTGAATGGCTTTTCGCACCAAAGCGGCGGTGCCCACAGGAACCGTGCTCTTAGTTACTACCAGCTTGTAATCCTTCATATGTCGGCCAACCGTATGAGCCACGTCCAACACATACTGTAAATCGGCACTACCGTCTTCATCGGGAGGAGTCCCAACGGCTGAAAAGATAACTTGTACGTCGTCAATATTATCAGCCAATGATGTAGAAAAACTCAAACGACCGGCTTTGACATTTTTATCGACAATAAACTCCAAGCCGGGTTCGTAGATAGGTATAACCCCTTGTTTTAATTTATTAATTTTATCTTCATCTATATCTATACATATCACCGGAATACCCATCTCGGCAAAACAGGCTCCCGTTACCAATCCCACATAGCCGGTGCCAACAACTAAAACTTTCATATACACAATTGTTTTTGTTTTTTATTGCTTAATTATAATTTCGCAAAGGTAAAAAAAAAATATATATGAATCCTTATTATTCACGGATAAAACTTAAAGGATTCTCACTTTACTCAGGCCAACACACATTCATCTTGTATAGAAAAAATCATGATTCTTAACTATAAATTTTATAAATCGTTGGTTACAGATTAAAACTCATGACCTCTACACTGGGACACCCAAAAATTATCATCGAATAATTTTTCAATCATTTTGTAATTTTTTGAAATTCCCGAAACTTTGTCTGATTCGTTATACAGGTTGCTTACAGGACAAATGCTTGTTGTATGTTTTTCGGTGTACCATCTATTACGCAGAAACTCCTGAGGGAAAACAGGATGTGGAAAAATTAAAATGGTGGAATTGGAAACAGGACACTCTATGTTTTTTATTTTCGGATGATTATTTTCCGTCTAGCAGTTCCTTCATTAGATTTAATTTCAAGCATATACATACCATTACACAAATCCGAAATGTCTATTTGTTTACGAATAAGTCTTTCTGATTTGACAAGTTTACCAAACATATTATAGATAGTAAATATAATGTCAGGATTGTTTGTGTTTTCAATATCCAAATTGACAATGTCATGTGCCGGATTAGGAAACAGACTAAAGGAAAACATGCATTTTCAGTTCCGTTTTCTGTAAATGCAAATCCATAAGAAGAGCCATTAGTTAAAGGAAGTTTATTCTCTAATCGTATAGAGTAATTACCTAAAGAAGCTGGATAATGGTCTGTGGATTTTTTAACAGGGTAAAAAACTCCTGAAGAACTTGAATTACCACATGTCCAAAATGTAGGAGTTTCATAATCAACGGTTGTTGTCCAGTTTTCAAATCCGTTGTTTGGAATCTGTGCATTTATCTTAAAAGCTAATGCAAGTAAAATAAATAATATTATACATTGTTTTTTCATGGTCGTTTTGTCAGTGATTATCGTGCTGACGCCGCACTTATAAAGTTTATTTATTGATTAATGAAGTTTTATTATTATTTTTAAAGGTCAAATATAAGATGAAAATAATTTTTTTTGGCAAAAGGAATTAATAATAATACGTATTTATATTTTTTTTTAAAATAATTAAAATTATTTTGTAGAAGGCTGATTATATGGATAATAATTTTCTTTAAAAAGATTCTTCACTTCGCTCAGAATGACAGTCTTATGCTTTGCGTAGAGAAGCGAAGAATCTGTTAAAATATCGAAATTCTTATCGGACAATGATGATTCACAATCACTCTTACCTGACAAGCAATTTTTTATTTTCAACTCCTTTTACTGTGGTAATTTTCATTATGTATAATCCTTCAGAAAGGAGATCAATATCCAATGAATGATGATTTGAATGGAGGTTGGAATGACATAAAACTCTTTTTCCTGTCATATCATATATGTTGATATCAACAATATCAATATTTGATTGAATATTAATTTGTGTTTCTGCCGGATTTGGAAAAATAGAAACGTTTTGAAGAATATTTGGTTCCTGTATATCCGTTTTAGGACACGTAAAGTTGACTTGTCCTGAAAATCACAAGTCAATTCATATCACATTTTAATTTATAATTGTTTAACCTTCGCAACTCCTTTTGATAATTTTTGTAAATTTGCACACTTATTAAATTTCCATATTATAAACAGAAACAATGTATAGAACACATACATGCGGAGAATTAAGCCTAAACTTTTG
>ENA-UOOH01002453-UOOH01002453.1-fermentation-metagenome-genome-assembly--contig:-NODE-2453-length-15945-cov-6.087476_pt1 | contig 15945 bp, 12 predicted proteins | sample MGYA00245778_ERZ724025 | MGnify/ENA primary metagenome ERZ724025 (study PRJEB28704, sample SAMN03018313) | fermentation metagenome | biome: anthropogenic terrestrial biome; feature: soil; material... | reverse complement strand
ATATCATCCAATTATTCCATAGGTGTAGGGGTCTTCTTCAAGCTCATCAGAGATGCCGCCCGGTATCTGGGTAATGATTACGATGTGGAGATAATCGAAGCGCATCATAACCAGAAGAAGGATGCGCCCAGCGGCACTGCGATGACCGCGGCCGAGATAATCAGCAAGGAGATGGGCGGGAAGGACTTCGTCTTCGGACGCGAAGGTCTCTGCCCGCGCGGTAAAGAAATAGGAATACACGCGGTCAGAGGCGGCGATATCGTCGGCGACCACACAGTGATGTTCATAGGCAACTCCGAGCGCATCGAGCTGCGTCATCAAGCCCATTCAAGAGAGATCTTCGTGGGTGGGGCGGTCATGGCCGCTAAATGGGTTGTCTCTCAGAAGAAGGGCGTCGTGTACGAGATGTCTGATGTATTGAACTGAGAGTGCGTAAAGCAATCATCTGTCCTTCAGTCCTCTCAGGAACCGATTGACGACAGCCCTGTATATCTCTGGCTGTTCGATGTGATGCATATGCGTTGCGTCAGGTATGACCGCCATGCATGCATTGCCGAAAGCTTCCTGAAAATCCTTCACTGTTTTAACATACGCTTCGTCCCTGTCACCGCACGTGAGGAGGACGGGAACATCTATCTCCCCAAGTCTCGGATACAGGTCGAAGTTCTTCAGGTTGCCGGTGACCGTGAACTCGCTGGGGCCCCACATTCTTATGTAAACGCCCATATTCATCTTTTCCATGGAATCGACCAGATAATCGGGCCACGGATCCAGGTTGCAGACGAATCTCCTGTAGTATTCGGTCACTGCTTCGCCGTATTCATTGCCGTATTCTTGGTCTCTTTCCCCGTTCTCGATCGCGGCTATAGCAGAATCCGATAAGTCATTGATATTCATTCTTTGATCTCTTTCCCACATCGGAGAGCTGAGCAGAGGGCCGGACAGGATCAGTCCCCTGACCCCCTCCATACCTTTGTCCAGAAGGTAGGAGCATACCAGCCCGCATCCCCAGGAGAATCCGATCAATATCACATCGGATAGCCCCAGTTCATCCCTTACCACGGTCAGTTCCTCTGTGTATGTTTTCAAGGAATAGAGCTCGTCATTGGAAGCTCCGTCGGACCTTCCGCAGCCTAGTTGATCATAGAAGTACACAGGCCGTTCGTCAGAGAGGTCGCTGACAGTCTGAGGCATGCTTAGGAATCCGGGGCCTCCGTGCACTATGAGCAGAGGTGTCCCCCTTTTCTCCTCTCCGTACACGCAGCTCCAGATCTTCCCGTTATCCGTGGGGATGAATCTTTCTTTCAAGCAGACACCGTTCATAGACCATGTTTTTTCTATTTAGTTCAGAGCCCGACAGGTCCCGATGTTAACTGAGCTTGGCAATAGATTCTGAAGAAGATTAGAATTTGAGAGTATGAAATGTTAAAATTCGGATCTCGGTTCTTTCACTGTTTCTTTCCTTTGAGTTCAGATATCTCCAACAGCTGCTGATAAGATTCGATCCCGTCAACCTTCACTCGATTGGTGCAATACGTACTATAAAACAGCTTGGTGAAATTGATCTTCTCAAGATTCAAACAAAAAACCTTATTTGGTGCCATGACAGAGCCTCCGAGGCCTAACATGATGAAGATAGTGTCTCTTGTATCGTAGTATGTTCGTTTGTAGTTTTTCAGCTGTCTTTCCGTGCACCAGGTTATGTTACCCAAATCCTCCGTCCTGGCTCTGTATTTGCATTCCACCCAGAAGCTTATTCCCGAAGATCTTTCTCTGAATCTCAAATCGGGGAACTTCATCGATTTGACATATTTTCCATTTGTATCGTCATTTGTTGGGGTGCGGTGTATAAGTTCGAATTTCTCCGGATCGAACATCGAGACCACATAGCTCTCGAAATCATTTCCGAGACGATAGAGGAAGCGCCTTTCCTTCTCCTCTTCTATTTTTTGTACGCGGAGACGTTCTTCTCTCTCACGCCGGAGTCGGCGCTCGGTTTCTCTTCTCTCGCGGCGGGATCTCCACCAGGAGAAGACCTTCTCGATGAATGACATTTGAATCTGCATGTGATCCGGAAGAAATAATGTTAGTGCCAGCCATATTTACGAAATCATTATTGATGAACATTAAAACTGCAGCATTTCATCTTACAAGCAAGAATGTGCTAAACAATTCAATGGGCTTTTGGGCAGAATACCCGATTATTTAATATTGCAAAACAATACGATTCTCAGAGTCTTTATGGTGAAAAGAGATTTCAAGAAAGAGCGCAAGGACCTGTACTCTCCGAAGGCCGGCATCTTTGAAGTTTCCGTCCCTTCCATGAAGTTCATCGCCGTGGACGGCATCGGACCGCTGACCGGAGAGAATATTCAGAAGATGATGGGGGTCATTTTCAATCTGGCATACGGGATCAAGCTGTGCAGGATGCACGGAGTCCAGCCTGAAGGATACTACGAATACACCGTGATGCCGCCTGAGGGTCTGTACGGGACTCTTGATACTCCTTTCTGCATCGAGGACGAGAGTACTTGGGTCTGGAAGATGGCGATCCGCCAGCCCGAATTCGTGGATGAGGAGCTCTTCGAAGCCATCAAAGAGTCTGTGAAGAAAAAGAAGCCCGGAATGGACCTGGATAAGGCGTATCTTCTCGAAACCGAAGAAGGACCCTCGGTACAGATGCTGCACATGGGAAGCTACAGCTCCGTCGGCGAATCTATCAGCAAGATGATGGATTACATCGAAGAGAAAGAGTACGCCGTGAACGGCCCATATCATGAGATATACCTCTCCGATCCAAACCGAGTGGAAGAGAGCAAGCTGAAGACGATCATCAGATTCCCGGTCGTTCCGAGATTCCTGTAACCCTGTCCAATTTTTTGATAGAACCTATCAATTATTCAAATAGACGTTCCCTGGGCAAGGGACAATGCGGGGTCGGTGCAATATCAAAATGAAAGGGGACTGCGACTGCATGCCCAACCTTTACGTTTCGATCGCTCTCCCGGAGGGGTTAAATTGTTTGAAAAAAGGATATTTGGGATTGATTAACCGATGCCATCAATTCTTTATTTCCGAAAGTAGCCTCCCTATGTTGTTCAAACGCACATCGTTTCGGCTCATAAGCAATGGAACAACTTCGGAAATCTTCATATTGTGATATTTGCCCCTGTTTTTTGATTTTCTTGATGTATCAATGCCCATCATATTGAGAACGCCTTTGGAAAAAAATCCTAATAATTCGTTGGTATTGAGGTATTCTCTTTCAATTTCACGAAGATCAGATCCCAAGAATAAGTACCCATAAAGGGCGTTCGAAAGAAACGTTTTGTATTTGTCTGAATAAAAATCATTTTGATCTTTTTCGGATACCGAAGCCAACAGGGTGATTTCAGCCATATCCAAGAATCTTCGAAAACAGGTAAAAACCTGCCGCTGTGCGTGCTGCTCTTTAATTCACCCAAAAATGATATAATTGTATTCCGGCAAAAGAATATATTGCGAAGACCATCCCGGAATCGATGGAGAAAACTGAAGAACAAATCAGTTTCAACATGAGCCAGATAAAGTGTAAGAACACCCTGATTGAGCGCATGCTTTGTGAGGAGTTGAAGAAACGCAAGCTCCGTTTTAGAACCAACGATAAAACCGTTTTCGGGAAGCCTGACGTGGTTTTCAAGGGTAAGAGGGTTGCCGTGTTTTGTGACAGTGTTTTTTGGCATGGTCTCAATTGGGAAAACGATAAAAAGAAATTGAAAAAGAACGATGATTTTTGGACATCCAAAATAGAAAGAAACATTCAGCGTGACAAGATCGTCAACGCCACTTTGACCGAAACGGGCTGGAAAGTTATCCGATTCAATGAAAAAAGAATTAAAGAATCCGTTTCCGAGTGTGCAGACGAGATAATATCGGCTCTTTCAGACGTCGATCCGCGATATAAATCTGTGGATTTGTTTGCAGGGATCGGCGGAATAAGGCTGGGATTCCAGCATGCTTTCAAAGAAAAAGTCACCGTTGAAATGGTTTCAGAAACAGACAAAAACGCCCAAACGACTTACAAACAGAATTTCTCATATCCGGAAACGATAAAGGAAGATATAAGGGAAATCAAACTGAATTCCGTTCCCAAATTTGATATCTGCATGGCCGGTTTTCCATGCCAGGCATTCAGCAGCGCAGGTAAAAAAGAAGGATTCGAAGATAAAACCAGAGGTACTCTCTTCTACGAATTATTGCGTTTGTCCAAGTCAAAAAAACCGATGGTCATCTTCTGCGAAAACGTCAAGGGCCTGTTATCCATTGACAAAGGCAACACTTTCAAGACGATCTTGGATTCTCTGACAGAAATTGGTTACGATCCCAAATCAATGGTGCTTAACAGCAAGGATTTCAACATTCCTCAAAATCGAGAAAGAATCTACATCGTGGCCTTCAGAAAAGATGTGAGGTCTGATGATTTTGAATTTCCCAAACCGCAAAGACTTGAGGTTACATTGAAAAGCCTTTTGGAAGAAGATCCAGTCGATGCTTCGTATTATCTCAGTGAACAATATCTTTCCACGCTGAAAAAACACAAATTGAATCAAAAGGCGGCCGGAAACGGATTTGGATATGTGGTGAGGGATGAAACTTACGTTGATACCTTGGCGGGCGCATTGATGTGCGGCGGAATGGGGCGCGAAAGAAACCTGCTTTACGATCCCAGGACTAAACTGCCTGAAATCAACCCTCGTACCGGGAGAGAATTTAACAAAGAACACATCAGAATGATGACGCCGAAGGAATGGAAGAGATTACAGGGATTTCCGGATGATTTCGAGTTGCCGGTCGCCAAAACATATCAATATCATCAACTAGGTAACAGCGTTACTGTGCCAGTCATCCAGGCAATCGCTGAACAAATCAAATTCGTTTTGGACAGACATCTTGCCAATGGCGGTCAACGGTAATCAATCGCAACTGATTTCAAATTGATTAACGAAACAACATAGGTTATCGATTCGATTCCTTTGGGGAGCACACCACCTTTGAATGAGTTCGGCACGATTCTGGGAAAATCGTCATCGATGAGATAATCATCCATGCTCAACAAACGATACCTCAAAATTCTTCCGGAGGATCCTTTGGAATATCCGAGAGCGTCTAACCCATTCTCGATCAGATTCATGTCCGCCCCGTGGTTCTTTAACCTCTCCAGCATATCGTTGATGCACAATCCAGAGTTAGATTGCTCAAAACAACAATGATACAAATGCAGTTCTCTGTCCAAATTATTCAATTGGTGGGTACTGGAGACGGATATGCTTTTGCTCCCCCTTATCGTCGTGGATTTGACTTCACAATCGAAACGTTTTCCGCGGATATCCACCGTCCCGGATTCAGCCCCCTCCCATACGGGATTTTCTCCAAGGGACAGCAGGTGATCGTAGGATATTAGTTCGCCCAAGACCGCGTGCGGCTTCTTATCCCTGTCTACATTTCCAATGAGTTTTTTCCAATCCGCCCACCAAGAAAAGGGGTTATCCAATATGTCGATTCTTTTGCGACAGCCATCACCAGGATCAATGAAGTCATCACACATGGTGGCAAATTTTTCACTGAAGTTTTCACCGGTCAGTCTGCAAGAGAGAATCAGGTACCTTTCGTCTTCAGATTCACCGAAGGAAAGGTGCTTTGTGTATAATCTGACGTTGGAGAAATGCTCATCGATCTCCGTCTGCGGATCATCTAATGCCAGCATGACGCCGTAACTCTCGCTGTCCCGATAGAGTTGTGCTTCCGCCCCGACAGGTAGGCCGCCGATGAAACAGCAACCGCTCTTGTTGCTGTTTATGAACCATTTATAAATTTCGTCTTTGTGATTCACGCTCTATCCCTCAAAATATTCGAATAAATCGTTTACATAATCTTCTATGCCTGACGAGAACAGAAGGGGCTCCACCGTGGCACAACGCACAACGTTCAGCTTCAGTACTTTCCGTAATATCTGTTTATCTTTGCGACCCGATTCATGATACCTACGCATTATTTCCCTGTAGAGGTCGACCCTATATCCAGATCCGGAGCGTTCGACCAATTGTGAAATGTCATCCGAACCGTTGCCCATGAGGATACGTTTTGTTTCCACCAACGAATCGCCCTGCAGTGAAAGATGAATGTACCACCACATCGTCTTGAGCCACATGCGTCTCGAATCTTTCCAAAACCGATCGTCGTTTATTCTGTCTGAACCGTTGTCCTCGGACCACCTGTCGAAAAGAAGGTCTGGAACGACCTTCATCTGGATGAAACGCCAGATGTCGTCATCAGAAGCGGTGCTGGCGTTCATGTCAAAATCATCGTTAAGAAATGCATACATCTTCAGCCCGAGAAAAAGATCGGCCAAATACTTCTTGGAATTCCCCTCTTGCGCTTCTTCGGATGATGTGCGGTAAATTTTCCAAAGACCGTCCCTCATTTTTCTGTAATCGATCGTCAAAGTAGCGGGCAATTCATTATTCCATGATTCTAGAGTGTGCAGAAACTCGTCGCTGTTTATCGAATTCCACTCATTCGCAATCACAGATGAATCCGAGCGCGTCAGCGTTTTCCATTTCATTGCGGCACCACCCTGGAATAGACATAAGATCTAATGGACTTGGCCATGAGATTGGGGGAGGAGAAATCCCATTCCAATGTTGTGCGCATATATTGCACCATGTGTGCAATGGTACCGTTCGCAAACGTGACATCAGACATTATCCTATTCCATTGGGTCGTAGATTCCTTGATTTTTTCGATTATCGTCTGAATGGCAGAGGACATGATTTCGGCAAGATATCCTGGGTTGAAATCGGAACTGTTCTCTTTCAAAGATATCTGCGGATATATTTTGCTGGACTTATTGATGACAATGGCAACGAACTCCGATGTGAAGGGATCTTCTTCAATGTTGGTCCACTCACAGATTGCCCACCAAGGCGACGGTTCTTCAGATTGTACCTCATAAACCGGAAATAATGTATCATTATCGAACAGAATTATATTTACTCTGTCCAATTCCCCAAGGATGGTGCCGGATTGTTTTGGAAAACCAGAATTCTTACCCCGGTTTTCGACAAGATAAAGGACTGTTTTCAATATGGCATTTCCGCGATATTTCCCAGCAGACAGATTCACTTTGCCCACGTATTCAATCGAGGTTTCATCGGCACCGAATGAACAAATATTGAATGTTTCCAGACGGTCGGAAACCGAAGATGTGCAGATGACGGCAAGTCCCAGAATGGAATCGGCGTCCGCGATTCCGTCGTTTCCGAAGAGCATGGATGGGGATTCGATCTTTATCTTACGGGTAAGCATGAGTCCGTCGACAGAAATGTCCCACGAAAAATTCTTATCTTTGATTTTGACGGAAGCAGCATCATCTGGATCTTCATCCACATCCAGTTTGAATTCGGATTCTCCTTTGATATAAGAAGCGGCATATTGCCCCGCAGAATAGCGGATTTTATCCAAAAGATTCGTGTCTTCTAGCGTTTTGAAGAAGGAAATTTGTTTGGATGCCATTAATCAAACCTCATGGATTGATTTTTTACCTCGAATGAGATGGATTTTTGCGCACATTCTATGGAGATGGTTCCTTTCAACGAAAAACCAGCCCTTTTTCCGTCAACCTTTAACCCGTAAGTTACACCCTTTATGCTTTTTTTGGTAAATACTGTGTAATCTCCGATAATATTGATTGTGTTTGAAAGATTTACCTCATAGTTTTTTTCAATGGCTTTGCCAGACAGCCCTGTGATTTCTTTAACAGTGAATTTTTTGATAGATAATGGGAACTCTTTATCCAAATCCATCTCCCATTCGGCGCAATTTACCGAACTACGTTCACTGCAAACAACCAATTCGAAGTCTATTGCGTCTGATTCCGCTCCTGCCCCCAAGGTGAATTCGATTGTGCGTGTGTTTCCCTCCAATGAGGAAGACTCAATTTCGAATTTGGATTTGGAAGTCCGTGATTTTTTACGAGCTTTAACATCCCCGGTTTTCCTCTTTGGAGAATTCCGCATTGTGTCAGAATTGACATTTGAGGGGGGAAGGAATATATCTGCAAATAACTTTGAAAGCGTGGAGCGGGTCACAAGTTCGTTTTTTACCGTCGGATTGAATAAACTTTTGAGTGCTGAAGCAGTGTTTTCCGCAATTCTGTCGACAATTCCGAATTCCGTTTCGTTTTCCCAATTGTTATGATCCGCTCTTTCTCTGGCCCGAATGTATTCTTCAAGCGAGGTTTTGTTGTCCTTCAATATTCTGTCCGAAGCAAGCTTGAACACGCATATGAGAATCTTTCCGTCTTCCTGGTTCTGCATTCTCGGAATCCACGAACTGCTCTTTGTTACGTATCTGACCAACATTCCCGGTTTTCTGGTGTAAGTAACTATGGGGGAAGACAATGCGGCTTCGTATTCTCCGATCAAGGAGTATGCATTCCTGAAATATTCGTTGGTCAATTTTAGCGATTCGACTGTGGTGTAAACGGCACCTATGTTTCCTGCCACGAACCCCTTGACTGCGGCACAACGAATGGGTGCGGTTTTCACATCAAAGTTTTTGAGATAATCGGATGTGTAATTCGGGTTGGAAGATACATTATACAATTCCGAAATCAAACGGAACAACGGGATCATCCCGTCACGAGGTATCGGCTCGCCGTTTATCGATGCTTTCAACCAAGATCCCTCGTATTCCGGGTTCGATAATCTGGGAGAATACCATCTTTGAACGGCGATACGAATATAATCTTCCACGGATGAAACCCATACGGGGTCCCTCCCAGAGATGTTTTCGATACGGGAGGGTTTGGCGTCTTTCAGCAAAGTCCCGAAATTAACATAGGGCATTATTATGGTGGTGCCAGTCTCAGAATTAAGGTATGGTTTAATCTTAAAAATATCCAAAAATTTTCTGATGTATCCTTCATCGGTGATGGGTATCGTGACGTCCCGTATGTTGTTTTCATCAGCGATCGCATATTGACCAAAAAACGAAATCCCCCTCGAATTTTTTTCGTCTACGAGAGGGTTCGCAGACTCGTCCTCCACCAGAGCCGCAGCCAACTTCGATATGTATGCTCCGTTTTCTTTGGTCTTGCTATAGTATATCACGAGTCCGATTCCCATTTTAAAAAATGTTGTTTTCCCCAACCCCCAATATCCTCCGGAACCTTCCATGCTCTGCCTTTTGGAGATGTGATATACCAAGCCTTGCAATCTTGTTTTGTCATCCGAAATATCGTTTGTTCCGGTCAACCCGAAGGTACCGGAATCGCGTATCGCGATGAAGTGATAATCTTTTTCAGGATAACGGGCATTCAAGCGGGATTCGATGTGTTCGAATTCGGAGTTTAACTTGCGTCCTTCAAACCACCCCGTAATGAAATCAACGTCGACGCGAGTGTTTTTGCTCCGGTCCAGACTGGCATCTAAACTGTTCTGAACGGCCTCTCTGACAAGCAAATCCAATTTTCTTATCGATTGATCCTGCATCAGCGAAACCAAAGAGCTGCCTGTTTGAGACATTCTCTCTTGCTGGAGGATCTGAATATCCATTTACTCCTCTCCTCTCACGAATGACGGAGGAATCTGAAGATATTGGGCTTTGAGTTTGGTTTGCTTCACACCGGGCATTATAACGGTCAATCCGATAAGATCTTCTTCGACATCCAATTTGGATTTGTTAATCGAAGATGGTTCTGAATCTTTTGATATGCAATAGATGAGTAACGTAGGTACATCCCTCAGACCGCATTCCGCCCTCAACTCTCTCCACTTGGAGCGATCCTTCAAAACTGTATCGAAATCTTCCTTCGATTTGTAATTGGACTTGTAAATGTCCGCAACCCTGTCAATCGGAGACGCGAGCGTATTGCCGATGAACACCGCATCCCCATAGTCTTTTTCTATGCCTCGTTCTACTTTGTTTATGGAAACACCGTTTCCAATTTCCCATTGTCCGCGTTTGGAATCTCCGATACCTGCAAGAATGACGTTCCAATTGTAAAAATCAGATTTTGTGCTGATCCATTTTTTCATGGAATCTAGCATGATGAAATTCTTTGATCGTTCACTGAATTTAAAGGGGCTGAAGAAGTCTCCGAAAATATCTTCTCCCGATACGCCGCGCCAAACCCAAGCTTCGGCGACCTCTGATCTTTCCGGTTTGTTCAATGATTTGATGAAGTTCTCCGTACAAGCCTTGTTGGCCTTAATTATCTCGGGAGATTTATCAAAACTCGTAGTCTCGATGAGTGTTCCGTCGAAATCATAATCCGTTTCAACTGCCGCACGCATTTTGGATGGGGATGTGATTCTCTTCAAATAAGACGTGCCGGGGAATTTACGAACTTTGGGCGGGAAATCGGCAGGGGTCATCAGGTTGTAATTTTCTCGGATAAACTCTCTCAGTGAGTTGTCTATTTTGACCATTTCTCTGAAAGATTCACTTGAAGAATCGGACATCCAAAGTCTCGGAAGCAATTCATAGTTTTTACGGTATCCGAACCATCTCCCCATCTGCATCAGGGTGTCGCCCTGAGCCACAATCCTGGCAAAATATGTGCTGACCAATCCCTCTACCGTAAGACCTCTGGATAAGGTGTTTCCTCCAACAACGATGAATGCGGGTACACTTGGACAATTTTTACTGTTCTCGTCGGGGTAGAGTAATCTCGGAAGGCTGTTTTCCTCATCGTCGATTATCATCTTTTTGCTGTTATCTATGCAAAGATGTATTCCGTTGTGATAGACCCTTTCCTCTTCTTCCATCCGGATGTGTCTGGGCTCTGCGGAAATTAATTCATCGATGCCTTTCGATATTTCCGAGAATGGCGGGTAATTGTGTATTTTGGACTTGGGTACGGCAAAGTTCGGATATTCTTCGAAAAATCTGTCGAGGGGTAGCATGGATGTCTGCTTCGGATAAACGGTTTCGCAACGTTTGTTGATTACGGAACGCTCCGTCGTGAGATATGAAAACACGGCGCGGGCAACATTATCATGGTGGTCAGTATACAAACTGGTATGAATCAACATACTGCACGGACCTGAATATTTTTGTTTTCTGAGAATGGCAACACAACAAAGGAACCAACATACCGCATCTTTCAAACTGTCTGGCAATTGATCGGACGTGCCGCCATGCAAAGACTCTATCGCTCTATCGACATTCTCATACGTGTTTATCACATTCATACCTGGCATATCATCAGAACCATAAATTTCGGACGGGCCAAAATACAAATTCGGAGGAGTCAATAGAGTGATGAAATCTTTTGGATAAAGCGATTCTGGTAAACCTTCACTTAGAAAATTGGCATATGGCGTCGCCGTGTATGCGATATAATTCATGGCGCCGTAACGCCCGGTGGCATTTCCTTTGGCATCTTTGCCTTCCACCAGATTCACTATCAATCTGTTGATTGTTCTGCGCTGTTCGTCGGGTTGCGCTGTGTTTATACTTGCCTGATCTGCCTCGTCATCTATCAAAAGAATTTTCATCTGGCTCTTTTTTTTGGGATCATAGTTTATCCAACGCAACATATCCCTCAATCTCTTTGGATTCTTCAAACAAACAGTGAGGTATCGTGTCACATTATCATTTTTTAAATTGATTTTCGTGGGATGATGATCGGGATTTTTCAAATTTAAATGGTCAATCGTCTGCCAGGCGAATTTGCCCAATTCATCATTCTTCAAATCTCCATACAATCGATTGCGGGTCTGTATTCTCAGACTATCTATTGTACCCGAAAGGATGATGAAAAAATTCCATCCGTGATCTGCAGCCATGGCAATCAGTCCAGCCATGTTTGCCGTTTTGCCTGACTGCACATTTCCAACTACCAGCCCCTTGACGGGGGAATCTTCTCTGGTGTCTGAACTTATGCTTTGAAGAATATTGAGACACTCCGATTGAATCGTTTCAATATTGGTAAATCCTTTTTCCCTGAGCTTCAAACTGTATAATGCCCAACACGAATCCTCTTCTTCTGGCACTTCCAACATGTTTTTCTGATTCGGACCCAGAAGAGTCGATCTGTTCGTACGCTCAATGGCTCTTTTCAAAGTATCTTCAACATGACGAACTTCACCAACTACTTTCGACCACACCGACATGGAATTATCCGGCCAGAAATTAGATTCGATATTGTTTCTGAAAAAGCGTACATCGTCTTCGCTGCCATCCGCTTTAGAAATAATGGTTTCCCAAGAGTACTCTTTGTTTCTGGCTCTTTTGATCCATTCTCTCAGACCGTTGTAAGCTTTATCGCTGGTGTCTGTCATTTGGTTCGAAGGGAGAACCATATTGTAATTATATAACTGGGTATGAGGAAAATACAGAACATTAAGAAATTTCTAAAAGAAAAAATGAATCCGCATGAGAGGTTTGATTTTTTGCATATAACGCCAAATCATTAAAATATCCAAGATGGAGGTGAGTCATTTGATGGATTCCGAAGTTTTCAGAACGGAAATAATCGAAAGGATAAATGCCGAATATGGCGATAATGCCAGCAGAAGAGAATCGTTTCTTTCGGAAGTCGTCAACGATCTGTGTGATCTGAGCCAATGTGATGGTTTCTCACCGTGTCGTTTTGAAGGTGTGGGCCCTGGAAATAAGAAAGTTGAATTTGACGGTTATTATTTCGATGAAGAGAATAAAATTGACGGGACCCTATCCATCTTTTGTTGCAAATACACGGGGAACAACATACCGAATGTCTTGACAAAAACCGAGATTGAAAAAATTTACAACAGGGCCAAGCTGTTTGTCACTTCTTCTTTCGATGAATCAGCAATAAGATTTTTGAAACCGGGATCACAGGAATTTTTGGCTGCGAAAATGATTCATGACAGGAGAGAGGACATTCAAAGGTTCAGGATCTTCATTGTTACCGACGATGTATTGAGCGACAGAGCCAACAAAGGACTCGACATCGAATTCATCGACGGAAAGCACACACAGGTCGCTGTTTGGGATACTGTGAGATACTACTCTGAGTTGATATCAAAAAGAACAAATCAAGATGTCGATATAATTTTGGAAAACTATGGATTCGAATCAGGTATAAACTGCGTGAAAGCCAATGAAATATCGGAAGGCGCCGATTACGATGCCTATCTTTGCGTCATGCCCGGTAAATTATTGGCTGACATTTATGCGAAATACGGCAGTCAGCTTTTGGAATCTAATGTCAGATCCTTCCTTTCAGTAAAGGGAAAGGTCAATCGCGGCATAAGGGATTCCATCAAAAATGAACCGACTCGCTTTTTCGCATACAACAACGGGATATCGGCCACCGCAACAAGCGTGGAACTTGGTTCCACTTCCGAGGTTTTGAAAATTTTCCGCATGGATTCTCTACAAATCGTAAACGGCGGACAAACCACCGCATCCATATACAACGCCACTGTGGGAAAGGCCCCATCGGATGTGTCGGAAGTGTATGTTCCGATGAAAATATGCGTCATTCCCAAAGACGCCCCTGATGACTTGACAAGACGCATCTCCGAATATTCCAACAGTCAGAATAAGGTAGGAAAGTCCGATTTCTTCTCCAACTCGCCATTCCATATCAAAATAGAAAAGATATCCCGAAGGTTGAATGCCCCCGCAGCTCAAGGTTCGGTCTACACCACCAAATGGTACTACGAACGCGCCAGAGGATCATACATACAAGAAACTCTGGGAAAAACCCAAGCTGAGATAAGGGCATTCCAAAAGGAGAATCCAAAAAATCAGGTCATAACAAAGACCGATTTTGCCAGATACAGAAACACATTCGAAATGAGACCTTACGATGTGAGCAAAGCTCCGGAGACGAACTTCGTCAAATTCGGGGAAGAAGCCGACAAAATGTGGGAAGCAACCAACATCAAAGGGTCATCTGTCAATGATCATTACTTCAAAGAAACCGTCGGCATAGCGATAATATACACGGCTTTCCACAAGATGTTGAGCAATAAAAGTCTCGTACCTTGGATGATGTCAGGAGAAGGAAAATGCCTCACCGCATATTCCATATCCAAGCTCATTTTGATGCTGGACAACAAAGGTTACACACTCAATCTCGATGCCATTTGGATCGAACAGCGCGCACCGAACGAATTGCTGAATCAATTGCTGGACATAGCCATTCAAATTCGTTCCAAGCTTCAAGAGGAGATAGAAGGCACCTCCAGAAACCTATTTGACTACTGTAAAAGCAAAGATGCCTGGGACAAAGTCAGACCTATCAAGATCGAATTCCGCAACGATATAAACAGATGGGTTATTTCCAAAAAACGTGAGAATACTCAAATCGGAATCGCACGTAGAGCCGAAAATGACACCGCTCAAATTAAGAACCGCATTTGGGTCGTGGAAAAAACCGAAGAATTTTGGAGAAGCGTTATGGGTTGGGGTTTGGAACATAGCAAGCTGAGAAAAGATGAAATCAGCGTTCTGAATGTTGCTGTAAACATGCATTCAAGCAGAAGGCCCCCATCAGAAAAACAATGTGAGTGGCTCAAGAAAATTTATGACAAATTGATGGATGAAGGCATGGAACTTTGACTGATTTGTGCTGCGATTTGCGCCATCATAAGGATTGAGGTTGGGAGTCGATACCCCAGATCTTGTCCGCTCTGTTCACCATTATCATGAACCAGAAGTTCTCCGCAAACAAGGATAACACACAGGGCAACACAGCCCCCGGCATCAGCACCATGGCCATCGTTATGCACAGCCTCGTGTTCTTCCACGCCGCCATTGAGACGTAGACGACAGACCTGCCCCTGTCCACGCCTGCCCTTCTCGACCATACCAAGGGGATGATCGTTATCACAACTAAGCGGATAGTAACAAGTGCCAGTATCGACAATACCAACATCGTCTCCTCGAAGAACGCGCTCCTGTTGGCCGCTATGGCGAATAGGACAAGGAGCATGAAGATCGCGTTGATTATCACGGTCTTGCGCTCCGCCTTAAGGTGGAGCCTCTTAATCAGTAGCGAAACAAGGAAAGGGATCACGATGAATAGCACGATATACTTCAGGATCTCCGTCGGGCTAACAGCATTCCCGATAAGGACATATGAAAGGGCAGGTGTCAGAGCCAGCGATATCAGATAGATCACTGTTACGGAGACAAGTGCCAGCTTCACATCCCCTTTCATGTACATGCCGCAGATAATGACTGAGATCGCGCACGGGAGAGAAGCGAAGAGGGCCCACCCGTACCACACATCTGGGTGGGATTCCATGAATGGTATCCCCATCAATATCGTCACGCCGGCGTTAAGCAGATAGCAACAGAGGAAGGTTATCCAGATCTCCTTCTTGTAGTGCTTCACATCACCCTTCTTCAGCTCGAGGCCATCCATGGAGATGCTCATCTGCACCATCTGGATGATTATCATGATCATCAAGAAGTCGATGTTCTGAGGGCCGACGATGAATCCGATCAGTATCCCAGCCACTATTCAGTATCTGATATCTGACAGCGACTCAGTCAGGCCCATACGCCCTGATTGGGGAGTATAATTTAAACCTGAGTTCGACAGGACATGTAATCTTCATTCAACACATCGACCCTTTTGATTGAATATCTTGAATGCTCGTATCAGAAGTGCATTTAAGCAACAAGATCAACATGATTCTTCAAAAATGGTACCGTGCGCTCTGAAAATATACATATATGCGATAAACAAACCCCTAAGCATGGCGAAGATCGGTTTCGGGAATCCTGAGGATCCGCACAGAATAAGGAACAGCAGCCGCCGGCTCTTCCTTGCAGTTCTGATCTTGATGCTGGCACTTTCCATAGCCGCCTACCTTTTCCGCAAAGACCTGCTGGAGCTGATGGGTGGCGTGATAATGTACATGGTGGCGTTCAGCATGTCCCTGGGCATCGTCTTCGCTG
>ENA-UOOH01002452-UOOH01002452.1-fermentation-metagenome-genome-assembly--contig:-NODE-2452-length-15947-cov-3.679084_pt1 | contig 15947 bp, 14 predicted proteins | sample MGYA00245778_ERZ724025 | MGnify/ENA primary metagenome ERZ724025 (study PRJEB28704, sample SAMN03018313) | fermentation metagenome | biome: anthropogenic terrestrial biome; feature: soil; material... | reverse complement strand
GACGCGGGCGAGGGCATGCGTGCCTACATCAACCCGGAGATTGTGGACGCCCAGGGCGAGGTGAGCATGAACGAGGGCTGCCTGAGCGTGCCCGGCCGCCGCGGCTGTGTGACCCGGCCCGAAACCGTCACCGTGCGCGCGCAGGATACCAAGGGCAAGCATTTTGAGGTAACCGCCAACGGCCTGCTGGCCCGCGCCCTGCAGCACGAGATTGACCACCTCAACGGCGTGCTGTATGTGGATTTGATGGACTATGAGATTTTCCCCGACGACGAGGAAGAGGACGACCTGGACGACGTGGTGGAAGCCTGATGCGCATCGTCTTCATGGGCACGCCCGACTATGCCGTGCAATCGCTGCGGGCGCTGGTGGAGGCCGGCCATCAGGTGGTTGGCGTGTTCACCCAGCCCGACCGCCCCAAGGGGCGCGGCGGTAAGGTGCAGGCCCCGCCGGCAAAATTATATGCCCAGCAGCATGACATCCCCGTGTTTCAGCCGCGCCGCATCCGGGAGGATGGCGTAGAGATGCTGCGCCAGCTGCAGCCGGATTTGTGCGTCACGGCCGCTTTCGGGCAGATTCTGTCGCAGGAAATCCTTGATATCCCCAAACTGGGCACCGTCAACGTACACGCGTCGCTGCTGCCCGCCTACCGGGGCAGCGCGCCCATCAACTGGTGTCTGGTCAACGGGGAGACGGTGACCGGCATCACCACCATGATGACCGACCGGGGCATCGACACGGGCGATGTGCTGCTGCAGCGGGAACTGGCGATTCTGCCCGATGAGACGGCGGGGGAACTGACCGTCCGCCTGGGCGAGCTGGGTGCCGGGCTGCTGCTGGATACGATAGATGCCCTGCAAAAGGGCACGCTGAAACAAGTGCCCCAGGACGAGGCGCAGATGAGCTATCACCCCATGCTGCACAAGGAGATGGGGGCTGTGGACTGGCACCGCGACGCGGCTGACATCGTCAACCTGATGCGCGGGCTGAACCCGTGGCCCGCCGCTTACACTGATTCACCCCATGGGCGGCTGAAGCTGCTGCGAGGCAGTGTGGAGGGGGGGACAAACGCCCCCCCAGGCACCGTGCTGGAGGCCGATGGCAAGCGTGGCCTGCTGGTGGCCGCGGGCAAGGACGCTGTGCGGGTGCACACCCTGCAGGCCCAGGGCGGCAAAGCCATGGCGGCCGGCGATTACCTGCGCGGGCACCCCATCACCCCGGGAGATACGCTTTTCACCAAGGAAAGCCAGGAAGGACAAGCATGAGCGAGCGCAACGATAAGAAGAAGGGGCCGTACGGCCGGCCCGCCCCCCACCGTCAGGACGGCGAGCGCCGCTATGGCAAGCCCGCCTCGCCCCGCCCACCGCAGGATGGCGAGCGCCGCTATGGCAAGCCCGCGTCGCCCCGCCCCCAACAGGATGGCGAGCGCCGCTATGGTAAACCCGCCTCACCCCGCCCGCCACAGGATGGGGAGCGCCGCTATGGCAAACCCGCCTCGCCCCGCCCGCCGCAGGATGGTGAGCGCCGCTATGGCAAGCCCGCCTCGCCCCGCCCCCCGCAGGACGGCGAGTGGCGCTATGGCAAGCCCGCCTCGCCCCGCCCGCCGCAGGACGGCGAGCGCCGCTATGGCAAGCCTGCCTCGCCCCGCCCCCAACAAGACGGCGAGCGCCGCTACGGCAAACCAGCTTCGCCTCGCCCGCCGCAGGATGGCGAGCGGCGCTTTGACAGGCCGGCATCCCCCAGGCCGTTTTCCCCGCGCCCCTTTGAGCGTTCGGGCGACAGACCCTTTGGCGACCGCAGGCCGGGCATCCCCAGTTAGTCACAAAGGTAAAGATGGGCCCAGGCCCGGCGGCTTCCGCCCGGCACCCGCGCGGCCCGAGGTCAGCACCAATGCCCGCAAATCGGCGCTGTTTGTGCTTAACCGCGTGCTGATTGAGAGCGGCTACGCCTCCCTGTCGCTGGATGAGCATTTTGAGCAGGTGCACCTGGCCCCGCGCGATAAGCGCCTGTGCACCCGCCTGGTGTATCTGACGCTGGAAAACCTCAACCGGCTGGATTTTGCCCTCTCCCGCCTGCTGCAGGACCCGCTGGCGCTGGAGCCCCGCGTGCGCAACCTGCTGCGGCTCAGCGCCGCGCAGATCATGCTGCTGGACCGGGTGCCCGACAGCGCCGCGGTGGATGAGGCCGTCAAGCTGACCCGCGCCATGGGCCTGGAAGACCTGACGGGTCTGGTCAACGGCGTGCTGCGCAACCTGATTCGCACCCAGGCGGATATCCCATGGCCCACGCCGGAGGATGGGCTGCGCTACTACAACATCATGTTTTCCCAGCCCGAGTGGTTCGCCCGGATGGTGTTGGATGAATACGGCGAGCAGGAGGGCGGCCGCATCCTCAGCTACGAGCATACTGACCACCGCCTGACGCTGCGGCCTAACCTGGGGCGCATCAGCCCGGAGAAGTTCCGGGAACTGCTCGCGAAAAAAGAGTGGCAGGCCGAGCCCGGCCTGATGCCCGATGCCTGGCTGGTATCAGGCGTTGGCGATATCGCGCGCGACAGCGACTTTCAGGATGGTCTGTTCAGCGTGCAGGGCCAGGGCAGCATGGTGGCGGCTGAGGCCGTTTCGCCCAAGCTGGGCGCGCAGGTGCTGGATACCTGTGCGGCGCCGGGCGGCAAATCCGCCTACATGGCGGAGAAGATGCAGGGCACCGGCCGTGTGCAGGCCTGGGATATCTATGAGCACCGGGTCAGCCTGATCAAGGCGCTGGCCGACCGCCTGCGGCTGTACAACATCCGCCCGGCGGTGCGCGATGCCCTGGTGTACCGCGAGCAGCTGGACGGCATGATGGACGCCGTGCTGATTGACGCCCCCTGCACGGGCACTGGCGTGCTGCACGAAAAGCCCGACTTGCGCATCCGCCTGAGCGAAGACAGCCTGCGCGAGCTGATGGAGACCCAGCGCCGGCTGCTTGATACATGCAGCCGCTACGTCAAGCCGGGCGGCACGCTGGTGTACGCCACCTGCTCCATTTTGCCCGATGAAAACGCCAAGCAGGTGGAGGGGTTCCTGATTACACACCCGGACTTTCAGATGGCGCCGCTGCCCGACACCATCCCCGAAGCCCTGCGCGAGCGCGAGGGCTTGCGCGGCCTGCAGCTGCTGCCCCATCGGGATGGGGTGGAGGGCTTCTACATTGCCCGCATGCAGCGCAGATGAGTAAGCCCGTCTTATTGCAGATGTTCCCGGAGGAGCTGGCCCAGTGGTTTAAGGAACAGGGCCAGCCCGCCTTCCGCGCCAAGCAAGTGTTTGGCTGGCTGCACAAGGGCGCGGGCTTTGACCAGATGAGCAACCTGCCGCTTGCCCTGCGCGAGCAATTGGCCGAGCAGGCGGTGGCCAACCCGATTGACATCATCAGCCGCCACCGCTCCCAAAAGGAGGACACGGTCAAGCTGCTGTTCTCCCTGGCGGACGGCCATTGCGTGGAAGGCGTGCTGATGCGCTACCGCTATGGGGTGACGCTGTGCCTGTCCACGCAGGTGGGCTGCCGCATGGGCTGCTCCTTCTGTGCCAGCACCCTGGAGGGCCTGGCCCGCAACCTCACCGCGGGGGAGATGATGGGCATGGTGCTGCTGGCCAATGGAGAGCTACCGGCGGACGAGCGCGTGCACAACATCGTGCTGATGGGCTCGGGCGAACCCTTTGACAATTATGATGAGGTGGTGCGTTTCCTGCGGTTGGTGAGCCACCCGGAGGGCCTCAACATCGGCCTGCGGCACATTTCGCTGAGCACCTGCGGCCTGACCGAGCAGATTCGCCGCTTCGCGATGGAGGGGCTGCCGGTCACGCTGTCGGTCTCCCTGCACGCGCCTGATGACCAGATTCGCGCGCAGATGATGCCCGTGGCCCGCGCCTGGCCCATGGACGCGCTGCTGGATGCCTGCCGCTACTACATCGCCCAGACCGGGCGGCGCGTGGTGTTTGAGTACGCGCTGGTGGATGGCGTCAACAACCAGCCCGAGCACGCCCGCGCGTTGGCTGCCCGCCTGCGGGGCATGCAGTGCCATGTCAACCTGATACCGCTCAACCATGTGCCCGAGCGGCAGCTGCGCGGGGTGACCCGCACGCAGGCCGACGCGTTTCTCAAGGAGCTGGAGACGCTGCATATCTCCGCCACCCTGCGGCGGGAAATGGGCGATGACATCGCGGGCGCCTGCGGCCAGCTGCGCCGCCGGCACCTCAAAAAGGGCGCGGACGCCTCGCTGGCGGCCGCGCTGGACAGCACAGGGGAGGACACCGTATGAAGGCAGTCTGGCGCACAGACATCGGCCTGGTCCGCCGCAGCAATCAGGATTCGCTGCTGATCGGCACAGGCACCTACCCCATCTATGCGGTGGCCGACGGCATGGGTGGCCACCGGGGCGGCGATATCGCCAGCGCCATGGCCATCGATGGCCTCAAAAACTGCCTGGCGGGTCAGGTGCCGGCGCCGGACAGCATCACCCGCTGCTACGAGCAGATTACCAGTAGCATCTACGCCCGCCAGCAGCACGACAGCGCGCTGAGCGGCATGGGCACCACGCTGACCATGCTGTGGGAGGCGGAACAGCATATCTACCTGGGCCATGTGGGCGACAGCAGGGCCTACCTGCTGCGCGGCGGGCAACTGATGCAGCAGTCCACCGACCATTCGCTGGTGGGCGAGCTGCTGCAGTCCGGCGTGCTGGATGAGCAGGAGGCCAGGAGCTACCCCTACCGCAATGTGGTGACCCGCGCCGTGGGCACCGAGCGTTCCATCCGCTGCGATACCGCCGTGGCCGACAAACTGCCCGGCGACCGCTGGCTGCTGTGCTCGGACGGGTTGACCGAATATGTGACCAGCGAAGAGATTTTGGCCATCATGAGCCTGCCCGATATGGAGCAGGCGGCCGACGCCTTTGTGCAGGCCGCGCTATCGGGCGGCGGGCAGGACAATGTGACCCTCATCCTGCTGGAGGTGGCGCCATGATTGGGCAGATACTTGCCGAGCGCTATCAGATTGTCGCCCCCATTGGCGAGGGCGGCATGGCGCTGGTCTTTCTGGCCAAGGATTTGCGCACCGGCCACAACGTGGCGGTCAAGTTTTTGCGGCCGGAGTTCAAGGAGAACCCGGACTTCCTGGGCCGCTTCCACCACGAGGCCACGGCCGCCAGCAAGATGAGCCACCACAACATCGTCAACCTGCTGGACGTCAGCGACGGTGCCGAGAATCCTTATATCGTCATCGAGTATGTGGACGGCAAGACGCTCAAGGACATCATCCGCGAGCGCAAGAGCCTGCCGGAGGATGTGGCGGCACAAATTGCCATCCGCATTTTGTCCGCCCTGCAGCATGCCCACCAGGCGGGCATCATCCACCGGGATATCAAGCCGCAGAACATATTGGTCAACCAGAAGGGCTATATCAAGGTATCGGACTTTGGCATCGCCCGCATGGTGGGCGCCAACACGGCCACCATCGCCGATGCCAACAACACTGTGATGGGCTCGGTGCACTACTTTTCGCCCGAGCAGGCGCGGGGCGAAACCGCCACGGTGCTAAGCGACCTGTACAGCGTGGGCGTGGTGCTCTACGAGATGCTGACCGGCGCCGTGCCCTTTGAGGGGGAGACCTCGGTGGCCATCGCGCTGCAGCATGTGCAGGCCCGGCCCAAGCCTGTACGGGAGCTTGCCCCCAATGTGTCGCCCGCCATTGAGGCGGTGGTGATGAAGGCGCTGGAGAAGGAGCCCGCCCAGCGCTACCATACCGCGCTGGAGATGGCCCAGGCGCTCAAAATTGCCCTGCAGTTCCCCGAGAAGGAAATCACGCTGGATACCCCGGTGCTGACCATCGACCCGGTGCGCAAGACGCCCCCGCGCCGCAAGCGCAGCCGCGAGCGCATCGCGCTGATCGCGCTGACGGTGCTGGTGGTGGTGGGGCTGGCCGTGGGCTCGCTGCTGATTGTCCGCAGCGTCATCAGCGGCACCAAAGCCCCCTACCTGATTGACCTGGAGGAGACCACCGCCATCCGTGAGGCGCGCATCGCCGGGCTCAACCCGCAGATTGTGCGCCAGCCCAGCAGCGAGCCCGCCGGTCAGGTGATTGGCGTGTCCCACGACTTTGACTACCCCATGAAGCGGGGGGACACCATTTTGATCATCGTGTCCTCCGGCCCCATTGAACAGGCCACGCCGCAGATGGTGTCGCTGTCGTTTGACATGGCCGAGCAGGAAGCGGAGCGCGTGGGCCTCAAACTGTTCATCAAAGACCGGGTGATGAACCCGGCGGCGGCGGGCACCGTGCTGACCCAGTCGCCCGAGGCCGGCACCATGCTGGCCTACGGCGGTATCATCCAGGTGGAGATATCCGGCGGCGAAATCACCATCCCCGACCTGGAGGGCAAGCTGTACGAGCAGGAGAAGGCAGGGCTGGAGCAACTGGGCCTGCGGGTCAACCTGCTGGACGAGGTCATCGTGGCCGACCCCGCGCAAAGCGGCCGCATCGCCACCCAAAGCCCGCGCGCGGGCAGCGTGGTGATGGCGGATACCGTGCTCGACCTGGTGGTCTATATGCTGGGCCCAACCCCCGCCCCGTCGGGGAGCCCGGCGCCATGATGCAGGGCGAAATCCGTGAAGGGCGGGGCGGTCTGTACACCGTGCGCGATGACTCGGCGCAGGAGCATGTGCTGCGCGCCAAGAAAAAATTTCGCCGCGATGGCTTGACCCCGCTGCCCGGTGACCGGGTGCTGTTTACCCCCCGCAGCGGGGAGGAGCACGGCTGGCTGGAGGAGATACTGCCCCGCAGCAGCCTGTGCGTGCGGCCGCCGGTGGCCAATGTGGGGCTGATGGTCATCGTGCTGGCACCCGAGCCTGTGCCCGATTTGCTGTTGGCCGACAAGCTGCTGCTCACGGCCTCCCTGCAGGGGATTGAGGCGGCCATCGCCGTCAACAAGAGCGATATGGGCCTTGATTGCTTTGAGCAGGTGAAGGAGACCTATGCCGGCGCCGGCGTGCCGGTGGTTGCCGTCAGCGCGCAGACCGGCCTTGGGCTGGACGCGCTGGGCGACATCATGCGCGGCAAGCTCAGCTGCTTTGCCGGTCAGTCCGGCGTGGGCAAAAGCGCGCTGCTCAGCCGCCTGATGGGCGTGGAGCTGGTCAGCGGGCAAATCAGCGAAAAAATCAGCCGCGGCCGCCAGACCACCCGCCACACCACGCTGCTGTACCGCGATGGCCTGAAGGTGATGGACACGCCGGGCTTTTCGCTGCTGGATTTGCCGCGCGAGCTGGAGCCTGAGGAATTGCCCCGACACTACCCGGAGTTCGCGCCGTATGCCGGGGCCTGCCGGTTTCAGCCCTGCCTGCATATCACGGAGCCGGGCTGCGCCGTGTGCCAAGCCCAGCGCGAGGGGTCGATTGACCCGGGCCGCGCCGCGCGCTACCGCGAGCTGATGGAGATAGTGAAAACACAATGGAGAGAACGATATGATTGAGATTGCCCCTTCGGTGCTGGCAGCCGATTTGCTGCACCTGGAGCAGGATGTGCGGCGCGTGCTGGACGCGGGCGCTGACCTGCTGCATGTGGATATTATGGATGCCCACTTTGTGCCCAACCTGAGCTACGGGCCGGACATGTGCGCCGCCCTGCGGCGCGGCTTTCCCGATGTGCGGCAGGACGTGCACCTGATGATGACCAACCCGGAGGACTACCTGGAGTCCTTTGCCATGGCCGGGGCCGATGCCATCACCATTCATGAGGAGTTGGGCGCGAAGGCGCTGCCCGCGCTGCGCCGCATCCGCGAGCTGGGGCTGAAGGCCGGCATCAGCGTGAAGCCGGGCACCCCGGTGGAGCGCTTGACGCCCCTGCTGCCGCTGAGCGACCTGGTGCTCATCATGACGGTGGAGCCCGGCTTTGGCGGGCAAAAGATGAAGAGCGAGGCGCTGGACAAGGCGCAAATATTGCGCGCGCAGGGGTATGCGGGCATCATCTCGGCCGATGGCGGCATCACGCCCGATAACGCGCCCCAGGCCATCAGCCGCGGGGTGAATCGCCTGGTGATGGGCACCGCGCTCTTCAAAGCCGAGGACGCGGCCCAGGCCATCCGCCGGGCGCGGGTGGCGGCACAGCCATGAAGGGAAAAGGCGGCAAGGGACATGGCCAGTTTCGGGCCAACCAATCGCTGGGGCAGCACTTTCTAAGCGACCCGGCGCTGCTGGATGACCTGGTGACGCTCAGCGGCATCGGCCCGCAGGACGCGGTTTTTGAAATCGGGCCCGGCCTGGGCAGCCTGACCGAGGCGCTGGCCGCACGGGCCAAGTCCGTGCTGGCGCTGGAAGTAGACCCCCGGCTGCTGCCCGTCCTGGCGGTGCGCCTGCATGGGCAGCAGCATGTGCGGGTGGTGGAGGGCGACATCATGACCGCCAATCTGCAGGAGCTGCTGGGCCCGATTGGCCCCTTTCATGTGGTGGCCAATCTGCCCTACTACCTCACCACCCCCATCATGAACCTGCTGCTCACACTGCCGCTGCCCGTGTTGTCCATCAATGTGATGGTGCAAAAGGAGGCGGCCGAGCGCGTTGTGGCGCAGCCCTCCACCCCATCCTACGGCCCGCTGGCGGTACTGGCGCAGTACAAGACGACGCCGCAGGTGGTGCGGCTGATTGAGGCGCGCGAGTTTTCGCCGCCACCCAAGACAGACAGCGCCTTTGTCACCATGCCTGTCAGGCAGGCGCCGCCCGTAGCGGTGCCCGATGAGGCGCTGTTCTTCCGCCTGGTGTCCGCCGCCTTTCAGATGCGGCGAAAGACGCTACTCAATAACCTGATGCCGGCCTTTCAGCTTAGCCGCGAACAGGCCGAGGCAGCGCTGGCGCGGGCAGGCCTGCCCGCCAACGTGCGCGGTGAGGCGCTGAGCCTGGCGGAGTTTGCGCAGTTGAGTCGGGCATTGGCGACGTGACACATCTGTGACGCTTTCGTGGCTGATTTGCGGGGATTATGCGGGCGCTGGCTGCTATGCTGTGGTTGAGGCTGAAAGCAGCCCGGAAAGGATGAACGACATGCACAAGATGAAAATGATGCTGGCCCTGATCGCCCTGATGACCGTGATGATGGTTGGCTGTCTGGCTGTGGCCGAGCAAGCGCCGCAGGACGCGAACGAAGCGCTGCTCAATCATCTGACCACCCGCCAGAGCGAACTGCTGGAAAAGGCGTATGCCAACACCCATCAGGAGGACGAAACCCAGGATGTGGACCTGTATTCCCCGGAGGCGGTCAAGAAACTGGCCGCCCTCACCCCCCAGGAGGAGGAGCAGTTCAACAAGGTGTACGCGCAGATTGACAAAATCATGGACGAGTACACCGCGCTGGAGGAGCAGTGGGCCAAGGCCGGGGAGGGCAGCGAAGGGGACGGGCTGACCGAGCAGGACGAACAGTTCCTGGCCAAGGTTGAGGAAATCAACCAGCGGCTGGACGCGCTGTGGGTGCAGGTGATGCCCCAGGTGAACAAGATGGAGCTGGCCCGTACCCGCCAGTACCTCAAGAACCTGGGTTTTGCCGACGCCGAGGTGGAGCGCTACATGGCCAGCAACGAGCGCACGCAGGCGCTCAACACCGAGATGGAACAGGCGTACGAGGGCTGGGCCGAAGCTGACGACAAGGGCAAGGAGGCCATCCAGGCGAAGGCCGACGCGATTTATGCCAAGATTGCCGACGAGAACGCCTCCATTGGCGACCTGATTGACAAAATGAACCAGGTGGAAAACGACCGCTACTACGCGGGCCTGACCGCGCTGACCCAGGCCGAGCGCGACGAGCTGCGGGGCATCGAGCAGCAGCTCAACGAGCTGTACAAGCAGATGGCTTTGGACGAGCCGGGCAACTAAGCGCACAACCATGGGCATGGCGGGGGAAACCCGCCATGCCCTTTGCTGTTTTCATGGAGGACAGGACATGCTGATTTACGCTGCCGATGATGAGTCAGGCATTCGCAGGCTGATTGAGGTTTTCTTGAAAAGCGAGGGCTACGACGCCGTCACCTTTGAAACGGGAGACGCGCTGCTGGAGGCCTTCATGCAGGCGCCCTGTGATTTGGCGATTCTGGACATCATGATGCCGGGCTCGGATGGCCTAACCATCGCGCAGGCGCTCAGGCGGGTATCCAAGGTGCCCATCATCATGCTGACGGCCAAGGGCGAGGAGGAGGACATCATCCGCGGGCTTACGCTTGGCAGCGATGATTATCTGATAAAGCCATTCCGCCCGGCGCTGCTGCTGGTGCATGTGAAGGCGCTACTGCGGCGCGTCAGCCTGGAGCAGGAGGCACAGCGCCAGGCGGACCAGGCGGGGGACCTGGCCTGCGGCGATTTGCTGTATGAAAGCGGCGCACGTCAGACGCTGTGCGGCGGGCAAAGCCTCAAGCTCACCCTCACCGAGCAAAACCTGCTGCTGTACCTGATGCGCCGCAGCGGGCGCGCCGTATCGCGGGAGGAGTTGCTGCGCGACATCTGGGGCTATGATACCGAGGTGGAGACCCGGGTAACCGATGAAACGGTGCGGCGCGTGCGCGCCAAGCTGCTCAAGGCGGGCAGCGCGATGCAGATTGAGACCATCTGGGGCTTTGGCTACCGGATGGATGCAGGGGGCAATCCATGAAAGGCCTGCGCCGTCGGCTGTTGGTGCTGCTGTTTGCGGCGCTGTTTATCGCCATTGGCGCGCTTGGGCTGGGCGCCCGCTACTACATCAACAAATGTATCGTCAGCCAGGCCACGCAGACCCTGCGCCAGATGACCCCGTCGGGCGACCGGGGTGACGCGCAGACCATCTTTGACGCGCGCCTGCTGATGGCCGATTACCGCGGCAGCCTGCTTGATAAGGACGAGCATCTGGAGCATGACAAGGCCTTCGCGCTGCTGTCCTACTACCGGCAAAACCGCCTGCCGATGCTGCGGGGCGATATCACGCAGGTGACGGCAGGGGGCAGCCACTTTTTCCTTCGTCAGTTGCCCATCGTATCCCCGCGGGGTACGGTGACGCTGGCCTATGTGGATACCGGCAGCGTGGGGCAATTAATGGATACGCTGAATCGTGTGTTCGCGGCGGCGCTTTTGTTTTCCATCCTGCTGGCGGTGCTGGCCGGCATCCGGGCGGGCCGCATGGTGGATGACGCCCAGGGCAAGCTGAAAAAGTTTTTTGAAAACGCCTCCCACGATTTGAAGACGCCGCTGACGGTGATACAGGGCTATGCCGATGGCATCCGTGTCGGGGTGATTGATCCCCAGGAGGGCGGCGAGACCATTGTCGCCCAGGGCGAGCGGATGACCGCGCTGGTGGAAGAAATCCTGATGCTGTCACGGCTGGATGCCGGGCAGCGCAAGTTGAACCCCGCGCCCCGCGACCTGCGGGAGACGCTGCAAACCGCGGCCATGCAGCTCAAGCGCACGGCGGCTGAGCAGCATAAAGAAATCAACCTCTCGCTGCCGGATGAGGCGCTGGTGATGCCAGTGGACGAGCAGGTGATGCTGCGCGCGCTGCAAAACCTGTTGGACAACGCGCTGCGCTATGCCGATACACGCATCACGCTTTCGCTGCGCGTGGGGCGGCGGGAGGCGCGCATCGTGGTCAGCGATGATGGCGCGGGCATCCCGCCGGAGGAGCTGACTCAAGTGTTCGAGCGCTATTACCGCGGCCGCAGCGGGCAAAACGGCATCGGCCTTTCGCTGGCACGGGAGCTGGTGCTGCTGCACGGCGGACATATCAGCGCGCACAACGATGGCGGCGCGCACTTCGTCATCCGTCTGCCGCTCACCGCGCGGGGAAGGGTTGCACAGGTTTTCACACGGAATTGACAGATAATTTACAAACCGTTACACTGGCCGCGGACCGATTTTGCCGTGATGGCGACAACGGGAGGCGGCCTTGAGTATTTACGATATATTCCATCTGATGGGCGGCTTGGCGCTCTTTCTTTTTGGCATGAGTATCATGGGCGACGCGCTGGAAAAGCGTGCCGGTAAGCGCATGAAGCCCATCCTGGAGCAACTGACCAGCCACCCGTTGAAAGCGGTATTACTGGGCGCGGGCGTGACAGCGGTTATCCAAAGCTCGTCTGCCACCACGGTGATGGTCGTAGGCTTTGTCAATTCCGGCATCATGCAGCTGCGCCAGGCCATCGGCGTGGTAATGGGGGCCAATATCGGCACCACCGTCACCGCGTGGATTCTGTCGCTGACCGGCATACAGAGCGACAATTTCTGGATGACGCTACTTAAGCCCTCCACCTTTTCGCCCATTTTGGCCTTTGTCGGCATCATTCTGCTGCTGGCCTCCAAGCGCCACAAGGATACAGCCGGCATCCTGCTGGGCTTTGCGGTGCTGATGTTTGGCATGGAGACGATGAGCGATTCGGTAAGTGGGCTGTCCCATGACCCGGGTTTTGTCAACCTACTTATGCTGTTCTCAAACCCGCTGTTTGGCGTATTGGTGGGGGCGGTGGTGACCGCCATCATCCAAAGCTCCTCGGCCTCGGTGGGTATTCTGCAGGCCATCGCCCATACGGGCAGCCTTAGCTTTGGCGCCGCCATCCCCATCATCATGGGCCAGAACATAGGCACCTGCATCACAGCCATTTTGTCGGCCATCGGTGCCAACCGCAACGCAAAACGTGTGGCGGCGGCGCACCTGTTCTTCAACCTCATCGGCACACTGATATTTCTCGCGCTGTTCTATGCGCTGAACGCCGTGCTGCGCTTCAGCTTCATCAATATGCCCATCAATGCTTTCTATATCGCGGCCATCCATACCATTTTCAATCTGTTGACCACCGCGCTGCTGTTTCCCTTCATTGGCTGGCTCGAGAAACTGGCTACCCGCGCCGTGCCCGATGACCGCAAGGCAGAGCGCCATGTGCTGCTGGACGACCGACTGCTCAACACCCCGGCCATCGCGCTGGAGCAGAGCCGCAGGCTGACAGCGAAGATGGCCAAGGAAATTGAGGAGGCCTACCTCAAGGCGGATTCATTGCTCGACCGCTTTGATGAGAAAGGGTTTGAGGAGGTACACCTCGCCGAAACCCAGGTGGACCAGTATGAGGATGAGTTGGGCAGCTACCTGGTGAAAATCAGCACCAAGAGCCTACCCGAGCGCGACAGCCAGGAGATTTCCAAGCTGCTGCACCTCATCGGCGACTTTGAGCGCATCAGCGACCATGCCGTCAACATCACCGAGGTGGCCCGCGAGCTGGACGAGAAGAACATACAGTTCTCCCCGGCCGGGCAGGAGGAATCCAAGGTGATGCGCGCCGCCGTGCGCGAGATTTTGGGGCTGGCGGTAAAATCCCTGGTAGACAATGACCTGACCGCTGCTGAGCGCGTGGAGCCGCTGGAGGAAGTGGTGGACCTGCTGCGCGCCAACATCAAACTAAACCACGTGGAGCGCCTGCGCAACGGCGTGTGTACCATTGAGCTGGGCTTTGTGCTCAGCGACCTGCTCACCAACCTGGAGCGCACGGCGGACCATTGCTCCAACATCGCGGCCTCCATCATCGAGATTGAGCGCACGGGCAGCATCGATGCCCACGCCTACATGAAGCGGCTGCGCAGCGGCGAAGCCGGCCCGCAGTTCCACAGCATGTATGAGGAATACCTGCACAAGTACGACATCGCCTGCCCGGTGCCGGAAGAAGTACAGGCGTAAGCCAAAGGTCGGAAAAGGCCGGGGGAATGAACTCCTCCGGCCTTTGTGTATTCATCTTTTGCTTTATTTGAGCGTGATGAGTTCGTAGGCGCGGGTACCCAGGCCGATTATCTCCGCGTGCTGAAGACCATACGCCCAGTCCGTGCCGCTGTGCAGGTGGTTGAAGTGGTCGCCCATGGGTGTGCCGGCCTCGCCAAGCATGCTGTTTGGCATCACGGGCTGCCGGTTGACCAGGTCGGCACAGGCCTGGTCCAGCGCAACCGGGTCAAAGCTGGCCAGCATGCCCACATCGGGCACGATGGGCGCGTCGCTGGCGGCGTAGCAGTCGCAGTATGGCGACACATCCATGATGAGCGACACATGGAAATGCGGCCTGTCTTGCACCACGGCCTTGGTGTACTCGGCAATTTTGCAGACAAGGATTTGCAGTGCCTGGTCATCCATGGGGCGGATAGCGCCTGTGGGGCACACGCTGATGCAGCGGCCGCAGCCGGTACACACATCGGTGGCGATGTTGGCGTGGCCCTCGATGATGCGCACCGCGTCATGGGCGCAGTTTGCAAGGCACGTTTCGCACCCGGTACACAGCTCGCGGTCCACGGCCGGCTTTTCGGAGGAATGCATCTCCTTCTTGCCGGCCCACGAGCCGCAGCCCATGCCGATGTTTTTGAGCGTGCCGCCAAAGCCCGTGGCCTCGTGGCCCTTGAAGTGCGTGACGGAGATGAAGATGTCCGCGTCCATCACGGCGCGGCCAATCTTGGCGCGGCGCACATAGTCGCCGTCCACCGGCACATGCACCTCGTCGGTGCCCTTGAGGCCATCGGCAATCAGCACATGGCAGCCGGTGGTCAGGGGACTGAAGCCGTTGAGGTAGGCGCTGTCCAGGTGATCCAGCGCGTTGCGCCGCAGGCCGGTGTACAGCGTATTGGCGTCCGTCAGAAAGGGGCGGCCGCCCAACTGCTTGACATAGTCCACCAGCACGCGGGCGTAATTGGGGCGCAGGAAGGCCAGGTTGCCCGGCTCGCCAAAGTGCATCTTGATGGCGGTGAACTGATCGTTAAAGTCAATCTGCTCCATGCCCGCGGCCTTGCACAGGCGCTTGAGCTTGCGCAGCATATCCTCATCGTTGCGCACGCGAAAATCGGTGAAATATACCTTGGATGACGCAGCCATGTCGGTTCCTCCTGTGTGATGGATATTAGTAGTTGATGCGTGCGGGCTCGTCCTCGGTGCCCAGCGCAAGGATGTACAACTGGCTGCCGCCCTTTTTCTGGCAGACCACATGGTTTTCAAAGGTGTATATCTGGTCCACCGCAAAGTCGGTCAGCTGCACCACCTCATCCGGACGGTCCCAGGATACCATGCTCAGGCGATTTTTATTGGCCGCGTCGGCAAAGAACAGATAATCCTCATTGGCGTTGAGCGCGGTGGCCGTGAGGCCTTCCAGGGCCTGCGGATCGCCGCCCTCCAGGCTGACGCTGTGTACCTGCTTTTTATCGTCGGCAAATACCAGGCTGGTCTCGCCGTTCACATTGGCCAGGGTATAGCACAGGGCCTTTTCTCTGACCAGCGGGGTGGACAGCTCGCCATCCAGCCAGGCGCTGTAAAGCCAGCCGGTCTTCTCTTGGCGGAAATAGGCTTTGCCGTTGAAGGGGAAAGCCAGATCGGCCGTGATTTCTTCGCCGTCGTGGTAGGTGCGCAGGTCGATAGCGCGGCGGCCACCCAGCGGCGCGCGCACCATCACCCCCTCATAGCCGATGAACAGCACCTGCTCATTGGTGACCGACAGGCTGTGGCAGTAGTCCAGCCGCAAATCAATCAGCGTGTCGCGCCCCTTGCCCACAATGGGGTCCTTGACCACGCGGGTGACGAACACGTTCTTGCCCTGCTGCTTGGTGGCCTCGTTGTCCAGGTATTGCTGGTAGTAGTACAGCATGTTGGGCAGGCTGTCGATGTGGGCGTACTTGCGCGGCTCAAACATCTTCTTGGCCTTCTTGTCAAACGGGGCTGACAGGCTGTACAGGTAACCCTTGGGGTCCACAAGGTAGACGGTATCCTCCTGCATGGTGACGCGGCCGCCGTTGACGGCGTTGGCCACACCCGTCAGGCTGTCCTCCAGCGCGCCGATGACCTCCACATCCTCGCCGCCCTGCGCCATCTGGCTCTCGTCATAGGGGGCGATGTTGAGGCGATAGTCCGCGTAGCTGCTGCCCGCCGGGTTGGTCACCCGCACGCGGATGGGGTAACTG
>ENA-UOOH01002451-UOOH01002451.1-fermentation-metagenome-genome-assembly--contig:-NODE-2451-length-15947-cov-5.505978_pt1 | contig 15947 bp, 11 predicted proteins | sample MGYA00245778_ERZ724025 | MGnify/ENA primary metagenome ERZ724025 (study PRJEB28704, sample SAMN03018313) | fermentation metagenome | biome: anthropogenic terrestrial biome; feature: soil; material... | reverse complement strand
AATTTCCAGCTTTTGTTTCAGTCGTATATGCCAAGCCCGCAAGGAGATGGGCTTCTTTTCCAGATCAATTTCGGAGGGCGCACGGAGTTTCATAAGCTGGGAGATCAGGTCGGGGATTATCGCATCACGGACTTCCAGGAACGGAGCACGATGAGAACGGATCCGACGACTGGCCAGGAAGTGGAGGCGAAGAATCCAGTCTTGATCGTCCAAAAGGGAACGGAAACCATTGAACTGCCGTATCAGCAGAGAATTCCTCAGCAGGATCCGCGTGCTCAGCTCATGGTGTTGATCCCTCCGCGGCCCAGGTTAATGCCGAAGCTCTATGCGATTGGAGAAAGTTTCACGTTTGGTGATCGGACCTACAAAGTCATTGACATCCAAGAGTTGGAAGTCAGACTGCAGGATGTGGAGGCCAACCAGGAATTCACCATCCCGCAATACACCAGTCAGGACTTGAGATCGCTGCAGGGTCCCGGGGCGGTCAATCAGGCTCAACCTAATACGGGTGGGGCGACCATGGGCCGGACGCGTTAGCGACAAAGATTCGGGCCTGGGCGTTGGTCGGCCGGGCCCGGCAGACAAAAACGAGATGAATTTAAGAAGTAAGGACGTCCGGTCTGGAGATTTCGGTCTAGGCCGAGTTGCGACCGGAGGTTCGGGGAGAGATGAAATCATCCTACATAACCTTGCCTGCTCGGGTATTAATACCTTCTGGAGGAACTCGATGAGATTCGTTTGTTCGTGTGACAAGCGCTGCCGTACGGCCCTGCGGGGCGTCATGGTGGCGGGATTGGTCATGGCTTTCGGCACGGAAGTGCGGGCTGTGACACCGGCGCCGCAGGCAGACGCCGAAGGGTTTGCCGAGCAAGAGGTGATCAGGCTCCAGGAGAAGGAACGCCTGGGCACTCAGCACATGCAGCTCGGCCGACAGTACTATGGGAATCGGGACTACGCCCAGGCGCTTGCAGAATTTACCAAGGCGTTGAATCTCATACCTGAGGTGGAAAAGAACGCCCGCGATCTCGAAGAGGCACGCAAGTACGGCGTACGCTCCGCGTTGGCGCTGGCCCGTACCGCCCTGCAAGAGGCTCAGGACATCGAGGGGCTGCAGAGTGCGAAGGCGTATGTCGATCAGGCCTTGCAGATGGAGCCGGGCAACAATGTTTCCGTGCGGCTTGCCGAGACGATCCAGCAGCGGATCGATCGTGCCACACAGGAGCTGACTCGCCCAACGGGACCGGTAAAGGACGAAGAGTTTGCGCAGCAGCAGGAACTGGTCATGGACCTGTTTGCTCAGGGCCGCAGTTACTATCTGGCGGAGGACTATGACGAGGCCGACAAGCGGTTTTCCCAAGCCCTGGGACTGGATCCGTACCATCTTCCGTCCCTGCGTTACAAGCGCATGATCCAGAGCAAGATCTACGATTTTAAGAGCCACCATAGAAGCTTCACCGTACAGGAGCGGATCACGCAGGTGCGCGATAAGTGGAACGAGCCGATCCGTCGCGATTTGACGATCCCGGAGGGGACTGTCACACGTCAGCCCGGCGTTGCGGCAGGCTCCGACAAGATCATGGAGAAGATTGAGACGATCGTGATTCCCGTCCTGAAGTATACGGACGAGGACGTCACCGCCATTTTTGACTACATTGTTGAGCAGAGTCGGCTGATCGATCCGGACGGCGAAGGCGTCAATATTGTTGTGAGCACAGGGAATCAGCGGACCTCGGCCGGTGCCCAGCAAGGCATGGACGAGTTTGGAACGGACATGGGTGGATTTGGCGCCCAGGATCCCTTTGGTGCCGGGGGTGGATTCCAGGATCCGGCCATGGGCGGCATGGATCCGGCTTTTGGCTATCCGGACGCGACGGGTCAGGGGGGGCAGATGGGCTACACAGACCCCTATGGTGGTGGCGGTGCGGGCGGTGCCTATGGCGCGACCAATCCATACTACCCGATGGGACAGCCGGGCCAAACCGGTACCGGGGCCTACAACGATCCATACGGAGCGGGTGCAACGGGACGGATGCCGATTCCTCCCGTGACGGTCAATCTTCGCAATGTGAATGTCCTGAATGCGATCCAGCTGATCTGTGAACTGGCTCATTTGAAATATCGTATCGAGCCCTCCTCTGTGATCATCACACGTGCGGATGAGGTTGTGGGCACGATGGTGACGCGGCTCTACCCGGTGGAGGTCGGTATCTTCCGGACGATCTTCCAGCCGACCGACGGCAGCATGGACGGCGGCATGGGTGGCGGTGGGCTGAGCGGCGGCCTGAGTGGTGGCGGCTTGAGCTCCGGTGGCGGTGGACAGAGCGGGGATTTCCGCAGCCTGACCGCTTCCTCCCGTGGGCAGCTTGAAAATATCCGGGCCTTCTTCTATGCCGCAGGCGTTCCGATGCCGCCCGGATCGAGCATCACCTACAACGAGCGGATCAGTACCCTGATCGCGCGTAACACGGCGAGCAATCTCGAGGTGTTGGAGCGTGTCCTTCAAGCGATCAACATCCGTCCTTCCCAGGTCGAGATCGAGGCCAAGTTCGTCGAGGTCACGCAGACCGACGTCGAGGAGTTGGGTTTCGAGTGGCGGATGGACGACAACTACGAAATCTTCCTTGGTGACGAGGACACCCTTGGGATCAATCCGATTTCGGGGCGCAAGCGGCTTCAGGTCAGCTCGACCCCCGGCGAGGGCTCCTTGGATGCGAACACGAAGGGGATCACGGGAGGCGTGCGTTTTTGGAACGATCTCCCTGCGATTACGGAAGAGTCGGCAACCCGCGACAACCTCTTCAGCATCTCGTCGATCATGACGAATCCTGAATTCACCTTCATCATCCGTGCGCTGGACCAGCGTGGCACGACGGAAGTCCTCTCTTCGCCCAAGGTGCTGACCGTGGTCGGGCAGGGCGCGCAGATTGAAGTTGTCCAGGAGTTTCGTTATCCGACTGAGTGGGAAGACAGCAGCAGCGGTGGTGGAGGTGGTTTCGGCGGCGGTGGCAGCAGTGGTTCCGGCGGATCTTCCGCGGTGTTCTACCCGCCGATTCCGAGTCAGATCGAGACCCGCGAGCTGGGTGTGTTGCTCAACGTCACCCCGTTGGTCGGTCCCGACAACTGGACGATCAACCTGACGCTGATTCCCGAGGTCTCGAGCTTTGATCGTTTCATCGACTACGGTGGCCAGGCGATCATCGCCACGTCCGGTGGCGCGTCGGTGTTCGGCAGTGGTGGTCAGGCCGGGTTCGCCTCGGTGGACGTGCCTTATCTCCAGCCGATCTTCAACAGCCGAAACGTCACGACGACGATTCAGGTCTGGGATGGTCAGACGGTTGTGCTGGGCGGATTGATTACGGACGAGACCTACACGATCAACGACAAGGTCCCGTTGCTCGGGGACATTCCTCTGTTCGGCCGTCTTTTCCGCAGTGACGTCGAGCAGAGCACCAAGCGCAACCTCCTCATCTTCGTGACGGCTCGGTTGGTGGATCCTGCCGGCAATCCGATCCACAGCCAGGAGGATATTGATTTCCGGGCCTTGTCCGGAACCAGTCTGTCGACCGAAGCGGCCACATCATTGGGCTTCTAAGCTTCGCGGATACCAGCTCTCGGTCGCCGGCCTCCCATGCGGGCAGGTGGCGGCCGAGAGCCTTTTCCTTTTTAACGACATGATTCAATCCACTGCTTCAACCGGCCCGGGCTCCTGCTTTTTACTGATTGATGCGCTGGGATTGGCGTATCGCTCGTATTACGCGATTCGCGATCTCACAGGCCCTGGGGGGCAGCCGACCAACGCCGCCTACGGCTTTCTGCGTACTGTTCAGATGTTTATCGAGCGATTTTCGCCTGGGCACATCGGGGTGGTCTTCGATGCAGGGATTCCAGAGGTGCGGACGGCCATCCTACCGGAGTATAAGGCACAACGCCCGCCGATGCCGGACGGATTGCGCCAGCAATTGCCGGTGATCGAGTCTCTGGCGGAGGCGTTCGGTTGGAAGACAGCGAGTCTCCCTGGCTGGGAGGCTGACGATGTCATCGCCACCTTGGCCAAGAAAGCGATCGATCTTGGACCTGAAGTCTTGATCATGACCGCTGACAAGGATATATTGCAATTGGTCTGCAAGAAGGTCAGCGTTGTCGGATTTGGAAAGACCGATCCACCACTGGGTGCAGAGGGGGTCCAGACCAAGCTTGGAGTGCGGCCTGAGCAAGTTGTTGACTATCTCGCATTGCTCGGAGATCAGGCCGATAACATCGCGGGTGTTCCAGGTGTGGGGAAAAAGACCGCCTGCCAATTGATCGAGAAGTATGGTGACATTGAAGGCATCATCGAGAATCTGGACCAGGTACACCCACCACGGATTCGCAGCGCCTTAGAATGTGCGACAGGCCGATTGCAAGAGAACCGGGCGTTAATCGCCTTACACACGGACCTGGATCTTCCTTGGAGTCTATCAGAATTTCGGCTTGGCCCTCCCCCTGACTGGGATCATTTGGTTCGTGAGCTACGTACGCAGGGGTTTGAAAAAATGGCCTCGGCGCTTCCCCGGCAAGGGGAGCTCTTTTGAAGTGGGACGTCTGACTCACTCGGGGGGGATAGAGGGGTGCCGGAGGGGTGCGAACCGATGGTGATCCGCTGCAGGTATCCAGCCCTGTTTGGCCTGGGCCTCAGAGCAAATTGAAATAGCGCAAGGTCGTATCGGAAGGATACGGATTGGAAAGGCGGCCGGTCAGCTTGCGGTTGCGAGGCGGGAAGGTACAAGGCCCCGCCGGTGTGTGTAGGGGGGGGATTTTCAGACCGGTTGTGGTTTTGATTGGCCTTGTCGACGTGCGGTGAAATGCACCATCGACGGGGAAGGAGTGGGGCATCAGTTTCGCCCGACCGGAGGGCTGGGCGACGACACAGTGGCGATCATCGAATGCTTGAGTTCCCTACGATCGGCCTTACGGGCGGGATTGCGTGCGGCAAATCGACCGTCATCCGCCTATTGGAGCGGCAAGGGTGTAAGGTGCTCGACGCCGATCAAATTGCTCGAGAGGTGGTGGCTCCCGGAACGCCTGGGTTGGCTGAAGTGCTTCGAGTCTTCGGCCCGGAGGTACAGGACCCCCAAACGGGTGGATTGAATCGGAATGCGATGGCGGACATTGCCTTTGAGGATCCCGCCGCGTTACGGAGGCTGCAGGAGCTCTTACACCCACGAGTCTATGTCCGAATTGCTGAGGAGACTGCCAGACTGCGCCGGCGTGGGCCGGTGGTAGTGGAAGTGCCGCTTTTATTCGAAACCGCTGGCGAGGAAGGGTTTGACCAGGTTTGGGTCGTCGCCTGCTCGCCAGGCATACAGCAAAAACGCGCCTCTTTGAGAGGCTGGGATCAACGAGAATTTTCCCGAAGAAACAAGGCTCAGATGCCGCTTAGCCAGAAGATGGACGCGGCTGACCTCGTTATTTGGAACGAGCTTTCCATGGAATGGTTGAAGCCCCAAATCGATCGAGCCCTTCGGACGTTAGCCTGTCTGAACCAACAACTTGGCGGATGCTGACGGGCTGTTATTGACCAAGGAGGAAGTCCTATGGCCTTTAGAGGCTCCAGGAGAGGACAGAGAAGTCAGGGTGGTGATTCCGAAAAGCAGTGGGATCGCACACGTTCTACGCGCGGATCTGGAAGTCGTCGGCGTAAATACCACGATCGAACCGATGGCGATACCGCCACCGGCGAGAGCATGTTACCGTTCATGGAAGATCGGAAGTCGCCGCAGGAGCCCCTCAACCGCCCCTCGGAACCGGATCGTGACCCATCTCGGCGTCGGGGCGGACGAGGACGAAACAGCGCCAGGCATAGGACGCCAAGAAGGGGAACCGACGCGCCTCAGGGGGGCGATCAAGATCGCAACCGGCCGCGCCCGTCCGGTCCTGATCGAAGGATCGAGGGCGGGGCGCCGCATCAGGCGGCACCTGCGCGCAGGGAGAACACCGATTCCGCCCAAACGCCTCGTATCGAATACAGGCCTGTTGAGGGTGACGAGCCTCGCCGTCCGCGGACCACATCCCGGCGCACGGATCAAAGGGGCGGGCGTAGGCGCAACACGACGGATCGGGGAGGGCGTCAGACCACGATCCCGGCCGGGTCACGTTCCGCACGCACCACACGGTCGACGGAGGACGCAAACAAGGATGGGCGCCCTCGGCGGAGCGTGATGCGTGCCCCCTATGTAAAGGTCCGCAGGCTGAGCAGTGGTGATGGCGTGGAATCTCCGGCCCCCGGCTCGACCGAGGAACTGGATCCGAGGCGGATTTCTGCGGTGGAGAGCGATCAGGGGCACACCGGTTCCCGCCGGCATCGCGCGGGTGCCGAGGTTGTTACGACAGGGGACGATACCTCTTCGGATCTGGACACCACTTTTGATGGGAAGGGGTGGTACACGGTCAACGCGCTTCATCAGATGATGTTCTCCGAGGTCTTGAAGATTGCCAAGGAACTTGGTGTTCCGGACCAGCCTTCGTACCGAAAGGAGCAGGTGATTGAGTCGATCGTCGCAAGGAACAACTCCGTAGAGAACGGCCTGATTTACGGTGAAGGCGTCCTTGATATGACCGGAGAGGGCTATGGTTTTCTGCGATCGGCGTTACGCAACTACCGACCGGACCAGGACGATATCTACGTTTCCGCCTCCCAGGTACGCAGGCTCAACCTGCAATCGGGGGATACGGTATGCGGGTTGATTCGGCCCCCGCGGGCGAAGGAGCGTTATCCGGCGTTGGTCAAGGTGGTCAAGATCAACGATCAGGACCCCAAATACGCCATGGAGCGGACGCCGTTCGACAATCTGACTCCACTCTTCCCGGATCGACGCTATCTGTTGGAGACCGATCGAAAGGAATTTTCGACACGGATTGTGGATATGTTGGCTCCTTTGGGCATGGGGCAGCGCGGACTGATCGTCGCACCTCCCAGGACCGGCAAGACGATCTTGCTCCAGAAGATCGCCACCGCCATCAAGGCGAATGCGCCGGAGACGGTCCTACTGGTCCTCCTGATCGACGAGCGACCTGAGGAGGTGACCGACATGATCAGTCACGTCCCGGGGGAAGTGATTGCGAGTACATTTGACGAGACGCCCGAGCGTCACGCGCAGATCTCGGACCTGATCATCGACAAGGCGCGTCGGCTGGTGGAGTACCATCATGATGTAGTGATCGTGTTGGACAGCATCACGCGCCTGGGCAGGGCCTTCAACACCTTGGCCCCCCAGGGGGGCAAGATCATGTCGGGCGGTGTGGAATCCGCTGCACTACAGAAACCACGGCGCTTTTTCGGATCCGCAAGGAACGTTGAAGAGGGTGGGAGTCTGACGATTGTGGCGACGGCCTTGATTGAGACCGGATCCCGGATGGACGATGTGATTTTTGAGGAGTTCAAGGGAACGGGCAACATGGAGCTCCACCTGGATCGGTATCTTGCGGAGCGACGGATCTTTCCGGCGATCAACATCGACAAGACCGGGACGCGGAAGGAAGAGCTGCTGCTGCATCCCGATGAACTGCGCAAGGTTTGGGCGTTGCGAAAGGGATTGTCGGGCCGTCCGCCCGTGGAGGCCATGCAGCTTCTGCTCAAAAAGGTCGCCGAGACACAGACCAACGCTGAGTTCTTGATGTCTCTGGTGTTGTAGGTAGGTGTCCTGGGAGACCTCACTCGGGAATAGGGAGGCGATAGCGGTCTGCGGTCTGCCGGATCAGGACCTCGATCGTCTCCGCGTTGTCCCCGCGGGCCTGTCTGCCTCTGAGTTCACGCAGAAACGATTCCGCCCAAGCCTGGCGGATCCCGGAATCCCCTGGTTTTGCTTGGACAGGGTCGATCGGAACGAGGAGGTCTCGGGGACCGGACCGGCCCTGGCCCAGTAAGTGCATGGCAAATGATGGCTGGTCCTTAGGGACGCGTCCATAGAGCACGAGTGGAATACCCTCGTACAGGTCTGGCAACAGGCTTGGAAGGACTGCTCCCGGATCGGCTCCGATGATGCGATAGCGCGGTCGGTGCAGGACGGGCCTGCGATAAGCCTGTGTCATTTGGACCAATGCCTGAGGAATCTGCTGGACGGGGACATGGACGGATGAGGCTCCGCGGTTCCAGTAGGCCAGATACGAAATCAATTCGCGGTTTGCGTTGCGCCCGGTCCCCAGGGTGAACACAGAGGTCCCTGCACGGTTGATCCTGCTGATTTGATCGATAATGGACCTGGAATCGCGAACGCCCGAGGTGGGCCGGCCGTCACTGACCAGAAAGACCTGAACGGGTCGAGATGCCTCCGGGTCGATGGCGGCCACAACGGTTTGGAGGCTTCGGAAGACATCGGTCTGTCCGGAGGCGTGGATTCCATCGAGGAAGAGAATGGCATCCCGTCTTCTCTCTGAGTCGATAGCGGAGACCGGTTGGGTGTGGAAGAACTGGGGGTTCGCTTTGAACTGGACCAGGTTCCAAAGCGTTCCTGGTTGAAGGATTTGGAGGGATTGATAGATCCCCTCCGCGGCCATCAAGACGGTTGCTTCCCCCATGCTCCGGGAGCTATCCACAACATACCACACGGTTCTGGGCAGAGGCGGCAGGGGGCGATCCGGGGGATTGAGGATCTGAACTTCGAAATAGATGAAGGGGTCATTTCCTTGGAAGGAGCGAAGTTCGATATCGACAAACGCGTCGATCGGTTCGGGGGCGTTGCCTTCTGCTTCAGGCAGGCCGGGCAACTCGGTGGCCAGGGCGATATCCGGGGCTTGCGGCAGTGTGGCCGTGGGCAGGGAGGGAATCCCGGGTGCGAGATCCGGGAGGTCCGGCGGGAGAACCGGCCGATCCAGACCACTTCCTGCAGCCACGGAGAATTGGGTGAGAGTGGAATCCAGGCCGGACTCTGAATTGATGGAGAGGGCAGATTCGGGGGGTGGTACAGGGCGCTCGGGGATGAGGTCGATGGATGCGGCATCGGGAGGCAGGATGGAGGGATCGAGGGCGAGGATGGGCAGCGGTTCCTGGGTAGGCCCGCCATGGGGATCGGGGAGATCCGGTTCGGTGGAACCCTCCAAGGCGGCCAACGGATCCACGGAAGGCGCCTCGAAGCCCGAAAGAAACCTCGCGAGCTCCTGTTCGGCCGCAAGCGGTGCTTGAAGCATCTGCTCCGGATCTTGTGGTGCCAATGCATCCGCGTGCGTGGGCAATCCGGGTGCAGGCAAATCGGGGGGTGCCACTCGGGGGCGGATGCGCATTACGGACTCCGCCTGTTGGTAGGCAACGGGCTGCATCAGGCGGATTTCGGGTGTAAAAAACACCAGAGCCGCATGTGCGACCAGCGAGAGCAGGAGGGCCGCGCTTGCCGGCCATCGCAGTTCTCGGGTGCCGTGTCGGCGGTTGTCACCGCGCCATGTCCGATCCGCCGCCGTGGGGATGCCCTGGGGTTGCACAACGAACCTCCTATTTGTCCTCCGTGCCTTCCTTGACGCTGCAAAATCGCTGACCTAAGGTACGGATTCTTACACTTTTTGCCACAGGGGAGCCCGACTGGGAAGAAGGATCAGTCGTTTACCACAAGAAAGGCGGTTGCCGTGCATTTCGATGTCCAGGATCAGGGATCGTGCGTGAAGAGGTTGCAGGTGGATGTGCCCGCCGAGGAGCTCGGTGTGAAATTCACCGAGACGGTACGCGAGATCAAAAAAGTTGCGCAGGTTCCCGGATTTCGTCCTGGGCGTGCTCCAGAACAGATGCTTCGCAAGCGGTATCTCTCTGAGATCGCCTCACAGGTTTTTGAGGAACTGGTGAAAGATGCGGTGACGGAGGTCTTGAAGGAAAACGAGTGGGACCTTGCCGCCCAGGTGAAGCTGGAGAACGAGAAGGAGGCGACGGTCCCTGAAGAGGGAAAAGACTATCAATTCGTCCTCCTGTTAGAGGTTCATCCCGAGGTCAACCTCCCAGAATACAAGGGTGTCGAGCTCAAGACCTTCCCTTCGGATCCCACCGATGAAGAGATCGATGGAGCGATTTCGGAGCTTAGGGAGCAGAGTGCGCGCTTCCACGATATCGAGGGACGTGCCGTTCAGGACGGCGACATGGTGGTGGTTTCCTACCAGGCGACTGCAGCGGATGGGACATCCCTGGAGGAGCTGACCGGTGGGGTTGGGCGTTTGGCTCAAGCGAACGACCTCTGGGTACCGGTGGACGAGCAGGCGCCGGAATTGATACCGGGCCTGAAAACCGCCCTGAAGGGCCTTGCCATTGGCGAGCAGACCAAGGTGGACGTCACCTTCCCCGAAGAATTTCCTGTGGAGTCGATGCGTGGGGTTGCGGCCGTGTACGATGTCACGGTTGTTGGGATTAAGGAAAAGCGCCTGCCTGAGCTGAATGATGAATGGGCCGAGACGCTCCGGATGTCCTCGGTCCAGGGCCTCCGCGACGCGGTCGCATCCGATCTGATGATTCGCAAGGAGAACGCTCGGGAGAGCCACCTTTACGAACAGGCGGTCAAGTATCTGGTCGACAACTCCGTCTTCGAGATTCCGCCGGCGGTCCTGGCTGACGAGACCCGGATTGCAGTCTATGACCTGATCGACCGTACCCGAAAGCGGGGTGCGGATGATGAGTTCATTCGTGAAAAGCAGGACGAGCTCGTCCAGGCGGCGACGCAGCGAGCGATCCAGCAAGCGCGCAGGCAGTATGTCCTGTCCGAGGTAGCCTCTCGCGAGGGGATCGAGCTCGCCACCGACGAGGTCGACGATTTCGTCCGCGAACTCGCGGCTCAGGAGAAGACACCATTCCGGAAATTTTACCAGAAAATGGTCCAAGACGGACGCATTGATCGGGTGAAGGAGTTTCTGCTCACGCAAAAGGCTCTTGAATTTGTCGTGAGCAATGCAAATGTGATCGAGGACGCGGCTGCGGAATAACCGCTGCGTGAGGAGTCGACGGGCTGCCTGTTGGGGAGGCCTCAGGGGGGGCTCCACCGGACGGTGCCTATCCCATGGATTGGTTTTGAAGGATGAGGAACGGCTTTATGGATACTACAACAGCCCAGGTGCTTGTGCCGATGGTGGTCGAGCAGACCGGTCGCGGCGAGCGGGGATATGACATCTTCAGTCGTCTGCTCAAGGACCGGATCGTCTTCTTGGGGACCCCCATCGACGACTCCGTAGCGAATCTGATCATCGCGCAGATGTTGTATCTTGAGATGGATGACCCCGCCAAGGAGATCAGCTTTTACATCAACAGTCCGGGTGGATCGGTGACTGCTGGATTGGCGATTTACGACACCATGCAGTTCCTGAAATGCAAGGTCACCACCTATTGCGTCGGCCAGGCGGCGAGCATGGGTGCGGTCTTGCTCGCGGCAGGATCGGCTGGGAGCCGATATGCATTGCCCAACGCGCGGATCATGATTCACCAGCCTTGGGGGGGTGTTCAGGGGACTGCGTCGGACATTTCGATTCAGGCCCAAGAGATTCTTCGTTTAAAGGATAAGCTGAACAAGATCCTTGCGGACCACACCGGCAAGACCTTGAAGCAATTGGAGAAGGACACCGACCGTGACCGGTTCATGTCGGCCGAGGAGGCCAAGGCCTACAATTTGGTCGACACGGTGGTGCAATCGCGGAAGGAAATGACGGACAAATCCAGCGGCTCCTGATGGAGCTGCGAAGCTCAGTAACAACGCGCGCTCGGGGCCCCTCCCTTAGGAATCGAGGGGCTCGGAGCCTGCTCGAAGAGGACGACGAATCTGGAGGCCCGCCTCCGATCACAGGAAGATCTTGATGTCGAGTTCCAAACAAATCACCTTTTGCAGTTTCTGCGGCAAGTCCCATAGCGACGTCAAAAAACTCGTCGCTGGGCCCAACGTCTTCATATGCAACAACTGCATTGCGGTTTGCCAAGAGATCCTGCAAAGGGAGCTTGCCGAAGAGCGGGCTGAAAAGGCGTTTCAGCTGAAGGTCCCCAAGCCATGGGACATCAAGGCGGAACTGGATCGTTATGTGGTCGGCCAGGAGTCAGTCAAGCGGGCGCTGTCGGTCGCGGTCCACAACCATTACAAGCGGGTACGGGAGAGCATGGAGCCGGGGAGTGGGTTTTCCGGTGAGCGTTCCTTGGCCATGCTCAACGACGAGTATTTGAAGGATGTCCAGATTGAGAAGAGCAACATTCTGTTGCTCGGCCCCACCGGTTCGGGAAAGACACTGTTAGCGCGCACGCTGGCGGAGATCCTGGATGTCCCGTTTTCGATTGCGGATGCCACGACTCTGACGGAAGCGGGCTATGTGGGGGAGGATGTCGAGAACATCATCCTGCGTTTGCTCCAGGCGGCGGACTACGACATCAACCGGGCGGAGATCGGCATCATCTATATTGATGAGATCGACAAGATCGGCCGTCGGACTGAAAACGTGTCGATTACGCGTGACGTTTCCGGGGAAGGTGTACAGCAGGCGCTCCTGAAGATTCTAGAGGGCACCGTGACCAACGTCCCGCCTCAAGGGGGGCGTAAGCATCCGCATCAGGAGTACATTCAGGTCAACACCGAAAACATCCTCTTCATCTGTGGAGGTGCCTTTGTCGGGTTGGACCGACTCATCCGCAAACGGGTTGGCAAGAAGGTTGCCGGGTTCGGTGCGAATCTGAGCGCCCCCTCCATCGCAGGCAGTGAGGAAGACAACGTTCTTTCCATGGTGGAGCCGGAGGATTTGATCCAGTTCGGCATGATTCCGGAATTCATCGGGCGTTTGCCGGTGGTTTCCCACCTGAATCAGCTTCAGGAGCAGGAGTTGGTCAGGGTGCTGACCGAACCGCGCAACAGCATGGTGAAACAGTTCATCAAGCTTTTCGCGATGGAGGGAGTCCAACTCGAATTCAAAAAGGACGCCCTTGCAGCGATTGCCCGACGGGCCATGGAAAAGGGGACAGGCGCTCGCGCCTTGCGTTCGCTGTTGGAGACGATGATGCGTGATATCATGTTCGACCTGCCCTCCCGGGACGACGTCGAGGCATGTGTGATCACGCGGGCGGTGGTGGAGGGCAAGCGACCGCCCACGTTCCGGAAGCGGAACATCGCCTGACGCTGCAATTTGGGTCGTTGATCAAATCAAAAAACCCGCCCGGTCTCGCTTTTGCGAAGATCGGGCGGGTTTTTTGGGGGAATCGGGCGTGGTGTGTCAGGCCTTTGGCCGACCGAGTGCGTGTGCCATGGTCTTGCCCATTTCTGCGGGACTTGCTGCGACCTGAATGCCGGCCTGCTCGAGGGCCTCGATCTTCTCCGAGGCGGTCCCTTTCCCGCCGGAGATGATGGCGCCTGCGTGTCCCATTCTGCGCCCTGGAGGGGCGGTCCGTCCCGCGATAAAGGCTGCGACCGGTTTCTTGAAATGGTTGCGTATGAAATCCGCCGCATCTTCTTCCGCCGTCCCACCGATTTCGCCGATCAGCAGCACGCCTTCGGTTTGGGGGTCCTGCTCGAAGAGCTGCAGAAGGTCGATATAGCCGGTTCCGGGGAGGGGATCACCTCCGATACCGACACAGGTGGACTGACCGATCCCGAGGTTGGAGAGCTGCCACACCGCCTCATAGGTGAGGGTGCCGCTACGGCTGATGACCCCGATCGGGCCGGGCCGATGGATGTAGCCCGGCATGATCCCGATTTTGCAGGCGTTCGGGGTGATGATGCCGGGACAATTCGGTCCGATCAGGCGGGTCGTTGAGCCCTGTAGCACCCGATGGACCTCGATCATGTCGCGCACCGGGATTCCTTCCGTGATGCAGACGACCAGTGCGATCCCGGCATCGGCCGCCTCCAGAATCGCATCGGCGGCGAAGGGGGCGGGGACAAAGATGACGGATGTATCGGCTCCGGTCTGTTGCACGGCTTCCCCAACGGTGTCGAAGACGGGGATGTCTTCCACCTCGGTTCCGCCTTTGCCGGGTGTGACACCGGCGACGACCTGTGTGCCATACTCCTTGCAGTGGTGGGCGTGAAACCTGCCTGCGGAACCGGTGATTCCCTGGACAATGACCTTGGTATTGCGATCGACGAGAATGCTCATGAGGTAAAACGCTGTATGGGATGGGCTGATGAGGGATGGTGGGTGGCGACTCAGGCGGTTTCGGCGGCCTGGACGGCAAGTTGTGCCGCCGCGGACATGCTGTCGCCGGTCTTGATCGGCAGGCCGGATTGCAGCAGTTTTTTACGCCCTTCTTCGACATTGGTGCCTTCGAGCCGGACGATCAGGGGCAGGTTGAGACCGGTATCTGCCACGGCTTGTATGATCCCTTCGGCGATGACGTCGCAGCGCATAATGCCGCCGAAAATATTGACGAAGATGGCCTGCACATTCGGATCGGAGGCCAGGATCTTGAACGCCTCCCGGACCTGATCGGTGGAGGCTCCCCCACCGACGTCGAGGAAATTGGCTGGTGAACCGCCAAAGAGCTTGATGATATCCATCGTCGCCATGGCGAGTCCGGCGCCGTTGACCATACAGCCGATATTGCCATCGAGGCGCACATAGCTCAGGTCGTGTTCGGAGGCAGCGATCTCCTGCGGGTCTTCCTCGCTCAAATCCCGGAGGGCCGCGACCTGTTTGTGCCGGAAGAGGGCGTTGGAATCGAAGTTCATCTTGGCATCGAGCGCCAAGAGCGTGTTCTCCTCGGTAAGGATCAGGGGGTTGATTTCGACGAGAGCGGCATCCAACTCCCAGAAGGCGCGGTACACACCGAGGATCATCGAGGTCCCCTGACGCCAGATTTCGGTGGGGATCTCCAGAGCGCTCAGGACCTTGCGGGCCTGGTAGGGGAGGAGACCGATGGCCGGATCGATTGGGATTCGAATGATCTTATCGGGCGAGGTCTCCGCGACCTCCTCGATGTTCATACCGCCGGCGGCACTCGCCATGAGCATGGGGCAGCGGGTCTTTCGGTCGAGCAGGTTGCTCAGGTAGAGTTCACTTTTGGGAGGGGTTGCGCGTTCGACGAGGACGCGGCCGACCTCTTTGCCCTCGGGGCCGGTCTGATGGGTCACCAGGACCTTCCCGAGCAATTCACTGGTGATGTCCGCGACCTCTTGTGGGCTGGCCGCAAACCGGACGCCTCCGGCTTTGCCGCGACCGCCTGCATGGATCTGGGCCTTGACGACAAACCTGCCGGCGCCAAGGGTGCGTGCGGCGGAGGCTGCTTCGTTTGGGGTGAAGGCCGGTTCGCCATCGGGGACTGGGACCTGGAAGGTTCGCAACAATTCCTTGGCCTGGTATTCGTGAATATTCATAGCTGGGCTGAGCCGATTTTTCGATTTGGGCGGGGGGGCGCAGGACCGGATGCCTGGTGCCCTCGATCTCCGGGCAAAGACTGAGGCCGTGCCCTGGTATGCCCGGCCCGTGGGGGGCAGGACGGAATAGAGGAAAGCATACCATCGGTTGCCATAAATGTGCCAGTCCCAATATCGCGTTGTCTTTCAGCCGGCGCGGGGGGGCGAAAAGGTAGATGACGAAGCAAGAGCGGGCTCGCATGTGCACGCGGCCATGTCGTTCAACCGCCAAGACGCCAAGGACGCCAAGGGGGAGGGGATTCAACCGCCAAGACGCCAAGGACGCCAAGGAGATTGGGGATTTGGGGAGGTGCTGGCACTAGGTAGAGGTCGTCCGAAAAGGTCCATGGCGAAGCACGATCGGGGTCGGGGTCGCTATCGGTCTCGGTATCGAAAGAACGCGGGGTGGGATACGGACATGAGAAACCGGGTATTGGAACCGTGTTGTTTCGATTCTGACACAACTTGGCAGCGAAGTTTGAACGGTCCATGAGGGCCAGAAGCCAACCAGAACAGGAATCGATTCCGATTTCGATTTCGACAGATCGGACGGATCGGACAGATCGGACGGATCGGACAGATCGGACAGATCGGACAGATCGGCAACCCCTCGTACTCCTACTCGTACTC
>ENA-UOOH01002449-UOOH01002449.1-fermentation-metagenome-genome-assembly--contig:-NODE-2449-length-15966-cov-15.680473_pt1 | contig 15966 bp, 9 predicted proteins | sample MGYA00245778_ERZ724025 | MGnify/ENA primary metagenome ERZ724025 (study PRJEB28704, sample SAMN03018313) | fermentation metagenome | biome: anthropogenic terrestrial biome; feature: soil; material... | reverse complement strand
ATCCATTTTGTAGCGTTGCAATGTCCAGATCAATCTTATCATTATGACATGAAAAATGCGAGTTCATACAATTGGAAAAATATAAATAATTTATAAAAGCACCCAATGACCGAAATTTATGCGGCGTTAGATGGCAGTTTCAACCCTTGGTTTGATGGATTGTAGGATAAAGACACGCAGGAGGCGTTCACCGCTTTCGAACTGCGCCTGGGTTTCAACCCTTGGTTTGATGGATTGTAGGATAAAGACGGTATACAGAATGACACAAAAACAAATGTCCCTGGGTTTCAACCCTTGGTTTGATGGATTGTAGGATAAAGACATCCTTGTTTTAATGGATGGATGGATAAAGACAAGGTTTCAACCCTTGGTTTGATGGATTGTAGGATAAAGACTTCCTCCTTTTTTTGGGTCTCGTATGGCATAGACGGTTTCAACCCTTGGTTTGATGGATTGTAGGATAAAGACTAGATCATACTGCAAAATACTTTGCTCCAGAGATTGGGTTTCAACCCTTGGTTTGATGGATTGTAGGATAAAGACATTTGCGACAACGCATTAATTTGCGACACCGTTTTAGGTTTCAACCCTTGGTTTGATGGATTGTAGGATAAAGACAAGACGGCAAAGCAGATTTCCATGCTCCAGAGATTCAGTTTCAACCCTTGGTTTGATGGATTGTAGGATAAAGACGGATGGGAAAGCCAAATTCAAAGCGACAGAAATCCGGTTTCAACCCTTGGTTTGATGGATTGTAGGATAAAGACCCGAACGTAACTAAAAGTAAAAAAGGAGAAATTACCAGTTTCAACCCTTGGTTTGATGGATTGTAGGATAAAGACAAAAATGCAACAATTCCTGGATGATTTCAGGAATAAGTTTCAACCCTTGGTTTGATGGATTGTAGGATAAAGACTTTTTTATCGCTCTCCAAGCTCAGCTTTCGGCTACAGTTTCAACCCTTGGTTTGATGGATTGTAGGATAAAGACCATAGGCAAACTTCTGCGCCTTGATTATTCCTATCGTTTCAACCCTTGGTTTGATGGATTGTAGGATAAAGACTTGATTATACAGAGTTAGGTGTATCGCTTGAGTCCTGTTTCAACCCTTGGTTTGATGGATTGTAGGATAAAGACAAAAAGGAAGACCTACCGTTCTAAGGAGGACGGCAAGTTTCAACCCTTGGTTTGATGGATTGTAGGATAAAGACTGTAACCATCAAGGTGGCAAAGCGCTGGACCTTCGAGTTTCAACCCTTGGTTTGATGGATTGTAGGATAAAGACTGTAACCATCAAGGTGGCAAAGCGCTGGACCTTCGAGTTTCAACCCTTGGTTTGATGGATTGTAGGATAAAGACGCTTGAGCTGCTTCAGGCAGAGTTTGATTCAGGAAGTTTCAACCCTTGGTTTGATGGATTGTAGGATAAAGACCTTGCCCGGCAACATGCCGACCAGGCTGTCCAGGAGTTTCAACCCTTGGTTTGATGGATTGTAGGATAAAGACGAAAACCGGAGAAGAAAACCGAATTGATGACATAATGTTTCAACCCTTGGTTTGATGGATTGTAGGATAAAGACACCAGATAGAATGTGGCAAGCAGATCAGTGATGGATGTTTCAACCCTTGGTTTGATGGATTGTAGGATAAAGACAACGGCGGTTATCTGATGACAAGTTTGCGGAATTAATGTTTCAACCCTTGGTTTGATGGATTGTAGGATAAAGACCTGCTTGCAAGTTTCGCCAAGGCGTTGGGGTATGCCTGTTTCAACCCTTGGTTTGATGGATTGTAGGATAAAGACCCTGGTCTGGAATGTGATAGAAACAGAAGATGGCTAGTTTCAACCCTTGGTTTGATGGATTGTAGGATAAAGACAGAAGAGAACATGGGCAGCCGCACGATTGGCAGGCGGTTTCAACCCTTGGTTTGATGGATTGTAGGATAAAGACAGTAGTGCTTTATCCTTTTGGTCTCCTTGATCCAGGTTTCAACCCTTGGTTTGATGGATTGTAGGATAAAGACTCTGGCTGGGGAACCTGGTTCACCCAAATTATGCTAGTTTCAACCCTTGGTTTGATGGATTGTAGGATAAAGACAGTTGACAGTCGGAGGCTTCCGGCTGTCCACTTAGTGTTTCAACCCTTGGTTTGATGGATTGTAGGATAAAGACATCAGATCTGATTTAGATCTAGTAAAAGAGCAAGAGTTTCAACCCTTGGTTTGATGGATTGTAGGATAAAGACCAATGCCTGCATCAAATACGAAAGGATTGAACGCGAGTTTCAACCCTTGGTTTGATGGATTGTAGGATAAAGACGATCACTTTTATTTCGCCAAAGCTTGCAGAGTTTTTGTTTCAACCCTTGGTTTGATGGATTGTAGGATAAAGACTCTCAGCCATCTGCAAACTTTTTTGGCCAAGGATGGTTTCAACCCTTGGTTTGATGGATTGTAGGATAAAGACCTAGCAGCACAGCCGCACGCAGCAGCAGCACTTGCGTTTCAACCCTTGGTTTGATGGATTGTAGGATAAAGACAGTGAACGGATGGTCTCAGCCACATCCGGTTCATGGTTTCAACCCTTGGTTTGATGGATTGTAGGATAAAGACAATCTCAAGCGTCAGGCATTGATCTTGTCCTCCCCTGTTTCAACCCTTGGTTTGATGGATTGTAGGATAAAGACGCAAATATGCCTTCTGCGCAGATTCAGCGTGTTGGCAGTTTCAACCCTTGGTTTGATGGATTGTAGGATAAAGACTAATCACCGGTTCATCCCCGTAGAAGTCATATATAGTTTCAACCCTTGGTTTGATGGATTGTAGGATAAAGACAGGATATTAACGGTTCGCCCAAGTCTTCAACACTAGTTTCAACCCTTGGTTTGATGGATTGTAGGATAAAGACATATTTGCCTTGTGATTTACGACCACCAGCATCAAGTTTCAACCCTTGGTTTGATGGATTGTAGGATAAAGACTGCTAATCCAAACCGTTACCCACAGCAACGCTGCTAGTTTCAACCCTTGGTTTGATGGATTGTAGGATAAAGACACTCAATACTTCCATCTCGCCGGGAATTCCGCGAGACTGTTTCAACCCTTGGTTTGATGGATTGTAGGATAAAGACCCGCGCCAATTCAATGCGATGTTTGTTGCTTAAGTGTGTTTCAACCCTTGGTTTGATGGATTGTAGGATAAAGACAAGGTCTGTGGCGAGGTAGAAGAAGGAACAAATGGCGTTTCAACCCTTGGTTTGATGGATTGTAGGATAAAGACATTCAGCGAGATGGATAAACATTACGACCGCCACAAGTTTCAACCCTTGGTTTGATGGATTGTAGGATAAAGACTGCCTATGATAACTCCATCCTTGTGCTGGACACAGTTTCAACCCTTGGTTTGATGGATTGTAGGATAAAGACCGTGTATTGATCCAGCATGTATAGCGCTTCAGCAAGTTTCAACCCTTGGTTTGATGGATTGTAGGATAAAGACTGCGGTAGCAGTAGCTGCGAGCCATAAGGTGGCAAGTTTCAACCCTTGGTTTGATGGATTGTAGGATAAAGACAGTTGACAGTCGGAGGCTTCCGGCTGTCCACTTAGTGTTTCAACCCTTGGTTTGATGGATTGTAGGATAAAGACATCAGATCTGATTTAGATCTAGTAAAAGAGCAAGAGTTTCAACCCTTGGTTTGATGGATTGTAGGATAAAGACCAATGCCTGCATCAAATACGAAAGGATTGAACGCGAGTTTCAACCCTTGGTTTGATGGATTGTAGGATAAAGACGATCACTTTTATTTCGCCAAAGCTTGCAGAGTTTTTGTTTCAACCCTTGGTTTGATGGATTGTAGGATAAAGACTCTCAGCCATCTGCAAACTTTTTTGGCCAAGGATGGTTTCAACCCTTGGTTTGATGGATTGTAGGATAAAGACCTAGCAGCACAGCCGCACGCAGCAGCAGCACTTGCGTTTCAACCCTTGGTTTGATGGATTGTAGGATAAAGACAGTGAACGGATGGTCTCAGCCACATCCGGTTCATGGTTTCAACCCTTGGTTTGATGGATTGTAGGATAAAGACAATCTCAAGCGTCAGGCATTGATCTTGTCCTCCCCTGTTTCAACCCTTGGTTTGATGGATTGTAGGATAAAGACGCAAATATGCCTTCTGCGCAGATTCAGCGTGTTGGCAGTTTCAACCCTTGGTTTGATGGATTGTAGGATAAAGACTAATCACCGGTTCATCCCCGTAGAAGTCATATATAGTTTCAACCCTTGGTTTGATGGATTGTAGGATAAAGACTAAACGCCGCCACTGCATTGATGAATATTTACAACGGTTTCAACCCTTGGTTTGATGGATTGTAGGATAAAGACGCGAATCTGATCGCCATGCAATACGAACGCTATCGGTTTCAACCCTTGGTTTGATGGATTGTAGGATAAAGACCGCAAGCACTACTGCGGTATCTAAATGGAAATCAAGTTTCAACCCTTGGTTTGATGGATTGTAGGATAAAGACCTGAATTTGATTCAATTAAAGAGAAGGCGCTCAAGTAGTTTCAACCCTTGGTTTGATGGATTGTAGGATAAAGACTTTTACCTCGATACCAAACATTATCCCTTGTATTAAAGTTTCAACCCTTGGTTTGATGGATTGTAGGATAAAGACTCGTTCCGCCAAAAATACTGTCGCCAATAATGGCAGTTTCAACCCTTGGTTTGATGGATTGTAGGATAAAGACTGAACTTGATTCGATTAAAGAGAAGGCGGTCAAATAGTTTCAACCCTTGGTTTGATGGATTGTAGGATAAAGACGTCATAATCAAGGAGGTTCGGCCATACCACCGAAAGTTTCAACCCTTGGTTTGATGGATTGTAGGATAAAGACATGTGCAATACAGGCTTCATGTCCTTTTTGACGAGATGTTTCAACCCTTGGTTTGATGGATTGTAGGATAAAGACGCTAAACATCAAGAATTGCAAAAGATTTTGTCAAGGTTTCAACCCTTGGTTTGATGGATTGTAGGATAAAGACCAAGATTTCTTTTAGTGCCATTGTGTTATTCCTCGTGTTTCAACCCTTGGTTTGATGGATTGTAGGATAAAGACACTGTATTTGTTGTCAACCAAGATAAACGCCTCAATGTTTCAACCCTTGGTTTGATGGATTGTAGGATAAAGACCCTTTCCGATAATGCGCGTATCGAACAATATATTTGTTTCAACCCTTGGTTTGATGGATTGTAGGATAAAGACATGAACCAACCAGCTGTAGCCAAGATTATCAGTCTATCGTTTCAACCCTTGGTTTGATGGATTGTAGGATAAAGACGAATTTTCTTTGATTTGTGTTGACTTGTGTTAATGGTTTCAACCCTTGGTTTGATGGATTGTAGGATAAAGACATCAAGCGTATCAATTTCATCAAAACCGAAATCTGGTTTCAACCCTTGGTTTGATGGATTGTAGGATAAAGACACGAACCGGAAGAAATAATTATCGCCATTTATCGCAGTTTCAACCCTTGGTTTGATGGATTGTAGGATAAAGACTCGCCAAAGCTTGTAAAGTCTTTTGGCCCAATATGGTTTCAACCCTTGGTTTGATGGATTGTAGGATAAAGACGAAAACTGGTAGAGAACAAAATTGACGGCTTTGAGAAGTTTCAACCCTTGGTTTGATGGATTGTAGGATAAAGACGTTGGCGTATTTAACCATTGCCTTGCGAGACACATGTTTCAACCCTTGGTTTGATGGATTGTAGGATAAAGACTCCGTCAACAAAATTTAGGGCTCAAAAATGCCAAAGTTTCAACCCTTGGTTTGATGGATTGTAGGATAAAGACACTAATAGAGTAGGGTTTCTATCCTCAATCGCTGTTTGTTTCAACCCTTGGTTTGATGGATTGTAGGATAAAGACTCGCTTGCATATGCAATCGGCGTTCCTGATCCGGTAAGTTTCAACCCTTGGTTTGATGGATTGTAGGATAAAGACTGCCAATCAGAGCGAAACACTGCATCTGTAGCTTAAGTTTCAACCCTTGGTTTGATGGATTGTAGGATAAAGACAGGTTTATCCCCTCTCGCTTGCTTAGGTAATGCCCGAGTTTCAACCCTTGGTTTGATGGATTGTAGGATAAAGACCGGATGCGGGATCGTAGCACATTCCGTTGATGATGGTTTCAACCCTTGGTTTGATGGATTGTAGGATAAAGACTTATTCTATATTCATCTTTGCTTGCGTTCTTTCTTCTGTTTCAACCCTTGGTTTGATGGATTGTAGGATAAAGACTCGTCACCGGAAGGCTTTTCTACATGTTACGATGTGCGTTTCAACCCTTGGTTTGATGGATTGTAGGATAAAGACTCTGCCGCAGCAGTCTTGCCGCATCCCGGCTTTCCGAGTTTCAACCCTTGGTTTGATGGATTGTAGGATAAAGACATGATCCTTGTAGGGATAGATTTTAACGTTAATCCAAGTTTCAACCCTTGGTTTGATGGATTGTAGGATAAAGACGATGTTTTGCGGCCTATTTATTGTTTGTGCATACGAGTTTCAACCCTTGGTTTGATGGATTGTAGGATAAAGACTAGGACAGTATGTCTGGAAGGAAACAGCGCACAGTCATGTTTCAACCCTTGGTTTGATGGATTGTAGGATAAAGACAAAAATGGATACATTAATTAACCAGGTGAATGTGCGTTTCAACCCTTGGTTTGATGGATTGTAGGATAAAGACCAGCATCGAATCGAGCCCTGATGTCCGCCAGACGGATGTTTCAACCCTTGGTTTGATGGATTGTAGGATAAAGACCCATTTTTTCCTCCTTTTTTGGCTCTCGTATGGCGGTTTCAACCCTTGGTTTGATGGATTGTAGGATAAAGACTGGATTTGTCTTTTTTATGCGCCAGCACATGGCAAGTTTCAACCCTTGGTTTGATGGATTGTAGGATAAAGACTATTCCGGTTACCGGAGCTGTTATTCGCATTCACGGTTTCAACCCTTGGTTTGATGGATTGTAGGATAAAGACCCTATCTGGGACTCAATATATTGCCAAATTGTGAGTTATGCGATTTCGCCGGAGGGCGATATTCTGTTATGAGTGAGGTTCAGTAGTACACAGTCAGGCTATTTTGCGGTCTCGGACACGGGATAAACACTCTATACAAGGGCAAAGATCAAACAGTGCTTCATTAAGTCAATAAAAATCTCTCAGCGTACACAGATATTTCTGAAAGCGCAGTCTTCACATTTCCTTTTTGAGACTTTCGCATTAGGGAAAGATCCATCGTTTACAATACTGAATATTTCGTGTACAATGTCAAGTGCATTCTTTTTAGTTTCAAGCGTAATTGGCAGTTCTTCGATGTGGTTTTTGGATCGCACGTAAACCAAATACGCCTTGTGCACCGGGATATTGTATTTCTCTTCAATCAATAAAGCATAGAGAGTTTGTTGAATGCGGAGCGTCTTATATATTCTATTTTCCCAGAAGGCAAATTTGTAATCCAGTGGTGCGGCAGTACCATCGTTCAGGAACAGTGCTTCATCTACTCTTCCCACAAGGTGAAGCTTATGGGAGCTGAGATAAAGATCTATCACTTTGTCTTTTACGCCAATCTTAGACCTTAGATACTCTTTGTTTTGAACCATTTTTAAGGCATGGATGTCTCGCCCTTTCATAACTAATCGTCTTCTATTTTCATGCTCATCAATATGCAGGACATAGAGGAAATATGCGAATCGAGGACAGAACAAATAATGTAACACATGGCTGGGCGTTATGAATTGAAAATCCACGGTGTTCATAATAGCAGTGCCTTCAGTTCATCGTTAATCAATGCCGGATCGAAAGCCCGGCCCAGAAGAACACAGGACATAAAGTCTTCGTTACACATGGGAAATATGTACACTCGGTCTATACTTAGATCAATCAGGTCTTCAACTTGGCTTCGGAGTTCCTTTCGTTGAGTTTTATTCATGTGACCCAACCAGACAGAGTATTGAACCCGGTATATACCTGCTTTTTCGCAGCATTTTACTACTTTGGTTCTGGCCTTATCCTTCACGATGTCGTACATTACCCAAGTCAGCATTCACTATCCTCGTCAATGTATTTGATGTCAGGATTAATAAAGTTTTTAAGTTTTCGGAAAATAGAGCTTTCCAAGTATTCGTCTTTTTTCCCAATTGCGTAGTTTGCGAATGCGTGAGCGTCTGTTTGGATCATGTCTATCCGTTTCCTGTTTTTATTGCGGTAGCGAATGATGGTATCCAGATATTCCAGAAAATATAAAGCGAAGAATTTCTTTCCTTCGGTACTTAGGCGAAGGCCATCAAATACAGGCTCCAGATATTCAGGCTTGCATTTCTGGCGGGAAAAGATATAGAAAACCGGTTCATCAGCAAGGATTCTGTAAGCTTCGATAAAATCGAAGACGAAGCTTTTCTTGTTGTAATTATCGCTATGCAGCAAGCCGATGTAGGGGTCCAATCCGGCTATTACCAGAGCTCTTTCGGTTTTGGAATACAGAAACCCATAGGCATAGTTCAAAAAGGCATTAAAGGCGTCTTTAGCTGGTCTTGAACTGCGACCTCGAAAACTGTATGCTTCAGGGATTAATTTGCTGAGGATGCTGAAGTAGATTCTTGAAGCACTACCCTCCAGGCCCATGAAAGTAGGCCCTAATTCATCCAAGCTTCCCGGTGAGTTATATATCGATACAGCGAAACTGCGGATGGATTCCTGTTTTGCTTTCAGATCCTCAGGCACCCAATCCCGTTTTGAGATGAGTAGTTTGCTAAAGCGATATTGATTCATGATTTTTAGGCATATCCAGCGCTTGATAAAATCCACCCCCATGGGGTTCTTCAGCATTTCCAATTGACTGCGGCGGATCAGAACAGTACTGCCAATCTTGGGAAACCATACTCTGGCATAAGGATTGCCATATTGATCCAGCATAACCACATCGATGTTATGTTCCATTGCCAATTGGATAGCATCAGAACTGATCTGAACCGCGTTCGCGATGATGATACCTGTAAGCTTTTGCGGAGATATCTTCACTTTCTTCTCATCCACCCAGATCTCAAACATATCGTCTTTTTTGCGAATTGCTGAGCCATATGTGTTTAAGTGTAGTTCCATAATTAGAATATGTAATCTGCTTGAGCTTGCTTTCTTTTATAACCTGTAGTAAGATCATAGTAAAGACTGCTGCTATCGCGATCGATGAAGAGTATTGGCTCTTCTGACTGGGCAAACCGTTTATCGACGTTAATCATATATGCCCCCATCTTCCTTAATATGTCCTTTATCTTTGCTCTATGCACAAAACCGTCACCAAATGAGGTGTTCTTCAATTCCAGATACTTCTTGTATAAGTTCGATGACTCATCATCAATATCCACGAACACAGTCTGTACCGGATGACTGTCGATAAGGTTAAACGCATCCGGGTTCTCCTTGGGATGATACGAGAGTGCCGTGTCTAACTCCAATCTGGATAAGCTGTTAATGATTCGAATTGATCGGTCTTGAGAAGCAACTGAGTTGAGGAATTGATAATATTTTTTACTAAGAGTATGGAATTCAGATTCAGGAAGTGGATTCTGCATTGGCATGAGTACCTTCAATGTTCCCATCACCAGAGTCTGATCATATATATATTTCCAATATGGCGATTGCTCTTTAGCAAGCTGGAAGACGATAACTTTAGATATCTCTTTACAGGAATTACGATTACATCTTCCTGCTGCCTGGATAATCGAATCAAGAGGAGCCAGATCCCTATAAACTACATCCACATCTATATCTACGCCTGCTTCAACCACCTGAGTGGAAACGATGATCATGGCCCTCTCCGATTGCTTTTTTATCTTCTCAATGCTCTGCAAACGCTGTAAGGGGATCACATTGGACGATAAATAGACGAAATCCGCATCGGGAATACTCAACACAAGTGATTCGTACAAATCCAAAGAGCTCTGCACAGTATTCAATATGACTAGCCTTTTAAGAGTGGGATTTTCATTATGATCACGGATTATCCGCTGCACTAAGGCATCCATACTAATGAATTTATCAGCTTCACCATGATGTAGTTCAATTCTGTTTAAAGCTGAAAACCAATCCTTGTTCCGGCTTGCTAGTTCAGTCAAAGTTGATTCTTCAGGATCGAAAATCATGGGAAGTGTTGCAGTAACCAGGATAAAAACCGAATTCAGGACAGAACTTACCAATGTTAAAGTATGTCTTAAAAGCGGCCAGAAATAATGTGGGATATTTTGCACTTCATCCAGCAGGATTATTGCGTTTGCCAAACGGTGAAATCTTTTCAAGTTACTGTTTTTTACAGACAGACAGGTTGACAGCAGTTGGACAAACGTGCTTACCACCAGTTCGCTGTCCCAGGTTTCAACTAAATACTCGGACTCATTACGGGAATATTCTGTCTGAGCTTGATAATTGAAATCCGCCAAATGATGATGAGCAAGGAGTAAGCTTGAATCGGGTTGAATTGAATTTTGAACAAGGATATCATGAAAAACACTGTGGTTTTGATCTATCACGGAAGTAAAGGGCAGACAGTAGATGATACGTTTTAGATGGGGCCTTAGTTTCCTCAATTCCAGAGCTGCTTTTAGAGAGCTCAGTGTCTTTCCGGATCCTGTCGGCATATTTATGGAGTATAGGTCAGACTGGATGTTCAGCGCTTGGGGCAGCATCTCGTATGCTTCACTACGTATTCGATCTATCGTGCCCTTACTGTTTGGCAGGTGCGATTTGTAAGCATCCAGGTATTCGGTTTTCCATATATTTGACGCATGATCATGAGCCTGATCCTGAAAAATCGCAGAGTACTTATCTGCCCATATCAGTAAGGAAAAAAGGTAGTTTAATCTCAACCATGAGTATGGAGTGAGTTTGGATTTATGCATTCTATACAGCTTCGCCAACGAGTTCTTTGAGAAGTAATCTAATAAGCTGTTGAACAAACTTTTGGATAGGTTTGAGTTAAGACCCAACTCAGCAAGAATTTGGTTTAGCTCATCATAATCCATGCTGTCATTTATCTTCAGCAAGTCTGAGTTATCCAAACCCGGGCAGAGGAGACTCAAAATGTTTCCCAACGATCCATGGTGTGAACGCACGCAAATGTAGGCAAAAAGCGCGTCAAGAGGATTAATGTTCAGCGAGAAAATACAGTAATAACATGCCCAGAGAGCCGATATCTCGCTGTGTCTGGTCAGGTTACTCCGAGGGCCGCTATTCAGAAGATAATCTTGGAAATGAACCGATCCCTTACCAAGATCATGAAAAGCAAGGATCACCTTTAGCAGTTCACCGTCTTCCGGGAAAATACCATTATCCCGAAACGCGTTAAGTCCGGTGCTTTGCACCTGCGCAAGGTGATCCATAAGTAAGAGATCCGGATGTGAATGTAGCCTATAAAGCATGAATGATGTCATCCAATCCTTTTACCCTATAGGATGTATCTGAGCTTAGCAGTGGTATTGGCTCGCCATTCATCTCGAATAACACTTCTTCGTATTTGGTAACCGTACGATCATTGTTCATGAAAGTAGGGGCTACCACCTTTTGCAGTTTTAGGGGAGAATCAATCAGCAACTTATGCACTGACGGCATGGGGATTACTGTGTTCATCATCAGTTTCTGCTGTGCAGGTATTTGCTCAAGAAAATACTCTCCCATGTATTGGAAATCAGCAATGCATCCACTAATCCCCAAGCATATTGTATAGACGCTTTTGTGTGATTGTAAGAGTTGCTGAAGTTTAGCATACATATCCGGGTCGGTGCCGGCAAAGAAAACTCTATATCGCACATTCTTCAAGAACTCTATATTCGTTGGCTTATGAGACTTATAATCGAATATATGAGTAGGTGATGTAGTTTTGATGTAATTGTGTGCAATTCGTACTTTCTTAACGGGATTGATCAGCTTGATGGCTATGAATGATTTATCGGCCGCGAAAGTCTCGGGGTTTTCATACTTATCTATCCCCAAGATTGCTCCGATTATACCGCTGATCACAGTCCGGGGAGGTATTGAAAAGCTGAGAGGAGACATATTTGTGAAGAACTTACGGAATTGAGCATAATCTCCAAACAGCTCAAAACAAAGTACTTTATCCGGTATCATATCAACTCCTGTTTGGACAGGGCGATCACCATCCTGTCAGCTCAAGGTTCGGGTCTTTTTGTATAAATATTTCCGGGCGCTTATCCCCCATTTCATCCAAAATCTTCTTAAGAGGACTCATGTCCAGCTTGAAGTCACCTATGCTCCTGATCTTCTCATCAGGCAATTCGCTCTTTAAACGAATATGTTTGTCCAATTCACCAATGAAGAAATTCGGCGATTTATGCTCGAGCATCAGCAACAGACGGGGATTGTGTTCCATCTTTGATCTGGTGATGAGTTGTTTGGTGCCGTTCCAAATGCCCTTTTTGAGCATCTCTATATCCGATGCAGTCAATCTGGTTTGCCGGGCTGCGTTTTCATTGATTATGCCATAGAAGGCTATGAAAGAATAAGGGAGGATATACTCTTCCCGGAAGGTTTGCTGCTGGACTCCGGGTTTACTAGCAAAGGCACCTGTTCCCTTTATGTACATAAGCTCCACTTTGTGCAGTGAGTGCCCCATCTTAAACTGAACCGGGCCGGTGAAGGTAATTGATGCCTTATCCAATGGTATCACTCCACCAAACAACCTGACATCTATGCAGGCATTCAGGACAAGGTCAAAATTGCCTTTGTAGGTTTTTGCTCTGTTTTTTCCATCTTTCAAGCCTTTGGTAGGATCCTCTTCCATAAATGTCTGACGGACAAAGATGTCTTTGACGGTGTCTTGATTGTAGCCCTCATAGTTATAAAGGTAATCGCGGATGGTTCTTTTTAACCGGACGTCGGTTACAATGTTGTGTCCGGTTTCTTCATCGATACGGGGTTTGTTTTCATCTGATGGATCCCCATTGGGATTTGCATTTTGTACATCGTAAAGGAATAAGATTTCTGTTCTTTTTAGTTCGGACATGGTTTCCTCCTGTTATTCGTTAAGGTCGGGTTCTTGAGTTTTGGTTTCTTTAAATTTCTTGTTCAGGGTCATTCCCAAAGTAAACAAGAAGCTTATCTCGTCGTTGGAAAGCTTCTCAATTCCACCTTTTACCATCAGATCGGCAATCTCCTGTTCCAACTCCTGATAGTAGTTTTTATCATACTGAATCAGTTTCTCTCTGGCCTCTGTAAAAATGCGATGTACAAGATTGCTGTCCAGTTTCATGCTGTTTAGCCTTTTCCGGAATGGCGCGGCCCCCTTATCATGCATTTGAATGTTGATCAGGTATTGAGCTAGAACACCTGTTAGAAAGACGTACTGTTTTGCGCTGGAGCCGAAGAAATCACGATGCTCCTCAAAGAATATGGCGTATTTGTCCGTCACGTTTACCTCCTTATTAGTGTATTCGTTGTTTTGGTTTATAATCCCTAGAGAGGAAAAGAACTTTAGCATCAGAAAGGCTTTGCGCGTGGCGAGCTCAAAATTTGAACCGTTGGCAAATCTGCGGCTGATTATGTTAGCAACTCTATGCAGGATGAAGCTATAGGATACCGGTTTTTGAGTAAAGATACTCCTGGTAAGTTCCAAAAATGTTTTCGAGAAATTGCCTTCAATCTTGTCGTCAATTGGAAAAAATTCTTTTACCAGGTTAAAACGGAACTTGAGATCATAGTGTTCCCCGGGATCCTTACCCGGAAGCTTCTGAAAGATATCGTGTGCTTCAGCCTCATCGATTGCCTTAAACATAGCTTTGAATTGAGATGGGAACACGTCTTCAATGGTTAAGAGAATTTTGAACTCTTGATTGCTTTTGGCAAAGAAAAGCATGGTGAATGACGCATAGTTATTCATTTCTGCCAAATAGTCAAAGACCTCTTTATTGTAGTTATCTACCAAATTCCTTCTCTGCCCAATACTGAATTCTCCAAGCCGGGATTCAAGATTTAGCATAGATCCTGCCTCGGCTCCATATTGCGCAACCATGATGTCAACAATTTGTTTCATCGGATTGTTATTTACTTTATCAAAAATTACTTCAGGAAGCAGCAGATAGTTAAAGCCGCAAAACCTGAAACCAAAGTACTTATCTACGATGGGGCGGAGTTTTCTCAGCTTTGCCGCGCATTGAGGGCAAACCGGGTAGTTGTTGTGGGCTAGCTCCTTCTTGAGCCCCCCCGCGATGGGTGCCAATTCGGTCTTGGAAGTGTAAAAATTGTATATTGAGACAAACCCCCATAACTCATCCCGGAGAGTGTTGCACATAGAGCAGGTCATGTTGCGGCCTGTGATTTTTTTGTTATTTAAAGTATAGAAGTCGCTGTAGAACTCTTCCGCTGCCTGCGCCCTGATCTTTTCGAACAGGGGAGATCTGCCGATATGTAGACCGTCAATTGATAAGGTGAAGACATAACTTCCTTTTGTGCCAACACCAAGATATTTGTCGATCTCAGAGAATACTTCTTCCGAGCTATTCTCAAAAAAATAATAAAGTCCCTTCAATTCATCATTGATTGACATACTGTTCTTGAGAGTCTTCAGGAAATTTTTGTAGTCCTTGGAGTCTTTGGAATACTCCCTATCCGAGCGAAATCCTACCTCAGTGATGAAGATTGAAGGAAAAGGAGATACCGAGTTTCCCGGAGCGTTCCGATAAAAGTAATCTGACAGGTTTCGTGCCGAATCATAATCACTAAGGGTTGAGTCATTGAGTATAAAAGCTCCACCGTCCCGGATGAAATTCATGCTAATAACTTTCCAATCAGGCTTCGACTCTACCACAAGACCGTATTCATCGTTATGCTTATCAATGTACTCTTGAGGGATAAAATCGTAAAGAGCCAGCATTTTATGTATCATCTTTCCTCCTTATAATATTCAACTACTCCAAATCCTCTGGTTACTTGCTTTCCCAGAGCCAAGTGGTCCGGGATTTTGAAATTCATGCCAAATCGACCTATAAAACAATGCATGGGGATATTATGAAAATTACGGGATACCGTTCTGAAGGAACCCTCTACCTTTACTGAATCCAAATCCGGAATGGTATATGAAAAGGCTTTGGAGATGGTTAGCAGGTTGCCCCTCAGGATCTTTAGTAAGCGAGCTTTTTGGTCGATGGTGGTGGTTTTGATATATTCCCGGTAATTCTCCTGGTTGAGAGCCATCCATGGTGATATGAAACGGTAGGTACACATATCTTCACATTGACCAAATTCTTCTTTGCGTATATCAATTTGTAACTCGTTAACCGGCATATAGCTATTGCCTATAGTAATGTTGTGGCTATCCAAAATGATCTTTTTGAGGGCATTGATGCCTTCGCCGATTCCTATCAATGCAGGGTGCCCCCTGTAAACACGATATTGAATTGCAGGATATCTATAAGCGCTCTTGCCGGGCTCAGGATGATTGTGAAACAAGGGTTCATCAGCATATTTGCGTGAAAAATAACCTCGCAATTTGGGTATGTCAAAGGCGGTCAGGGTCAAATCCGTGAACGCAACCAACAAGTATTCTACTGATATCATAGAATTACTCCTCATATACTATTGTGCATTTCTTTTACCGAATATTTTGTTAATATAGAACGCTAAAACAAGTTTGGAGGGGCGGGGATTATATGTCAAGCATAAAAATCACACATATCTTGAGGAAAACATTTTAGGGTAGAAATAATTCCACAAATTTGTAACATAATAAAGCTGGTGCTGCCTTGGCGCTTGTATGCAGATGAGGCACCCTGACTTGCTTTTCCGTGGGATGGTAAAACTCTCTTGCCACCCTATGGCAGCAGCTACCCAGCTCAAAACTGTGCTTCGCTCTCTCTATGTTTTAACGGGTGCCGATCCCGATATTAAGCCGTTAT
>ENA-UOOH01002448-UOOH01002448.1-fermentation-metagenome-genome-assembly--contig:-NODE-2448-length-15967-cov-5.226998_pt1 | contig 15967 bp, 5 predicted proteins | sample MGYA00245778_ERZ724025 | MGnify/ENA primary metagenome ERZ724025 (study PRJEB28704, sample SAMN03018313) | fermentation metagenome | biome: anthropogenic terrestrial biome; feature: soil; material... | reverse complement strand
ATCGTCGCGTGTAATCGTCATCCGGCCTCCGGGTGTACGGGGTCCTGAGTAGTCAAAAAAATTGAAACCGTATTGCATACCCATTAGTCTGATAAGCAGTCAGACCTTCATTCGCCCGGGTCGTCCTGTCTCGGTATCACGACCATTTGCCATGGAGCCCCCTCATGCGTCCTCATCGCTCACTCCAGCTCGTCTTCGCGCTGATCGCTTTCCCTTTGTGCATCGGTCCTGCAACCGCACAGACCTTGCTGCCCAATGACCTCCAGCCCGGCCAGTGGGGACTGCACAACACCGGCCAGGCCGGCGGCACTACGGACGTCGACATCGACGCGCCCGAGGCCTGGTCGCACCGCAGCGGCGCGCCCGAGATCATCATCGCCGTTCTCAGCACCGGCATCGACCTCCACCACCCTGATTTAAGTGACAACTTATGGGTCAACCCCGACGAGATCGGGGGCAATGGGGTCGATGACGATGACAACGGGGTCGTCGATGATGTGCACGGAGCCAATTTCTCCGATTTCAACGGTGACCCGTCCGATGTTCGCTTTGAGGGAACCCACATCGCAGGGATCCTCGGGGCGGTCGGGGACAACGGAGTCGGGGTCTCGGGCGCCGCGTGGTCGGTCCGGATCATGGCCCTGCGCGTCACAGACGTTTATGGGCGAACCAACTACTACCGCATTTCGATGGCGGCCAAATATGCCGCCGACAAGGGCGCCGACATCATTTTGCTGCCCCGAGGGGATTTCGACTTTGGGTTCTTTCCCGATGAATACCTGCAGATGCTGGTTGACGCAGCGACCGACAGCCTCCTGGTGGTCCCGGTCGGCGACGCTGGGAGCGAGCTGACCGAGGCGCAACTTGAGAAATTCCTGATGCTCCAGCCCTGGGAGTCTTCGATCCGGGTGACCGCGATCGACCGTACGGGCGCGCTCTGGCCGCAAGCCAACCGCGCGGATGGCCTCGCCGATGTCGCCGCGCCCGGGGTCGATATCCTCTCCAGCGTACCTTCGGTTTCCAATACATCCATGGATGACCTCGGTGTCGCCACCGAATACGATACGCTCTCCGGGTCCGCTCAGGCCGCCGCCCACGTCGCAGGCGCACTCGCCCTGTTGATGGCCGAACGGCCGGAGCTGCCAAAGACGCATTGCAAATCTCAGTTGCTTGCCGCGGCCGACCGGTTCGAATCGCTGGAGCCGATTGTGTTCGGGGGCCGACGCCTCAATGCGATTCGGCCGCTGACCGAGGACCACGATGCAGAGATCAATCTGCCACCGAGCATAACGATCATCGACCCTCCCTTTGTCATCGACCTGGATGAGGCATACACCTTGGACGCAAGCTTCACCGACGATCCCTTCCAGTTGCCTATCGGCGGGTGGACCGTTCAGTGGGAACAGGTCGCGGGTCCGCCCAATCCTCAGGGCGGCGAATATCAGGCTGAGTTCCTGAATCCAGACGCTGCCGCCCTCGAATTCTCTTGTCAGTACCCGGGGCCATACACCTTCCGCCTGAACGTCGATGACGGGTATGCAGTTGGCACTGCTGAGATCTCGGTCTATGTCAGGCATGATCCGGAGGTCAATCCGGGGCCGACCCTGCACTGGAGGCTCGACGGCTCGTTCGCAGACGCCTCGGGCAACGGTAACGACGGCACCGCGATCGAGGGTAGCCCAGGCTTCATCACAGTGCCTGTGCTCGGCGAGACCGGCGCTTTCAGCTACGGTGACACTGTAGAGACAGAGTTATACACCGGTGGGGCACCGATCTGGTCCCTCGCATTCTGGATTCGTTCCGAAGGTTACGATCGGCTGCACATCCGCTTCGAGGACGCCTTCTATATCAGTTTCCGGGATAGGCCCATCTTGTATCAAGAGGTTGCCACGGGGGGCAGTTCCTTCTCTGGCCTGGCCAACAGCGCACCAGAAGATGTCTGGGCGCACATCGGGATCACCTGCGACGGAGAATCCCTGCATTGGTGGGTCAATGGCAGCCTTCTTGGGTCCACCCAGGATGACGAGTGGCGTAAGGTTTCGGATCTGCGCCTCGCCCCTGGCATATCGCGTCTGCGGCTCGAGTATCCCGAGGATGGGAGGAAGGTCCTACAGGTCCCAATCGACGACCTGCGTGTGCACGTCGGCTATTGCATGATCGAATCCGATTTTGCGGCCATTGTCGACCCGATCGTCGCAGCCGATACCCCCGTCATGGTCGAGACCCCTCCTTCCTGGCGCGTAGAAATGCCAGGCCAGTACACGATTCATGCCAACATCATCGACAACGGGTTTCCAGGTCAGACACCGCTGATCGAGTGGACCATCAACGAGCCGGCAACAAACGCATCGTTCACCGATGCATCCATCGCCGAGCCGCTGCTCAAACTCAAAGATTTCGGAAGTTGGAACCTGCACCTCAGTGCCGACGACGGTTGGCATACTGCAACCGCGGAGATGAACGTGGCGTGTCAACCTCGGGCAGCTTTCACGCCCCAGGTTCATTTCCTTCACTCGCAACTCAACCTCGCCAAACCGCGTCTGCATCCCACCAAACCACTCATCTTCTTCCTCAATTCCTTGGGCTTCCTCCAGCAGTACAATTACGAAACCGGCGAGATTGCGCCCCTTCTCGATCAGGGACCCGCCGCCAGCTCGTTTGATATAGACCCGAACGGCCGCTTTCTACTCCTCGTCCAAACGATTGAATTCGACGGGAACCTCAAGCTGAAGAAGTTGTACCTCGACGATCTCACGCTCGAGGACATCCCCTATCCGCATCACCTGCCCAAGAATTTGAGCTCGAGCCTCCCTCGCATCGGGATAGGACTCAACGGCAAGGCATATCTGTCGCCTCACCTCTTCGAGTTCGATTGCGCGAACCACAATCTCCGGCTGCGCTACGACCTGGCCGGGAGCATACCGGATTGGAATGATCGCTACTTGCATGGTGAGATCCGGGCCAGCACGGACCGTTCCAGGCTCTTCTTTCTCGGAGCGGCCGTGATCGATGCGGCTGCTGATCAGGTCATCGGGTACGACGGCCCCCGCAACTATACACCCACCTATTACTCCCTCTCCGCAGACGGCTCGCGGGTCGCCACCCTACACTCGGCGAACAACTCAAGGGTGTTCTGTCTCAATACCCCGGATTTCAAACAGCCCATCATCCTGCGTGATGAGTATGACTACACCCCGGTGTTTCATCCGCAGGCGCCGATCCTGTTTACCTACCGATACGAGTCGGACCGCCCTTGGCTGGTCGCCTTCGACACGGAACAACTCCGCCCCGCGTTCAAGCTGATGCTGCCGGCCAGTCTCCAACCACCCGATTCAGGTAGGGTTCCAAAGATCCTGATTCATCCCGACGGTGAGCGCGCCTTTATCAACAATCGCGGAACCCTGCTCGATATCGTACTGCCCGCGCTGAACGAGATCTCATCTGTCGAGGCCGTGCAAGATTACAGCTCCGTGAACCTGGCCGAAGCAAACCCGATCCTACCCAATTGCCTCGCCAACGACCGTTTCGATGGGTTTGGCGAGCCGCCCGAATTGAAGGCCGAACTCTTGCTCGGACCCATCGGCGCCGCGCACTTCCAACTCCATTCCGACGGCAGCTACGAATATCAGCCCGCGCCCGGGTTCGTCGGACTCGACCGGTTCCTGTATCGCTGCAGTGCGGACGGGAGCGTTGATGACGCCATCGCGTACGTCGAAGTGACCAGTCCCGACCATCCGGAGTTCCTCTTTCCGGTCGAATCCGTCGGCACCGATCTGATCGTCGACATGGTCCTGGATGACCAACGCAATATCCTATACTACACCATGAACGACGAGGAGATCCGTCGCATCGACCTCACCAACCGGCGGCTGCTGCCTCCGCTCGGGCCTGTCTCGGCCGGATGCAGACTCGATATCTCGCCCGACGGTCGGTTCCTTTACGGCGTCAGCTCATTGAAGCCGATCTACGGCCGCGCACACTGCCTGGTCAATACGGAGACCGGCTTCGTCCAGCCGGTGCCGGCACAAGCGTTCATGGCGGATTCAGAAAGGGCATTCTTCCTGAACAACAGCACGGTCAGGCTCGCCACCGGCGGTCACCTCTTCCATATCGACGGCATGTACTGGACGACCGAGTTGGGAGCGCAGGAGCGCACCATCCAATGGGCGGGACGCGCCCGCGACCATAGCTGCATCATCGGGTTCGATCCGAACGCAGCCTGGGGCTACCGCCAGGACAGCGCCACCCTGGTGATCGAGGGCTTCCCGATCAGCGAGCCGATGGCCGGGCAGACGATCTATGTCAACGCCGACGGCACCCAGTGGGCAACTCGGTACACTCTCTTCAGTCCGGCCGTGTCTCCCATCAGCACACAGCCAGCCCCCTGCGACTGGGCATTCCATGCCACGCCCGACCGACCCGCGATCGCACGCGGGGAGTATTCGCTCGATATGAGCATTATCCATAGCGAGACCGGCGCGCTGATCAACCAGGTCTCCTCCCAATATGTCAGTCCCTTCTCAAGCACCCCAATGATCGTGACTGAGCCATTGCCACCACTGGTCACCGCCGACGGCCACTGGTCCATCCATGCCGTCAATCAAGGCATCCTCCTGGTGCCCATCCCTGAATCTACCCAAATCCGAATGCCGCGGCCTGTTCCTGATCTCTATTTTCTCGCGCCGGGCGAAACACTCGATATCGACGCGGCCCACGGTCTCCTCGCGAATGATTGGTACCTGCCCGAGCCCGGGCAAGTCACGGTCGTCCTCGATGAATCCTACCCCGTCAACGGCCTGCAGGTAGCACAGGACGGCAGCCTCAAATTCGCCCCATCCAGTTCCTTCGATAATGTCGCAGAGTTTTCCTATCGTATTGAGGGTCCGGCAGGTGTGACTCAGCCATGCCTGGTCCGTATCACCCCACGCGATCCGGCCGACGACGGGTTATTCGTCCTTCCAGTCGCAAACTGCACCGGTGCTATCCTCAACACCCCGCGCAACCTCCTACACTGGGTCGACGAGCAGGGCGGGATCTATTCCATGGAGCTCGAGAGCGGCCGGATCACGCTGGAACGGGATACCAACCTGCCGCTTGCATCCATCGAGATATCCCCCGACGGCAACACCTGCTACTGCATCTCCGGTGAGCTCGCACCAGGTCGGGGTACCCTGCTTTTGCTGAACCTCGACACCGGCCTTCTCCGCCGGTTGCCACTCTCCGGGGAACCGGTCGAGTTGGAACTCCTCGTCGGCCAACGCCTGGCCGTGATGGCCGATGGTACCTGTTTCGCAGGACTGCGCACGCTTGACCTGCAAACCGGGCGTCTGAGTGAACCGGTATTCCCTCTCGCTCCGGCCTGGCACCAAAAGGGTGAGGTCCTGCGGTCGAACGACCATAAGTTGTTCACCGTCCACAACAACGAAAACAGCTGTTCCTGGACCGACGGCACAATCAGCTTGCATCACAAAGTGGTCTATGCCGGCGATCCTGACCTCGGCATACTCCTGGCCTGGAATGGCGAGCTCCTTGATCTCGAAGGCGGTGCGATAGACCTCCCGCCCAACCTGACTCCGAGTTCCGTGAGTATCGCGCGACTGCATGCCGCATCCGAAAGCCTGATCGTATGCTCTGAAGATGGGATCAGCCTCTATCCGCTCGGCTCCCACACCGCCGCATTCAGCAATGGATTCGGGGTCCGCCGTGACGAGCTGAGAATGATGGACACCGGCGGGCAATCACCACACGCGGTTCTCCTCTTGGACGATGGGCGCCCGCTGAAGCTGTTCTCCGCCCCTGCGCCGCCCGTCAATCCGATGCTCTTTCCCAAGGACGACAGCTTCCATGTCGCGCCCGATATAGACCTCACCCTCGATTCCCAGGCGCTCCTGATCAACGATCTCTTCCCGATCGAACCGCAGCCCCATATCATCCTGACCGCTACGCCCGTGCATGGCACGATCATCGGAGCCGAGATGGGCAGTCCACTGCCCAACCCGATCGTCTACCGGCCCGAGCCCGCGTTCACCGGGACGGATAGCTTCCATTACCGGCTGACGACCGGTACCATGCCATCCGATGAGGAGGCCGTCGTGCATTTGCGGATCGACTCGGAGCCCATCTGCAGCGAGCAGCTGCCGATCCACAACCCGACCGATCTAGCCTTCGACCCGGTGCGGGAAATCCTTTACGTCGCCACTCCCGCCGGGGTCGTCCGGTACTCGGTCAAACAGAACCGGTTCCTGCCAACGCTCGCACCCAAAGAGGCCTTTTCCACGCTCGATGTGAATCCAGATCTGAACCAGCTCTTCGCGCTCCGCAACGGCCTTCCGCACATGCGCGTCTGGGATCTGAATCAGCCGGACGAGTCGCAAACTGTCAAGGTGCCCGGCGCTCACAGCCTTCTGGATGTTGCCGTGGTCGACTCCGATTGGGGCCTCTTTTCCACGCTCTCTCCAGACACCGCCAATCACGCTTGCTTCCAATTTCCCACAGACCTGCCGGAGGCCTTCTCCGATCAAGGGATCGAACCTGGGTTCGAGGCTAAAATTCTTGTCGATCCCTCGAGCAACAGCGCAGCCGCAATCCATAATAACGGCATTCGCCTCTGGGAGTCACCGACCAGCAGTCGCGCTTTCGCCCTGAGCGTTGGTACCAGTATCGGCCAACATGGCAGGTCCGCGTTTGATCAGACCAAGGGACTCATCGTTTACGAAGGCGGCGCCTTCCGATACGATGGCGCGTTTCTCGGCAGAATCGCTGACCTTTCGGCCGCGACCGATGAGATCGACCTCTCCGGAGGCGTCCTGCTGCATCCGAGCATGAACCTATTGGTTGCTCTCTCGTCCGAATACGATCGACTCCTTCTCCTCGATACCGCAACCTGGGCGTTGCTCCAGTCCACCGATCTAGGTTTTGATGTACGGCCCTACCAATTCGTAGGCAGGCAGGGCAGTGAGATGGCCCTGAATCCCGCTCGGAACCAGGTCTATATCACCCAGCCCGAGGGTATCGCCATCGTTCCACTCTTCGGTGATTCCCAAATCACCGTCGCCTTCGACCGAGTCAACGATCCGGTCGCGGTTCTGACCCCCGCAAGCCCGATCCTTTCCGTCACACCCAACACGGCGATCCAGATCGAGGCGGAACCTTCAGCCGGGTATGGGTTCGGGCATTGGTCCGTCACACCCGATTCCGCCGGATTGGTCGATGACCCTGATGCCGAGCAAACCGTTGTCACAATGCTTCGATCCGGTACTGTTCAGGCCCACTTCATCGATGGTACTCAGGCCTGCATCCCCACCTTCCATGTCAACCATCCCGAATGGGGCTCGGCCGGTCCCGCTCAGCCATGGATAAACCCACCGATACATGGCACGACCATTGACATCACCGCACAGCCGATCGAAGGGATGGCTTTCCTCGGCTGGGTCACTACCGACGGCGGCATTCTCGAAGACCCAACCTCCGCCGTCACGCAACTGACCCTCGTCGGGGAACCAGTCGTGACCGCATTCTTCGGCCCCGCGATCCCGTACTGCCCGTATCCAACATCGAATATTTCCGGTACCGGTCTGCAACCGATCGATTTCAATGAGGACGGCTACCAGGAAGGTGTCGGCTTTGGAAGTGGCGCCCCGAATCTCATCTTCTTCGACAGTGACCAGGCATGCGGTTTTGTCCCCAGCCAGCGGACAATATCATTCCCACCAGATCTGCGCATCAGCTCCATCCGCGCGCATGATTTCAATCAGGACGGTCACGGTGACATCCTCGTCTGGTTCAGCAACGAATCCTTCGCCTTCTGGCTCAATCCAGGTCTCGGCGGGTACCCGGACTCCGCAGAATCGTTCCAGATGCAGCAAACACCGGTGGCCCCGCATTTCGAAACCTTCTTGGTCGGCGATTTCAACGGTGACGGCGCGGACGACCTCTATATTTACCCAACCGGCACAGTTCACCTGCTCCAGGGAAACAGCTTCGCAGAGGGGACCCCTGTCAGCCCGAAATTGGGCAATCCCACCACCGCCGACTTTAACGCCGACGGCCATCTCGACCTGATCGGGTTGGACGGTGAAGAGCTTGCGGTCTTTCTCAATGACGGCAACCTCAACTTCGAACGGATTGAGCTCAGCGTCGGTGAGATTTCGAGCGAAAACTCCATCCAGGTAGGCAGTATCAACGGCGATCCCTACCCCGATCTCTTCCTCGGAAGGTGGAAAACCATTCAGCTCTTCCTCGGTCTCGGGAACGGCACGTTCAGTCCATTGCCCACGGCCTTGCCATACCCCATTAGGGGCTTCGGACTCATCGACATGGAAGACAACGGCTCAAGCGATATCCTGATCTGGGAAGAGCACAACGGAACCCTGCGACTCTTGCTCAACGACGGGAGCGGGAATTTCAACAAACCTGGAATCGTCTTCGGCCCCAACCTCTCTGATCAACCCCGACCCGTTCCGGTCGATTTCAATCGTGACGGCGATCTTGATCTCTTCATGAATCAGGGAATCTGGCTCTTCGACAGCGTAAGGACCTTCGAGGTGATTCCCGGCATCATGGTCAACACCGACCCGCCTGGAACCGTGGTCGGCACCCTCACTGCAACGATCTCCGATCAGGCAGGGCCATACACCTTCGAGCTGCTTCCCGATTACAGCAATGACACAGAGCATTTCGACCTGATCGGTGATCAGTTGATCCTGAAGACCAGCTTCGAAACAGATATCCCGATTTGGATCAGCCTCGCATTCCGGATCTCCAATCCGGGAGGGATGGTCGGCTCGGGATACTTTGGTACCACCCTCGAGATCGATCCGGCGTCATCACTGATGCTTGACCGGCCGATCGCCAGGTATTTTTACGGTGTTGGCAACAAAGACCATCTGCCGGTCGGCATCCATGGTCTCGAAATCGCTTCGTCCGCGCTTGAATTGCCCATCACGTACCGATACGCCCAGGGCATCGGCGATCGCGACAACGGCCGGTTTGAACTGATACCCGCTCGCTATGAAAGGGCGCAAATGCTCTTTGCTCCCCCCGCATTCCCCCCGAGATGGTCCTCCTTCCGAATCGCTGCCGAGGTCCTTGAGACCCAACCACCGATGAGAGGCGAGGCCATCATCCAGTTCTTGGAGGCGACACACTTCGGCGGACCCTATACCTTCGACGTCTACCACCTGCTCAACCTGGCCGCGATCACACGGCTCGAGCTCAACCAGCCGCCGACACATGGGACAGCGGAGATTCAGGGACCGACGATTCTCTATACCCCGCCCAGCGATAAGACCCCCAGGGAGGACGGCTTCTATTACACCGTCGAAGATGACGATGGAAATACACACCTCGTCCAGGCCGTCATCGGATTCGATTTCGATTTCGATATGGACGGACTCCTGGACCGGTACGAAGGGGAGCAGTTCGGTTCCTCATACACCGCGTGGGACACCGATCTCGACGGCATCGACGACGGGATGGAATACCTCACCGGCAGCGATCCGCTCGACCCTACGAAATGGTTCCGGATCGAGGCCATGGAGTCCGCGGGCGCCTCAGTAGAACTCACCTTCACCGGCAGTCCCGACCGCCGTTACTCGGTCCAACAGCTGATCGACGGCACATGGTCAACCATCCCGGGCTTCGACCGCATTCCCGGTACAGCGCCCGAACCGACAACCGCCACCATCCCCACTCCGCCCGCAACCGAGGCCTTCTTCCGCCTCATCGTCCACAACCCATAAGAAAAAACCCCGGCCAGGCCGCTTCTTCCAAGCGGTCTGGCCGGCTGCCTTGACTCACTCGACCATCGCCTTCCACAGCGCGTCCCGGGCGTCGGAGTAAAACTGCACATCGATCTTGGTGGCCATGTCATCGGACAGGTCGATCAGCTGCCGCCGACAGCTGACCGGCATCAGGAGGGCCGAGGCGCCTTTCTCGACGGCGAGCTCGGCCAGCGTGACCGGGTTGTGGATCGGTTCGATCGAGCCGCCCAGGTTGATCTCGCCAACGATGATGAGTCCGCCACGAACGCTCTTCTTCAAGAGCGCGGTGCAGAGCGCAATCAGCGCCGCCATGCCGAGTTTTGCGCCTGTCTTGGACGCATCGAAGGCACGCAATTGCGCAGTGAATTCATGATGCCGTGGGTCTTTGTCACCGACCAGTTGCATGGCGCGGGCGTATAGGTTCTGCTCGGCATAGCCCATGCTCTCCCGAAACGCAGGCGGGATCGGCTTGTTGAGAATCTTGACGCCTGAGCCCGGGCCCTCATTGATCTCAATACGGTAGAGGCCGGGATGCTCATCACCGCCACCCGGCGAGATGCTCCACACCTGCCCCGGCTCCAGTGGGTCGCTGCCGATGCTGTTTTCGCTCTGCAGCTCCGGGGTCGAAACGAATTTCTCGACACCGTCCTCTCCCATGACATAGCTGAAATGGGTATTGCGAAACTCCGCCGCGCCAATCCGCTTCTGCTGCTCTTTGACACGCCGCCGGGCCTCCATGGCGATGTGGACCGCCCACTCGAGGTCGGCATCGGGTACCGCGCCATCACCGGGATAGAGGAGTTTCAACAGCCCGCTCACGGTCTTGTTGACCGCGTTCGTGTCGCGCCCGGACAGCGCGCCACCGTAAAAGACTCGGCCCTGAAGCTGGCTGACACGGCTTTGCGCCCGCAGCTGGCTCCAGCATTCGGACAAGAAATCGCTGACCAGGCCGAAATGATCGGTCAGCAACTCCTTGCTGATCTTCGGCACATCCCAGCCCGGGAGAAACGCGTGAATGCGGTCCATGAAGGCGGTGTCGTCTTTCATCTCCGGTGGCATCGGACCAAACAAGTGCCCGATACGCTGCTGATGCTCAACATCGACCTCGAAGTTGCCCACCAGGACGATGCTGCCGTCGGCCCGGATGCTCTCCTTGCCGCGGCTGAACTCGCCCGACTCCATGTAGCCCTTCATAATATTCACGCCATCCTTCTGATCGAAGGAGATGCCGGAGACCTCATCGAAGCAGACCACGTCGTATTGGCAGACCAACCCACGCTGGCCGGTCGCGTTGTTGACGAACATCCGCGCAACCGTTGCCTTGCCCCCCGAAATCAGGTGCGCATACGGCGAGATCTGCTGGAAGAGATGGCTCTTGCCGGTCCCCCTCGGGCCGAGCTCCACCATGTTGTAGTTGCGCTCCACGAAGGGGACCATCCGCAACAACAAGGCATCGCATTGCCGCGTGGACAAGTCCTTCGGCTCAATGCCAATAGAGCGCAGGAGAAACTCCTTCCACTCCTCGGTACTGAAGGAGTTCCGCGCCGCGGCCAGGATATCGAGCACCTCGCGCTTGGAGAGCTGGATCTCACGCAACGACTCGATACCAAACGGCCTGCCCCTGTTCTCCTGCGCGATGGCGGCGTCATAGCTCAGGGTGATCTCGGCATAGAACCCGCCCGTCAACATCCGCTCATGCTGCTTCACCAGGTCCGGGGATATGCGGGCATCGGTCAAGCGCAGGCTGGGCAGGGTCGCGACATAGGAGTCGCTCTTGGCATCCAGGCGCGCGGTAAGGAGATCAATGATCTTGACCTCGCCGTTCTCCCTGGCCCGCGCCTTGAAGAGCTCCTCCTCGCCCGCCTTGACGGTCCGCGACTGCAGTTGCCGCTGGACGATCTCGAGGCCCTCGTGGATCTCGTCCTGATCAATGCTGGCACAATACCGGCCGAGCAGGAACTCGACGACGTAGGTAGGCACCGGGAACTGCCGGCTGAAGGTCCGGACCAGATTCTTCCGGACCAGGTAGCCCTCCAGGGAAGAGGCCGCAAGTGAGTCAATCTGGTCCATTTCCATCATGCCGTTCCTCCGCCGATCACTGTACCGACCTGGGCAACCAACGTCCCCGCCGCATCGACCAGAACCATCGTTGCCTCCCGTCCCTCCAGATCCTCGTCCTCGACCACCACCGAACCGGTCCCATCCCGCTTCAACGGCCTGGCGCCGAACACCACGCTGGTTGATCCATCACCAGGTTGGGTGCGAACATCAAGCGATAATCCCGCAACGTCGCCCTCCACCCGCACTTTGCAGCGCAACCCCTTCCACACGACATCGGTCAACACGACAGACCCCGATGGTGGAACGGACGCCACACGCGTCACCGCCAATTGCAGCGTCAGGCACTCTTGCAGGCTGAGGCCGCCATGCGCGTATTCATTGCCATTCCTGAAACAGCTCACGCCATCCGCGAGCGCGAAGCTGATGGTCGGGTTCCAATACCATGGATAGAGCCGCTCCTGGGTCGAGGCCCCCGGCTTCAGGGAGGCACAGCGCCCCCACCTGCTCACGGCCAGTGTACTGGGAAGCTCGATCTTCGGAAGACCACCGGGCAGCAACAGCCAACCGTGATCGGTCACGACCCGCACCCGCTTCCAGCCTGCTTCCAGGAGCTCCGCAACACGATCCCCGATCTCCCGGATTAAATTGTCAAGCTGCTTGGCAAGTTTCCAGCCACGATCATGTCCCTCATGATCGATATCCCCGAATTCACACCAGGTTTTTTGAATTGAATATTCATCCGAATGCAGTTGAAACCCACGGCTCAGGTACTGAAACCCGCTTTCCTCAATCGCCTTGCGCAGGCGATGCGCGGGCATCAGCTCGAAGTTGTAGCCTTCCGGCTCCTGTTGTACAAAATCAGACCCCGCCTTCAGCGGCGCCACCGCCGGTTTACCGGTCCCAGTAACGCTGGGTAGCGCCGCCCAGCAGGTGGATTCATCGACAACGCAGCCCAACTCCGCCAGTGCCGCCGCAAGCCGCTTGGCGCAGTCGAACCGGAGGCCGTCCACAAAGAGCACGCACTCCGCGTCCCCGACCTCGTCATGCGTGCGAACCAGCGGCGCGCCTGGGCCGATCCAGATCTTTTGCAGGTGGCGCGCGGATTCTTCCGCCCAAGGCAGGTACACAGCGCGGATCGCGGCCGTCACCGCCTCGAGTTCAGCAGGATGTTCGACCGCCGCCAAAGCCCGCATCACGGCATCGTCAACCCGCCAACCATCCGTGCAATCCCCCGCCACGAGATCGTCGACCGTGCCTGCCGCCAGTCCGCCTTTTGCGTTTTCGGCAAGGATAGCCAGATGCTCCACGGCACATGCCAAAGGGGCTTCGCCGAGCTCCGCCCAAACCAGCGTGCGCCTTCGGGCATGCAGTTGTTCGAGCGACTTGATCTTCGCCCGCGCCTTGTGCGCGGGTGTCTTGGCCAGTGCGATCAGCTCGTGCTGCAGCTTCGCTTCCTGCGCCTCATTCCATTGCGGCCAGCCGTCGAACGCGCCATCGCACGTGTGCCAGAGAATATCATCCATCGGTGGCCGGCATTTTCTGATCTGACTCGGGATGTTTGGGTACCGGCCCGGCGCCTCGCAATACCGCACCCAGACAGTCTCCCAAGGGCCGGCATGATTCGCCAGCAGCTCGGCCCCGGCAAGGAGGCCGTCTGCCTGGGGGTTGAATGCCAGTTGTGACTTGCAGACCTCAATAAATGCCTTCCATGCGTTCTCATCCCGCCTCGCCCGGAACTGCTCCCCCTGATCGAGCCATTCCAGCAGATCGCGAATCGGATCGCCACTGGTCAGGAGCGTATTGAAATAGTCCCGGTCCAAACGCTTGCCCTTGAGCAGCGCGACGTCTGCGTCCAGGAGGCGATACAACGCCAACTGCATGGCGTGCCTGGAATCGTTGTCCTGCGCGACATCGAGACCGAGCCCACCCTGATCCGATTTCAGGAACGCCCGGATCGTCCAGTCTTTCGCGTTGATCTGCGACCAGATCACGCCGCGGTATTGCAGCTCGGCAAGCGGCTTCAGGTGCTCCGGACAGCTCTCGACCGCGCGCAGGTCCTGGCGGCTGACCCCGGGCAGATACAAAACCGGAACGTGCGCCTTGGCCGGAGTCGTGGATTCGCGCAGCGCGGAGATGACCCGATCCAGCTCCGCATCACGCTGCAACACGCGCGGCTCCCGGATGCCGGCAATCACACACCGCAGCCAGATGGCGGGGCCGGCGCGGCGGTCCGGGGCGTAGTCGCCCAGGACCAGCAGCTCCGGCATTGCGCCCTGAACCGCCGGAATGACATCCGCCCATTGCCGATCGTGGTCCGGCCAGAGGATACAAACCGGCGCCACCTCGACCTCCGGGTTGAAGACCGCAGCACCGCGGATCGCTCGCAGGAGATGGTCAAGCAGCCTCACGCATCACCTCCTGTGGGAGTCAGAATGAGACCATTTTCTCGAGCCAGCGAATCATTGATTACAACAACCGAGTTCCCTGAGAAAGCCCAGGTTTTCACGGTGGAGCGAAGCTCGTTTTCGAGGGCGTCCTTAAGCGGCGGTAGCCACTCCTCCTTGTGACCCCGGATAACCAGACAAAACACCACATCCGCTCGCGACAGGTCGAGCGTTTTGAAGTCCTTCGGCAATTCGGCTTTGGCCTGCGGATGCCTCCCCAGGCACGATGCCCATCCCAAAGAGAAGGCGTTGATGAGTTTTTCTCGGATCTCAGCGATGAAGCTGTCAAAGTTCGGTTTGGTCTCCGCACGTGGAGTACTGGACTTAGCCTCAATGACCCACAAAGCCGATTTTTCGTCGGTCACACGCAACAAAAGGAACTCCGCCATCTTGACGTTATCGCGGACCGCCGAATAGCATTCGCTCTTCTCGATGTAAAAGCATCGATCCTTTGGGTACGGGCCAAACTCCATTTCGGATTCGACAATATGTTGCGTGGTCATTGGAACGCCAACTCCACTTCCTCCTTGTAGAGCCGGATTGACTCATTAATGATCGTGTTCTCCGGCATTCCTTCCCTTAGGTTCGCCGACACCCATTCATTGCCTTGCGCCGATATGACAGGAATGGAAAGACCTTGCTTTTGTGCGATTAGACACAACTTCTTCACCACGAAATACGAATGGCTAGCCAGAAAGAACTGGATGCCAGCACTTGCAAGGATGGCAACGATATCGAGGAACTGGTAAACCGCAGTAGGATGCAAGGCCGATTCCGGCTCATCAATGAATACAATGGATTGCTGATCCAAAAACCGGTTCCCGAGCAATGTATCCAGAATAGCAATTTTCTTGACTCCTTCGGCAGTAACCCCAACGGGAAACTTCTGATTACCCTTTTTGAATTGCCAACGACCAGAGGCATCATCGAATTGCACACGCCCGCCGAGTATTCTCTCGACTTTCTGCCTGGATTCAGCAAACCCCTTGAAATTCCTCCCTTTTGTAGGTTGTTGGCGCAATGCCCGAGCGAGGTCAAGGTAGGTATCGTCGAATCCGAAAACCTTATCCTGTTCGCGGGATTTGAGTATGATCTGATGAAGCGAAAGGACCTCCTTCGCCGGTAAGAATATGGAGTTGCTGGATCGGGCAGGCACATCGTTCTCCAGCAATGAAATCTGCTTAGTGGTATCTTTACCAAAGCTATAGAAGAATTTATGCTGATCGAATTCCACGGTACAGGCAAGAGGGCCATCTGAACCCTTGGTCACCAAATCACCGATGATGTCCGGCTGAAACGTCCAATAGAGCTTTTCAGCAAGTATTTCAGCGGCCGATTTCTGATCATCCCCGCGTCGGTATTCCTCTATCGTTCGCATGGCGCTGTAAAGCGCCTTCAGAAGGAACGTCTTGCCTGAACCATTGCCACCGATCACCAGATTGATGGGACCGATCCCCCGCCAGGTCAGATTGACGAGTGGTCCAAAGTTCTTCAGCTCGACTTGATTCAGCATTCTAAAACCTCCCTTGCTGCACAATCCTTGAAAAGAGCCAGGTGCTACTCCTTGATGCAGTCACCGTTCTGGGACGCGGGGATGCGGGGGACGCGGAGACACGGAGACACGGAGACACGGAGACACGGGGATGCGGAGACACGGAGACACGGAGACACGGAGACACGGAGACACGGGGATGCGGAGAC
>ENA-UOOH01002447-UOOH01002447.1-fermentation-metagenome-genome-assembly--contig:-NODE-2447-length-15970-cov-94.456990_pt1 | contig 15970 bp, 16 predicted proteins | sample MGYA00245778_ERZ724025 | MGnify/ENA primary metagenome ERZ724025 (study PRJEB28704, sample SAMN03018313) | fermentation metagenome | biome: anthropogenic terrestrial biome; feature: soil... | reverse complement strand
AGTATATCAACACGTTCACTATAAACCTCATTGAGTAAAAGAGTATCGTTTTTATCATTCTCAGTTATATCCACCTCTTGTGAAATTGCGATCACTTGCGGCTTTAACGGTGCAATCATCTTCAATATTTCATAACTTTGAATTTTTGCATCACTGGATCCATGATCGCATCGGAAAAAATGCTTCATCACGATTCCTTTCGGTTATCAACAAGAACTCACTTTTGCAAAGACAGTAAAAATCAACCTCCTGAAACGAAAAATAGGCAAAGCTCTGACCGATTGGAAAAACAATCCCAAAAGGATGCCGGAACCGTTCCCGAAGCCTGTCACTTTTTGCAAAGAGATACCTTCGCCATACGTCATCCGGATTAGTAAAAAGAATTTTGGTTTTGAGAAGGTATTGGTACATTCCCACTCGGTCGGGCATAAGCCGATATCGCCTTTCGACAGGTCCGACAACATGTTGTAAATAGGCCTGGAAGCTCCCAGCGGATCCTCTTCGTTGTCCTTGTCACATCCGCTAAAGCATATTCCTCCCATCACCAGAATTAAAATTGTTAAGAATTGCGTGCTTTTCTTTCTCATGATACCTCTGTTTATTCCGTAGAAGTATTCATTTTTAACAAAACAGGCAATACCTTACCACATTTTATACGGTGTTTGCTTACCTTATATTCTTAGGAGGCAGGGTACTGATTCCCAAAACAGTTATTGTTCAAGAGCTTTTAACACCTTATCCTTCAGTCCTGACCGGATAAACTCTTCAGGAGAGATTTCCAGTTCAACCATCACCCGGGTACCTGAAGGTTTGTTTGATGAAAATACTTCCGGATAGGTAATCACATCGATAACAGACATATCCAGAGATTTTGCAATATCTGCAAGTGTTTTGTAAGAAAGTGCAATTTTCCCGCTTTCAATTCTGCTGATTGTCGCAACATCCACATCGAGATTTTGGGCAATTGCCGATTGTGAAAGACGCTTTAGATTGCGTATTTGCACAATATTGGCTATTATTTTTTCTTCGTTATAATTCATGCTCAAAAGTACACACTGTAAATCAATAAGTTATATTGTTGTGCGCAAAATAATTGCATATAAAGCAAATTATATTTGCGTAATATGTAAATATCTGTTATATTTGTTGCGCCGATAAAAAAACGGCAAAGTTAGAGAAAGATACCATGCAATAGGTGTGAAAAGTTTGCTTTAAACAAACATTTTGGCACAAAATACTGTGTGTAAGTTGCTCGTATCATTTAATTATTCTTCAATAACCTAATTATATCAGAAATGCTCAAAAACATCAGTCATTTTTTTGTATGGTTGTTTGTCATATGCATGACAGTAGCCATTACCGCTACGGGATGTAGCCAGCAAGGCGGCTACGAAGGGCCCAAAAGTGTGACACCCCCGGATCCTTCCAGGCCGGTGCTCTTTACCGGGTTCTCTCCGAAAGAGGGGGCCGTACGTACACTTCTCTTTTTTGAAGGAAGCAACTTCGGAACGGATATCTCGAGAATTGAAGTAATCATTGGTGGTGTAAACGCTCCCGTAATCGGCTCATCGGGAACGAAAATCTGTGCGATGGTACCCCGGCGCTCCGGCAGGGGCGATGTAGTGGTCCGGATCAAGGGCCAGGACGGAAAAATGATCAAGGAACATACCTTTGAGGAGCTGTTTACACTTCAGGCTGCCCTGCAGGTGAACACGCTGACCGGGAAAGTAGACCCTCAAACCAACTCCTCGAGCATCATCAACGGATCGTTTGAGGAAGCCGAGTTTCAACACCCCTGGTGGTTGGAATTCGACATTGACGAAGAGGGCAACAAAATCATTTATTGTATCGATGAGGAGAATCTGGCAGCCCTGCGAAAGATCAACCTCACTACCAAAGAGGTCTCCACCGTTTTCATGAAAGGCCAGGCGGGCGTGCATCAGGTAAAATCGATGTTGTTCGACACGCCAACGAGAGATACCCTCTTTTTCGTGGATGACAACGGCCGTGGAAATTGGAACGACCGTCATCAGATGCCAAATATATTTTACGCTGTGCGTAACGATGGATTCCGTAAAGTGTATCCCTATTTATACGCTCAGTGCTCCTATTCAGCTGTATCAATGAGTGACGGATCGCTCTTCTACAACACCTGGCAATCGTCAGAGGTGTACAAAGCCCGTCAGGTCTTTGACGAGGCCAGCGGAATGTGGGATGGGAAAGCATTGTTCAGCGTCAGGGCCAACTCTAGTGATCATGTGTTCATGTTCAGGCACCCCGATGATTTGTATGTTTATATGACCGGCTTCAACGGCGTTTACCGTTGTGCTTACGATAAAACAAAAAAAGAACTGGTTTCATCCGTGCTTCATGTGGGGGATATTGGCGGAAGTGGGGGCTATGTTGATGCCCCTGGAAGTTCCGCACGTTTCAGCCGACCGCGACAGGGAGTATTCGTGAAAAACAAAGAGTATGTGGTACAGGGCAAAGAGGATGTGTATGATTTCTATGTGTGTGATCATAATAATAATGCTATCAGAAAAATAACTCCTGAAGGTGAGGTTAGCACATTTGCAGGACGGGGAAGTATGGGCGTCGATGGAAAAGTATGGGGTTGGATCGACGGAGATGCACGCGAAACAGCCCGTTTTCGGGAGCCTACTGGCATCTGTTACGACGAGGATGAGGAGATCTTTTACGTGGCCGACCGTGAAAATAAGCGGATAAGGACCATCTCTGTCGAATAATAACTGCTAGCTGAAGGCTGATACAATGCCGCTAAAAGCAATACAAGTCTCGGCAAAAAGCCGAAAGCTGACTGCTAATGACTGATAGCTCCAGCTTATAGCTTAAATTTAAAACACAAAAAAATGAAGAAATATATACTATCCATTTTATTTACAATGACCTGTGTACTGAGCATATTTGCTCAACGAAAAAATGTGGAAGTCTCTGGCACCATTGTCGATGCAGAAGGCGTCCCATTAATCGGCGCTACCGTTGTAGTAAAAGAAAAACCGGGACTGGGAGTAGCTTCGGATATCGATGGTAACTACAAGATAAAACTCGAATCGTTTCAATACCTTGTCTTCTCATACATCGGTTATGAAACCCAGGAGCACTTGGTAAAGGATGAAAATACGATACTTGACATCACGATGCAGGAATCAAAAGCGACCGCCCTCGATGAGGTAACCATTACCGGGACTGGCCCGCAGAAGAAAGTGACCGTCACGGGCGCCATCACCACCGTAGAAGTGGGGACCCTGCGGACACCCGTGTCGAGTCTCACAAACGCTCTGGCTGGAAACGTAGCGGGAGTGATGGCCATGCAACGTTCAGGTCAACCAGGGTCCAATACTTCCGAATTTTGGATACGAGGCATCTCTACCTTTGGGGGAAGCTCTAGTGCCCTAATCCTTGTAGATGGTTTTGAGCGCAGCATGGATGAACTCAACATCGAGGATATAGAGTCATTCTCGGTGCTGAAGGATGCCTCCGCCACCGCTATTTACGGGTCACGCGGCGCTAACGGGGTTATTCTTATTAACACAAAAAGGGGTGGCGAGGGAAAAGTAGAGGTGAACGCCAAATCGGAATATACCTGGACCACCCGTACCCGCACGCCCAAATTCGTGGATGGTCTCACCTATGCATCCATGGCTAATGAAGCCCGTACCACCCGCAACCAAAAAGCCGTTTATACCGACCAGGAGCTGATGATGATCGGTGAACAGCTCGATCCGGACATCTATCCCAATGTGGACTGGATGGATCTTTTGTTGAAAGACGGTGCTCCGATGTATCGCACCTCTGTGAGTGTGAAAGGTGGAGGAGCAAAGGCAAGGTATTATCTGTCCGGCAGCTTTCTCGACGAAGGAGGCATGTATCATGTGGATAAAACGATGAAAGATTATGATACCAATGCCAATTATCAGCGTTATAATTATCGTCTGAACATGGACATGAACCTAACGGCCTCCACCCTCGTTCAGGTAGGTATCGGCGGATCGTTGGAAAAATCGAATCGTTCCGGGGCAATCAGTACTGACGATATTTGGTATTCGGTATTCGGCTATAACCCCATTACCATGCCGGTGATGTATTCAAACGGATATGTGCCGATCATGCAGGGCGAAGATGCGGAATCGTGGGAGAGGAAATACAATCCCTGGGTGGCCGCTACCCAGACAGGATACTCGGAGATATGGCAAAATACCATCAATTCCAATGTGACGTTAGAGCAGAAGCTGGATTTCATTACCGAAGGGTTAAAGTTTTCCGGACGATTCGGATATGATACCTATAATTACAACTATATTCAGCGCCGGAAAAATCCGGAGATGTGGAGAGCCGAGCGGCAGCGGGACTCAGATGGCAAGATTGTATTTAACCGATTGGTTCCGGAGCGGCTGATGACTCAGGGATCTTCTGCTTCAGGCGACAGGAAGGAGTTCATTGAGGCAGAGATGTCTTACGGGAGAAACTTCAATGACCACAACGTAGGCGGTGTGCTTAAGTACACGCACGATAACTACGTGAACACTTCCGGCATAGGAGATAATATCATGGAGGGTATCGCACGCCGTCATCAAGGATTGGCAGGGAATCTTTCTTACGGATATAAGAACCGCTATCTCTTCAATTTTAATTTTGGTTATAACGGTTCGGAGAACTTTGCCAAAGGGCATCAGTTCGGATTCTTCCCTGCTTTTTCGGCAGCTTGGAACATCGCGGAGGAGCAGTTTGTAAAAGACCGTATCGATTGGTTGGGAATGCTCAAGATCAGATATTCTTACGGTGAAGTGGGAACCGATAACTCCTCATCCCGATTTCCCTACCTGGCCGATTTTGGAAACTACAGCAGAAACACTCCGGCAGGCGATCAGGATGTTTATTACAATTGGGGCGACCTGAACAGTGCCTTTGGGTATCCGGGACTGACATATACCCGGGTATCCTCCAACAACGTAACCTGGGAGATTGCCAAAAAACACGACCTGGGAGTAGACCTTTACTTGTGGGGAGACAAGTTTGGGCTGACGGTCGACTACTTCGACGAAAAGCGGGACGGCATCTATATGGTCCGATCTTATCTGCCCGACATGGTGGGTATTCAGGGCTCCAACCCCTCCGCCAACGTGGGCAGTGTGAAGACCAACGGGTTCGACGGGAATTTTAAGCTGGATCAGAAAGTGGCCAATGTGGTGCTGCAGATCCGCGGCAATTTCACCTACAGCAAGAACGAGATCACCGAAGCCGATGAGATGGTGAACCGTTATCCCTACCTCCGTCGCACCGGCTACCGCGTGGATCAGGCAAAGGGTTTGATCGCCCTGGGCCTGTTCAAGGATTATGAAGATATCCGCAACAGCCCCCGCCAGGACTTCAGTGATCGCAGGGACGTCATGCCCGGCGACATCAAGTATAAGGATATCAATGGAGACGGCATCATCAACAACGATGATATAGTACCTATCGGCTCTACCACACGGCCCAACCTTATTTATGGCCTCGGCCTTTCTGCCACATGGAGGGGTTTTGACTTTAACCTCCATTTCCAGGGGGCGGGCAAATCCCACTTCTTCATCAACGGGTTCACCGTTTATCCTTTTGTCAATGGAGAGTGGGGCAACATCCTCGAAGAGATGGCCAACTCCAACCGCTGGATACTGGGTGTCAACGAAGACCCCAATGCCGAATATCCCCGGTTGAGTTACGGCGGCAACGCCAACAACTACCGTGCTTCTACCTACTGGTTACGCGATGGCTCCTACGTTCGACTGAAGACGCTGGAGATGGGATACACCCTGCCCAAGGTATTGACTACCCGGATGTTTATGGACAAGGTGCGGATACATATTATCGGGCAGAACCTGCTGACTTTTTCGAAATTCAAATTATGGGATCCGGAGATGGGAAGCTCCAACGGCATGAAATATCCGTTGGGGAAAACAATTACATTCGGGTTAACAGTCAATATTTAAATAGAAAAAAAGATGAGAAAAAATATACTATTCAGCGTAATAATCTGCATCGGGGCCTTTGTATTGTCCTGCTCCGATTACCTCGATGTAGAGCGTTATTTTAACGACCGGCAGGACCTGGAACGCATCTTCAACAGCAGGGACTATACCGAGCAATGGCTGGCCAACGCCTATTACCAGCTTCTTTCCTATAACCTGGAGATCGGACACGTACGTTTTACCCTCACCAATTACTCCGATGATATGATCTTCACGGAAGGCGGTGCCGGCATCTCATACTCCAACTATAAATTCGGGCAGTACGGCCCCCAGTACGGAGGAAATGTCAATGCCCTGATTGCTCGCCCCTGGGATCAGTCGTACGAAGGTATCCGCCAGGCCTCCATCTTCCTGCAACATGTCCACCCGGGTGCAGAGATCAGCGCAGAGATGTGCGACGATCTGAAGGGGCAGGCCTACTTTATCCGCGGTTACCTCTACTGGCTGTTGTTGAGGAAATACGGGCCGGTGCCCATTCTACCCGACGAGGGGCTCGACTATGAAGCGCCCTACAGTGATCTGGCTTATCCCAGAAGCACGTACGACGAGTGCGCCGAGTATATTGCTGAACAGATGCTACTGGCGGCACAGTTTCTGGAAAGTGACCGCAGTTCTCGCAATGCATCACGCCCCACCAAAGGGGCAGCACTGGCCGTTCGTGCCAAAGCCTATCTCTACGCTGCCAGTCCGTTGATGAATGGTAATCCCGATATGTCCTCTTTCACCGATGATACAGGCAAAGAACTTATTTCCGGGGAGTACGACGAGGAGAAATGGGCAAAAGCCGCTGCAGCAGCCCTCGATGTGATCAGACTGAACAAATATGAGATTTATGTGGCACCCAAACGCAGCAGCGGAGGACTTTGGGGAGCCTATCCCAAAACAATTGAACCGCCTTACCATCCGGTATATTCGGAGCGCGGATGGAAGGATGGGGGATGGAAGGATATCGATCCGCTCGATTCTTACCGTGCCCTGTTCAACGGCGACCTCTACGTATCGGAAAACCCCGAGCTTATCTTCTCGCGCGGGGATAATCAGTTGCACGATGAATATGGCATACAGTCTATGTCTCGCCACCAGATGCCTGTCAGCAAGGCGGGCGGTTGGAACTGCCACGGCATCACGGGTAAACAATGCGATGCCTATGCAATGAACGACGGAAAACCGTTCAATCGTGCCACTAGTATGAAGGGATTCACGCAGGCTGACGGTGAATATCCCTACCTAAGGAAAGATGTCTGGCTGGAATATGCCAACCGGGAACCGCGGTTTTACGCTTCGGTAGCCTTCAACGGAGCGCACTGGGCCTGTACCAGCGCCAAGGATGCCAATAATCGGGATTTCCAGACGTTTTACTATTACGGGGAAGACGACGGCCGGAAGATTGTGAGTACAGACGACCGGTGGATACCCACTGGCATAGGCATGATGAAGTATGTAAACCCCAAGGAAAGCTACAAGGACGGAACGGTATATCCGAAGGTGGATCCGGCCATCCGTTATGCCGATATCCTGCTCATGTATGCCGAAGCACTCAATGAATTAACGTCTACTTATCAGGTAGCATCCTGGGACGGTAGCGAGACATATACCGTGTCCCGCGATATTGCAGCCATGAAGGCGGCCGTACTTCCAGTGCGCCTGCGTGCCGGACTACCCAACTTCGATGAGATTGGTATGGGTGATCCCTATACCAATCCCGAAGAGTTGAGAAGAGAGATCAAGCGTGAACGTCAAATCGAATTTCTAGGTGAGAACCAGCGGTATTACGACCTTCGTCGCTGGAAAGATGCGCCCGAGGAAGAGAGTCAGATGATATATGGTTGTAACACCACCGTTCCGAGAGAATACCGCGACTTCTTCCATGAACAGGTTGTTGTGCCCAGTGTGCAAACCTCATGGTCAACAAAAAAGTATTTCTGGCCCGTTCCTTACGATGAGCTGAAACGCAATGCCCGCCTTACACAAGCCCCGGGATGGCCTTCTTTTGATTAATCCAACATAAACAGCTAATTAATTATGAGACATTTATCTATTTATATGATTTTGATGCTTTGTGCACTCCTGGTGATGACCGGTTGCAACAACGAGTGGGAAGAAGAGCTATACACAAGGATGGTATCATTGAAGGCTCCGATTAACAGAGATGATGTATCTGTTATTTATCTTAGATATCAGCCGAATGGACAGCAAGTCACCTACAAACTTCCGGTGATTGTGAGCGGTTCAAAAACAAACGACCGCGACTATTCCGTCCGTATCGACTTGGATCAGGATACTTTGAATAATCTTAATTTCGATAGATATGCCGCCAGAAGTGACCTGTATTACAAACAACTACCGGAAGAGTTCTATGAATTACCCTCGAAAACTTGTCAGATTCCCTCCGGTACCGATGTGGCATATTTTCCCATACATTTCAATTTTTCGGGACTGGATCTGGTGGAAAAATGGGTATTACCCCTGACCATCCTTCCCGCCTCGTCCTACACGCTGAATACTTATAAAGGCAGACAGAAAGCATTGTTATGGATCATGCCTTTTAACGATTACTCGGGAATATATAATGCCGCTAGTATGTATGTATATTTTGGAGATAATACCACTAAATATATGACGGCTAGCACCCGAGAAGCCAGGGTGGTGGATGAAAACACCGTCTTCTTTTATGCCGGCATAACTGAGGAGCTGGCGGAGAACAGGGGCGATTTTAAGGTGAAGTGCGAATTTCTGGAACCGGATGAGGTGACAGAGATTGAAGACAGAAAAATAGGAGAAGCCACAGGCCTCTACCTGAAAAAAGGAAAGTTGGTGTTGACAGCCGAGAATCCTGCGCTGGAATTTGAAGTGATTGGCGAGCCAACATATGAAATAAAGGAAGAGCTGGATATCGACCGTCCGCACATCATCAAGCGTTTCTTTACGTTAACGATGGAGTACCGCTACAAAGATCCCGTTTCCAGTGAAAACATGGTCTTCCCTTACAGATGTAAAGGCACCATGCTGATGCAGCGCAACGTGAGTACGTTGGTTCCGGACGAAGATCAGGCGATATTTTGGTAGGTAAAAAGTTGTGAAGCAAGTAAAAATTTCTTGCAGCATTTTGAGGTAGAGAGAGCAGAGTTTTTATTTCTCATGATAGCTTTGCCTATTCCGTAAAAGCAATGACACCTAACGAATTTATAATTTCAAAGTTACAATCCTTTATTAACGATTTCACCGAAACCCGTGTTCGGTACGAACATGATAAACTTTCAGACACACATTTTGTGGAAGTCGTGCCTAATGAGGTATATCATTTGAACGAAAGATATATGGCGTGGGAAAGTAAAATGTTTGATGAGTTTGTAGATCAATTTCCGCACGAAAATATTGGTTTTATATCGGATGATGCTCTTGTTGGATTATCTGTTACCGCCGGCGAACTTTACCACTTACAATAAATAGCTTCAACTCCTTCATCATTGCCGGGCGATTGCGGTAGTAATTGTGGAAGTGAATGCCCGGTTGTCCTTTAGCGTTCGTCGCATTCCTGCAATCGGTCTATTTTCGTTCTCAGGTATAGGATTTCTTCTCTCAGCCAGGTAATTTCCCGGTCTTTGGCAGCGGTCAGTTCATCCGCTGCTTTTTTGGAAATATAATGGTTGGAGAAAACCTGCAGGATGTTGAGCAGGTCTATTCTTTCTCTTTTTTTAAAGACTCGAACTTTTCTCTCTCTTTCTCTATGAGTTTTTCCAATAGATTCATAGCTTCCTCTATTGGAAAATTATTGAAAGTGTGGTTGTTACTAACAGCACTTGTTTTGACGCCACAGTTTTCATAAAAATTATTTGTGCAATACAGAACAGTTTCTTCGGTAAAGTTTTTCAATCCCTCTTCTGTAACACCCAAAGCCTCGGCAACCTGTTTAATTTTATCATCTTCCAGTTTCTCGTTTTGTCCCATTTTTGAGATAGCCTGCTTCGTAATACCAAGCAATTCTCCTAACTCAGCTTGTGTCATACCCCGAAGCCGACGTACACGTTCTATTTTCCTTCGAAATGTTCTCGATGAGTCCAACAACAGTGCAGCGCTTTGGGAAGAATACCGTAGAGACGTACCCAATGGTTATGGACTAACCCAGTTCCGTTACCACCTTGAAGCAAAATACAGCAGCGGTGAAGCCTTCCACTGTTCTTAAAATGCTCCATCAGCCTGCGGGGAAGATGTATATTCGAGGGTTTGAGTGTAGCGTTTCATATTTATTTACGAGTACCGTTTGTCATTTTATATTTAGGGTTGATAGACTTTTCTTATCATCAAGGAATAATCTTGAAAAAACGTGATTCGAGCCAGTATCTGTACATTGGGTCAGAAAAAGATAGGACGTTATCTTCCTCAATAAGCGTTTCGTTTACTATCAATTGTTTTTTATTTCGCACTACGTTTGCCGAAGTTCCCATTCGGTATTTTTTGAGCGTATCTTGTGCTGTTAATTGTTTTTCGCCGGAAATAATTGCACGTAAAATATTTAATTGCAATGAGGATAAAGTCTCGGTTAGGTTTGCAAATAACAGGCTTAATTGATCCACAATGTCTTCGCGGGCGGCAGTTACGTTTTCAGTTTTGCACATTTTGTTCGTTCTAAACCAAGTTTGTTGCGCGAGTTGCTGCACGTAATACGAATGATTATCGGCGAGAGAGGCTATCAATGCCGCGTCATGGTCAGAAATTTGCTTTCCGGTATCATCAAAACGTTTTTGAATAAAATTTATCCAATGTGCAGAATCTATCTTTTTTAAGAAAAGTAAATGTCCGAATTTATAAAACGGCATGGATGGATTGGTGAAAACATCTAACAACATATGCCGTTTACTCCCATATAAACAATAGCTTACACGCGTATGATTTTGCCAATGAGCGCGCAGTTTTCGCTGAAACATTTCGGGTTGGGGAAACGAGGCAACCGACTGAAATTCATCAATACATACAATGATATTGATTTCTTTTCGATGAGCTATTTTTTCAGCTAAATCTAATATCTCGTCCGGATGTTTTTGCATTTCATCCCATCCAATTCCAAAAGAGAGTTCTGTTTGTTTGTCAGGTGAGAATGAAACGGAAGGAATCAGTCTCGATAAGAATGTTTTAGCATTTTGAACCAACTCTTCCCATTCTGATGAAGTAGATTTCAATACTTCGTTCGCCAATGCTAGATAAAACTCATTTTCGTTTCGATAATTAAAAATGTCGATAAAACAAACTTTCAATGTATCGTTTTGTTTAACAGCTTCACTTGCCGCTTTTTTCACCAACGAGGATTTGCCCCATCGACGAGGCGAAATGATTATGGTATTTACTCTTGCGTTGAAGTTTCGTTTCAATAGCGTTATTTCGCTATCTCTATCGGTAAAATCAATAGGTTCAGTAATTCGTCCGTATGTAAAAGGCACACTCTGCATAGGATATTATTTCTGCAAATATAAGTTTATTTTCCGAACTTCCAAAATGCGAACTTCCAAAATGCGAACATGTAAATATAGATAACAGGATTCCCAACACGCTGGCAATCTGCGATAGCACTTCTTCTTCAATTTCTTCCTGCTGTTCAATCTTCGACACTTCCTGCTAGCTTATACCCAGATCAGCAGCCAAAGCTTCCTGTTTCACACCAAAATACATCCGGACTCTCTGCACGTTCCGTCCGGTATGTCTTTTCCTTAGTTTGTCTGTAGTTTCAGCCACCATCTTATTATTTTTTTGTGATATGTTAAATACAAAGATAGTAAAAATCAATTGGTTCCGAGTATAAATCAACTCTGTTTTTTATGTAAAAACACATAAGGTTTTTAAACTGGAGCTTAAACGGTTAAGTCTGGTTAAATCTATGGTTCCAGAATATCCTCCGGCTGCAGGGGAGTATAGGGACTGGCTTTCGCCTTGGCCGTCACCTTGTCCAGTAAATGTTCATCTATAAGCATTTCTATTATTTCATCAGTTTGAATTTTAGGCATTAGACAGCACCCAACATAGTGGCCAGTATCGCGAAAATCCACCAGCCGAGGGTAGGGTAGAGACCGATGATCAGTGCAGGGCACACTATTGGTATCCAGGACTGCCGTAAATCGAACGCTATGAATCATAAAGCCCTAGATCTTCGTCTGCATGCATCATCTCGATGAGCCGTTTCTTTTGCTCCTCTTTCATTTTCTTTTTGTAGTCAATCACATCCTCATATTTAATGCGACGATGTTTCCCTACTTTTGTATATTCAATTTTTCCCTCCTCTAGTAATTTCACGAGATAGGGTCTTGAACATCCCAGAATTTCCGCAGCTTTTTGCGTTGTCACTTCAGTTGCAAGAGGTACTATTGAAATAGGCTTACCCTGACTCATTGCCTTTAGTATTTCGCCTAATAAATTCAATGCTTTAACAGGAAGAATAATTCTCTCCCCGGTCTCTTCAATTTCAATTTTCACCTGGTCCGATTTCAATTGTTCAATCGAGGAAATGAGAGAAGTGTAGGACTCCTGTGCTAATTTTCGCTCACGTTTGTTAGGCCTTTCTATATCATTTGTCGTTATCATAACTGTAGTTTTTAATGTTGGAACTGCAGACATAAACGAAATATTCGAATTATTTAACTAGCCTAATCCCCTAATTTTTGAAATAAAACCATCAAAAGGGGTCAATATACCGGAATATCCTCATTAGGAAATTATTACCTCAATTCCACTTTTTCTATAAACTCTTTTCCTGCAGAATAAGGGATATATTTCTTGTGTTGCAACCTTCCGATAATAATGGCAGGGTGGGTGTTAAATTTTTCAGCATACTTTCGTACATCCTCAGAGGTAAGCCTTCCTTGCGAGACAATTTCGTTTTCTTCCTGCTCCGACAACGTCCATTTAATCGCAAACTCGTCCGCTTCCTGCTCTTTCTCATTTATTTTATCGGAATATTCAATATTTTCCAAGAAGACATCTTTCTTTCCGTGTAAAAGGATATGTCCCGCTTCATGAAAAAAGGTAAACCAAAAGACATCGTTGCGTTTATATCTTCCCGTTAACTGGATAAAAGGGGTCTCATCCAGCCAGCGTGTCGCTCCGTTTATGGGAGCTTTGGGCAAACAGGGAGTATATACTACTTTAACTCCCGCCTCCAGACATAACGACTGGAGTTTTTCTTGAAAATTCGCAGGATGCTTTGCCATTAACGATTTAATGACAGGAAGTGTTTCTTTAAATCTTTTCTCCGAATAAAGGTTTTCCACTGTTAGCTCCTGGGCTTGCAGTTCTCCTTTTCGTAACCACGCGGAAATCGCGTACGGTTCGCTCGTGTGCGCCAACGAAATTCTGAAAGCAACTTTCAGGTTCCGATAGAAATAAAACTTATGCCATGCCTCCGGATTACTCATACCGAAAAAGGACAATAAGGCTTCTGTTTTTTCATTTATATTTCCCGAGGACTTTATCCATCCTTTTTTTATCATTTCTGTTAATGGAAATTTTCTTGCCCAATCTATAGACTCGTCAATGATTTCCCGTTGACGTTCTCGCGCACGATATTCATCAAAGCTACGCTGCTTATTCATCCAAAAATGAGCAGGAATTTTGGTCACACTTTCAAATTGCACAGCCATATCCGGGGTAATTGAGCTTTCTCCTTTTAAAACAGCATTAATTGTTTTTTCCGGTTTGTCTGTACGCACAGCAAACTCTTTTGGCCCCATTTTCATCTCGGCAAGTTTCTCGGCAAGTGTCTCGCCCGGATGAAAAACCACTTGTGGAATATACCGGTTTTCTTTTTTTGCCATAACTTTATGATTTACTCGTTGTGATAATCTATTATTTCAACTATTTTCACACCTTTTATTTCTATCCATAAATAGTTGCCGTCTGGAGTAACGGGGATTGGATTTTCATGTGGCTCAAATATCAATCGGTAAGGGTGATCCAAATCACAAGCCCATTGACCTTTTCTGTCTCCTGTAAGTTCATGATAGCGCCCTGGAAGATGCCTTACGTCTTCTAATGTCTCTGCCACTTTGAGATCATTTAGCCGAATATTTAAAAGTTTCGATCGTATAGCACCCAATTCTCTTTGGCATCTCCTGTAATCATTAGCCAGTCTTTCTAGTTTTTTGGTGCGGAATGTCGAATCCATCACAAAGGTAATTATATTTTTAGCTAACAGGAAGTGTTATTTAAAATATTTATAATGTTTAACATGAAATACTGAAGATCAAGATTTGGACTTGCAAAGGAACCGTTTTTGATTTGATCAAATGGTGTAATCATTAACTTCGTAGTAATTGGCAACATGTCATGTATATCGGAAAAAATGCAAGGCGCATACTATCCAGCATATCCTGACGGCGCATGATTCTGTTTATTTATATAATCGCAATTGATGCCCGCGAAGAACCACAGCCCCTGAGAAGAGAAATGAAACAGCAGGAACAGCAGTGCTGCCACCCACCAGATGATTTCCTCACCCCGGATGGTGATATAGTTGTGCGAACTCCGTTCGTTCAGTTTATCGATAATATTAAATTTATCGGCAATCCTGAAGTATAACAGCTCAGCTATAAAAAGAACAGCAAATATGATTAGATAAAACATCCCAATAACATTTATTAATTATGCAATCACATTACTAAAATTCCATGCCTGAACATGTCTGATACCTTTATTAGAAGGAAAAGCAATATCATCAAGCGAAACCACGAACTTTTCATAATTATCCTCTATAGATTCCAATGGCGAGTACTCTCTTTGGATGGTCTGTTCATCAGCTAATATGTAAGAGCTTTGTATATATATTACTCTATCCTCTTTTTTTGCAACAAAGTCAATCCCTTTGTCTCTTAAAGTACCAACATAAACCTCATAACCATACCTGCGAAGCTCAATATAAATCAGATTTTCCAACTTATATCCAACACCATAACCAAATCCGGGATAAAGATAATTCTTGAAAGACAGATCATTAATGTAGTACTTACTATTTCCCGATAAAGTATCCTTGACACGTATATCATATCGCTCAGCTCTGTGAATAATAAACGAATCCTCGATATAACCGATGTAGTTAGAAACAGTATCATAAGTTGTATTACGCCCTATCGACTTAAAATAGTTAACAATATTTGTAATTGAAATCAGATTAGAAGCATTGTTTACCAAGTAAGAAAACATATCATCCAGAAGCTTAGCCTCTCTTATATTATGTCTCTGGATAATATCACGTAATAGTACTGAATCTTTAATTGTGGATTATAAATCACGCGGATAACCTGAAGCCAGGTATTCTTCATCCCAAAAATTGTATTTTCTTAAAGCCTCAAAATTTTCTTTCATACTCGAATAATTCGATGTAAATGTAGCTATTTTCTTTTATACTCGAAAATAACCATAGACTTTGTCTTATGCTTACAAAAAGCTGCACGTGTCTTGCAAGTTTTAATTAAATTATCATACATTTGCAAACTATATGTGGTTAGTTAATAAAACGTTCCCATGATTAAAACGAGAAAAGAGGCTAGAACATAAAACGGCAACAAAACGTAAACAAAAAACGAACATCATGAAAAAGAAGTGCGTTTGGTTTTTAATGGTATTACTCTTTGCGGTGGGAGAGCTCACCTTAATTGGATGCAGCAAAGACAATGAAGAGGAAGATAATCTAGGAGCTTCCCGGCCAATCCCCAACATGTTGAGCGATCTATCACTTCCCGGAGCCTTTATAAATTGGACCTTGTGGGAGAGTCACTCGTTATTTGGTTATACCATGAAAATTGAGTTCGACTATAAGGAGTGCACTTACACTCTTCAGAGAAGTGGAACAGTCGAAACCATCGCTAAATATACATACAGCTTCAAATATCCCACCATTACCCTTACTTCCATTAATGAGGATAAAGAGGTAATCACCGGAACAATTGTCAGCTATGCATTTA
>ENA-UOOH01002444-UOOH01002444.1-fermentation-metagenome-genome-assembly--contig:-NODE-2444-length-15983-cov-2.910284_pt1 | contig 15983 bp, 19 predicted proteins | sample MGYA00245778_ERZ724025 | MGnify/ENA primary metagenome ERZ724025 (study PRJEB28704, sample SAMN03018313) | fermentation metagenome | biome: anthropogenic terrestrial biome; feature: soil; material... | reverse complement strand
AGTGCGTCCATCTCCCCTGCTCCGCATAGCGAGGGTCCCAGACCTTCGGCCGATCCTCACGGTAGTAGAGCGCGGCCAGGGGACATGCCTCATATTTTGAGATGAACGACGGCGACAGGTGGTCCATCGGGAATCCTCTGTGCGAGGAGAATAGATCCTCACTCATCGTCTTCGCCGTCCTTGTAGCTGGGGATCCTCACGGTAACGTCAACATCTGAGCCGTCCTCCAGTCCGAGCTTGTCGATATCCTTGGCCCTCAACGCAGCATACCATGAGTTCCCGATCTTGCGAACTTCGGTGGCCAGTGTAACCTCTTTTCTTTTTGCCATTCAATCACCTCCGCAGGCGTCCTCTCTGATCGTGTATTCATCACTCCATTTCCTCCCCATCGAGGAGGTTATTCCGAGGATCGTGTCCTCTGCCAAAAACTTACACTCTACATTCATGGTTGGTAGCCATCTGCGGTCTCCCGCAGTGCAATGTACAGCTTGCCGATATTTATAGTTTGTATATCCGACGTATATACAACTTAATAAATATCCCGAATTATTAAATAAAATGTATACACGGTGCCCCGGGATCGCATAAGCTACCAACCGTGCTGACCCGAGGCATATATTGTCATGTCTTTACGATATAAAAGGGTGGGGCATGTGCCCCGGGGTCGCGAAATGTCACTGACGCGATGTCTCCGGGAGAGATGTCCATCCCAATCTCTCCCGGAGGATTAAGCTATGCACCTGGTCGGCTTTGTGTAATCGGTTTAAAGTGTGATCAAATATCAATATGATCTTTATTTAAATTAATTTATGCATAATCAACCATTAATAACTTTTATATATATGTAATGACATGTAACATTAAGGGGAAACCCAAGGAGCAACCAAACATGGCAGCATACAAGGTAGGGCAGAGGATTGAGGCAGCATACGAAACAAGCGTCTACAAGTCCGGGGTCTCCGGCTGGAGGTCCGAAACCGTGAACGCCGTCCTCGAGGTCATCTCGGCCGGCAGGGCGAGGGTCGTCAGCGCGTCGATGGAAAGAGCAGGATCCAACAGGCAGCAGTACAACGTCCGATCGGCCGAGAATTTTGAATCCGGCAAAACGAAGAACATCTCATCGCTCAGATCCGTTCAGATCGTCGGAGTTGAGTAAGATGTCCGGGAAAAAGTGCGAGTGGTTCGTTATAGAGGATCGCGGCGACATATTTTTTGAGGAACACGAGAGCGAAGAAGAGGCGAGGAGTGCGATAATATGGGATTTCAAGAGAAGGACCCCCTTCGACCGGAGAGATATCCTTGCGAATAAGGGCAAGGTAAGGCTGTACGTTGCACACACCTCTACTGAGGAGGAGCTTGGCAGTGCCGAGTGGTTTGACAGCATTGACGAGACCATATCCATGGAGGATGCGCTGAAGGCCCTGGAAGAGGAAGAGGAGGAGATCTGAATGGCAAAAATAATTAACGGCAAGAGATACGACACGGCGACCGCATCGCACGTTGCCACACACGAGTATGGCAACCGGCGCGACTTTGGGTATTTCGTTGAGGATTTGTATAAGAAGCGCACAGGGGAGTACTTCCTTTATGGTGAGGGCGGCCCTGCGTCCAAGTATGCAACGTCGACGGGGAACAACTCATGGTCCGGAGGAGATAGGATCATCCCGATGAGTTACGATGCGGCCAGACAGTGGGCCGAGAAGCATATGGACGCGTCCGAGTATGAAGCGGACCGTCGGGATATCCATCACCGCCGGAGCGCACGATAAACTTAAGAGGGCGGCTCAGGAGAGGGGAATGTCCCTTTCTGCGCTGATCGAGGAGTTCGCCCTGAGCTTGTGATCGGATTAAACCCTTTCCCCCCTTTTTACTGCCGTAACGACCAGTTGACATCCGACTCGATGATAGGGATATTGTCCCAGAACTCTCCTACAACGAGAATCATCGAGATCCTAGCGTGTCCGGAGCCATCTGTTGTTGCGGTCATGTCACACAATTCGTGGTGAACTACGGTATCTCCGTACATCATGAAGGCCGAATAATGTAGATTCTGGCCGGGATCGTAGAGGTCCAGGAAAGATATGTCCCCGATGTCCACAGTCACTCCCGGCTCAGAATATAGATCGATGTAGTACTCGAGGACAAGCATGGATCCGGCCGGTCTGCTATAGATCGCGTCAGAGGCCCATACTGTGCATATCTCAGATAGGTCCGTTATTGTCGACATGTCTACTATAGCAATACCGTCTCCCGATACCAGGTCCCCATCATAGGATGTGTATGCGTTGTACCCGAACTCATACTCGCCATAGGCCCGCTCATTACCTTGATCCCAATAATATGCGGCCATGGCCGCAAAAACCACAGCTGCGACAATGGCTACCGCCAAAGCTGCTCGATACGTCCTCTTCATGAGAGAACATCATCTTATCTTTTATAAAACCATTTGAACGTTGACTATCAGGCTTTGGTTGGAATATTTATCGGGTCTTCTGTGCTGATCTATGTCTATTACCGTGGTCCCGTCGACACGGATCTTGGAGATGGCATACTGTCCGGTGACGGTGCTCACCCCACGCCCGAAGTAAGCAGACAGCACGCAGATTCCTAGATCGACGACTTTCAAAACGTCGGCTACGGCCGAAACATAGCCTTTCTCGACGCTGTATATCTCTATGGTGTGGGAGGATGATCCGGACAGCGTGGCCGCCGAAAAAACAGAGACGTACTGCTTGGCGAACACATCGTTAGATGATGCCTCGACGGCGATGTTACCTGCAGTGTATGCCATTTTTGTCGAGTCGATGAGGCTGTTGGCATACATTTCAGAGTAGTTATTCAGGACGAGCGTTGTCTGTTGAGTGTTGACATCGATCTGCACCTCTTTGATCCTTGCCTGATAGTCTGACATCCCAAATCTCGAATCGTATATTCTAATAGGCCGACCGCCGACGAATATCCCTGTCGATATCATTAGATCGGTATAGATCCCGGAGAGCACTATTGTGCCCTCCCAGTCTTTTGACCTGTTAGTTACGATCTCGGAGTATGAAGACAAGGCCGCATCCTCAACCGTAGTCACACTTCCGTCCACCACAGACACGGCCGACCCCACAGTGACCTCCGGGTCCCTCATTGCTATAATAATCGGGGTGCCGTCGTCCTTTGTCCCTTTAGTAATGGCAAGAAATGGACGGTACATCATAGTCATGGATGGAGAGAACCTCATCATCGGGATCGCTCCGCTGACAGGGGACTCATCTCCGGCATAGTAGAGGACGACGGCGGCAGTATCTGACGCCTTAAGCCTATATCCTAGATTGATGGCGCCCCACGTCACCGGGGAGCATGATATAGCATGCTGCCGGCCGGCATATGTTCCGCTTGGCTCGGACATGTCGGCAAGAGCCAAGAGATAGCTGAAAAAGTTCGCCCCGGCGCAGCGGAACACGCCCACGGTGCGACTGCTGGATATGGTCGACGCGCCATATCCCGCGGCATAGCATATGCTCTGGAAGATGGTCGACATCGACAAGCCCCCGGCAAGGTCAAGATAAGTTATCCTCGCGCGGCCTATATACTCCGGACTGCCCATAGACGATGATATCGTGGTGACGTTGTTGATTCCGGTCACATAGTACTTGGTCGCATTATCGGCGTCGGCCTGACCCGCGTTAGCATATTCGTAGTATGATCCTACATATATCGATTTAAAAATAACATCGTTAAGCGTCCCGCTATCATACGTGCTACCGGTTACAAAGTGACGGTAGTACTCGAATGTGGACCCAGGGTAGCTCGCCATATCCATATCCGCGCCATAAGTTGTCGAGATGTTGTCAATAATTACGTCTATCGATTTGCCGCGGACATATGTCGGTGCGTCCAGCGTTATGGACCTCAATGTATCCATCGAGCTGAAAGAGGACTCGCTATAGGTCTTGGAGGCTACGACCGCCCCCTCGACAAGCAATCTTACTCTGCACCTTAGCATATTTTGACGATAAAATGAAAACGAAAAAAGCCAGTCCAGATCTAGTGCAAACGTGAATTTTGCAGTGCCATCGCTCGCAAAGCCCATGTTGAAAGAATAAAACTGACTAACGCTGATGTTGCTATTGACAGCCCACTGTACATCGCCGCCGGTGGCACTCAGTGTGACCCCTGCCGGCTTGGTTACATACAGTTTTTCGGCGACGGGATCCCAGCCGCCGTAGGCATTCTCTAAGTTGTGCTGCTGCGCCGAAGAGTAGTGGTTGCGGTGGTAGTCTGCTCCTGTCGCCCTCAGGATCTGAATGGCATCGCCGAACGTCAGTTTGATCAAATCGTCTGCAACAGACATTTCTGTGATCATAAAAATGCCAATAAGATTACCTGGAATCCCTTCGTTTCTATAAATGTATAAGAACATCCCCGGTCGTATGGCCCCGGATCCAGATGACCACAAGGTGCACTCACTGCTTAGCAGATTATTGGCGGATGTCTTAAGATCATTAACCAGCGTTAGGGATCCTGTCACTCCAAAGTTCTCCACGAATTTGAGTTTTGGACCTTGCATGTACCCTGATATGTTAATGAAGTCCCCACCAATTGTTCTTGATAAATGAACAGTTGAATTTACGTAGTCTACCATATGTATCACTGACAAATAACCATCATGTTGAATGTCACCCAGATCCCTGACTCGGAGTCGGTGGACAGGGACACGCAGATGCCGGACCTGGTGCCCTCTTCTGAATGTGTTATGCTAAGGGTGGCCCCCTTCATCCCTTCGAGGATGGCCACATTGGATGCCGTCCTCCTGCATACGCCGGTAATGCTCGTAGTAGGTGAATTGAGGCCGGTGACGTGGACAATATCGTAATTAGCGCCGTCTACCTCATGCCGCTTGTACTTGACCGTGGATGTCCACGGAGACATGGTGACGAAGCGTATCTCGGAGCTTATCGGTGAGCCGTCCTTAGAGACCGCGATCATATGATCCGCCCTCCGCTGATAGTGGCGTTGATGCCTGTAGCCGTATCGACGTTGCTGGCGGTGTTCTCGATAACGATCTGGGTGCTCGAATTGGTAGTAGTCCTTGACCCGCCGGCCATAGTTGCCGCGAGAAGTCCGCCTGCCGCACCCACTCCCACCCCGACGAGGGCTGCCTTCCAGGGCGACTGCATCACGCTCCTGAATGTCTCCACCACCGCTAGACCGAGCTCCGACGTTTTGAGGGCCTCGGATACCGCCTGCAGTGCCTTGATCCCCGACGCAAACCCGACCAGAATCTGAAACCCTGCATTGAGCTTCTGCAGCGCCGCGGCGTTATCTCCCGACACGATCCCAAGGGTTATCAGGCCGCTGGTAACGGCGCTGACACTCTCTTTGACCGTCATGAGGACGGCCACTTGCTTGACGAATTGAGCTTCTTGCCGAGTAAAAGATTGAGTGGTCCTGTCGGTAGCGGTTTCCAGGCCCTGCTGATCGATGGTGGTCTGCTTGATCTTCTCCGAGGCCTTGGATGTGGACTGCTCGATGCCGGATGCTGTCGCAGAGACGTTGTCGATCATCTCAAAAACATATTTGAGATGCGTGTCCATGTCGCTCATGGCATCGCCGCCTGCACCCCGCTGATCGCGTCCTGTCTGCCGGTAGGGGTCGATAGGTCCGCTCTTATCCTCGTGATGAGCGCATACATCCCGATGCTTGCGGCCGCGGCTGCCCCCGTCGCTAAGGCAATGGTCGACCATCCCTCGGGATTCCAAGAGTTGGCCGCGACCAAGGCGGCCGACTGTGCCGTCTCCTGAGCGGTTTTGGCTGTGATTCGGGCCTTGACGATCGACGTTATTCCCAACACTCCTGTAGCTACAGATAGTGCGCCTGTAGCTACAGATAGTGCCGCCGCCGTCTCGTTACTGATAAGCCCTAGTCCGCGGAGGCCGCTGGTCACACCGGACATCCCGGTGCGGAGGCCGTTGGCAGAGCTCTTCGTAGACGATATGTCGAGAACTGATACGGCCGAGAGGTTATCGAGGGCCGATATCACAACTTCACCCCCATCTGTTTGTATAGCTGGCGCTCCCTCTGTCTTTCAGCCTTGAGAACAGCCTGCAGGACCTCCTGCTGCTGCATGGTCATGTTGTCCATGAGCTCCTTGTCAATGATCTTGACATCGAAGCGCTCCGCTATGTCCATGTATACCGTGTCGACCGGGCCTGCATGGGCCGTGAGCACCGAGAGCATCTGCCGTACGGCTTCCTGCTCCTCAGGTGTGAGCAGGTCCAAAAAAACGTTCAGGTCGTCCACGCTGTTAAGGACAGGATGCTCGATGCACCCTATGGCATACAGATCGAGGGTCGGCATGATCTTGGCCGCGAGCTCCTGGACGTACGTTCTGAGGTCGCTGTCAGCATCCGGCAGAGATGCCAAAGGCACAAGCGTCCGGAACTCGTCCTCCCACTCTACAAGCTCCGGGTACATCTCATGGCGGATCCCATCTATAGGTACCCTATAGGACCTCGATAGATATCGCATAACTACGTCTCCATACTGTGCGGTGCGGATAATGAAACGCTTTCTGTGCTGCCTCAGGATATCCTCGATCGGGACATGTCGGACAGCGGGCATATCCTCGACATCGCACTGGCAACCGCCGAAGCCCACATCCGGCATCAGATCATCACCCACGTCATATTGGATGCGTTGACGGTCAGCGTCTCATCGTAATCCGTCTGCGATCTGGACGGGAGGTCCGATCCCGGCATCCAGCATCCGCCGAATATAACGTTGTAGCCTCCGATGGCTTGTGTGACCGAAAAATCGGAGGTCTCGGACATTTTAAGCCTGTCCCACATCAGCGATGTGCTGGGCACCGTATACTCGAGCTGAATGCCGAGGAGGTCCCCGGGATACATGAGCGAACCGGCCTTAAGCGCCTTGCCGTTAACTATCCCCTCCTTCTGGACAAGGTTGTTGCTGATGGTGAGGTTGTAGCTCATGGCTGGGATCGTGATGCCTCCGGACAGGCTGCATATCGGATATGTATTGTGAGTTACAGGATTAAGGGCAGGGATGGAGGCATCGATGTTGGTCATCAACTCGGCCTTTGTAGCCTTCGGCTCGTCGCAGATCATGGAAAGCACGTCGAGCGACGCCATGACAGGAGCTCCTACCCCGGTGCCTGCGAGAGACAGCGAGTTGACCTTGCATCCTCTGTAGAGGTAGTACTGGTCCGGCGACGCCTCGACAAGCGTGGAGAACGATTCGATATCCCCCCGTATCCCGGAAGGCTCTCCGAGTGTAAGCTCCAGTAGGTCCGTCCACGAGTATGCGCCCGAGTCACGGTATATCCCGAGCTCTGCCTTGAATCCCGACTCCCGCTTACCATAGGTCACTATCGACGTAGTCCTGGACCCGTCGGACCCGTAGGCCGTCAGATCGTAGTTGTTGATGGCATCAAGCCCCTGGAGCTTGCCCCCATATAGGAGCTGTCCTGCGGGGACGATGCCGTACGTGGTCTCCTTGATGTACTGCAGGGCTTTGAGCGCCCCGGCCGTTTTGATTCCCATGTCTTCAGTCTCCTATGTAGCGGATCACGTCCACGTCGAAATTGTACTGGGTGCGACGGTTGTCGTCGACAGACACAACATATGGGGCCGACGTGGTCAGTACGCAGGGGTAGAACGTCCCGTTGATGGTCACGTCCAGCACCATACGCAGGGTCCGATAGAGCAGCTCCGACATCCGTTGACCCGCAGTGTAGCCCTTCTCCCCTTGGCCTGTGACCACGGCTACAGTGAGGCTGTGGTAGTCCACATCCGATGTCAGAGATGGTGCTTTAGGGGAGGGCCTTGCGGTCACTATCGCCGACGAGGGGCGGTCCTTATACAGATTCAGATCCGCTTCCGTGAATATATCGACTCCGCGCTCGACTATATCGAGCTCTGCTAAGTAGTCTACTATATCCTCGACCACGCTCACAGCCCAATCCTCCGTAGCCTGGCATCTACCTCGTCGCAAAGATCTTCAGGGATCCTGTCCCTGTTATCCATAAGCGGTTTTGATATGAATTTATTCCCTGTCCCGGGCTTGGTCCATCGGACAGGCTTGCCAGACCTGCCAGGATCGGGCATGTCATGAACACGCTTGGCATAAGGGACCCCCTCGGAACCGACCACTACTCTGATCCTGTTGCCTCCGTTCTGTCCCACGTATATCATTAGGGATTTGCGGAGGTTGGCGTTACCGGAGTCTATCCTCATGGGATATCGCTGCCTTGTCGACTGAGGGACTCGAAGCATCATTGGCTCCTGGACCGTGTTCAGGATTGCAATATGCAGCGCCTTACGGGTTTCCGCGAACCCGTCGCGGAAAACGCCTATTTTGTTGGCGAATTCGGTGATGTCTGTGATCTTAACGATTCGGATGCTCATAGATCGTAGATCACCTCCGATTGAACGATCTTCCGGATCTCATCGGTCAGAGGGTCGGCCGCCGATCGGGCGTACAGCTCATTGCACATCATCTCGATCGCAAGCATCAGCGTTGCCGGACAGCTCTCATATCCCGATCTGAAAACTACCTTTATGGTCTTCCCTATACCGAGGTCCCCTGGAGTGTCGAACGCCACATATTCTGATTTTATAATAAAATAGTCCTCGATGTAGTGCTCGTGCCCGGAGTTGTCAAAGTAAGTGATGCTCTCGACATCAATAAGGGATGGATATAAGGCGTGAGTCCCCCCGGAAGTGAAAGAAAGCTCAAAATTCCTGGCCACAATGACGCGCTCCAGGTGCTCTTCGAGCCTTGTTCTCGCGGCAGTTATAATCTGGGTCAGAAATGGGTCATCGGCTCTAACGTCGTCTCTGACAGACAGGAACTCTTTAAGCCCGTCGATGGTTATGGGCTCGGTAATCTTGCTGTCTATGATCGGGAACATGGGCGAGAGTACATGCGCACATTGAATTGTATGTAATCAGATTAAAAAAATAAAAAATGTTTAGATCCTGCCTTGTTGCTTACGGCAGCTGGTCGTCTGTTGTGGTGACCGTCTCCTTGAGATCGTTGATGATCTCGTTTATATCTTCGGCCGTCTCCTTGGCCACCGTTACCTTGGACGCAGACTCCTTAACTGTGTCTGCGAGGCTGACCACATAGTCCGATGCCCGTACTAAGAACTCCCTGAGCCCCCAGTGCAGGATCAGAATATACACGGCCACAGACACGGCAGATGTCAGTCCGGACATGCATACATACGTCCACTGTCCGGCACCGACTATCCCGATATACTCGATGAGATAGGCGGTAGCGAAGAGCCCTGTACCGATCGCAAGGATCATAGAGACGATCGTCCCGAACAGGTAACGGTTGTCCTGCGGGAGCTCTGCCGCACTCTCTATCTTACCCGACGCGATCTTGTTATCCACAGCCTTGTGGTATAATGTGTCGTTGGTCAGCTTGCCGATGAGAATGGCCATTATGAGCGTTGACGCGAGCATGAAAGGAATGTATTCCTCAGGCGTCGATATCGTTGTCACATCTATCATTTTGAACACCTCCAACAAAATCAGAATGGAGATCAATGCCCAGACACCCCGTCCTACCTGGATCCAGGGTGAGCTTATCAGGGCACAGATCTTCATTCCTTTTTCAGCCTCCCGTATATAGACCAGACCAAAAGCCCCGAAACGAATATGAGGATGATCAAAGCACACTGTGCCTCGACTGTCTCCCAGAATGCGGCGGCATGGACAGCCTCCAAGGCAGTAATGGTCACATCGCCTGTCACAGGTGCATCAAAGTCCCAGTCCCAACCCGAGTATCCGCTGGGCATGGCCGCGGGCATAATGGCGTGCCCTCCATGTGCTACCGTCTCGGTCAGGAACACCGTGTCGCCGTCTCCGTAAACGAAGTTAACGGTGTAAACATCCGCGGCGAACTTGGCCGAGAATACGGTGTCGCCGACATAGCTGTAGCTATCCCCGAGCTTGACGCCGTTCACATCGTACCATCCGAGGAACGTATGGGATCCCTTGATGGGATCTGCGGGCATGGCCGCAGATAACGCGGACTCGGTCGTGCCGGTCGATATGGTTACGCCTTCGACCGTCCATGCTACGGAGTATGTCTGCTTCCACATCGCGTTAAATGTAATGCTTTCGGTCACAGCCTTAGGGATGGCCCTGTCCCATCCGCTGAATGTGAACCCGTCCTTGGTGGGGCTCGCGGGGACTGCTATATTGGCGCCATATTTGTAGGTCGCCGTGCTGATCGTACGGCTCTCGTCGACGAATTTTACTGTATAATCGATATCGGATATTATGGCCTCGAAGACAGTGGGCACCCCGGACGTCAGATACACGGTCGACCCTACGGCCGCCGTGATCGTTGTTCCGGAGTACTTCCATCCGTCCATCTGCTTCCCCGCCGGGACGGTGATGCTCATGTCCCCCATCGATTTGAGGGTCACGGAGCTCTCCGTGCCGGTGTAGGAGTAAGTGGTATCCGCCACCACATACTGGATCTCATAGGTCTCGACTGCGGCGGATGCCTCGGGGATGTCGACTATAGCGACACATCCGAAGCACAGCAGCGCGAGGACAGCGAATATTCCTGTTTTTCCAAGTGACAAAATTGATCACCGCGATAGCCATGGTCAAAAAAGACCTAATGTTATCAGAATAAACGATTGAAATAATTTGATCGGCCGCCTTCACGGCATGTCCGGCAGATCCGGAACGTCTGTGGTCATTGTTTCTGCCATCGCAGAGACCAAGTCGTTCCATCCGTCCATGGCTGTGATGTAGGCCGCCCATGGAGTCACATCCTCGGCCTGCCTCTTCTTACGGTACGCGATCGCAAGAAGGCTGTCGGCCGTTTGATGTAGTTTCTCACGATAGTGTCTATGCAGGGCCGGTGTCCAGGATCCATCGATGATGCCGTCTAGAAGTTTATCATATTCGACGCGGGAGAGCCTGTGCTCCGTGCATTTCCATTGTTTAACGGCGTTGCCATCTCCGTCGGTTACAATTTCAGAGGAAATGTTGTCTCTGATGAGATACACGTCACGCCCGACCGTCGTATCTTTCGGCTTGTTGTCATAAATTGCTTCCACAGTTTCCATTTCTTGCCTCCAATCCATCCTTTACAGGTAATATGGTGACCCTGCTGAGACGGTATGCGTTACAATGAGATAGAATGCCCATGTCTGACGCATACTGTCCTCTATCCCTAAGAGTCGGTATGTAGTCATTAATTATCAGTTTGCATAGGATATCCTTCATCCTATGCTTGATCTTGATTTTTGTCCTCCGCCTTAACAGCGTGTATTCAGAGAACGATCTGTAGCCCACAAAATCTACTCCGCGTACATCGCAGGGGAAGATCTGCCAATGTCTGTTAAGCTTGAGCCCTATTTCTTCGAGACAAGCCACCATCTTATTTTTCATGCGACGTAGCCAGCTCTTCGTTTTTCCGATCATCACAATATCATCCATATAGCGCTGATAGCATACTACATGCATGGTCTGCTTAAAGTAACGGTCAACATATGCAAGGTAGAGATTGGCAAGATATTGAGAGGTGAGATTGCCCACCGGCATGCCAGGACGTGGATATCCGTAGATCACTTCCTTGAAGAAGATGAGGACATGAGGGTCCTTGAACCTTCTTTTTAAAAATTGGAACATTTTGTCCTTATCGATGCTCTCGAAGTAATGGTAAACGTCCATTTTGAGGCAGTATTCGGATCTGGAGCCCCGTAGATATTTCTTAAGCGTCCTAAGGGCATAATGCGTCCCCCTCCCAGGTATAGCGGCATAAGTCTGGCGGATATAACTGTTTATGAAAACATCACGAGTCTGCAAGATGACGGCCCATTGCACTACACGATCGAAGAACGGTAGGCTCGCTATGTGTCGGAGCTTCCCTCCTTCGATCTTGTCGAAAAAGTTGTACTGAGAGGTTTTGTACTCATCGTCCATCAGGACTTTCCTGACCATGCCGAGGTTACTGTCCAGATCCTTTTCGAAGGCTATAACTCCGCTCCGTTTCGTACGGCCTTTCCGTGCGAGCTCGTAAGCATGGCGGATGTTCTCTGGATCTACGACCTTGTCCCAAATATTCCCGGCTCTTTTCATTTCTATGCCTTCTATGCCTTCATCTAGTGGCGGCCTTTCCCAGCTCCCGTTTCCGCGAGGGTACTAGGCGGCGTTCGTTTTTTCATATTTCACCAAGGGGTGAGGCCGCAATGAGCGTAATGTGTGATGAGTGTCGCGCGAGCACCGATACGCCAATGCCGATCCGAGAGGGAATTACTCAGGCTAAGAGCCGAAACACCACCGGCGGACCCATGATCCGAGGAGCCCCCGGCAATCCCGAGCAGGAAATGGCACGGACGCCAATGCATCCCACCGCAGCCTGAGCCCTTCCGGGCTCGAAGTAAATAATTAAAGTTCATAGAAATGGTTTCAGTTACACCCGCTCGCCGAGGACGGCGAGCTCAGTCGAACACGAAGGCCGCGCGAGCACCGATACGCCAATGCCGATCCGAGAGGGAATTACTCAGGCTAAGAGCCGAAACACCACCGGCGGACCCATGATCCGAGGAGCCCCCGGCAATCCCGAGCCTCTGCGCTGTAGGGAAGCTCCAGTGGCGGTCGCACAGTCCGGTGGAGTCCGACCCCGCGTTGTTGTCCCAGAGCCCCCAATCTACATCGTCGGTCTTGATCTTCGTCGCGAAGAAATTCGTCGAAACGGTGAGGTCGGTCACCGGGAGGGATGCGATCTTGGTCTTGCTCGTCAGGAGATCGTCCGCCAGTACGTTTTGACCCGCGTATACATCCACCCATTTACCGTCCTCGTCTTCACGTCCTACGTCAACGACGAAATCGTCGATAAACTCCCACTTGTCTCCCCAGAAATTCTCCACGAAGCATTTTACGGGCTGGTTTACGGCCGTTACATTTCCCGCAAAGGGTCCTGCCTGATTGAGTTGTCCGCTCACAAGGCCGGCGGGATTTTCGGTCGTTCCGCCTACACTGTAGCCATTGCCGATGCGCCTCTGCGAGTCGAAGCTCTTCAGTGCAAAGAGGATCCTGTCGCGCATAAAGTGCCGCTCGTGGAAGTTTATAAGGTGCCAATTCTCTCCGTTAGCGTGCGCCGCCGTCCTGAATGTCCCCCTCGTCTCATTGTATGTAGGCTGGTGGCCAGAAACCGACTTGAGCTTCCCATCGATGATCGTGCCCTGATACACCGGGATCGCCAGATAATTGTATTTGTGGCCGCCGAGAGTGTGAGCATATGCCTCTCCGTCGTTAATATTAGAGGAGTGCAGGATGCCGGAGGCGTTGCGCTTGGTATAGCAGAGCTTGGCGCAGTACATCACGTTCTCGGTCGCGATCTCGGCAGAGACATCGACACCATTGACGTCCTTGGACAGATCATACGGATCGAGCGTGTGCAGTATGTCCCCGGCCCCGTTGATCGTGGCATAGAAGTCGTCACGGAGCATGGCGTCCGTCATGCCCCATGTGCCAACGTCCAGGACGTTTCCGAGGTTGGACACGGGACGGTGCATCGAGCACCCCTCCGAGTATGTGAGCGAGCCTGTAGGGTCGGTCTCGAAGGCAACGGGATCGAACGCGAGTCCGTATCTCCACGAAGCTCCTCGGACGAAAGATGCGGGAATGCACCCGTCCGCCTCCAGTAGGACCGCGTCCCCCTTCTGCTCTGCCTGCTTTCTCGAGCGAAGGTGCCCCATCGCCGTGAAATCCCCTCCGAAATCAACTGTATCTGTCATGCGATCACCACAATGTCGTATTTATCCCCGGATCCGGGGGCCTTGAAAAAAGTTAACGTAACATCTGTCGACGTAACGTCCATAGTCGTCCCCATGGCATGGCCGTCCGGATCGTAGAGCTGGACGGCAGGGAGCTTTCCGAGATTATGGGCTACTACGAATGTTTTCTGCACGCCGTCTCCTACGATCGACCCCCGGAAGAAGCTTACCACATCTCCGGGGCGGTAGATCAGCACGCGCAGACTGCCTGTCGCCGGAGCCGATGAGAAGAACAACGTGACCTGGTTGACGTTAGGGCGCTCGAACCTGGCGTCCATGCGGCCATGTCCGTTGACCAGGTCTACCAGCACTACAACCACGTCGTACGAGTTTAACGAATGCGTAACGGTTATCTGATCGGACGTTCCGTCGCCGATGTTGGCAACGTAGGTGTTTACGGGCGTCGCGATCTGCGACGGCTGTGCCGGCGTATACTCCGCCCAGAATGCCGGGCTCAGCGGCGGATTGCGATCATAATTGTTGCTTACGAGCGATTTATACAGGACGCCGCCAACGTTGGTTATCGATCCGGAGTTGTACTTGAGATCGGGAGACCACGGTACGATCCCGTCCTCTCTCGAGATAATGTACGGTTTGTTTTTGACAAATGCGTCCCCGCTCGTAGCGCTCCAATCGGACTGCACATTGCGCTGTGCAGAATAGTCGATGGATGCAAGCTTAGCGACATCGCCATCGGAGTAGCTGTTCTGTGAGAGTCCATGGCCGGGGACCTTGTCGACCTTGGTGTCCAAGGCCGCCTGTTGTGGACCGGACACCATCTTGGCAGAATCGGGAGTGTTGTCGACCATCCCGAGGCCGACGTCGCCCTTGTCGAGCATGATGTCTTCGGACATCTCGTGTCCGTTGATGGTCCGAGTTATTGGCACAGCGCCGACATCCCCGGGCCCTAGCACTACAACGCCGGTCTTGCCGTTGACCGACAGGACGCTGGTGCCCGGACGGAAGACCACGGCCTTGACGCTGTTGACCGCCACAGGGTCGGAGAAGAACAACGTGACCTGGTTGACGTTAGGGCGTGCGCATGTAACGAGCTGCGTCGCCCTCGATCCCGAATCGGGATAGAGGAAGGCGAAGACGTCGTACGAATTAAGCGAGTGGGTCAGGGTGTACTCTCTATCGACGCCGTTTCCCAGCGTGAATATCATAACGTCAGAGGGTTGCGTCGACACTCCCCCTATGGGCGAGTACGCTCTCCAGAACACCGGATGCGCCTGGTCGTCGTTCTGCGGATCGTGATTGACGTTACTCCCAATCAGCGATACATACAACGTGCCTCCGACTTTGGTCACGGCGCCGGACGGATATGTGAGTGAGCTCCTCCAGGGGTTGACGCCCTCGGCCACGTCGGCCTTGGTGTGCATCTGCCCCTGGAGGTCCTGCTGGTCCACTATGTCCCCGGAGACCGACCCCCACGGGACCATCGATCTGTAGACCATGTACCCTGCCTCGCTGTTGAGGTTCGTGTCGTCGACCACCATATACATGAGGTCGGTCGAGGATACCTTGACGGTATCCCCGTTCTGAACATCCGCTGATGTGAGCGCGAACCTAGCCTGGTCGTCGGGGACCACGGCGCAGCGCTCGAATGCCACCGGAGGAATATGGACAGGGTCGATCACTCCGACGAGGTTCCCGACTGGTAGATCTTTCTGTGAAATGTCAATATCGATGGTTTTGATCGATCGTCCTATGCTTTCGAACGAGAGCTTGCCGGGCACGTCCTGCGTGACGTCCACTATGGCCTCGTCCCATATGGTACGGTAAGCTCCGATGAACGCGCCCCACGAATCTATCGATGGGGCAACGTTGAAAATAATGATGTTCCTCGAGGCTATAACCTCGGTGCCACGTGTCAATACGAGCTGGGCCGGAAGCTTGTTGTCGCGCCTGCACGCATCTAGGATTACGTCCGTGAGCGTGCACCTCCCTCCCTCCAGGTCCAGGTACGGCCGGACATTGCGTCCGTTGACGTCTTTGACGGTAACTCTGAATTCGAGTCTCCCGGTGTACTCTTCCGGGATCCCCGTGACGACGATCTCGGTCGAAGCATTGTCGATGGTCGTTCCCGCATAGCCTCCCGTGGACGATATCTCCCTCTTGTCGGGGTCGTAGGATATGTTGATAGTATGCATGGAAGAAC
>ENA-UOOH01002442-UOOH01002442.1-fermentation-metagenome-genome-assembly--contig:-NODE-2442-length-15987-cov-3.797389_pt1 | contig 15987 bp, 12 predicted proteins | sample MGYA00245778_ERZ724025 | MGnify/ENA primary metagenome ERZ724025 (study PRJEB28704, sample SAMN03018313) | fermentation metagenome | biome: anthropogenic terrestrial biome; feature: soil; material... | reverse complement strand
TCCCCGTCAGCGCGCCCGCGAGCAGCAGCCCGAGCGCCATCCAGAAGAAGCGGATCTCGGCGACGAAGGTGCCGGGAAAGTCGTGGAGGACAAAGCGCCTGAGCGCGCGCGCCTTCGAGGGGCGCCGGCGGTAGATCGCCCCATAAGCTCGCGCACAGAGCTGGTTGAGGAAGACGTACGCGTCCGAGCCCGGGAAGAACGCCCGCGCCAGGGCGAGGTCGCTGGTCGCGCGGCGATAGAGGCGATCGAGCCGGGCGAGGTCGTCCAGCCCGAGCCTGTCGCGACCCACCCTCTCGACGAGCTGCCCGAGCTCCTCCCAGGCGGGCCGACGTCTGCGTACGAAGCGCGGCAGGTCCTCAGCCATGCGCGTCCACCAGCGTGCGCAGGAAGCTCTCGGCTGCCCTGCCGTCGCGCAGGTGCTCGGCCTTCTTCTCGCCTCCAAGCCGCTCGGCAAAGGGCTCGGCAATTTTCAGCGCCACCCGCTCGCGCGCTTCGGGCTCGAGCTGCTCGGCGCGCTCGAGAAAGCGAGTGACAAGCTCGTACTCTGCCGCCGTGAGCGAGGCTGAGCTGGCCACAGGACCTGCGGCGGCCTGCTCGTAGCGCGACAGATCGACCTTGTGCTCCCTCACGATGAGCGTCCCCGCGAGCAGATCGCCCAAACGCCGGCTGCGCGGGTTGGCGACCATCGTCACCAGCCCCAGGGCATAGAACCCGGGAAGAAAGTCGGCCACACGGCCCAGGTTGCGCAGCGCCACATCCGTAAAGCCCACCGGCGAGCCGTCGACCTTGACGACTCGGATGCGCAGCGCGCGTTTGCCGAGCGAGCGCCCCTCCCAGACCGTCTCGAAGAGAGTCCAGTAGCCCCACTGCACCAGAAACGCCCCGATGACGATCGCCGCCTGCACGAAGGCGTCGAGCGCCTGGAAGTCCTCGAAGCTGACGCCCTGCTTGAACAGCGAGAAGACGAAGGCGGCGGTCACCCAGAACAGGAAGAGCGCCAGCGCATCGACCAGGTAGGCGAGCGCCCGGGTCCCGAGACCGGCGACATCGAGCGACAGCTCGACGCGCTCGGGCGTCTCGACCGTCAGCGAAGGATCTGCAGCGTTCGGGGCGAGCATGAGTGGCCCGAGAATACCGCAAGGCAGCAAGCGGCCACCCTCGCCGGTTTTGAGCCTCTTCGTGCTCGCCCCTCTGCCGCAGCGGAGCGCCCATGCCGCAGGGCTCGCTCGTCGGGAGCCACGCTCAGGGTGAGCAGAAGGGGACGGCGGAAGATTTCCCGGCGGCTTTTCAGTCCTGCCAGGGCTGCTGGCCTCCCGGCAGATCCTCCCAGCGCGGCTCCGGGTCCTCCAGAGTCGGCAGCAGGAGCAGGAAGCCCGCATCGCGCCCCGGTCCCAGCTCCACGAGCCTGCCACCGTGCAGGTCGGTCAGTCGTGCGGCGATCTCCAGGGCCGCGAGCGAGGATGAGGCTTCGTCCTCCTTCGGCTCGCGCAGGAGGCTGCCGTTGCGGTCGTCGCCGACCTCGGCGCTCTGGCGGACGACGAAGATGCCAATCTCCCGGTCGCGCCGTTGGAAAGAGACCGAGAGGTTGCCCGAGGCGCTCGAACCGTCGGCGACCCGCGTGAGCAGCTCGACGAGGATGCGTTCGAGATGCCTCGGGTCCGCGGCGATGCGCGGCGGGTCCTCGGGCAGGTCCAGGGCGACCGGCTCGCCCAGGGTCTCGGCGAGCCGTTCCTTCAATCCGAGGGCGAACTCGCGCACCTCGACAGGCTGGAGCGTGACCTTCAGCTCGCCAACATCGAGTCGCAACCGGTCGAGGAAGGTGTCGAGCCTGCGGCTGATACGCCCGACCCCGGCGCGGACGAGCGCCGCCGGGCTCGGCGAGTCTTCCGCGGAGCTCAGGCCGCGCGCCTGCTCCTGCAGCTCGAGCAGCGGGCCTCTCAAACCCGTCGCGAGTCCGCGCAGCAGCCGCTCGCGCTCGTCCTCGAGGCCTTGCCGGTTCGTAATGTCCTCGAACAGCGATACCGCCCCGACAATCTGCCCGTCGCCGGCGAAGACCGGACACGAGCTCGCGCTCACCAAGATCTTTCCGCCGGAGAGGGTCGGAAAGGCCATCGGCACGCCCCGTACCGACTCGCCCCGGAGCGCCCGCGCCGCCGGAGTCTGATCGGCCGGGAAGGGCTCGCCCTCCGGGGTCTGCGCATAGGCGAGCCCGACGCGGGCCCAGTCCGGCAGTCGCCGCGCGGCGGCACCGAATCCGAGAACCCGCTCGGCGGCTCCGTTCATGCGCTCGATCGCGCCGGACGGCGCGTAGAGCACCACCGCCTCGCTCACCAGCTCGATGAGGGCATCGAGCAGCGCGGCATTGGCGGCGGCCTGCTCGATGACCGCCTCGAGCTCGTGCTCGTTCGCCCCGCGCCCGGTCAGGTCCTCGTACACCGAGACCGCGCCAACGAGGGAGCCGTCGTGGGCGCGCACCGGAGCCCCGTGCGCGCGCATCGTCGTTTCCCATCCGCGCCCGCGCACCAAGAGCTCCAGGTCGCGCGAGGGCTCGCCTCGCTCGATGGCCTTGGCGAGCGGCAGCTCCTCGAACGGCAGCAGCTCGCCATCGGGCCTGTGCAGCGTGACCGCGCCGGTGAGGCCGAACCGGTCACCGGCCTGCGTTCCCAGCATCGCCTGGGCCGCGGCGTTCGCCCCGGTGATCTCGCCCTTCTCGTCGGCGACCAGCACGACCGCCGGGACCACCTCGGAGAGCGTCAGCAGCGCCGCCTCCGCGCGCTCGGCCCGCTCGCGCAGCGACTCGACGAGCGCGCCGAGCCGCTCGGCCTCGCGCTCGGCGCTGGCGCGGGCAGTCACGTTTTTGGTTTAGAGCAGCACGCCCTCGCCGACCGGCACCAGGCGGCCGCTCCACCAGGTCTCGGCGCGGGGACCGCCCACCGGTCGCGGACCGAAGTCGATGCGCTCCCCGGCCTGGGCCCGCTCGAGCACCGGGTCGCCCAGACCGAGCACCTTGAACAGGCGCTCAGCGCTGCGGCCTTCGACCTCGTCGCCGACCAGGCCTGCGAGCTCGAGCAGCGCGGCGTTGGCGCGCAGCACGGTGCCGTCCGCGCCGATGAGGCACAAGCCGGCGGCCGCGTGCTCGAACGCCGCGGCGAGCAGCGCCTCGGTCTTCGCGGCGCCTGCGCGGCGGGTCCCTTTGCCCATCGCCTCGCGGAACTTGTTCGCCACCCGCCCCCCTCACGCGCCGACTGCCGCGCCTCACCTAAGTGTGAAGACGCACAGTCGCGCCGACTACACACGCTCGCTCGCCGGCAAGCGGGGCTGCACGCTCGCCCGCGGAGCAACGAGCGACGGTCGAGAGTGGAAGGTCCCGGCTTCGCTGGCCCGCGCGCCTCCGGCGCCGTCGGGAGGCCCTGCGACCGTTCGTACGGATTCAAACCGAAGGTCCGTCTACCCTCTTCGACGCCGTCCGGTACCGCGAGACGCCAGCACGAAGGCTGGCGCTCCGGGCCCCAACAGCCCTGACAGTTCAAGGTCACAGCCGGGCAAGGGCCCGGCGCCAAAGCCCGGGCTTCTCGACTTCGCTCGAGGTGATCGGAGGAGGGGCCGAGTCTAGGAGGCCTCTCGACACCTCTCGAGGCTGCGCACGCCAACCTTCGCCGAGCTCAACGCTCCAGGCGCGCGGCGACCGAATTCATCTTCTTCGCGAGCCTGTCGTTCACGCCGGCCGCGGCCTCGCGCAGAGCAGGCGCCGCCTTGCGGTTGCCGAGCCGCATCAACGCGTCGATGGCGTTCTTCACCACCTTGTCGTCCGAATCGCGCAGCGCCATGCACAGCGGGTCGAGCGAAGAGCGGTCAGGATGGCGCTCGAGAACCCAGCTCGCCTCGCGCCTCATCTCGACCGACGGATCCTTGAGTAGCGTGTGGTGCACGATCTCGTAGCTGCGCTTGTCGCCCATGACCACGAGCGCCTTGAGAGACTCCCGACGCAGATCGAGGGGCTCGTCGCCCTTGATCGTCCTCGCGAGCGCGTCGGCCCCCGACCGCCAGCGCTTGTCCCCAAGGACATTGGCAGCGGTTCGCCGCACCCGCACCGAGGCGTCGTCGTCGAGCACGATCTTTCCGAGCGTGGCCCCCCCGTCCTCGTCGCGGTCGAGCCGCTTGATCACCTCAATGGCCGTGACGCGCACCCCGTCGTTCTCGTCGGCCAGAGCAGCCTTGCGTGCGACCTTCAGCCCGTCCTCGCCGCCAATCTCCTCGAGCGCCTCCAGACACTGCTCGCGGACCTTCGCCGAGCCGTCCTCGAGCGCCGTCTTGCCGATGGGCTGCACCGCCGAGCGGCTCCGACGCTTGCCGAGCCGGTGGCAAGCCTCGGCGCGCGCCTGCTCGCCGCCGTCGGAGAGGTACTCGACGAGCTGCGCCTCGTTCAGGTTCTTGGGCAACCCGCGGGCGTGCGCTGTGTCCGGCAGGACGAGCGAGAACACAGCCGCGGCGGCAAGAGCGAGGGCAGGCCGTTCATGGCTGGCGTGGAAAGCATCGACGGAGCGCTTCGGCATCTTCGACCTCCTCAGAAATGAGGAGGCCGAAGCTAGCAGGCGTGGCGCCGACGTTCCAATCCCTCGGACGGCGACGCTCGGCGCCGATAAACAGGCGCTGCAAGAGCGCCTTCGTTCGCCTACAGCGCGCTCGAGTCGTACTCCTCGGGGATCTCCACGGCAAAGTGCAGCTCGAGCTCGCGCTTCTCGCCCGGCGCGAGCTTCACCTTCCAGGTGACGATGCCGTCGGCGGGCGCGAGCTCGTAGCCGGAGGACGTCTTTTCGCCCAGCACCACCTTCACGTCGTCGAGCTGAGAGACCGGCACGTGCTCCTGCACCTTGAGCTCGACCGGGCCCGCCGCGTGCGAGGCGAGCTCGAAGCGGTAGCCATAGTTGAGCCTGCGCGTAGACCCGAGGAACCCGGGATCCTTCGCCTGCTCGGTCAGGATGACCCGCCGCACCTTGACCGGCTCCTCTATCCCGAAAGCGAGCTCGAGCCTGTCGCCGTTCGGCACGTGCCCGAGCTGGCTGTGACCGAGGTAGCTGCCGCCGGCGAAGAGCTCGACCCGGCCCGGCAGCAGAGGGTGAGCGGTGCGGTTGATGACCTCGGCGCTCCGGAAGGCAAAGGGCGCCATCTTCGGGACAGTCAGCAGGTCGAAGGTCGCCGGGAGTGAATGACGGGAGACGAGCAGGCGCATGGGGCGACCGTCGCCCGGGAGGTCGACCTTGCCCGGCACCTCGAAGCGCACCGAGAGGCCTGCTTCCTCTGTCTGCGCCTGGCCTTCGGACCCCGCGCTCGCCGTCGTCAGGGACGAGAGGTGCGCGACCTCCTCGTAGCGCTTGACCAAGACCTTCTTCTTCTTGTCCTCGGGCGTCGCCCCGACGTAGAGGCGCTTGGGCTCCGGGGGCGTCGCGTCGCGCCGGGTGGTCGCGGTCGAGAGGGTGAGCTGCACACCGTCCCACGGCTCACCGGTCGCCTGGACGAGCTGCGCGAGCATCGCGAGCTCGACCTTCTCTCGCGCTCGAGCCGCCCGCGCTTCGTAGACCGGCTGCCAGCTTACGCCGCCCGCCATGTAGGAGAGCTCGACGCGCGCCGCGCCGGCGCGGCTGCAGCGCACGAGGACCTCCGCCTCCATCGCGCGCGCGGGGCCGTCCGAAGCGAGGGTGCCGCGCTGGCTCAGCAGCTCCTGCAGGTCGCGGTTGAGCTCGCGCAGGCTCGCGTCGGCCTTGCGCAGCCCGTCGTCGGCCGCCTCGATGATCCGCCGCGAGGACTCGAGCGCCGCAGCCCAGGCCTTCGTCTGCGGTTTGGGCTCGGCGGCCGCTTCGCGCGCTACGAACTCGGGGACCGTGGCCCGCAGGCTCTCGCCCTGGGCGCGGGAGGAGGCCGCCTGCGCGCGCTGGAGCTCCACCTCGCGGATGCGAGCGCGCAACGCCTCGAGCCTCTGGTCGAGCGCGTGGACTTGGGCGAGATGCGCCTCCTGGAGGACCCGCTGTCGCAGGCTCAGGCCCTCTATCCGGCCGCCGGCTCCGCTCGCGGTCGCCTTGAGCGTCGTCTCGTCGAGGCCCCAGGGCAGCCCGGCAAAGATCGCTCCGCTCGGCGTCTTGCCACATGGGACCTCGAGCGAGCGGGTGACCAGCGCGCGGTCGGGATAGACGACCGCGCGCACGACGGGCGCCCGGTCGTCCGGGTTCGCGCGGGCGGAAGCGCAGGGGAGCAGCACAGAGGCTGCGAGCAGGGCGAAGAGGCTGGAAAAGCGCTGAAGAACCGTCGATGAGAACTCCTTTTTCAGCTCGGTCCGGTTCCGCTCACCCTGAGCGCAGAGGCGCGAGCGCAGTCGAAGGGCCCCTCGGCTTCGGCCTCGCAGGCTCTTCCTAAGCTCGGGCCTCTCGACTTCGCTCGAGGTGACCGGAGGGGGCGGGCCGAGTTCGAGGAGATTTCCCGATACCTCTTGCGTCGACATGGCGGTCTCTCCGAGGAGCATCGTCGGCCTCACCACTGCTGGAGTCGGGCGCCGCGCGGGCGCGTAATCGTGAAGACGAAGCGCAGCACGCGCTTTTCGCGCGGCGCGAGCTGTACCCGCCACTCGAGCGTGCCCTCGGCCCTGTCGTGGATCGCCCACGGCTCCATCCGCTCGAGCTCGACCTTCACGTGCTGGTTGCCGGCCAACGGGATCTGGTCGATCACCCGCGCCTCCATCGCCGCCGCACGCGGGTTGAGCAGCTCGACGACCACCTCGTACCGAGTCACGTCGTCCTTGGAGAAGACGCCCTTCTCCCCGGCGAGCAGATTGACGTTGCGCTCGATCCCGATGGCCTCGTCGACCCCCAGGGGAAGCGAGATCTGCTCGCCCACTGCCGTGGTCTTCAGCATCGCCTGACCTTGCAGGTCCGAGCCGACGTAGAGGTTCGCCTGGCCCCGCAGCAGCGGCCTGTCCGAGCCGTTGGTCACGTCGGCGACCAGGTAGGCCTCCTTGCCGAGGCCCGGGGTCGCGGTGACGAGGACCTTGGCCGGCAAGCGCACGGAGTGCAGCGCGACGCGCCGCTCCTCGCCACCTGAGCGAACCGACTCCGGCCTCGCGGAGCTGAACGTGTAGTCGTAGCCGCCGGCGAGCGAGGCGGGCAGGTCGGCCCCGAGGATCGGCGCGCTCCAGCCCCGCGGCGCCCCGAGGGTCACCGGCGCGACCGAAGCGGCGCGCGAAGCCTCTCTCTGGCCGAAAGCCGCGCTCTCGACCGTCACCCTGGCGGTCTCTGCCTCCACCGAGTCGAAGCCGTAGTCGGTCCGCCGGCTCCAGGCGGCCGGCGGCGGAGACGGCGGCGGGCGCTCGGCGCGGGCAGGCTGCGAGGGCATCTCCAGGGACTCCTCCGCCGCGTCGGCGTCGCCCATCAGGTTCTCGAAGACGGGCGCGGGCTCGGACGCCGCGTGCGCCGCTTGCGAAAGCGCCCGCCGCAGCTCTTCGTCCCCAGAAGCCGCGTCCTCTGCGCTCTGCCGGGCGACCGGTGGGGCCGGGCGCGCCGGGCCGGGTCGCGGCTTGGGCTGCGGCTTCGGGAGAAACTGGTCCCTGTCGCCGATCTTCCAGGCAGCCAGCTTGGGGAGGTCGGCCTTGGTCGCGGGCACGGCGGTCGAGAGCACCAGCTTCGCGTCCACCCAGTCCTCGCCGCTCGCCTGCGAGACCAGGCCGGCAAAGTGGACCTCCACCTCCGGGCTGCCCGGCGCATAGCGCACGTCGTAGGCTGGCAGCCATCGAGCGCCCTTGACGAGATAGACCAGCTCGAATCGCGCGCTCGGCCCCCGCGGCTCGACCACGGCCTCGACGAGGTAGCCCGGTTCGCCGGCGCCGGCCCGCAAGAGCTCGGCGGCCTGAAGCTGGAGCCCGCGCATCCGCTTCGCGTGCTCGCGCAGCTTCGCTTCCAGGGCGACGATCTCTGCCGCGGTCGCCGCCGCGAGGGTGTCGAAGAAGCTGGCCGCGGCGGCCCAACCCGCCGGCTCGAGCAGCCGGGGTAGCCCCTCCGGGCTCGGCAGCGGGGTCGACCGCGGGCGCAGCCCCTGCAGCAGCGCGAGCTGCTCGTCGAGGACGCGCTTGCGGTCGAGCAGGGCCCGCCCCTCGTCGCTGGCCGTCTCGAGATCGCGCAGCAGGCGCTTGGCCTCGTCCTTGGGAAGCTCTCCGCGCCGGGCCCGTCGCACCTCGACCGAGCGCACCGCCGCACCGCGGGCCTCGAGGCGGACCGAGTCGGGATCCAGGCTCGCCGGCAGCGAGGGCAGGCGCAGGCGCTGCTCGCCCTTCCCGAGCTTGAGCTCGCCTCGACGCTCGACGCGGGCGCGGTCGCTGAAGACGGTCACCTGCACGATAGGCAGCGCGCTCTGGACCGGGTCGGCGTCGCGAGCCTGCGGCGCACCTGCCGAGGCGCCGGACGCTTTGCCTGCGCTCCCAGTTTCCACCTTGATGCCCGAGGGAACCTCTACCGAGGCGCCAGGCGTGGCAGCGAGGAGCACCAGCGGGAGCGCAATACTGGCCAAGAGCATGAGGCCTCCAAGGCGAATGAGCCCAGCGTCGTCGACGGCTCGACACTATCTGCGCTCGGACCGGGTGCTGTCATACCCGACCGGCCGGCGCGTTGCCGATCAACGAACGGCCGGGCAGCAGGGTCCGCGAGCGCGGTGCGGCTCGGGCGATTCGCCGAGAACGCGCTTGGCCGGGCCGTCGTGGGGTGGCCGAGCGGCCTGGCCAGGCGCGATTCGCCCGCCGACGCACTAATATGTCCGCCTTCTCACCGAGTCGAAGAGACGACGGAGCCCTGCCATGAAGATGAAGCTGATGATCCCGATTGCCGCGCTCGCGCTCGCGGGGTGCAAAGACAATCCCCAGCAGGTCACCCCGGTCGCCGTGCCCGCCGCACAAGCGGTGGCCGCGCCCGAGAAGAAGACCGAGCCGGCCGCGGTCCAGGAGGGCCACGCGGGCCATGAAGGCTGCACCCACCAGCCCGCCGAGCCTGCAGCGGACGGCCACGCGGGCCACGAAGGCTGCACCGGGAACCACGGAGGCGAGGCCCACCAGCCCGCCGAGCCTGCAGAGGACGGCCACGCGGGCCACGAAGGCTGCGCCGGGGCTCACGAGGCCGAGGCGGGCCAGGGCATCGAGCCCGGGCAGAACACCGAGGCCGTGGCCGTCACCGACCCGGCGACCGGGGCCGCCATCCTCGCCGCGGGCGCCAAGCTCGCCGGCGCGACGCCCGTCACCATTGATGACCTGATCGCCAAGCCCGAGAGGTACGCGGGCAAGACCGTGCGGGTCGCAGGCAACATCTCGGCGATGTGTCACCACCGGCGCGGCTGGTTCGCGGTTCAGGCCGAAGGGCGCAGCGGCGCGGTCGTCCGCGTCGTCACCACGCCGTCCTTCAAAGTGCCTGAGAACTCGATCGGCAAGAAGGCGCGCGCCGAAGGCGTCGTCAGCATCGTCGAGGTGCCCTCCGGCGCCGCCCGGCACTACGCCGCAGACCACAAGGTCGGCGATCCGGCAGCCGTGAAGGACGACAAGCCGGTCCAGGCGGTCATCATCCGGGCGACCGGCGCGGAGTTCCTATAAGCACCTCGGGCCCACGACTTGGGGCCCAGCGGGAGTAGCGAAATGGCGTGGCGCCGGGTGCTCGTCGGCCTCCACCGAGATATTGGCTTCCTGATCCTCGGGCTCACGCTCGTCTACGGAGTCTCCGGGATCGCGGTGAACCATCGGCACCACTGGAACCCCAACCAGTCGGTGCAGCAGGAGGTGGTGAAGCTCGGCCCGCCGGCCGAGCTTCTCGGCGACCTGCCCCAGGCGCGTCGCGAGGCCATCGCGGCGGACCTCGACGCGATGACCCGCGAGGAGGAGCGGCTGCTCATCGAGTCGGTGACCCGCTCGCTCGGTCGTCAGGCCGGGCCGAAGAACGCCTTCTGGCGCGGGCCCGACCGGCTCAGCCTCTTCTTCGAGACCGGCAACGCCGACACCGTCGACTACGAGCCGTCGACCGGCACGGCGCTGCGTACGAGGATGCGTGACCGCCCGCTGGTCAGGGACGCGAACTACCTGCACCTCAACCGAATCAAAGGCGCTTGGACCTTCGTCGCCGACGCCTTCGCCCTGTGCCTCATCTTCCTGGGAATCTCGGGAGCGCTGATCGTCAGGGGCCGGCAGGGGCTGCGCGGGCGCGGGGGAATCCTCGCGCTCGCCGGGATAGTGCTGCCGATAGTCGTGGTCGTGCTCAAGCGCTATCTGTAGGCGGCAGTCGGAAGGCCCGGAGCCCCAGCCTTCGTGTGCCTTCGTGCCGGCGGTCCGGTGGAAAGGCCGGCCGTCCGGAAAAAACCCAAACGATCGGTCGCGGGTTGGTAGGGGCGCATGGCAATGCGCCCGTCGAGGCATCGGGCAGATGCGCGGGCGATACGAAGAGGCTCGGTGGCCGACACGAAGGCCGGCTCTCCGGAATCGCGCCGCGGCGCTCTTGCGCTTCAGGGCTTGATGAAGATCTCGACGCGCCGGTTGAGGGCCCGGCCCTTCTCGTTCGCGTTCGAGGCAGTCGGCTGGGTCTCGCCGAAGCCCTTGGACTCCATCGCCGCGGAGATCTGCTTGGCGACGAGCGCCGCCTTGACCGAGTCGGCGCGCTTCTCCGAGAGCTTCTGGTTGTCCGCGTCCGCGCCGACCGAATCGGTGTGACCGTCGATGCGCACCGAGCACCCGGGATGAGCCCGGATGACCTGGGCGACCGCGTCGATGGCCTCGATGGCCGAGGGCTTCAGGTCCCACTTCGCGGTGTCGAAGAGGATGGCCGAGTCGAGCTTGATCTTGATGCCGTCCGCGGTCGCCTCCGCGTGGACCTTCTTCAGCGCGGTCGACAGGTCGGCCGCATAGTCCGGGAGCCGGAAGGGCCGCGCCTTCTCGCCCGGCGGCTTGATGAAGAGCTGGAGGGCGATCTCGAAGGCGGGACCCTGGAAGTACCAGACCTTGATGGTGTGGCTCCCCTTGGCGAGCTCGATGGCCCCGTCCTTGGCCTCGTTGCCGTGCACGCCGTCGTGGTCGATGACCTGCTTGTCGTCGATCCACAGGCGCGAGCCGTCGTCGGAGACCAGGCGCCAGCGGTACTTGCCTGGTTTGTCTATCTGGAAGACTCCGCTGTAGACCACGCCGAAATACTCGTAGCGATCGGTGACCCCCGGGAAGCCCTCCTCGAACGCGCGAAGCGGCACGTCGAGCTTGTCGGTGTAGATGAACCCGGCCGGCTTCTGCTTCTCGAGGTCCGCGGGCATCTCGTCGCAGTCCGGCGACAGGAAGTAGATGGCGCCCTTCAGATTGAAGAGGCCCGGGTTCTTTGTTCCGAACGAGCCCTTCGCAGCCTTCTTGTCGTCTGGGGCCCTTTCAATCGGGCCGAAGCTGTCGACCTCTGCTTCGTCTTCCTCCTCCTCCTCCCCCATCGCCTCCTCCACTTCCTCGGCGCTCTCGTCCTCGTCGTCCTCGTCGCCTCTCGCCAGCGGACCGCCCAGCGAGAGCGCGATGACCACTGCGAGCAATGTGGTTGCCCGATGTCCCATGGCTTTCTCCTTCGTGGATGGACCGGCCGACGGCTGGGTGGAGTGCTACCACACCGCCGCGCGAAATCGGAAAGGCCAAGCTCTCGCATCGAGCGCGCTCGTCTGCTCGCCTACGTCGCGACTTGCGCACGGCGCGGAGACGGGGAGCTGTTTGCCCTTCCGGCCTTCGGGTGGGCATGCTCTCCGTCGCTCGGCCCCGGAGGATTCATGCTGCTTCGCCCGCTTGCTCTGGCCCTCGTCGTCTCTGCCATCCCCCTCTCACCCGTCGCCGCGGCGAAGGACAAGCTGGCGCCAAGGCGCGAGGTCCCCGCGGCGGTGACCGCGGTGACCGAGACCGAAGCCGGGCTCGACGCGCAGGACGAGGCGCGCAAGCTGGCCGAGGCTTATCTGATGGCGATCGCGCGCGAGGGCAGCGAGGAGCCCCTCGAGTCTCTGCTCGGCGGCGCGACGCTGATGGCGCACATCTACACCATCGAGAACTGGAAGATCGTTGGCCGCGAGAAGAGTCGGCAGGAGAAGGGCCGGCTCGAGAGCCTGCACGAGAACGTGGCCGCTATCGACAAGGCGGGGCGCGTCGCGCTCGCCGCGATGGTCGCCGGCAACCGCGAGCCCGACGGGATGCAGCCACAGGAGCTGACCGCGAGCGAGGCCGCGCGCCTGCTCGAGCCGATCCGGGACCGGGCGCGCAGCTTCGCGCAGAGTCACCCGGTCTTCGCCTACCTCGCGCGGGTCGACAGGCAGGTCTATTGGCACCCGCAGAACCCCTTTCGCCCGCTGCTCGAAAAGGCCGGCAGGAGGGGCAGCTACCTCGTCGAGCTCGACCTGTTTTGGGTCGAGACCGTAGAGGGCGCCCACGAGGAGAAGCGCCCGCGCAAGTGGCCGCTGCGAGTCGTGCGCTTCCGCACCAACGAGCTCGACACCGGGCTCAAGATCCTTCCAGCGAGCGACTGGAACGCGGAGTAGGAGCCTCGCCGCGAAGAGCGCCCCATGCCAGCCAGCGACCTGACTGTCTTTCGTCTCGGCAAGCCGGTCTCCAACGCGTGGCTGGTGATGGACGCGGGCGAGGGCCCGGTGCTCGTCGACGCCGGCTTCTGGGCGCTGTGGCCGGCGATGCTCGCTCGGCTCCAGCGCCGCTCGCTGCGCCCGCGCGACCTGCGCGCGGTAATCCTCACCCATCGCCACTGCGACCACGCCGCCAACGCGGCGCGCTTCTGGAGCGAGGGGGTGCCGGTCTACGCGCATCGGCTCGACGCCGAATGCCTGACCGGTCTGCGGCCGCCACCGCCTCTGCCGGCCGAGGCCTCGGCCACCGGCGCGATGTGCTGGGTCGAAAATCACTTCCCCGCGCGTGTCGGCTGCGTCCGCCCGCTCGAGGACGGCGACCTCGTCGCCGGACTGCGGGTCCACTGGATACCCGGCCACACCGCGGGCTCGGTCTTCCTGCACCATGAGCCGTCAGCGACGCTCTTCAGCGGCGACGCACTGCTCAACGCGCTGCCCCCCTTCACTCTGGTCACCCGGCTTTGCCTGCCGAGCTGCGATTTCTCCGATGACTACGACAGGGCGCTCGCCAGCCTCGAGCGCTTTGCGGCCAAAAGGCTCGAGGTCCGCACCGTCTACTGCGGCCACGGCCCGGTCTGGCGCGGCGAGCTCGGCCCGGCGCTCGCGCAGCTTCTCGCCGGCGCGCGCGCCTCGCCGCGTCCCCCGACTCCAGCTCGCCCCCGCTCACCTCGAGCGTAGGAGGCGAAGTCGAGAGGCCCGCGACTCCTGCCTCGCAAGCGCGGTCTGACCGAGCGGGACGATTCGCGACGACTCTTGGATCCGGTACCCCGAGACGCCGGGCCGCCAGCACGACGGTTGGCCGCTCCGGCCCGCCACGCTCGCCGCCTACGGCTTGTTCAGGACGAAGCCGTCGCGCGTGTACGTACAGGTCCGGTCGGAGCGAAACTGCACCCGGCCGACGACCCACAGATCCTTGACCGAGCTGAAGACTCGGCGCTCGGTCGTCATCAGGACGTTGCCGCAGTAGAGCTTGACCGTCGCCTCAACGCTGCCGGCGAGGTTGTTGTACATGTGCACGCCTATCGTGTACGCGTGCGTTGTCGAGGGGGTGTCGATGCGGATGTTCTCCGGCCCCTGGCCCGTCCTGTCGTCACGATCGAGCGAGGGATCGTCCGCAGTGCCCGCAGCGTCCCAGCTCGGCGTCTTGTTCGAGTAGTAGCAGTCGTACGGGCCGGCGCTGGCCGACCAGCTCGCGGCGAGGTGCGAGTCTCCGGCGTTCGGGTGCTGTAGGTGCAGGTCCATGTCGTTCGGGCGGTCCCAGGTCAGCTCGACCCACAGATCGCCGACGGCGTTGACGGTGATTTGCGTGTCGCAGGAGCTGGAGACCCCGGCGCTGTCGGTCACGGTGAAGCGAAGCTGGTGCAGCCCGACGACGTCGGCGAAGTACCGGGTGCTGTTGCAGGTGGTGCTCGTGAAGGCGCCGTTCGAGGTCGCGGGCCGGCTGACCACGCTCCAGGCGCAGGTTATCGGCCTGCCGGTCGTCGAGCTCGCGTTGGTCACGAGCGTCAGGTCGGAGTTGGGCCCCACCGTCTGATTGCCGGGACAGGTGACCTGGGGGGCGCAGACGCCGTCGTCGATGACGCCATTACAGTCGTTGTCGAGCGAGTCGCAGACCTCGACGCCACCGTTGGTCGGGACGCAGGCGTATTCACAACCGTCGGCCGGATCGCCGTTGAGGTCGACCCAGCCCTGCACGCAGGGCCCCATCCGGCACCTGCCCTCCTCGCAGCTCGTGAGCGCGTGGGGGCGCTCGCAGACGTTGCCGCAGTGGCCGCAGTTGCGCGGGTCGCTGTTGAGGTCGAAGCCCTCGTCGACCGCGCCATCGCAGTCGTTGTCCAGGCCGTCGCAGAGCTCTGGCGAAGGCTCGAGCGCGCCGAAGCACTCGCCGAAGGTGCCGCCAGCACAGGTCTGGACGCCATAGCGGCACTGGCCGACTTTCGACGTCCCGCAGCCGCGCAGCTCGCCCTCGAGGCACTCCGGCTCCACCCCGGCGTCCTGCGAGACGAGGCACTGGTGGCGCGCAAGGTCGCAGCGGTAACCCACTTCGCAATCGCGCCCGTCGAGGCAGCGCCCGGGCACGCGAACGCAACGGAAGCTCGTCAGGCTGCAGGAATAGCGCAGGTCCTCACAGTCCTCATCCTTCAAACAGCCGGTCGACGCATCCGCCGGCTCGCCCCCCCCAGCGTCAGGACGCGCCTTGCAGTCCCCCGCGACGCAGGCGAGGCCCAAGGGACAGTCGTCGTCGCCCAGGCAGATGAACGGGATCTCACCCGCGTCGCCCGCGTCCCGGGGCTCTTCTTTGCCGCCCGCCGGATCGGAGCCGCAAGCCCACACCCCCGTGGCCAGAAGCAACAGAGCGAGGCATCGGTGCATGGGAAAACCCCTGGTCCAGGCCGAACGCGCGCAGCGTCCCGCCTTCGAGTCGAGCAAAGGGCTCCGATTCTAGGCTAGGGCCGGGGGCTTGGGCGATACCGCGAGCGGCAGGCTTCAGTCCAAAGGCCACAGCCCCAAGGTCAGCGAGCCCGACGAAGCGAGCGGATGAGCGATCAAGTCCGCGGAGAGCGCGGGCTCGAATCGCTCAAGCAGTCGCGCAGATTCGTGGTGCCCGCCCGGTCCGCCGAGGGCGCGGGCTTGGTCGCGCCAAAAGCAGCATCCTCGCTATTCGGCCGCCTCTTCGAGGTTCCAGGTGTGCACCGAGCCCTTCTCGAGGGTTACCCGAACCGGGCCCCACCAGGCCGAGCCGTCGGTCGCGTCCGCCCGCAGCTCGCGCTCGCCCGCGTAGGTGCCCTCGAAGGTCGTGCTCTGCCCGGCTTCGACCGTCCCGACGGGCTCGGCGTCGATGAAGATTTCGGCATCCTTCGCGCTGAGGTTGTTGACGACGATCCACCCGTTGACTGCCGACGAATCACGCCCGGTCTCCGGATCGTAGTCGCACGCGCCGCAAGCCAGCGCCGCCACGAAGACACACCCCGCCATCCACGCCCCGACCCGGCAAGACCGCCTCTCCATGAACCCTCCGTCGTTTGAGGAACGAGGAGGATCTGAAGCTGCGCCGGTCACGCAGCAAGGCCTCGGCAGGCGGGACGAGCTCGCGCATCTTGCGCATGCCCTCGACCTGCCCTCCCTTCGAGCCGACCCGCGCCCAGGCCTCCGGCGGCAGCGAGTCGACCCTGGCCCGACGCGGGTGCGACCGGGGGCTCTGCGTCTGAGCGAAGCCTGCCGAACTCGATGCCAATTGGAGAAATGGAGGGGGTGTCGCCCGCCCGTCGAGTAGCACACCGGGCCGCCGCGGCTTCGCGGTCGGCAATCACCATGACGTTGGGATGCAGCTTCAGC
>ENA-UOOH01002441-UOOH01002441.1-fermentation-metagenome-genome-assembly--contig:-NODE-2441-length-15992-cov-4.271193_pt1 | contig 15992 bp, 9 predicted proteins | sample MGYA00245778_ERZ724025 | MGnify/ENA primary metagenome ERZ724025 (study PRJEB28704, sample SAMN03018313) | fermentation metagenome | biome: anthropogenic terrestrial biome; feature: soil; material... | reverse complement strand
GAAGAGGTTACGTTCAGGGTTTCCGAACTGTTCATGTAATTGTACCACGTCCCTGTCTTCGGGAACGTTGTTGAAGCATTCATGGCTGTATTCGTGAAATTGCCAACGATAACTATCTGCTTGCTGTTTCCGAACGAGGAGAGGGTGAGGAAACGGCCTCCCGTCCAGTCGCTTGCTGAAACTTTCCAGTTTAATGTGGCGGTAGATGTAAACAATTCACTGTGGTTCTTTCTCAAATTGATCAGTTTTGCGTACGTATCGTGGAGGGCTTTTCGTTGTGAAACATCGTAATAACCCCACTTGATAGGTTTTTTACCGGTACGTCCGTTTTCATCAATCGAAACATCGTATCCTAATTCACCAAATTGCCATACCATCTTAGGTCCGGGAACAGGGAAGAAGAAAGCTGCGTTTGTAGCCAATTGATTCATTCGGGCTGTTAAATCCGAATTAAGAGGTGTTTGGGCAAAAGCCACTTGTTTGAAAGCAGCACGCTCTTCATCGTGGCTTTCCATGTACGATACCAAACTGTTTGCCGGACGGGGTAGGTTGGCATTGTAATAGGTTCTCGAGAAATCTGAACGATTGGGATTGTTCTGGTCAATCGGATAACCCATCGCTGTTTGACAGTAGGTGTCGTTCATATTTCGCCATACCATCATTCCGGCATTACCGAGCTCGGTCTCTTCCCTGTCGTCGGCAAAATGCTCCAAAATTACCAACGCATCCGGTTTTTTTGCCTTGATGACCGAATGGTACTCCTTCAAGTATGAGATTCGGTTAGGATCGTATATCCTGAATACACCATCATCTGAAGATTGTTTTTGCGTAAAACCTTTGCTGAGATCAAAACGGAAACCATCAACATTGTACTCTTCCAACAGGAATTCCAGGTTCCGTTTCACGAAGTCACGTACCAATTGATTGCTGTGGTTGAAATCGTGGAATACGCTAAACGGATGTGGTGCGGTAACATTAAAATAGGGGTTGTTTGCCGCTGTGCGGTTGTTCGCCGTATCCCACCACATTTTAGCAAACGGATTGGCACCGGTGGCGTGGTTGTATACTACGTCCAGAATCACTGCTATGCCTCTCTGGTGGCACGCATCGATAAATTCCTTGTACATCCGGTCGGTGCCGTAGGCCTTGTCCATGGCAAAGAAGAAAGCGGGGTTATACCCCCAACTATCGTTGCCGTCGAACTCCTGCACCGGCATCAGTTCAATGGCATTTACGCCGAGCGACTGCAGGTAGTCCAGCTTTGCCATCGCCCCGTTGATATCTCCGGTTGCGGTGAAGTCACGGAAAAGCATTTCGTAAACAACCAGATTTTCGGGAGCAGGAGTTCTGAAGTCAGAAACTTTCCAGCTGTATGTATCGGGCCGAGTGTTGAAAACCGATACAACCCCAATTCCACCAGACGGATAGGTTTTATTCTCCGGATAGGTGGATGACGGAATATATTGATCGTTTGAAGGGTCGAGAATTTTACGCGAATACGCATCGGCAAGTCTAATGGGATCTGCACCTGTTTTTCCAACATAATATTGGAAAGCATATTCTTTTTTAGCATCCAATCCCGTAAGTGTTATCCACCACACTCCTGCGGTTTCGTCGCGAAACATTTGCGATTTTTCGTCGTTGGTTAACGTCCAGTTGTTAAAATCACCGATAACGTGAGCAAAATCTTTTCGCGCTCCGCTTTTGTCTTTATCGTATAACACAAGCGTAACTGTGCTGTTATTTACGATGTTGATCCCGTGCCTCACACCTGCAGGAAGTGTTTCTGTTTTAACCGCTCCGGGTTGGAATGGTTTATACATGCCATCGGTAACAGGGATAAAAAAATCGTTGTTAATTCCTTTTTTTGTACCATCAGAACTTCGTACAATAATACCGAGCTTTGTAACCGGTGTTGTTCCTGAACCGAACCAATGCCGAATGCTTGAAGAAAGTTTTATGTTCCAGACATTGGTTGCGACTTTCGTCATTTTGTATTTTGTATTGTTATCTGTCCAGGAAGAAGGCTGAAAGATCCACTGTCCTTCCGAAATAACTCCGGCATAAAGGTACACATCGCCCATATAACCGAATAGAGGGGATGTTGATGCTGCTTTAAATGTGATGGTGAGTTCCTTGTCCGCATCTGCTGCTTCGGGACTCCAGGAGACTCCTTCCTTGATGGAGGACGGTTTGGGTTCGGTATCGGGTGGTATTACCGGGTCATCCCCGCAAGAGAGGACGAAGAGGAGCGGCAACAGGTAGAGAAAGGTTTTAACGGGATATTTCATTGTAAATTTCTTCGTTACGAATTATGCATATGACGCGATCGTATTTGTTTACTGCAGCAGCAACACCTCTTTGGGAGAAAGGGTAAGCCTATCACCTAAGGGGAGGGTTTTACCGGAAAGAAAATCCGTTGCACTGCTCAACCCTTGTATAGACTCTGCATAGCGGTCAAGGTTTATTTCCACATCGTTAGAGGTGCCGTTCATCACCACCAGAACTTTCTCGTCGCCTAAGAAGCGCTCGTAAACATAGACTCCTTTCTGCAGGACGTAGTGCTTCATTCCTCCACGTGCGATCACCTCGTTTCCTTTCCGCCAATGCAACAGTTTTCTGAGAAAGTCGAATGCCTCGTTCTGGAGAGTGTCGCGTCCCTCCCGGGCAAAATGATCCGATTTATCACCGGGCCACCCGCCAGGCACATCTCGCCGGATATCTCCGTCGCTGCGGCTCTTGTTGCCGTTCATCAGCAGTTCGGTGCCGTAGTAGATCTGTGGCGTTCCGGGCATGGTAAGCAGGAAAGTGATCGCCTGCTTCCAGCCGGAGAGATTCTCGGGATATTTTTTCAGGAAGCGGTCGGTATCGTGGTTGTCGAGGAAGCGCAGCACGTTGTAGATATCGGGATAGATGAAGTCGTAGGTCATGTGGTCGTAGATGCCGTGGAGCCCTCCGTTCCACTCGGTGGTCTCTTCAACGAAAGCTGTATGTGACAGTCCCATGAAGCGGAAGTCCATCACCGATTTAAGGTTTGTATTCTCGCGGTTGTTAAGTTTGCTGTCTTTCTGCCAGAATGCTGTTCCAATAGGATTGTTCAACCATGCTTCTCCCACGATATTGTATGCCGGATATTCTTTGTAAACGGCGTCACACCAGTCAATCATCATGTTGTAATCGGCGTACGGATAAGTATCCTGGCGGATACCGTCCACGCCGGAGTATTCAATCCACCAGATGCTGTTCTGGATCAGGTACTTTGCTACGTGGCGGTTGCGTTGATTCAGATCGGGCATAGTGGGTACGAACCAGCCGTCTACCATCCTGCTCTTGTCGTACTCCGAAGCATAGGGGTCGAAATACATCTCTTTCATGTGCGAGGTCTGTACATACTCCTCCAGGTTGTTGAACCAGTCAGGAGAAGGCACCTCAGTCAACCAGGGATGGTCGCTGCCGCAGTGGTTGAAGATCATGTCCATCACCACTTTCATCCCTTTTTTATGTGCATCCTCAATCAGCTGCGCATATTCCTCGTTGCTGCCGAAGCGGGGATCCACCCGGTAGTAGTCGGTGGTGGCGTATCCGTGGTAGGAGCCACCTTCCATGTCGTTTTCCAGAACCGGGTTGAGCCAGATGGCGGTTACGCCCAGGTCGGAGAGGTAGCCTAACCTGTCGGAGATACCTTTAATATCACCGCCATGGCGGGCATTGGGATTTTTTCGGTCCACCTTGTAGTTTGTACGCATCGGGATCTGGTCGTTCGTGGGGTCTCCGTTGGCAAACCGGTCGGGCATGATCAAGTACAAAACGTCAGACGAATCGAAACCTTTCATCTCCTTCCTTTTGGGATTTCGTGTTTTCAGTTCGTAGTGATACGAGATTTTCTTCTTTCCTTCAGTAAAAACGATCTCGAACTTTTGGGGAGCACTGCCCGAAATGTCCAAGTACAAAATCTGATAGTTGGGATTTTCGAGTATGACCGTTTCTTTCAGGTAAACGTCTTTTGCGTTGACGGTTGCCTTGTACGAGGCAATCTCCTTGCCCGAAATCATCAGCTGTAGCTCAGTCTCCTGCATTCCGGACCACCAGAAAGCGGGTTCGACGTTGATTTGAGCTTTAACGAACAGTGTTGAGGAGATTAGGAGTAAGAATAAAATTACTTTATGCATGATCTTGAATGTTAGTGATTGTATGCTGGATAAAAGAACTGTCAGGATTAAATTGCCCATTTTATCCTGACAGTTCTACAGACTGACTCAAATCATCTTTTCAAAGTTTCCAGATCTTAAATTGGAAAGGTTGCAACGTCAATATTGACGGTAGTGTCTCTGTCGATTGAGTCGTCAGGTCTTTTCCCTTTTCATGGGCAAATTCGATGGGTATCTTTGTTTCCTGGACCTGGTCAGAAGTGTTCACCATAATCAATACCCTCTCCTTGTTGCTTTTACGGAGGAAAGAGATTACCTTGCCGGTATTGTCATAACTCCTGAGTTCTCCTTTCCTTAAAGCTTCAGAGGCAGCATAGATATCCATGATTGTCCTGTACTGATTGAAATATGACAAATTACTTTCCCAGTCGATCTCCCGAAATCCGAAGAATGAGAGAGCGGAGGGATACCCTACCTCCTGTGAACTGTAGACCATAGGTGTCCCTCCCATTGTTACTGCAATCACAAACGCGGAGAGAGCTCCTTTTTCACCCTTATAGGCCTGAACAGGTGAGTGTTCAGAAGCCATGTCATGGTTGGTGATATATCGCATGCGCTGTTTCCCTTCGGGGACACCCAGATACTCTTTCTGGTGAGTGTCGAACAAACCTTTTACAGTTATCTTGCCGTTGTAGAGATCCTGAAGCTTGTAGGCAAAATCCCAACCATATACCATGTCAAAACCGTAGGAAAAGAGATTGGTATTGCCACCTTCAGCCAACATCAGCAAGCCATCGCTCTTTATGGATTTCAATGCCTGGATAGCATCTTTCCAAAAATCGCCCGGCACACCTTCTGCGTAATCACACCGGTATCCATCTACTCCAGTTTCCGTAATCCAGTACTTCATGGCATTGATCATCTCTTTCCGCATTTGATTGTTTGCGTAGTCCAGATCGGCCACATCGTTCCAGTTCATTCCCGGAGGAGAAACAATATTTCCGTTGGAATCCTGGGTATACCACGATTTATTCACTATCCACTTATTGTCCCACGAGGTATGATTGGCTACCCAATCAAGAATCACTTTCATCCCTTTCGAATGGGCCTTGGAGACAAGTGTCTTGAACTCGTTCATTGTACCATAATCTTCATTGAGCTTGTTGTAGTCTTTGATGCAGTATGGTGAACCAATGGCCTTGAGCTCACCCTGCTCATACACAGGCATGATCCAGATTACATTTATATGCAACTTTTCCAGGTCATCTAACCGGGATGCGACTTCGTTAAAAACATTCTTCTCCGTAAATAAACCGGGGTAAACTTCGTAAATCACCCATTCATTCCCAGTTTCTTCAACTGGAGGGTCGGTAATAAGAGGATCTTCCGTAGTGCCACTACAACTTATGAAAAGATACAGGGGCAACAGAACAGGGAAGAATAATATTCTTAACTTTTTATGTTTTATTTTCATGCTGCGTAATTCAAGAATTTACAAATAGACTATGGGGTAATTACCACATACGCAGTCGCCGTGATTTGGTAGTAATAATTTTTGTTGGCGACAATGGTCGGACCATCGAATTGAGCACCTGCTCCGTTGTTATTGAAGATGAGGTTCAGCGATTTGTCATTGACGGCAACGGGTAATTCGAAATACTTGTAGGTCACTCCGCCTACCTCTTTCGTGCCGGCAGGGGCGAGCCCCGGCCACCCGGGATCCGCAACCCCCTCACCCCAGTAATAGAGTGACAGTTTATCCCACCCGCTGTTGTCGGCAACGTACACAACATGTCCCTGTTCCTTATTCGGATCGACCTCTGTAGCAGATTCGGCAGTGATTGAAAAATAGAGATCTTTATCAACCGTAATGCTGGGGCCGTTGAACTGTGCACCAGCTCCATTGTTGTTGAAGATGGTATTGATAGACTTACCATTCAGTGTGGCAGGTAACTCGAAAAACAGATAGCTTACGCCACCAATCTCCTTGGTTCCCGATGGTGTTAAACCAGGCCAATTGGTGCCGGTTACTCCATCTCCCCAGTAGTGAAGAGCCAGCGCATCCCACCCGCTGTTGTTTTCCACGTAAATTTTAAAACCTTCCGGACCTCCTTCCGGATCCACTTCAACTCCTCCACTCGAGGTGATTTGGAAATAAAAATCGCGGTTTAGGACGACAGGTATATCTGCCAATTGAATATTGTTGCCGTTATTGTTGAAAATGAGGTTGAGCGATTTATCATTCATCTCTTCACCCATCTGAAAATAGGTATAGTTGACACCGTTGATCTCTTTTGTGCCGGTAGGCTGTAAGCCGGGCCACCCGGCCGGTTCGGCATCACCCCAGGCGTAGAGAGCCAATGCGTCCCATCCGGTTTGATTGTCTACATATACCGTATAACCGTTGTAGGGAGCCACATTAGGATCTACTTCCTCGTAGCTGTTCTCAGTAATCATCAAGTATACGTCTCGGTCGAGCGTGAAATCCTGCATGGCATCGAACTGCTTTCCTTTGTTGTTGTTATTGAAAATGAAGTTCAACGTTGCATCTTTTGCTTCTTTGCCCATGTCAAAAACGGTATAAGTAACGCCGTTGATCTCTTCACTTCCGGTAGGCAGGATTCCCGGCCATCCGGCAACCTCCAGGTCGCCCCATACATACAAGGCCAGTTCGTCCCATCCGGTTTGATCGTTTACATAGATGGAGTAACTTTCTTTCACAGGCTCTCCAAAATAAGACTCCCATCTGTCGACCCATACATTTGTGAAAGAACCCACAGATACATCCAGTATATGCACGACGGCTTCATCTTTCACCGATCGTTCCGCGCCTTGCTTTTTTGCATAAAAAGTGAATCCGTCAGCCAGAGTTTTTCCATTTTGAAACGATGAAGGCAACAGGTAGATACCCCATTTGATGTTGCTCCCGGGAGCTTTCTCCAACTTCCACTCCGGATTTCCAATAGCATCTGTTCCGCCATTGAAATCCCCGATGATGTAATATTCATCGTCAGCGATACTTCCCTTGGGCATGATCACTTCCAGGAGTATTGCATTTTCTTTTGTCGGGAATTGCTGTAACTCGTGGTCAAAAACGATTTCTTCCAGGTCATTGCATCCGCTGAAAAGTGTGATGAATGGGAGTAACAGCAAAATGTATATTATTTTTTTCATAATTGCTTATCTGTTGAAATTATTGATAATTGGGGTTTTGTACCAGTCCGGGATTGACCATCAAAGCAGACGAAGGTAAGGGATACCATTCATATTTTCTGTCTCTTTTTGCCGGTATTTCTTTCCCGTCTTCTGTTACACGTCCAAAGAACCACCATTGCCCCTGAGTAAATTTGTCAAAGCGACGCAAATCTGTTCTGCGACGACGTCCCTCTGATAAAAATTCAAGTCCCCATTGGCTTAGCATCCAATCCATGTCGAATGCAGTAAAACCAGGTCCCGGCTGATCTTTCACCACTGCCCAGTCTGATGCGGAGAAGTAACGCCGTCTTACGCTATTCACCAGCTCTTTGGCTCCACTGGAATCGCCATCACGCATCTTGCATTCAGCAAGCATATAGACCACTTCAGCCAATCGAAATTCAACCTCGTCGATATCCTGGAAATCAATTCCAGCAGATGAAGGGTAGATGGGGTATTTCACCAGGCGAATACCGGAGGTTGTTTCACCCCAGCGCGGTGACATCACCGTTTCCAATTCTCTTCCCTTTCCGAGGAAAGTGCCCACCTGATCTACATACACTATTCCCTGTCCATCTCTGTCGGCATCTGCTTTCAGAGGATCTCCCTTGCCGTAGTTGGCTTTGATCTCTCCTTTCAGGAACATACCCTTGTAATTGCTAGTACCGGAATCGTACACGTAGTTTTGTTTGCGGATGTCACGATTGTCGAATCGTTCATAGACAGCACCCAGCTTGTCATTGTAGGGAGCTTCCAGAAACGATTTTGGGGAGGTTGTGCCTCCGGATGGAAGAACTGTGCCCGAATTGTCAAAAGAGGGTGTCAGGATAGTACAGTTCCATCCGTTTTGATTGTAGGTCCCCCCAAAGTAATCCCAAATATTGTAGGGTAGGAAAGGCATGTTCCGCATCCATCCACCGTTCAATTGCCCCACTTCAAAAGAGAAAGCCATGATCACCTCTGGGGAGTTCACGTTCTCAATAGAGAAGTTCGTTCTGTAGTCGTCTGCAATCGAATAATCCCCGTACTTGCTGTTTAGGATCTCCTGACTGAGCAGGGCACATTCGTCGTACATGGGTTGTTTGATGAAAAGCTCTGCATTTAACAGGAGCCGGGCCTTGATAATTCTGTTTACCGCCTGGTTCATCCTGTTAACGGAGTTCTTTGTCAGGTTGTCCAAACTTTCATCAAGTTCTTTGATCAAAAAGTTGAATATAATCCGGCTTCCTTCGTCAAAATCGGTTGATGCACTGCCGGGTATTTCGGATCCGGCCGAAATGTTGAGGGGTAGGGCCCCTCCCCATACCTCGTAGATATTGTAGTATGCCCAGGCCCGAAGGGTACGCACTTCAGCGATATAGGTCTGCATTTTTTCTTCGCTCATCCTGAGATTGGCAGGATCCAGGCTTTCCAGATCCTCTATAAGTGTATTGCATAATCCGATGGTCGTCCAAGCAGTTTCCCACGTCTGTCGGATTATTTTTGAGTCGGGAGTCCAGGTGTGACTTGATAGGACAAACTTCTCTGCCTCATCCCATCCCCAAAGACCGCCGTTCCACGTGCGCCAGGCTACCTGATCTGCTGAAAACTCCTGCAGATACCAGAAATACTCTATGTAACTCAATGCTCCCGTCCCATATATGGAAGCAACAGCACTCTTCACGCTGCTCTCATCCTGGTAGTAGATGGAGGAGTCAACCCTGTCGAACACCTCTTCACCGAGATCAAGGCAGGCAGTCATTGAAAGACCAAATAGTGCTAATATTATAAGGTAATTTTTTTTAGATTTCATATTGATTCAATTTGTATCGATTAATACTTCCAATCCCTTGCTTATTTGAAATTGAGCGTAATTCCTGCGCTGATCTGTGTAGCTGTGGGGTAGGAGCTGTTGCTGTCAACTCCCGGTTCAATACCGTTTACCCTCACAATGGAAGGATCGTTGCCGGTGTAGTTCGTGAATGTAGCCAGGTTCTTTGCTGAAAGGAAGCAGCGTACATGATCGAAATATTTATTGGACTTGGGTTTCAGGTTATAACCCAAGGTGACGTTTTCCAGTTTCAGGTAATCTCCTTTTTCAAGGAAGAACGAGGAGATTACACCTCCACCGGTCGACAGTTCTTTATTTTCCGTATACGCAGTTCGGTATACATTGTCCGTTCCGGCTCCCTTTAATCCCATGCCATAGGTTCCCATATTGAAGATGTCGAAACCGAATGCCCCCCTGAAGAATATGTTCAGGTCAAAATTCCTGTACCGTAGTGTGTTGTTCCAGGAAAGGAAACTAGTGGGAGTGCCGTTCCCAATGTAACGTTTGTACTCAGGATTGGCATCACCAACAGCTACGGGGTTGTTGTCGTTGTCGTAAATCATCATCTGTCCATCCGCTATACCGGCAAACTCATAACCATAGAACTGACCAATCTTTCCCCCTTCCTGAACCCGGAAGAAGTATTCGCTGGTTCCTACTCCCGGTTTGAGGTACAGTTCCAGGTAGGATGCCTCATAGATGTCGTTCGAAAGCTGTTTCAGTTTAGTGGTGCCATAGGAATAATTTATTCCCGAGGTCCATTGAACCGGTGTCTCCTTGAATATATCAACATCTACTGCAAACTCAAAACCGCTGTTTTGTGTAGTCCCGACGTTGACCAGGATATTGGGATACACAAAGGGTGGTTGTGGAGCTGTGTAGTTGTAAAGGAGATCTTTGGATTGACGGTCAAAATAGTCGATCGACCCCCTCACCCTGTTCCAGAGTAAATAATCAACGCCAATATTTGTACTGATGCTTTTTTCCCATCCCAACAGTGGGTTGGCATTGTTGGAGGGTGCATATCCTTTTACCCATTCTCCGTCGATGAAATATTGGGCTTTTGTACTGTATGTGGCCAGTGACTGGTATGCTCCAAAATCAGAACGGCCAGTGACACCATAAGAGATTCTCGGCTTCAGGCTTTGAATCCATTCGGAATTCGGCTCCATAAAGTTCATGTTGGCCAACTCCCATGCAATGGAGGCTGAAGGGAAAGAACCCCATTTGTGTTCTTTCCCGAATTTTGTGGAACCTTCGTGACGCAGAGAGAGGGAGGCCATGACCAGGTTTCTCCAGTTATAGTTCACACGTCCGAAAACACCAATCAGTTTAGAGAGTGAAGCTCCCGTACCCATACTTGCTTTTCCATCGGCAAGAAAACTTCCGCTACCCAGGTCATGCCATTTGATGTTGTCGAAAGTAAAATCGTTGTTTGATGCCTGTAGTCGTTCCCAGTGGGATTCTTCGTATGAGTAACCGGCAACAGCCTTGAAACTGTGGTCGCTTAAGTCGAGCGAGTAGTTTAAAAGCCACTCGAGACGGTTAGTATACCATTTCTGATATTGAACGTTGGCCCTGCCTTTGTATCCGCCCCAGAAAGACTCGCCTGAACTGGAGGGAGTATAATATTGTTGTTTCAGGTCGTCATAATGTAACGAATAGCTCAGGGAGGTGTTCAACAGTTGATTCTGCTGCTGAATAAGATTGAGTTTCGCTTCAGCAGTACCCAGCACATAGAGACGCTGGCCGTTGTTGTCTATCTCCTTCATTTCTGCCACTGGGTTGCGTGCACCCGTGGGAGATGTGGGCTGGTAATAGGTGCCATTTTCATTGTATACCGGCATAGTGGGATTCATATTCAGTGCTGTGTCGAACATCCCGGTATTTCCCCATTCCTCATTGACCCTTCGTGCATTGAGCGAACCGTTTAATTGAAGTCGATTCTCCAGCATTCTCTGTTCCAGGACAAAACGTCCGGCAAACTCCTCACGGGCGGATTTGATATCTATACCGGTCGCTTTCTTGTAATTGAAAGATGAACCGTAATGACCGTTATTGGTGCTTCCATTAATCGACAGGTATTGGTTGTTATCGTAGGAGAAATCCCTTACAAGCAGGTCATACCATATCGTATTGTCTCCGTAATCCGTTCCACGGCGTGAGCGGCGAAACTCGTCCGGTGTTAGAACGGCCCTGGGTGTATGTGCCAGATTTACACCTATCCAGCTGTCATAAGTAACCTGTGCTTTTCCGGGTGCTGCAGCACCTTTCTTTGTGGTAATCAGGATAACGCCATTCGCACCACGCGTGCCATAGATGGCTGCAGATGCTGCATCTTTCAGCACGGTCATCGATTCAATATCCTGCGAAGAGAGGTTCCGTATGTTCCCACCGGTAACGCCATCAATCACAATGAGTGGATCGTTCGATGCGGAAATTGAGGTGGCTCCGCGAATCTGCAGTGATGAACCTGAGTTTGGATTCGCCGATTCGGTGTTATTCACATTCAGCCCGGCTACTTTTCCTGTCAGTAACTCCATTGGATTGCTGACCGCTCCTTGTTGAAAATCCTCTTTATTTACCTGCACGATAGAGCTGGATAGTTCTTTTTTGCTCAGCGAGCCATAACCAACCACCACTACCTCGTCCAGCAGTTCGGCGTCTTCTTCCATAACGATAGGTATTGTTGTCCTGTTGTTGATGGAAATCGATTGTGATCTGTAGCCTATGTAGCTGATCTCCAATACTCCGTCTGCGGGTGCCTGAAGGGTGAAGTTGCCGTCATAATCGGAAACTGTTCCTGTTGAGGTTCCCTGAATCAGGATATTGGCCCCGATGATCGGTTCGCCTGCAGCATCCGTTACTGTTCCCCTTACGTTTATCGCAGAGCCCGTTTGAGCGCTGACCGATAAAATCATTAGCATGCTCGACAACACTGTCATCAAGAACGCTTTCGTACTTTTTTTCAAATTTACATACATGTTTGTTAACGTTGTAAGATTAACTGATTTATACTTATCTACTCCCTATTTTTTTCACAGAATTACATTAATTACAAGTAAATGAAGGTAAATGTGTTCTCATTTAATCATAACAATATCCACTCCTGACACAAAAATAGGACTATTGCAATTGATTGCACGTTTAGAACAGCTGTTTTAACTCTGTTTACCTGTGCAAACGATTGCATTTTTAAGTGTAAAAAATAAATTATCAGTAATTTAGGTTGCGAAAAGTTGCGCAATTGCCAAGAATTTTTTTTGAAGCTTACTTTTTCTTTTTGGATTTACCGATCAGGTTTTTGCTTTTTCCGGAAATGGCTCTCCTTAATCCGATAAGGAACCGTTTGCTGGGGTTGGATCTGATATAGGATTCAATGTGACGCTGCTTTTTTTCTTCGAGGATCTGGTTGATCTCGATAAGAATACCCGATTCTTCCACATCTCCGAATTCGTCGTTTACAGAGGTTCCGAAGAAACGCATGGTGGGCGATAACCCCATATAGGCATTGATGAGCGGCGGTATGTTCAGGCCGAAACTGCGGACCTCCTTGTTCAGAACGCGGTAGTCCTCCTTGAAGCTCTTCCCTTTAAACAGGTGCTTCATCTTTTCGGTATCTGTGTTGGTGACGAGCTGGCTGATGGGGGTAACCAGTTTGTCCGGATCGGGAAAGTGCAGGTGCATAAAATACAAGATCATGTTGCGGGCTTCTTTGTTGTATGTTCCGTACATGGTTACTTTCCCGAAAAAATACTTCATCGACGGATCGATTACCGTGAGTGCGCCCAGGCCGTCCCAAAGATTATCGAGTGCAAAGATGCCTTTACGGCTGTGCAAGGTGGATTGGTATTCGAGGGAGACAAACGAGCGGCCCAGTTCAACGGTGTAAGGCAGGTAGTTTTCTATGAAGTCGTCGGAGAAGTTTAGCAAATGGGCCGTAGCGAGCATCGGTTTTTCCTTTTCATCGAAATCTACTTTCTTGCCCATGATAAAGCGGTATCCGCCTAAGATTTCTTCCTTTTCCGGATCCCAGACAATGAGTTGATGGTAGGGATGCTCCATCAGGTCGTATTTGTCGATATCGGCTTCTAATCCGGTTCCTCCGCCATAGTGGCGAAAGGCAATTTCACGTAACCGTCCTACTTCCCGCATAAGGTTAGGCGAATCGTGGGCAGTGAAGATGTAAATTTCGTTGTTGGCCTTGTTGGTGGAGCGTATTCTTTTTCCTACGGTTAGTTCGTTTTTTATAAGGGTTTTATCAATCGGATCGATGATTTTTTCCATACTTAATTATTCTCTTTTAGGGGTAAATTGTAAACAACGGTTTTTATCTCTTCCGCCCATTGCACGGGGCTTTTTGATTTATCCAACGATTGCCAGGATATTGGTTTACCAAACGTGATGTGAAATGTCTGATCTTTATTTTTGAACATTTCACCCGGCAGGTAAATAAGTTCTATATTGAATTTTAGCCCCAATGATTTGCGGATATTGGCAAAATTATAAAAGAAATCCGAGTTTTTGGCATCAAAGTGGACAGGAATGATGTCCCTCTTGTATTCAACAGCTTTTACGACAAAGTTTTTCATCCATTCCAGGTCCTTTATCCGGCCGCCTTGTTTTCGGGAACATAATCCGGCCGGGAAAGTGATGATCTGGTTGTCTGACGCGTAAGCCTCGTTTATGGCCGCAGCAGACAATTTGGCCTGTGAGCCGTATTTGTTGACCGGAACAAAGATGGATTCAAGGTTCCTGATGTTTAACAAAACATCGTTAACCAGGTACTTGATTTTCCCCTTATACTTTTCCCCTAAATGAGCCGACAGGCAAATTCCGTCCAGGCCACCCAGTGGATGATTGGACGCAAAAACAAATTTTCCTTCTGAGGGAATGTTCTCTTCTCCGTGGATTTTCAGGTTGACTTTAAATTCCTTGTCTACCAGTGCACGCATAAAATCAACGCCCAGCTTATCCCGGTTTCGTTCGATAATCGCATTTAATTCATCCTGATGAACGGTACGTTTTAAATAATTAACGACAAATTTGGGGATTTTCCTGTAGTGTTTTTTTGCTTTTGCCTGCAAAACACCATCAATATCTAATTTGAAATCAGTTTTTTCCGACATAATGACTTTCCTACCGCCCACAAAAATACAAAATAATTAAGAAAAAAGGATACGCCACTTCCATTTATTTAAAACGGTAGAAATATTCTACAATAACTTGCGGACTTGTTTGGTTGTTAATGTGTTAAAAATTAGCATATTGATACTCTGTTGATAACTTTATTAAAAATAATGTGTGGGAAAGTGGGGGAAAGTGGATTTATTTTGTAATTTTACCGCAAAAATCATAGAACTAAGAGTATAGTGTTGCAATTTCTGGGAAATATTGAAGCAAGGGCCGATGCAAAAGGACGGATATTTGTTCCGGCAGTATTTCGCAAGCGCCTGCAGGGCGCTGACGAAGAGTTTTTGGTGCTTCGCAAGGATATTTTTCAGGATTGTTTGGTGCTTTATCCCGGCACGGTATGGGAAAACGAAATCGAAACGCTCAGGGTTCGGCTGAACAAGTGGAACAAGGAGCAGCAGCAGGTTTTCCGTCAGTTTGTGCTCGATGCCGAACGGCTTGAAATGGATGCAAGCGGACGGATTTTAATTCCCAAACGCTACATGACGCTGGTGGGTATCGAGTCCGATGTCCGTTTTCTGGGCGTGGATGATACCATTGAGATATGGGCGAAAGAAAGGCTCGAAAAACCGCTGGTTGATCCCGATAAGTTTTCAGAAAGATTACAAGAGTTAATGTCCTGATGTGTCCATGGATTTGAAAATATATCACATACCGGCATTGCTTCAAGAAAGTGTGGACGGGTTGAATATTCGTCCCGATGGAGTTTATGTCGATGTGACATTCGGAGGAGGCGGACACTCGAAAGAAATATTGAAACGGTTGGGCGGGAATGGCCGACTTTTTTCTTTTGATCAGGATGAAGATGCATACCAAAACATTATTCCGGATCCACGTTTCATATTCGTAAAAAGCAATTTTCGATTTTTAAAGAATTTTTTACGCTATCATCGGGTAGACGAGGTGGACGGAATTCTTGCCGACTTGGGGGTGTCGTCGCATCATTTTGACGATTCCGATCGTGGATTTTCTTTTCGGTTACCGGGAGACTTGGATATGCGGATGAACCGGCAGGCCAGAAAAACGGCCGCCGATATTTTGAACGAATATCCGGAAGAGAAGTTGTCGGATATTTTTTTCTTTTTCGGGGAATTGAAACAGGCGCGAAAGATTGCGGCAGCTGTTGCTGCCTATCGCCGGTCGAAAAAGATCGGTTCCGTTTCTGATTTTCTGGAGATCATGAAGCCGTTTGCTTTTCGTGAGAAAGAAAATAAAACCCTGGCTCAGGCGTTTCAGGCGTTGCGAATTGAAGTGAACGATGAGCTGAAAGCGCTGGAAGAGATGTTGTTTCAAGGAATGCAACTGTTAAAGCCCGGCGGAAGGTTCAGTGTCATCTCCTACCATTCGCTGGAGGACCGGCTGGTGAAATTTTTTTTTAAAGCTGGAAATTTCGAAGGGAATATCGTCAAGGATTTTTACGGGAACAGGGAGGCTCCGTTTGAGTTGATCAACAGGAAAGTGATTGTTCCCACGGAGGAAGAACAAGCGAATAATCCGCGTTCGAGAAGTGCCAAACTGCGAATTGCAGAAAAAATTTGAGGTTTAAGATTCTTAATCTCTCCATCTGTAGCCCAAAAATGAAAATAAAACTCGACAACATAAGAAAATCATTCGTACACGTTTTCGGTGGAAATGTGTTGACGGAG
>ENA-UOOH01002440-UOOH01002440.1-fermentation-metagenome-genome-assembly--contig:-NODE-2440-length-16004-cov-4.825945_pt1 | contig 16004 bp, 13 predicted proteins | sample MGYA00245778_ERZ724025 | MGnify/ENA primary metagenome ERZ724025 (study PRJEB28704, sample SAMN03018313) | fermentation metagenome | biome: anthropogenic terrestrial biome; feature: soil; material... | reverse complement strand
TTGCGGCACCCGGTTTTTATGGCCGAATCCCACCACGCGTCCTTTCGATACCGACCCCGACCCCGACCCCGAGCTTGCTTCGCCAGAGCCCGTCCGCAAAGGCGCAAACCTCCAGACCATGGTTGCCGATCTGTCCGATCTGTCCGATCTGTCCGATCAGTCCGATCGAAATCGAAATCGCTATCGAAATCGGGATCGATCCCTGTTCTGGTTGGCACCTGCCCCTCGTGGACCGCTCTAACTTCACTGCCGAGTGGTGCCAGCAACGCAACAATACGGTTGCGGCACCCGGTTTTTATGGCCGAATCCCACCACGCGTCCTTTCGATACCGACTCCGACCCCGCCCCCGAGCTTGCTTCGCCATTGGCCTTTTCGGAGGACCTCCAGCAAGAGGAGTTGGTCACCGACCCTGCTTTACATCACCCAGCATCTCCTCGACCAGGCTCCCAGGGTGGTCGCGCCAACGCACGATCCCACGATCATCGATCAGGACCATCCTGGGGACCGTCGTTCCATGAAACGCCTCGGCCGTCTGCCCTGCCGAATCCATCGCCACAGGAAAGCCCATGGCGTGCTGCTGCAAATAGGCGCCCACAGACTGCGGGGTCTGCCCACGACTGCGGTTGGTCACCCCGATGAAGACATACCCCTCGGGGACGTACCGGTGCCACAGGTACTTGATGAACTCCCGCTCGCTGTTGCAGTGCGGACACCAGGTGGCAAAGAAATAGAGGATAACCGGACGCCCCCGCACCTCGCTCAGCCGCAGCGGACCGCCCTGAATCCACGATTCCACCTGAAGCTCCGGCGCCGGCTGATCCAGCGATTCCACCGATTCCAAGTAGCGCAACACGCGTCCTCCCAGCGGATCGCCCTCCACCGACGCCTCCGGAAACCGGCCCCGAAACTCCTCGAATGCCTCGACCGCGGCCGCCGTCCGATACTGGTGCAATAGCGTCTCACCCAATCGCAGCAGCGCCTTCTGTGTATACTCCCTGGCCTCCGGATGCTGAATCGACGCGAGCCGATACCCGCTCTCCGCCTGGGCCAGGTCGTGGTCGAAATACCAGCTCGAGCCCGCCATGTACTGCGCGCGCGCAGCATACGCACCCCCAGGAAATCGATCCGCCACCGCCTGAAACCCCTCCGCCGCCGCACGAAACGCGGCATGCGCCTCAGGCGGATTCCGATGCACGATCTGCAGACTGCGCCCCAGGAAGAAGAGCGATTGCGCCCGCTCGGTCATCGCCTCCGGCACCCGCTCCGACTCCGGAAATGCAACAACGAACTCCTGAAAGAGCTCCGCCGCCGCCTGGTACTGCCGATTGGCTTGCAGTGTCTGAGCACCCAGGAACATCGCCGCCTCATCACTCCCCGGACGCTGCGCAAAGGCACTCCAGATCAGGCCGGTCACAAGAAAACTCAAGCAAAGAGCGCGAAGCCGACACATAAATCCTCTCCTCCAACATGTAAGATCCATCCGCCCCCAAACGATTCGATGGTCAGGAAATCGCCCCCCCCATAGACTCGCAAACGGCCGACTTCCACTCGAATCGATAACCCCGGTCGAACAAAGATTGCCTCAATTCCGTTCCATGCGCTATTGGTTGTTGGTATACTTTTGCACTCCAACATCCCTGCCCGGGATATCACTTTCGTCGTTAACCTTCCTACCTCTGGGATCGTCCGCATCATGTCGTCATCCCATCGATGGAGCCTGAGCCTCCCCTTCCAGATCTCCGCAATCGCAATCCTGCTTCTGTGCCTGCTGCCCATCCGCGCTGCTGCCCAGGGCTGGGCGCCCCCGGACCGCAGTGCACTCAACCTCTCCACCGAGGATGCGCGCCTGCTCGATCGCATTCAGATCGATACGCACTTCGGCGCAACCTGCAATGACGGCACATGGCTCCCGATCACCATCCGCCTGACAAGCACCACCGAGGATCCACCCCTGAAGGGAACCGTCCGGTTCGTCGGGAACCTCTACCATCACATCAGGGAATCAGGCCCAATGCTCTGGCGGGAGGTCCTGATCGATGTACCGATCGAGATCGAATCCCAGGCGGTCAAAGAGATCGATGTCTACCTGCCGATCGACCGTGGCCGGATGGGCGGGGCCGACCATTACGGAGTCGTCATCCAGCTTGAATCACCCAAGCCCAAGACCTTCCCGACCTTACCACTGCAATTTCTAACGGATGACAGCGATCCAGTCACCTTTTTGACCGTCTCCAACTCGTCCGATCGCTTCCTCCGGTTCCGTAATTACATGGAATCCGCTCATACGGAGGCGATAGAGGCCTCGGATTCCGGCGATCTTAATAACCAGGGGTATGGGTATAATGCCATCAGGGGCTCTGCAGAACTGCCCTACAATCATCGTTGGATCGCGACCGTTCCACCGAGCGCCATCCGGCCTAACTGGCTGAGCCTCGATCCGATCGATTGCCTCATCCTGCACCAGATCCAATGGGATGAACTCGCGCCCGAACAGCAGGAGACCATCCTGCAATGGACCGCCCAGGGCCGCACCCTCGTGCTCTCCCAGGCGCCCGGGGCTCGGACCCTCTCCACTTGGATCCAGGCCGGGGCCGTCCCCGGACCCGACCCCGGACCCGAAGCTCAGACCATTCCAGCACGGCAATGGCACCCCAACGCACCCGCAGACGCTTCGTTCAACATCACCCCGCTCGGGACAGACCGGGATCGAGGACTCTTCGACATCCGCCCCCTCGGCTTCGGTAAGGTCGTGCTCCTGGCCGTCGACCTGGCCGAGTTCCCTGAGGACCTGGCCGAAGAGGTCCAAGCACCGCTCTGGGCAGCACTCTCGCCGCGGAATTCCACGCAGCTTTGGGGGAAGGGCGTCGTTTTGCCGAGTGCGGATAGGCTCTCTGAATTGCTCGTCGATGCCATCGCAAAGCCCTTGCAAAGAGAAATGGGTCTCCCAGGCACCGCTCTCAAGATCATGCTCCTGATGCTGCTCGTTTACAGCATCCTGATCGGACCCGCCCTCTGGTACTGGCTGCGCAAAGGCGATCGCCTCCAGTGGTTCGGGCCTGCGGCCGCCGCAGTCGGCCTGCTCATCTTCGCCCTCACGCCGGCCTTCGGCGCCCTCTGGCGGGAGAACGCCCAATACAGAACCACCGTCCACATCACACAGGTCACCTCAGACCTGAATTGGGCCGGCATCTATACCTTCGACCTCCTGCTTCCCTCCGGCAGCGATTCCTTCCAGATCGCCTCCGGCCAATCCGAGGTCCCCTGCCTGGAACTCGGACTGTCAGAAGCCACCCCGCTTCATGCTCACCAGGACGGCAATATTCAGCCCGCCCCGTTCACTACCGCGCCCTGGACCGCCAAGGCGTTCAAGTCCTTTACCATGGTCGAACTCACCGAGGAAGACCGCGCATGGCTCGCACAGCTCCCACCCGCTGCCCCAATGGTCGATCCCACCAATCCTTGGCAGGATGAGGACCCCGACCGAGCACCGGTATCCATTCCAACAAGACTGAGCGAGATCGCAACCAAGCCTTTTCAGGTCGTCCCACGCGACCTCACGCTCCGCCAAGAGACCTGGGAGTCGCTGAGGGGATTGCTGAACTACGCTCTCCGGTTTAGTAACACCGAAACCACTAATCTAGCCATATTCGGAGCGAGCCTGCCCAGCAATCCGCCACGTACCACACTGGAGCCGGCACCGGAAACCACCGAACAATTCCAGGTCATTCTCCTCCCGGAATAGCCCACACCATGCCCACGGTAGAAATCATCAACCTCTTCAAGAAGTTCGGCCCCAAGAAACAACCGGCCGTGGACCAACTCTCCCTCGCTATGGAGGAGGGCGACGCCATGGGCTTCATCGGACCCAACGGCGCCGGCAAGACCACCACCATGCGGATCATGGCCTCCCTGCTCCCGCCCACCTCCGGCGATGTCACCATCCAGGGGTGGTCCGTCACCCGGTTTCCCGAACAGACCAAGTCCTTGGTCGGTTTTCTCCCCGACGAGTTCGGCGTCTATCGCAACGTCCGAGTGCAGGAGCTGATCGAATTCTTCGCCGGCGCCTATCGCATCCCCAAATCCGAACGGAAATCGGCGATCGAAGACGTCATGGAGCTCACCGATCTCAAGGAGATGCGCAAGACCAACATCGATACCCTCTCCAGGGGCATGCGCCAACGCGTCTTCCTGGCCAAGACCCTCCTCCCCAACCCACCCCTGCTCATCCTCGACGAGCCGGCCGCCAACCTCGACCCGCGCGCCAGGATCGAGCTCAAAGGGATCCTCAACGCGCTGAAGAAGATGGGGAGAACCATCTTCATCTCATCCCACATCCTGCCCGAGCTGAGCGATTTCTGTAACAAGATCGCCATCATTGAACAGGGGCGCCTCGTCGTCTGCGATAAGGTCGCCAATATCGTGGAGATGGTCAGGCCCGGCCGGCACTTCGTCATCCGCTGTCTCCCGTCCGACCGCAGAATCGGCGCATACCTCGAAAAGCGCGGACATACTACGGTCGACGGTGAGGAGACCGACACCGCCGGAACATGGGACCAGGCCAATGTCATCCTCCATCAGACCGATCTCGAAATCGCCGCCAACCTCCTGCAGGAGATCGTTCAAGAAGGGTTCCGGGTGATCGAATTCAAAGAACAGCCCATGAACCTCGAAGATGTCTTTATGAAAGTCACCCAGGGGAACGTCGCATGAGCAAGTCCACCCCTCTCCGGACATTGGTCAACATGTTCAGGGACAACCCGCTCGCCAGGTTGGAGCTCTCCATCGCCCAACGCTCCATGGCCTACTGGTTCGCCATGCTGGTCTTCCTGCTCGTCGGGCTCGCCGTGGGACTCATCGTCATCTCCACCGAAGCCGGAGGCCTCAGCCTCCGTAATGACACGATCCCCATCAATCTACTGCCCACACTAGGCGCCCGGATCTATTGGTCGCTCTACGCACTGCAGGCCGTCATTCTCCTGCCGCTCATCTTCGCCACTCCCGGCGGCAGTATCTATAAGGAACGCCAATTCAAGACCTGGCACATGGTCTTCATGAGCCGCATGACCGCCCCGGAAATCGTTTTCGGTAAGCTCGCCGCCATCCTGGTCCCGATCTTTGTATTCCTCGCTGCCACACTGCCCGTCTACAGCATCTGCCTGCTCTTCGGGGGAATCACTCTCGGCCAAATCGTCCTCAATCACCTGGCCATGACCGCCGGCGCAATCCTGTTGTCAGCGATCTACCTGTTCCTGTCAGCCGTTCGAAAGGTCCGTGCACGCGGCAGGGGTGGCATCAGTATCATCTTTACCATCCTCCTGATCTGGTTCATCGTCGTCCCGATCGTCAGTTCGGTGATTCAATTCGTCTTTTTTTCAAGATTGGGAGCCCAAGTCACCTTGCTCTCCTCGGTCCCCTTCTTCGGGGGCACGATCCCCACTTGGGCATGGCTGCTGCCGATTTGGCTCTACTTGACCCTCGCCATCCTCAACGCGACCACGGTTCGGCTCCACCACCCGGCCGCACTCCCCAGCCTCTGGCCACGAGCTTTCTTTATTCTCGGTGTTGTCGGACTCCAAACCTTGATCCTGGGGTATCAGTTCAAAGGCGGCCCCAACAGCAACGATGCCTTGATCCATATGTCGCTGATTTGGAGCTTGGTCGTCTGTATCGCCCCCCCCCTCCTCTTCGGAATGGGGCGCTACGACTTCTCACGCTTGGGGGAAACACCCCGGTGGGATCAATGGGTCGGCAAGCGGCCGTTTCTGTCACTGCCGATCCGCTGGCTCTATCCCAGTCATACAGGCGGACTCGTCACAGCGCTCGCCCTTCTCGGAATCACCCTGCTCCCGATCGGCCTCCTGATGCGTCATCTGAAGGTCACCGCGGATACCCAGGCCGCTCTGCATTGGCTCCTGCTCGCTTCGGGGATCTTTCTCGTCGCGTACTGGAGCGTGGGCGGTATCATCGGTTCCCTAGTCCACAACCGACAACAGATCCGCGCGAACCTCGCACTCATGGTCCTGATCCCCGGCCTCGTCTTCGCCAGCCCCCTGCTGACCGTCCTCTGGAAGATGGCCATCGGTCAATGGAACAGTGCCCGCTTCATCGTCGACCCGATCTGGGGCGCAACCCCACCCAGCGCGTTCTGGATCGCAGCGCAAAACGGCCGATTCGAACCGATCCACGAATGCTGCATGCTCTTCGGCGTCGTCGCCCTGATCACCCTGCCGATCCAATTCCTGCGCCGACGTAAAATCTACTCCGAGTCCGTCATCCATCCCATCGATGGCTGAGGGGCTGCGCGGCACGACTTCGCGTGCCGCGGCGCGTGGGCCCAAGACCCCGCGCGAGGTCGGAGGTCAGCCCCAAATGAACGCGGCACGACTTCGCGTGCCACGGCGCGTGGGCCCAAGGCCCCGCGCGAGGTCGGAGGTCAGAGGTCGGAGGTCAGCCCCGGAGCGCTTCGCGCGAGATAGTAGCCCCTGATTCAATCAGACCTCGGGCAGCATTTTCAGGGTGATTGTCCCGCACAAACCATTTCACCCCACCCCGTCCACCCCGTCCACCCTCTGCTCATCAGCTGTCCGAAGTTGCCAGCCAGAACAGGAATCGATCGCGATTCCCTCGATTTATTCGATTTATTCGATTTATTCGATTTATTCGATTTATTCGATTTATTCGATTCTTCCCTTCCGACCTCCGACCTCGCCTGATGCCTACAGGCATCAGGCCTCCGGCCCTCGGCCGGAATCTACAACGTGGTGCGCACCTGATACCACGCCCCGCCAATGGGGGCATCCAGCTCCCGCTCCAGGATGCCGTCCATCCCGGCGATGTCGCCCTCCACAAGCTCCCACTCAATCCCGCCTGCCGCGGACGCACCGCGGTAGATCGCGTAGGTCTTGCCCACCCGCGCCGGCCACTGCAACCGTAGCTTGCCATCCTGCGTGCGCGCGACTTCCAACAAAAAGGGAAAATCTCCGGGATGGTTGTAGTCGGTCCCCGCAGCCAGCTCGTCCACATCCGAATAGCCGTCGCCGTCGAGATCCGCCGTCGATGCCTCCGCGGCCAGGGTTCGGATCATCGTCCAATCCTCTCCCGGCGTCTCACGTCCCTGCCCGTTGCGCGTGAGGGTCTGTAAGCCGATGTCGGAATCCGCCGGTAATCCGAGAAGCAGGATTTCCTGGGACTCCGTCCACCAGTGCGGCTCCTCAGACGGGCGGCCGTCCCCGCCGACATACCCGCCGTCAGCCCCGGTGAGGGCCATCGCCCACTCCGTGCCGGTGGGATTGCCGGTACCCGGTCCCGCCGTCAACCGAGCCCACAACGCGTCGTAAGCGACCACCTCAGCCTGGTCGCCCGGCAATGCCAGCGTCCAGACCTCGATCTCATCACTGAAAAAGGCCACGTTGGGTGGATCCGCAGCATCCCGAGCAGACACCCGGTACGTATAAGGAAGGTTCGGCTCCAGTCCGTCGTCGGTGTACGTCCGCTCCATCACCCATCCACTGTCCGTCCCCCCGGGATTGCTCCCACGCTGGTCGAAGAAGTAGCTCACCGGTGGAGTCCGCAAATCGATCGCCTCCACCGCCGTCATCGTGATCGCGGTGGGGCCGATCGCTACCGGCGCCGTACCCCACTCCATCGGGTTTGGTTCGGGCGCAGCCGTGTCACCCAATTCTTTCACCAACAACACGCCAGGCGCGATCTTCCGATCCCCATTCTTCTCCACCCAGATCAGACGCGGCCCACCCTTGGCCAGCCCGTCCACATCCATGAACGCGCGGAGCGAGGGATACCCCGCAACCGTGATCCCCGCTGTGGTGCCACCCTTCATCGTGATGCCAGGCCCCGCGACGTGGAGCGTCATGCCCGAACCGGACAATCCATCCCCGGCCACACCCACCTCGACGTTGCTCATGCCGCCCGTTACCGTGGTGAACGTCGTCACCCAGGAGAAGGCGCCCGGCTGCTTGAAATAGATGAGATTGAAAGGAACCGCTCCCGCCTCCACGGCAAGGTCCACGGTCACGCTGCTCTCCCCCATGACCGTGGCCGCGGCGTCCGGGCTGGCTCGAAAATCACGATCGACTCCACCCTGTGCAAAGAGCGGTGGTAACGCCCACGGCGTGAAAAAGCCGGCATCATTGTCGAACGGTGCCGCGAACACAAGGTAGTCCCCGGGCGGCAGGCCCTGGTATCGATACCCGCCATCCGGCAGCGTGATCGTGCCCGCCATGTACCCGCCGTCCACAGAGCGTAGAATCACCAGGGCACCAAAGACCGGGACCCCTCCCTTGCGGACCACTCCCGAAAGCGAACCGGTCCCCGGCTCCTGCGAGAAATAGAGCTCGTTGAGCCCCATCAACTCATCCGGCCCCGGACCCGCCGGGGTCCGCGTTCCCTGCGCTAGAAAGGGATACATCAGACTGCTCATCACTGGGTTGTGGTCCAGCCCCAGAAAATGCCCCACCTCGTGCTTGACCAACGCATGCACATCATACCGGGTGGGATAGACCGTGGGGGAGGTGGACCAAACACAATCGACCCCATTGAACACGACATCCGCCTCCAGAATGGAGCTCCCCTGAGCTCCAACCGCAGAACCGTAAGTCACGGTCAGTCCGCATAACCCGGTCATGTCATAGGTCCCACCGGCAATCAGGGTCGAGTCCTCCGCCCAGAACACCAGGTTCCGACCATCCTGCGCCACGTCCGGATCGGGGTGCGTGTCGTTCACCCCACGAACAAACTCGATGCGGCCATCGAGCGCGTCGCTCCAAGCCTCGAAAGCCGACCAGGCCGACGTCAGGTCGGTGCCGTTGTGAACATCCGCTGTCCCTGCGGCCGAGAGATGCACGATGATTCGACCCGACTCGTCCATGATGGAGGAGGGATAAGTAATGGCCGACTGCTCCAGGTCCCAACGCATCGGCAGCCAATGGTTCGGCTGGGCAGGGTCGCTTCCCGAAGGTCGAAACACATAGCCAAACGCCACCGAGGCGAACGAAAACAACAGTAGTCCAACACCGACCGCAACCCGTGGTAATCCGGTTCTCTGACTCATCGACCCACCTCCTCATCCTCGACCCGAATGCGATTGCGCTCGGCAATATGCCGCCTGAGGCAATCCTCGAAATGCTCCATGCCCATCGCTTCCACCGCCGCTGATTCCTCTTCCGTACCGTGAGCATGCCCGAGCGTCCTGCGCGCAATCAGCCGCGAGGACTCCTCTTCCCCATTCTCTCCCTCCGGAACGATATCGAACACCCCCTGTACAATCCCGAGCACCAGCCAATAGCCGCCCCGCTGGTTCCACCGCAAGAAGAGTACCCGCTCCTGCCCAGGTCGGAAACCCGCATCCAGATAGGGACGCTCGAACCTCGGCCCCACCTGGCCGCCGCCCTGAACGACCTCAATCGTCGGCGCACCACCCGCCTCACCCGGCATATACCAGTCCAAGATCAGGAGGTGAATACGGGTCAAAACACCACGCCCGTCCGGGCGCAACTCCGGCTCCACACGCGCTACACGCGCCCGGACCACGCCATCCGCATGATGGACGAGTTGATCAAGGGGCATCGGCGCATAGGGAATCCCGTAAAGCCATGTCCCCCCGGCGAGGACCATGCCCACCGCGACCATCGTCAGAAGGCCATCTCGAATTCGATGCCTCGATAAGGTCTCCATCCTCAGTCACTCCATCCATGTTCGATTCGCTCGCTAATGCAGAGCCCCCAGCAGAGGGGCTCACCCGCTCCGCCGACGACTCAATCGCCCGCGGGCTTGCTGGACACCGTCGGCCAGGAGATTGCTTGCAAGGACCGTTAACGCGATCGCCACTCCAGGCGCCAGGCTGAAAAGAGGATACTCACGCAAATACACCTGTTCCTGCTTGAGCATCAACCCCCACTCCGGTTGATCGGGCTCGCCGGATAAACCCAAATAGCTGAGCCCCGCAGCATCCAAAATAGCAGCACCCAGCTGCACTGCGCCAAGCATAATCAGGATATCCAGGCAATTGGGCAGGATGTGCAACCAGGCGATCCGCCATGGAGATGCACCCAGCGAACGCGCCGAGAGCACATAATCCTGCGCCGCCTGCTCCAAATAGGCCGCCCGCATCTGGCGGATCATCATCGGCGCTCCCGCCAGGCCCACCGCAACCGCCACCCCGGTCGTCGAAGGACCGATCACAGCGATGATCAATAGCCCCAGAATGATGGGCGGGAACCCGATCAGGAAGTCCGTGGCGCCAGAAATGAGCCGGTCCAATACCCCGCCGAGAAAGCCGGCGCAGGCGCCGAGAAAGCCACCGAGTAGGACCGAAAGCAGCATCGCACCGCCTGCGATCTTAAGCGTCTGGCGGGCACCATACAACAGACGCGTGGCGTAGTCCCGCCCCACCGCGTCAATCCCCAACGGATGCGCCAACGACGGCCCGGTCAAGGCCTGCTCACGATAGGGTTGGCGGACCGGGTCATGCCGCCCCAGGAGCTCCGCGCCAAGCGCAAAACCGACGACCAAAAGCAACAGACAAATGCCCAAGCGCCCCTGGGTGGTGTCCCAGGTCGCCAGGAGCAATCCCGAGAGTCCCCCGCCCTCTCTCTTGATTGCCCCCATCAGAAAGTCCCTCCGCCGACCGCACGCAGTCGAGGGTTCGCCACGAGATAGAGGAGGTCCACTACCCATTGCACCAGCATGACCCCGATGAGCAGGAGGATCAGCGCCCCCTGAATCGATGGGTAATCCCGTGACAAGACCGCATCGGTCACAAACCGACCGATCCCCGGCCAAGCAAACACGGTTTCGGTCAAGACCGCACCGCCAATCAGATAGCTGAATTCAAGACCCACCATCGTAATGATCGGTATCAGGGCCGGGCGCAAGGCATGTCGGTGCAGGACATCACCCTCTTCCGCGCCTTTCGCACGGGCGGTCATGACATACGGCTGCTGCAGGCTCTCCAGGACCGAGCTCCGAGAGACACGCGCAATAAAGGCCGTGGGAATCGTGGCCAGCGTCAGCACGGGCAGGAGGAGATGCCGGAAGCCGTCCAGCAGTAAATCCGATCGCCGGGCGAGCACCGCATCCAGTAGGACAAAACCGGTCCGAACCTCATAGTCCAGATCGGGCGACAGCCGCCCACCCGAAGGGAGCCAGGCCAGGTGGTAGGAAAAGAGGAGCATCAACAACAACCCCAACCAGAATACGGGAACCGATACCCCGCTCAGGCTCAACACCGTCCAGCCGAGATCGAATCGACTCCCAGCCCGACGCGCCGCCCACGCCCCTGTGACAATGCCCACCAGCGAGGCCAACAACAGCGCCAAAAGCGCGAGCTCAAGGGTGGCAGGCCAAATCTGCCGCAGGTCACCGGCGACCGATCGCCCCGTGATCACGGAGCGCCCGAAATCACCGTGCAGGACGATCCCACCAATGTACCGCACGTATTGCTCATGCCACGGCAGATCGAGCCCGAGCTGGGTCCGTAACTCCACAACCCGCTCCGGAGACGGGTTCTTAAGCATCACGGCGATCGGGTCCCCAGGGATCAGCCGGGGAAGAAAACAGATCAATAGGCTGGCCACCAAGCCGGTGGCCACAATCGCCAGCAACCGCCGTATCAACCAAGCCGTCATCGACCACCGTCTCCCTCATGCCCATCCATTTCGTACCCCTCCGTTCGGAACAGGCCAGTCACACCGCTCTCAGGGGGCGTCCCGCAACCAGACCGGCAGAAAATCCAAGTCACCCGTCGGCTGCAACACAAACCCCTCCACCTCCGAACGAACCACGCCCATGTCCTCGGCATGCACCAGCGGGACCACCGGCATCTGCGCCTGCAGAATCTCCTGGGCCTCACGATAATACCCCGCTCGTTCCGCACGCGCACCAACCTGTCGGCCGAGGCCCAAGACCTCCGTCAGGCGGTCATCGACAAAGAAGGAGACATTGAGCGCAGCTCCCTTGCGCACTGAATCCGGCCCGAACAGGACCCAAAGGAAATTGTCGGGATCGCCGTTGTCGCCCACCCAGCCAAACATCCCCATATCATGCGACCCACTCATCAGCGCGGTCCGATGCGCACCCCACTCGTTGACCTGAATGCGGATGTTCAGGCCGATTCGTTGGAGGTCCTCCTTGATCAACTCGGCTACCCGCGAGGGGTTCGGCATGTAAGGCCGAGGATTGGACATCGTGTTGAGCGTGATCGGCCGATCAAATCCCGGCACCTGCGAAACCAGCTCGCGGGCGGCTTCCGGGTCGAATTCGACCTCCGGTAGATCCGAGTGATACCCAAGCATGAACGGTGGCAGCGGGGTCTTGGCCGCGACTGCCGCACCCTGGTATGCACTCCTGATGATGTTCGCCTTGTCGATCGCCATCGCCACCCCACGCCGAAATCGGACATCGCTCATCGGCGCGATTTGGGTGTTCATTGCCAGATAGCCGATGTTCATCCCCGGCCCGCGATAGAGTTTCAGAGAGGGATCGTCCCAAACCACCGAAATTTGAGCGGTGTCCAGTCCGTCCATCCCATGCCCATCCCCGGTCTGCACCTGGAGCAGCCGCGTGTCTGCACTCGGAACCACCTTGAAGACCACACGCTCAAGCTTCGGAGACGCGCCCCAATACCCGTCCCACCTGCGCAGGACGATTCGATCCTTGGGGATCCATTCGACAAAACGATACGGGCCAGTCCCGACCGGTCGCTGGCCGAATCCGAATCCACGCGATTCAAGCGCCTCCACACTCAAGATCGCCGCCGGAAAGACAGCCAGGCTCGCCAGAAACGGGGCGTGCCGCTCTGTCAGTCGGAAGATCAGGTGCTCCGGCCCATCCGGGCGGACCGATTCCACAACCGAATACATGGCATCCCAATAGGGGTAGTTGCCCTCGGGGAAGTGGAATCGATGGGAACGATCCATCTGCCGCCGAAAACTCTCCACCGCCACCTCAGGCGTCAGCAAACTGCCGTCGTGAAAACGAACACCGGTGCGTAACTTAAAACGGTACTCGAGCCCGTCATCGGAGATCTCCCAAGCCTCCGCCAGACACGGCTCCACATCAGTTGACCCCGGAACGAACTGGGTCAGCCCCTCAAACAGACAGTTGACCACCTTGACCGATTCGGTGTCGTCGATGTCCGCCGGATCCAGGCGCGCGCTGTCCGCGCCCCGAACCCAGACCAGCGTCGGCTCGGATCCGCCCTTTCCCGCATCCCCGCCCTCGAACCACTTGAAGGAAACCGCGATCAATACCGCTATCAGCGACCAAATCAATCCGCGTCCGAATCCACGATGCGATGCCATGCTCCATCCTTTGCTGTTGCTCTATCCCTCGTCCTCCGTCTCCACCTCGGGGGCCGACTCGACCGGCAAATGCCCCGGCCCATCGGGCTTCGCCGCATTCAACTCATCCAGCTTGCGGCGAATCACCACCCGCAGCTCGGGGATCCCTATCCCTGTCTCCGCCGAGATCCAGAGCGTGTCCGGAGGTAGATGGCCTCCGATCTCACCGCGCAGCGCCTGCGCCTCCGGTCGGTCTACCTTGTTGCCCACCACGAGGAAGGGGCGACCGGTCAGCACCGGATCATACAGGTTCAACTCCTCCTGTAATTGGACATAGTCTTCAATCGGATCACGCCCGTCCGTGCCCGCCATATCCAATACATATACCAGAAGTCGGGTCCGCTCGATATGCCTGAGAAAATCGTGGCCCAGTCCGACGTTCCTGTGGGCTCCCTCCACAAGGCCCGGGATGTCGGCGACGGTGTAAGAAACCAGGTCCGGTTCCTGGACCGTCCCAAGCACAGGGTTCAAAGTGGTGAAAGGATACGGTGCGACCTTAGGGCGGGCGTGGCTGATGGCACGCAGCAGTGTGCTCTTTCCCGCATTCGGGTAGCCGACCAGGCCGACGTCCGCCACAACCTTCAGCACGACCCTGAAGACAAACTCCTCGCCAGGCGCTCCGGGCTCGCTCTCCCTGGGGGCCTGATGCGTGGATGACACAAAACGCAGGTTTCCACGCCCACCCTTGCCGCCACGCGCAATGATCTGTTCCTCCCCTGGATGCACCAGATCGTATAGGACCTCGCCCGTCTGGCTGTCCCGCACCTCCGTGCCCGGTGGGACCGGAATCACCAGGTCCTTCCCGGCACGGCCGTGGCGCATCTTGCCCATTCCGTGCTGGCCGCGCTCGGCCTTCTGTTCGGGCAGGTAACGCAGCGCCACCAGCGAATCGACGTTTTCGTCGACACGTAAAATCACATTGCCACCACTCCCGCCGTCGCCGCCGTCCGGCCCCCCCCTCGGGACAAATTTTTCACGTCGGAAACTGGTGCAACCATTCCCACCATCCCCCGCAACCACCAAGACCTTAACCCGATCCACAAATGTTGGCCGCGCCATCCCAACCTCCTCCCGCCCCCAGTTCAAGCAGAGCCACCCGCCGGAAGCCACGTGCTCACTCGAGTCAAGAACCGGATGCATCCCAGACACAAAACGGCCGGCCCGTTTGTCGAATGACTCGGGCCGGCCGTTCCAAACCATCAGCCATTCGAACCTCAACCCTCTGCCCGTGACAGAGAGGGGCTTTCAAACGGCGTTCCGGAGCTTACCGGTTATACTTCCACCGCCAACGGTTCCACCGCCACCTTGCGATGCTCCTTGTCAAAAACGACTCGGCCATCGATCAGTGCGAAAAGCGTGTAGTCACGTCCCAACCCGACGTTGGCTCCAGGATGGAACTTGGTGCCGCGCTGGCGGATCAAAATATTGCCCGCACGAACCGTTTGCCCACCAAACTTCTTCACGCCCAGCCGCTGAGAGTGGCTGTCGCGACCGTTGCGGGAACTTCCCATACCCTTCTTATGCGCCATGGGTACCCTCCTCGCTGAGGAAAATCTCTGGTTAAACTCGAATGCAGAATAGAATAGGTCAGGCGCTGATCTTGGAAATCTTCAGCACCGTCTGACCCTGGCGATGACCGTTGCGCCGACGATAGTTCTTTCGGCACTTCATCTTGAATACGATCACCTTGGGCGCCCGGACATGGTCCAAAACCTTGGCCGTCACTTCCGCCCCCTCGACCGTGGGCGTTCCGACGCGTAGTGCCCCATCCTCGCCCGCAATCAAACGGACGTCGCTCAGACGGACCTCTTCACCCGGCGCCGCTGGCAGGAGCTCAACCTTGAGGGTATCGCCCTCCTGCACTCGGTACTGCTTGCCACCTGTTTCAATTATGGCGTACATGGCCCTGCCGTTCCTCCCTAGCTCAATCGCTCTTGCTTTGCGCCCTGCACAAAGAAAATTCAAACTAAAAGGTGATGATCCCACTGTCAAACCAGCCGGAACCCCAAGCTCACAACCCTGGTCAGAACCATTTCGCCCCCGGTTCTTCGCGGGCTCAGCGGTTCGGCTCTCGATGGCACACCACAATCCACCCAAAGTGGGAAACGCTAATGTAACGCATATGAGGAAGGTTTCAAATCAGAGCGCAACCACCACCCCCGCGTTGTCCGCTTCCCAGCCTCCACTCGCTCCCCACCAGGCGTCAGTTCGAGGTCGTCCAAAATGGTAGCCGCTTTCCCAACCTGACCGCTATATCCCCATCCGGAGAGCCTCCCGCAGAGGGCGCGGTGGGCGCGGTGGCCCTTTCGACCTGCCATGGAAGTGGGGTGGGTCAATGCTCTGATCCCCTTCCCTACCCTTTGGGGAATTTTAGGAGATCTACCGTTTTCAGCGGACCAAGGCTGTTACGGGGATCACAGAGCCCCCAAAGAAAACCTCTCCTTCCGGGCCTTCGCGTCTTCCAAGTTTTCCCTTCACCTTCCTTCCCCCCTTCCCTCCCCCCTTCCCGTCCTCCTCATCCAGCCACGGAGATCTTTCGTGAAGGCCCAATTCGGTTTTCGCACGACCTCTAGCTCGAGGCTGTCCAAAAAGCCCTTCGGATCCGGATGGGGAGGTATCCCGCAGAGATCGCAGAGGGCGCAGAGGTG
>ENA-UOOH01002439-UOOH01002439.1-fermentation-metagenome-genome-assembly--contig:-NODE-2439-length-16005-cov-4.671285_pt1 | contig 16005 bp, 18 predicted proteins | sample MGYA00245778_ERZ724025 | MGnify/ENA primary metagenome ERZ724025 (study PRJEB28704, sample SAMN03018313) | fermentation metagenome | biome: anthropogenic terrestrial biome; feature: soil; material... | reverse complement strand
AATTTCGTATGCGGCGGGGACGGTTTCTAAGGAAGCAAAGGAGAATAAATGTGCGTTGCTACAAGGCGACCACCTCCTTTACAGTAATTTCGGGCATTAAAAAAACCGAGAAAGATTGTTCTTTCACGGCTGTTTCCAGAGACATATAAAATTGTGGAATATGGTATCATCGCTCCATATCACGGCTTCGCTCTCGTTTCCGATACAGTTCCAAAGCTTTGATGATGGTATCCTCAATTTTTTGAGTGGACGTACCCGGCGGGAAAAACCGGTTTATTTTCTCTTTTGGTATCTTAAATTGTTCTACCTGATTGGGCTTTTCCTGACGCATGATATTGAAAATTTTGTCCATGTCCAGCTTACCCTTGCCACTGAGTTCCTTCATCATCAAAGCCTGTGAAAGCGATGGCGTTCTATCCTCGCTTTGCATTGTCAAAAGCAAGTCGCTCTGTTGCTCTTTGGTAAGATAAGAAAGCTCCACGGCAGGACGAAACGCCATTTGCGGCTTGGTTTTGTCGTCAATTAAACGGTTATCCACCATTTCCAGAATGTCGGGAATTAGCTCATTCAAGCGGATATAGCGAAATATTTGATTTTTGCTTTCGCCTGATTCTTCCATCATCTGTTCGTGTGCATACAACTTTTTCCCCATTGGGGAAAAGGTTAAATCTGTCCTCTGTCCCTGCCGATTCAGAGCTTCCATCCACATCTTATACGCCGCTGCTTTTTCGCTTGGCAACACTTCCTCGCGCTGGCGGTTTGCGGACACCATAGCAATCACCGCTTCATCGTCTGTCATGTTGCGGACAATGACTGGCATGACCTCCAGTCCCGCAAGGGTACATGCCAATTTACGGCGGTGGCCGGAAATCATTTCATAACCACCGGGAATGGGGCGGACAATTGCCGGAGTTTCAATGCGACCAGTCTTTTCAATATCCCGGACAATATCCTGCGTAATATGGTCATTGCGGACGCGGTACGGATGATTGGTAAAGTCCCTGATTTTATGGATGGGCATGGATACGACTGTTTCCACAAAAAACGCGCCGTCTGGCACATCTACCGCAGGGACGGAAGGAATGCCGAACAGGTCATCGAGCGTTTGAATCTCTGGTTTTTTTCTCGCGGCTTCCAATATCCAGCACCTCCTTTGTCAACTGCTCATAGGCCTTTTGCCACTTTGCCGTTTGGGTCGTATCGGAAAATACTCTGTCCCTTGCCGGGAACCTCTGCCGCCCGAACCGCGTATGGAATTTCAATGTCAAACACACGGACAACCTGACCGTAACGCTCCCGTACCTCACGGATGGTCTGCCGCGCAAGGTTGGTACGCCCGTCAACCATTGTCATGACAATGCCGTCGATTTTGAGCTGCGGATTCGTCTGCCGCTTGATTCTGCCCACAGTCTTGAACAACCCGTCCATATCATCGGCAGCCAGTGTATGCGTCTGCACAGGAATAATCACGCTGTCGGCGGCGGTCAGGGCGTTTATGACCGTCAATCCCAAAGAGGGGCGGCAATCAATGAGGATATGCTGATAGCGGTCTTTCAGAGATGATAAAAACTCCTTCAAGACATACTCACGGCCCATTGCATTGACCAGCGTAATTTCCGTCGCCGCAAGAGTCGCATTGGCGGGGATGAAGTCCACACCCTCGTCATGGGACAAAATAACGCTTGACGGGTCGATTGAATTTTCGTTAATCACACTGTTCATGGCGTCTGCCAAAGTCTGCGTTAGTTCCTGCGGGTTTGTAATCCCAAGACATTTTGACAAGTCTCCCTGCGGGTCGGCGTCCACCAACAGCACCTTTTTTCCTTGACGTGCCAGTCCGATACCGAGGCTCACGGTAGTCGTTGTTTTACCCGTGCCGCCTTTTTCGTGGCATACACAGATAATCTTGGATTTTTTCATCGGCTTTTCTCCTTTCCGCTCCAATAGATAATTGGAGCCATAAATTTAGCCGCTCATTGCTGTGAAGCAAAGGCGGCTATGTAAGTCAGATTTATTTCCAGAGCAAAAACCCTTGAAATGCAAAAAACCGATTATCTTTGAAATACTCAAAAATAATCGGTTCTCTGCAAATATGTTTTATTCGGTATCTGTGTGGAAGTCCTCCCACGCGGCGGCTATATCCTCATCTTTTGCGTTGACTACGAGTGTGATGAGCGTTTCTATTTCATCGTGAAACTCGTCCGCTTTCTCGCTGTTTTGCATAGCATTGAGCGCCGCCAGAATTTTTTCCTTATCCATTTCTTTGCACCTCCATTTCCCCTTGAATGATAGCTCCATTATATATAGGAAGCTCAGAGACGACAAAGGTACAAATCAGGCAGATAAGTAATCGCACATTTGCAATTATCTTTACTTCCATATTATACTGGAAGCACAAAGGGGGATAGTCGTATGAAAAAAGTGAAAATCTATATGACCGATTCTGAATGGCAAATGTTAATCCATAGCCTGAATGATTTTAAAACAAAGCTGCACAGCGAAAATCGTTATACCGACACAGTGGATGAGGTGTTGTATAGGGCAATGACCGCTCCTGTAAAGAGGGTAAAGGTATAGTGTTAAAACTTTTTTAATTAATGAGGTTGTCAACTTATAACGGGTTGGCAATCTTTTTTATTCTATCACAAAGAGGCATCGTCTACATTTTGGTACGATGCCTCTTCGTGATAGATGGAAAGAGATATACTGCTCTTTGCTTATTCCACATCATCTTCATTCGTATCATCAAAATTTTCTGCTTCGTTGAAGTCACTTGCTTCGTCATTAAGCATATCGTCAGGTGCATCCAATGTCTTAAAAATAGCATGTTCACGGGAATACAGCTTGTTGATGAATAAGCGGTTGTTATTGCTTTTCTTTTTTCCGTTGTATTCAAGCACCATCGCTTCGGCAACACCCATAGACCCGGGACGACGCTCTTTGGCTGTTCGGATAAGTTGCTTTACTGAAACCGCTCCAAGTTTTTCTTTGAATACCTCGTCGTTTAGAACATCTTCATAAACGACAATAAGCCTCGTAATGGCATTTAAAATATTGCCAGAAAAGGAGTTAAGGTCTCCTTCCCATGCTCCGATAATTAATCGAAGAACACGGCTCAAACCATGGTATCCATATTTTATATAAATAAACTCAATGGTTGATACCGCACAGATTACCCCGTGCCCCTTTTTGGTTCCAATGCTTAACCCGTAAGATTCCACCAAATCACGGATTATGAGTTGATCATCGTTTCCGGCTTCAATGTTTGCCATGAATACCTCGTAGGGATTGAGCGGTTTTACAAATTTCATCTGATTGGCAAAGATATCCGCTTCATGTTCATAGCTCAAATCATCATAAACCATGCACCACACCGGTGTCTCTCTGGAGCCGGATGTAAGTGCTACGATCTCAATGGTATGCTGACCATTGAAAACATAGTTGATACCGTCGCGGCGACTGACCTTAACCGGGTTTATCTGATATAAATTAAAGTTCGCGGCCGCACGCGCAATATGAGCTCGAGATAGATTGCGTTGATATTCTTGATTGGAAACCAGATTTCGAATCGGAATTTGTTCAAAATGAACGTTGGGAACATACATACTAAAATCGTCCATTTACTCCTCCTCCTTTATTACGGACAGCATCTTTGATATTGTGTGTTGAAGAACGATGAGTGTTGACATAAGTTTATCTTTGGCGTAATTAGAAACCCTGTCAAAATCCGTATTCGTTCGAGTGCGATTAATTGAGCTTGCCCATGATGGGATTGTAAGTGTTAGAGCGGTTATCTCAGCATCCGGGTCAAAGGCAGGCATATCCTTTACGGAGGGGATTGATGGGGATTCGCTTGAACTCGCCTGTCCCACTGTGTTCTGTATTTCTTGTCGTGTGCTGTTATATTGAACAAATGGTTGCTGGCTTCGCTCAATTCTGCGTCCCACCTTTTTAATTTCATCGGAAGTGAGTCGGGACAAATCGACCACATTTTTATGAGATATTTTATATCTGCCTGACAAAATCTTTGGAACTATTTCGGGCGCCTTCTGACCGATGGCTTCTAAAGCCCGGGTATATATTGCATACTTCAAAACTGTGCCACCCGATATTTGATTTTCCTGTGCAATACGCTGGGCAGTGACATGACCGGAAGGAGAAGGCCCAGTTTCCTCATTTGAATCGGATATCGTACAAGATAATTCGCCCTCGGGTTCACAGTATTGATTTTTACCTCGCGCATTTTTAAGACTATGAGCCAGCTTCTCCGATTCATACTGCATACCGATGAGGAACTTCCGGGTTTCCTCGGTAATATTGCGCCTGCCAAGCTGATTGGCACAAATCCAAGCAATAACAGATTCGCGGCAATCAAATTCCATTTCAACAACAGCATATGGAATCTGATGCCTCATACATAATTCATAGCGGTTATGACCATCAATGATGATTCCATTCCATGTGATAATAGGGTCGCGACAGCCATCTGCCAAAAGATTGGCTTCAAGCTGAAGATACTCTGTCTTTTGCAGAGGACGAATTAAATTTTTGAAGTCCTTGTCGATATTAAGGGTTTGTAATGTCTTGCTTTCCATAACTGTCTCCCTTAAATATCGATTTTTTGAAGCGAATCAAGGGGAAAAACAGCGATTCGTTCAGATTGAATAGCAGTTCCTGTTAAGCGATAGGAATTACCCTCGCCCAAACAATCAAATTCTTTACATAACCTTTCAATGAAAGGGCGACTGTATATCTCAAAGGAAAAATCCGACTCCATGCGAGTTTGATCAACCTTATGTGTCTGTAAATCGACTTGTTCTTTTTCGACTGCCCGAATCGCCACCAGTCTGCTATCTATGTTTACAAGAAATTGAATATATTTTGGATCGCCGATTAAATGCAATGATTCTTTATGTACTCGAATACGGAATTTCTTTAAATCGATTGATATTTGTGTAAACAGGTTAGATGGTTCATTCATTCGCCTATACCTCCGTTATTTGAACTTGGCGCTAAAGCTTGTTGCCCCGCAGCAGAAGTGTTGCCATCCATCTTGGAATTGTCTTTGATTGCATAAATGGCGTAACCGTCAAATATGTTGATTTGCATTGATTGTCGATGTTGATTGAACGGCAAACCAAATTGATCCTGCCATTCCGAAGGGAATATAGGAGTTTTTGATGTCTTGGGTTTCGCACCTTCAGGAAATGTCCGCTGATACACTTCGGTAGCCGTTAAATCGAAGGCAATAAGGTATTCGCCGTTTGCATGGATAAGCTTTCCGGTAAGTTTATACCGATAGTCCGGATTCCAACACATAAGCGAAACAATTTTTGCAAAAAACAATTTGCAAGTTGTTTGCTTAGGTTTACGCTTCCCCTTAGAAATGTTGCACCAAAGAAAAGAATCCCTTTCGCTTTCCTCACAAGGGCGCAGAGCGAGAATCTTAGTTTTTCGATTAACAAGAACTTGCACATATTCCGTATCAGGGAACTTTGAAAGACAAGCAGTATTCACATAAAACTTGTAGTTATTAAAAGATACCGACGGTTCATTCAAGTGAGCAAAAAATTCACGCCGAACAACTTGAAATCCATCAAAATCAAAAGACGCACCCATCTCCAATAACTCATCGTTTTTAGAAAGAACAGGCGCACCGCCCGATGTTGTAGATTCGATTGACTGAGAATTATCCCTCATACCCTGTGAATCATCTGATTGCATCTGCTGCTCTTTGTTTTCATTCATGACATACCTCCTGTGGTGTGACTCCACTTAGTTCTTGTTTGATGTATTGTTTTAACTCATCAAACTCAGTCACAGCTATCTTTTTGCCGGTTTTAAAAAGCTGCCCCTCCAAACGAAGTTTCCAATCATTCTCACTTTGGTTTTCAATAGCAGCAAGTGACTGCTCATGCAGATAATATTGCTTCCCAAAAGAGGAAGCCCATTCCTCTGGAATCGCTCGAATCCGTTTGCCATACGGTGTCAATGGCTGGATTGAAACCTGTCCTTCTTTTGATAATCCTTGTGTGGTTAAAACATATGACTTGAATAGAGCTTCGGAATTGATAACATCAAACATATATGCCAATTCATTGTCCTGTTCATATAGGGAACCAATGATTCGGTATTTGCAATCGGTGTTCCAACCAAATAGTGAAAAGATCGTATTGCTGAACGCAGCTGATGATATATCACGAGGGTAATAGTTCGCATTTGAAACCTTAGATATCATGACAGCGTTTCGATTTTTCTTGTCAGTAGGGCGAATCGCAAATTTTCTTTCAATGGGATTAACAAGCAATTCTATATAATTCTTTTCGCCAAACTTTCGTACACACTCCATACTGAATTTGATTTTCTTGTCTCCAAAAGTCACGGTTGGTCGGCGGCCAGAATCAAAAAATTCAGAGCGGGTGATTTCAAACCCACGCAAGTCGAAATCTCCGACTCCCACTTCAAGTTGGTACTCTTCTTCCAACTTGATAGGCGCAGACTCTTGCTCGGTATCAAGTGTGGGATAAACGCTTTTGGCAGCCCCAAAGTATTCGGCTTCTTTAAATCCAGCCCACCGGGGATTTATAGTTACAAAACCTTTTAAGATACCACTGTTAATAACTCGAAGCTCCGGTAAGATGGACTTGTTTCCAAACTTAGCATTATCAAGCATTCGTTGAACGGCGATGAAATCGTCTCTCGTTATAATCGCTCTGTGATGATTGAAATATCTGCTCTGCGGACGCTCCCCGCGATTTTTCTTGGCGAGATGATCCCTGTAGTTTGGCGTATAAGTTTTCCGGGTATACACGTCGCCACAGTGCCGTTCATTCCTTAAAATCTGAACGATACTGCCCGCCGTCCAATTGATATTTCCAAGATAAGAACGACGCCCGAGAGCGATGAAGGCATCTGCAATCTGCCCGGTAGAATACCCGTAAAGATACATATAAAAAGCAAGCTTTACGGTGGGGGCCTCCTCTGGGTTAATTTCCAATTCGCCATTGGAATCATGAATGTATCCCAAGAGCTTAGGAGTCAGAGGGATACCGTTATCCAATCTCATGCGAAGAGAGGTTTCCATGCTCCGGCTTCTTGTGTGTGATTCTTCCTCCGCCATAGTGGCCAAAAAAGTCAGTGCCATCTGAGAATCTTCTTTTAAAGAGAAGATTCTTTCGGATTCAAAGAAAACACCGACTGGAGGTTTTAAAGTTGCCAAATCTCGGACAATGCCGATACAGTCGGTAACATTACGGGCAAAGCGGGATACATTCTTGCAGATAATTATATCAACCTTTCCATCCTTGCATTCGGCAATCATGCGGTTGAACTCATTCCTGTGTTTGAGTGAAGTGCCGCTTATACCCTCATCGGCATAAATTTTTACAAGTGTCCAGTTGGGGTGATGCAAGACGAAATCCTCATAATATTTCTTCTGTAACTCATAAGAAGTTGTCTGCTTCACATCATCTGTGGAAACACGAACATAGATAGCCACTCGCTGATTAATATCGTTGTCGTAGTAATCCGTCTGTTTCTTTTCAGGAACATACTCATAATTATCAGGATCAATAGTAGCCTGCATTCGCTTGCGGGTTTTTTCGATATCCCATTGCTTTTGCAATCTTTTCTGTTTATCAATCATGCAAGATACCCCTCACTTTGTTTTCATCATCGGGATGTACCTGCCAATCAGGAGAAGGCAGGAAATAGGTGTCTCTTAAATCCTCCCGATAATAGGAAGCGAGGGTAAAAATATCTTCTGAGATAAAATAGATACCGATGGGATGATTTTGGGCTGCAAGCAAACGAGCGCAGAGAGTTATCTCGTGTATCCTTTTCGATACATTAGAAACCTTCTGCGTGATAATCAAATCCACCTTTCCGTCAAAACAGTCATTCAACAAACGGCTCCATTCAGGTGATGATTCCATATTGGGCGTCGAAGAACCCTCATCTATATAAAAGTCTACCAGCGTCCAATTCGGGCAAAGATCAACTGTGTCGGTAAACTGCTTTTTGTGATATGAAAGATAATCTTCATATTTCGTTTGATTGAAATAGCGAATATAGATTCCAACCTTATATGGCATCTCGGTACTCGGTCTTTCGTGACGAATACGCCCTAACCACTCCTTATGTTCTGCAATCTTCCTTGATCGCTCGGAATCCTCGCCAAAAATAATAGAGAATTGTGGTGTTTCCGCAATCCCATTCATCTTATTAAATACTTCAACATCATTCATAGCGATTGCCCCCGAAATAAAATAGTCTCTTAATATATTATCGACATTTGTCGATAAAAGGAATAAACCACGGGTCAAGTGTTTGACTCGTGGTTTATAAAAGGCGAAATAAATAACAGGTCAGAAACGGTATTTTCTAACCTGTCAAACTTAATATATATTTTTATTTGAGTGCATTGTGGATTTTAATTCCTTGACGATTTTGATAATAGCATCAATTTCATCCGGGGTACAATCTCCGAGAATTTCTGCAAACTCGTTCCGATATAAATTGTTCACCTCAGGAATGTCAGGACGCAGTAATACATCAGCGGAAATTTGAAGAGCTTCTGCAATTCGGGTGAAAGTGGCAAGCATCATTTTGGATTTACCAAGTTCAATATCACTTACATGAGAAAGACCGATGTTCGCTTTGACAGATAAATCTGCTTGGGTCATACCTTTTTGAATACGAATCTTTCTAATTCTTGCCCCGACCTTTTTATATTCATCTTTGCTTTTATTGTCCACAATCACACCCCCCGTTTCGCCTACGGGCTAAATTTTAATAAAATTATATCGGGTACAGCCTATTAAATATATAGCCTACGCAAGTAGTTATAGTCTATGGGCTATAATGATACCGATAAAATTTTTTGGAGGTATCAACCATGGCACTTAATTACATCTCAATAGGACAAAAGATTAAAGCAATAAGGAAAAGAAAGGGTCTTTCGCAACTAACTCTCTCTGAACTAATTGACCGTTCCCCAACCTATATCAGCTACATAGAGGGTGGGATCAAAAGCATGAGTTTGGATACCTTTATCCTTCTCGTCAATGCTTTGAACATCACGGCGGATGAACTTTTAATGGACAATCTTGAAAACACAATAAAAGTTTCCAACCATGAATTTGCCGCACTTCTTTCAGATTGCAATGACTATGAAAAAAGGATTTTATTTGACGTAATCACGGCAGCAAAAAAGTCTATTCGGGAGAACAGACGTTACATTCAGACCCGCCGATAATTATTATATAAATGAAAGTTGGCATGTGCAATCTACCAGAGGTCAAAGAGTAGACCTCTGGTTTATGGATGAAAAAATGCTGAAACTGCATTGCCTTTTGGGTAAGTTATAGAAAAATTGTTATAAACAAAAAAACCGCTCATAAAACTTTCGTTTCATAAACGGTTAAAGTTGTTGCAATAAGCCAGTTTGCTGCTGTTTTAGACGATTCTTAAAATTCATCGCTATAAACAATTAACGGGATTATTCTCACAATAGGCAAACATATTGGCGCTGAGATTGCCCTGCCCTGTGGAAACATACCCATCCGCATTCAGGAACCGTCCTACTTCAGGATCATAATACCGGCTTTGAAGGTAGTAGAACCCCGTGTCTATATCGTAGTAATAACCTCTGTAGCGGAACGGGTTGTCTCTGCCCAGCGAATATTTCATACTACCGCCGATAGACAAGATCTTGCCCCACGCGTTGTACTCATATGTTACCACGACTTGACCATCTCTCAGTTTTTCCAGCTTCCAAGGGGATGGCCAAGGCAACCATCCACTTATCGTCTATTCCTCGTTTGTACTCGTTGGGTCAAAGTCTATACTATTGTCGTCTGTCAAAGGACGACGATCAAGCCGGTGAGAGTGTCAGTATCGGAACACAAAAGTCTATGTTGGAAGGCTACTGTCGTGAGCAGGGCTTCCTGGTGCACGACTTCTATGTAGACGACGGCTATTCCGGTCTCAACTTTAACCGCCCGGGCTTTGAACGAATGCTTAATGATATTGACAACGGCAAGGTGAACCTTGTCATCACCAAGGATTTAAGCCGTTTGGGGCGTGATTACATTCAGACTGGCTATTACACCGAGGTATATTTCAGCCGGAAGCATGTAAGGTACATTGCCCTGAATGACCGCTTTGATTCCATGCGAGACGACAATGACATTGCGCCGTTCAAGAACATTCTGAACGATATGTACGCCAAAGATCTGTCCCGTAAGGTTAAAGCCGCCAAACGGCAGCGTGCCAAGAACGGCTATTACATCAGCGCACAGGCGCCCTACGGTTACAAGCCGAACCCTGAGAACCGCAATCAACTGATTGTGGATGAGGAAGCTGCCGCCGTGGTGCGCAAGATCTTTGCGTTGGCGCTGTCCGGTTACGGTGCGGTCAAAATCGCTAAAGCGCTGAAAGCCGAAAAAATCATTAATCCGTCCGCATACAAAGCTAAAAACGGCGATACACGCTTTTCTCGGTACAACGATAACCAGAACCCTGGCAAGGTGTTTGAATGGTGTTATGCCACCATACAGATCATCCTGCAAGACCGGGTTTACACCGGGGATATGGTCAATCACAAATGTGAAGTTGTGAACTACAAAACCAAGGAACGGCAGAACATACCGGAAGAACAATTTATCATTGTTCCGAACACCCATGAGCCGCTTGTCAGCCGTGAGGATTTTGAGCAGGTACAAACGCTGATTAAATCCAGACCATCACCTTCAGTATACGAAGCAGAAAACCTATTTCGTGGGGTTCTTGTGTGCTCTGAATGCGGTCACAGTCTGTCAATGGCACATCGCAGGGACAAGCGCACCTATTACCGCTGTATGCACCATTACCGCCATCCTGATGAATGCCTGCACACACATGCGATCTTTTGTGATGACCTATACAAAGCGGTTTTAGAGCGTATCCGGGCAACAGCAAGGCTATTGCAGGATGACGAAGCCTTTTATCGGCTGGTGGAAGAAAAAACCGGGTTAATAGCGTCTGGATTGCAGTTAGTAGCAGACCGAGACAAGCTGAAACGCAGACAGCAGGAACTTTCTACGCTGCTTTTCAAGCTGTTTGAGGATCACGCTGCCGGACTGATATCCGATGAGAACTATGTAGCCTTCACAAACAGATACCAGTCCGAACAGTTGGAAATCCAAGGGAAAATTGCGGTGCATGACATAAGGCTGGAACAGCAGGTGGACTTTCAAGCCAATGCTGAACAGTTACGACAAGCTATCTCCGACTACCTGAATATTGAAGCTATAACGCCGCTAATATTGAATAAACTCATTGAGAAAGTTCATGTTGGACAGGTGGAAACCGTCAACGGTCAGGCAGTTCAGGAAATTACAATTGTTTGGAGATTTGCGGGGATAATTTCGCATTAGAATATGTCGCTAATCCAAAATAAATCTGGGGCTACAGCTTTTTCACCAAGTAATTCAAGAATACTAACAGCTGTTGCTCTAACATTTTCCCATTTTGGTGAACATGTAAGTGCCATTTCAGTCCAATCTTGCTTTTCAAAAGACAGGATTGTTTGATTTATTTCTTCTATTTTCGAAGAAACTGTCGTTGTAATGATTTGTTTTTTTGTAAAGTCCTTTAGTAAAGGCATTATTTCTTCAAGGCAAAATGCTATCTCGTCTGGACGGCATGCTTGTTCAGGGATTGCAGAAAGCTGAATATTGGGAGCAGAAGCAACCAATTTGATTGTTTCAACAAGTTTATGATAATTATCCATATTATTCCTCATTTATCATTAAAGATTCGAATTGTTCCATTTCCGGAGCTAACTTTCCAATAACTTTGTCTTCCATGGTGTCCTCCTCCTGGATGGTATTGAAGAAGACGATCTCCTCCCCAAGTAACCTTAAAACCCTGACCAGCATGTGATCCTCGCGATAAAGTTCCAGTTGGTAATCCTTCTTTAATAGCAATCTTTTCAATTTTTGCTACAGGAACATTTTTTATTTTTTCTGGATTATTAACGTATTTTTCTAATTTGCTGTTATTTTTTGTCCCTGGGGAAGACAAGCCACTTAATGAAGACAAATTAGACATGCCTTGCACAGCCCCAGCTGTAGAAATAGCCGTTATTGCATCAAAATTTTCTTGTCCGACAAGATCTCGAACTGGATTTTTTCCTGTAATAGCTTCTCCTACGAGACTTCCTCCACATACTGCGGCTACCGATGCACATGCTATCGTTCCGCCTGCTGCAACAATACCTGAAGTATATCCCACAGCAACAGCTGCCGCCAATACAGGACCAGCTGTCACTACAGCTGCTACTGCAACAGCAACAATTGCCACACCAACTACAGCCGTAAACACCTGTCCCCAAGATGGCCATTGTCCAGTAGGATCGGACATGTTGACAGGATTGTTAAAGCAATACTGAAATAGGTTATTACCTTGTACACTTCCTACACCAGCAATTTCTCCATCTGCATTTATAAAACGTCCAATTTCCGGATCGTAATACCTTGATTGTAACGAATAGAATCCTGTCTCGTCTGGACTAATCTATGTAGTCGCCCTCACAGAGCGTCTTGGATGAACCGCCAAACGATGCGGACGCTTTGCAGCTTTTCGCCGTCTACAGTTTCGAGATGGCCAACCTCGATGCGGTCAATCAATTGATTAACTATATCGGCGGTCAGGCTTTCCACCTGTGTATACCGTCCTACGGCTTGGCTTAGCCGCCGGAGGTTTTCGGCGTATTCATCCTTTTGGTTCAGTTCGGCTTCAATTTCTGAAAGCCGCTGTGAGAGCTGCTTTTGTTCTTGTTGATAATCGCTGAGGAATGCCCGGTAGCTGTCTGTGTCCAGTACGCCGCAGGCGTTGTCCTCATAGAGTTTTTTCGTGATTTTTGCAAGCTGTGAAAGTCGTGTTGTGATTTTAGCCTTTTCAGTTTCCAACTTATCTGTCTTTTTCTGTTTGGAGAGCTTTTTGCTCAGGCTGTCCATGAGCTTGCCGCTGTCGACGGTTTTTGCAAGGGCTTTGATGTTTTCCAGCACCATGCTGTAGAGCGTGTAATAGCTGATTTGATGGTTATGCGTGCAGACCTCGGGACGCAAGAAGTGATTGCGGCAAACTAAAATCTTACTGATCATCGTTTTGCGTTGTTTTGCCATGAAGGTCATTCTGAATCCACAGTCATCACAGAAAACAAGGCTTTTCAGCACATTTTCGTAGTTATGCCTCTTGGGCTTGTGCCGTTGTTTGATGAGTGCCTGCACCCGGTCAAATACATCCCGTTCCACAATAGCTTCATGGGTATCCTCAACCACAATTCGTTCATCCTTCGGCACAACGATCCGTTCCTTGGTTTTGTAGTTAAGCACCTCGTACTTGTGGTTTTCCATATCCCCACAGTAGACACGATTTCGCAAAATCTGCTGAACAGTTATGTTGCACCATTCCTTTTGGTTGTAACGGTCAAACTTGGTGTCGCCATTCTTTGCCTTGTAGGCTGATGGTGTCATGACCTTGCGCTGTGTCAGAATTTTGGTAATCTGTACCGTGCTTTGCCCCGCTAACGCAAGACTAAACATCTCTTTGACAACTTCAGCAGGCTCCTCATCCACAATCAACTGATTCCTGTTCTGTGGATTCACCTTGTAACCGTAAGGCGCTTGGCTACTGATAAAATAGCCCCGCTGTATGCTCGCTGCCGCTTGGCCGACTTCACCTTGCGGGAGAGGTCACGGGAATACATATCGTTGAGGATGTTCTTGAACGGTGCAATGTCGTTGTCCGCTTTCTGGGTATCAACATTGTCGTTGACGGCGATGTACCGCACCTTTTTACGCTGAAAGTAAATATCAGTGTAATAGCCGGTCTGGATGTAGTCCCGCCCCAAACGGCTTAAATCCTTGGTAATTACCAAATTGACTTTACCGCTATCAATGTCGTTGAGTAGCCTTTGAAAGTCTGGACGCTCATAATTCAGCCCCGAATATCCGTCGTCAGCATAGACCTCATAAATGGGATAACCCTGCTCCATGCAGTATTTTTCCAGCATCATCTTTTGGGTTTGGATACTGCTGCTGTCCTCGGCTCTGCCGTCGTCCTTGCTAAAACGGCAGTAAATTGCCGCGCTGTAGGCATGATTGTTGATTCCGTATTGTTGCATTTTTACTCCTTTCCACGCCATTTTTCAAATGGCTTTGGCAACAATGATTCGGAATCGGTCGGTTGCGTACAGTATACCATCATGTTGCCCACTAGTCCAGTATTTGGCTGCAATCAAGCGTTAGTTTTTCTCTTTTTTGGGGAAGCGTCTTGATTTGCGGCCTTTTGATTAAGCGATAGCTCAATCATACTTTCGAGGACTTCGGAAAGGTGTTTTGTTCCGGCAAAATGGTTTTGCACGATATATACTCTGCCATCCGCCGGATGATTGTAAATGATGGTATTGCTTTTCACTCTGCCGCCCTCCTTTTCAAAAGCCCTTCATCTAATGCACTGAATCGGGGTTTTTGAGGGGGTATTTTGCTCAAAAAATATTGAGTAGGCAACTCCCTCTATCCAACGTGAAAAGGAGGGGAGTTTGGCAGGGCGGTTTTGTGGTACTTATAACAAATATTTTTCTGTGGAATCCACAGAAAGTGTTTTTCAAAGTGCGGGATTACATTTGCAAAAGAGGTCTTGTTTTAAAATGTGTTGTCTTAACAAGCAATGAATTATGCTATCACGACAGCATAATTCGCTTGTTCGGGGGAATCCCCGAATGCCCCTTGCTGCTGCGCAGATTGCCTTACGGCAAAAGTACGCTCTCTCTGCGGTAGCATAAAAGGTGCAAAGGGTTTCAGGGAATTTTCCCTGACGGGCGAATTTGTGGGTCTGTATCCACAAATTCATTGCTCGTTAAGACGAAGTGTATTCCTATTTCGAGGAAGGGGTCATCCCGCCGTCCACAATAAGAGGGCGGCGGGTTGAATCACATGACCGTGAGCTGGTGATTAGTATTAATTATTCTGTATGTTAATCTGCAAAATCCCTAAATAAAACTTCAAGTTCTGATTCATCGAATAACTGACCATCGCTTTTGAATCTTTCAACCCATACACCGCTACATTCTTCGTTGTCGTTTTCGTACAAAAAATCAACTTCCCACCTTTCTCCGGGAATATAAACCATAACAGCAATTCCAAAATCTCTACTTTTCGTAATAGTGTAAAAAAGATTTTTTTCATCTAATTGGTTTAAAAAATCAATTATTTTCATAATATCATGTCCTTTATTTGTTGTAACAGCCTTGAGTTAAAAGTTTTTTGAATGTATCAAATCCGGTGTCGCCCCTTTGCGCTCTTCTATAAATTTCTGCCAAAGTCAATTCCATAATATCATTCCAACTTGGACTACCCGGTGGTAGTTTTGCGTTCTTGATGCTACCCAATTTGGTCTTTAATATATCCTTTACTTTCTTATTCATGTTATTTTTGTTAATCTTCGCAACATGAGCATTGTAAAGAATTATGACAGTAGTAGTCACGATTGCCACAGCTCCAAGAATAATTGCTCCTGCCAGCCAAGGTTTCCACCAAAAAGACTTTATTACAGGCAGAGAAATTATTTTTGTTATATAACCTCCAACGGCAACCAATCCCGAGGCATAATTTGCATTTAACGCGGCCATAAACATAGTTAAAATCATCGCTGGCGCTAACAAATTTACGGCTTTAGTGATTGAAAAACCTGCGTGTCCGGTAGGATCCGCATAATTGACGGGATTGTTATAGCAGTAAGCAAACAAGTTTGTCCCTATAATGTTGTCCGATAACAACATCATTTCCGGCACATCCGCATTGATAAACCGACCGATTTCCGGATCATAGTAGCGACTACCTACATAGAATAATCCAGTCTCCACATCATAGTAATAGCTTCTATAGCGGAACGGGTTGTCTCTGCCCAGTGAATATTTCATACTGCCGCCAATGGAAAGAATATTGCCCCAGGCATCAT
>ENA-UOOH01002436-UOOH01002436.1-fermentation-metagenome-genome-assembly--contig:-NODE-2436-length-16021-cov-4.427408_pt1 | contig 16021 bp, 14 predicted proteins | sample MGYA00245778_ERZ724025 | MGnify/ENA primary metagenome ERZ724025 (study PRJEB28704, sample SAMN03018313) | fermentation metagenome | biome: anthropogenic terrestrial biome; feature: soil; material... | reverse complement strand
GGCTGGGGTGCGGGCCAGTACCAGCGACCCCTGGGCCTACCTTTCCACCAACACCTTGGGCATGCTGAACATGCTGGAACTCGCCCGCCGGCAGGGCATAATGCGCGTGGTGAGCGCCTCAACCTCCTCGGTTTACGGCGACCTGGGCAGGCCTCCGCACAAAGAAGAGGCCAGCAGCGACCATCCGCTCTCACCGTATGCCGCCAGCAAAAAGGGGGCCGAGGCCTTTGGCTACGCCTACCACCACCTGTATGGCCTGGACCTCACCATGCTGCGTTACTTTACGGTTTACGGCCCCGCCGGCCGGCCGGATATGGTGATGTTCCGCTTTTGCCAGTGGATCAATGAGGGCAAGCCTGTGTACACCACCGGCGACGGCAACCAGAGCCGCGGCTTTACCTACGTGGAAGACATCGCCCGGGGCACGCTTTTGGCGTTGGAAAAATCCCGCGGATACCAAATCTATAACCTGGGCGGGCACGAGGTAATCACCATCAACCAGTTGATCAGGATGCTGGAGGCGCGTTTGGGCAAAAAGGCAGATGTGCAGTACATCCCCGCGCATCCGGCGGATATGTTGAGCAACCAGGCCGATGTAAGCAAGGCCCGGCAGGAGTTGGGCTGGGAGCCCCAGGTTGGCCTGGAAGAAGGCGTGGGCAAACTGGTGGACTGGTACCTTGAAAACCGGGAATGGGCCCGGGAGATCGAGACCCCGTAGCAGAAAATGAAATGAGGAGACCGGCGTAAGCCGGTTTTTTATTCTTTGGCAAGTTGATACGCGCTGTTGAAAACGCGGAGCGGATGATTAAGATTCAGAAAAACGAGGTCCAAGCGAAAGGTTGATATGCCCAAGGAAGAATTCCCTGAAATTGAATTGCAAAAGTTGATCCTGGCTGCCCCAAAGCGGGTTTTTGCAGCCCTGATCGACCCCCGGGATTTGCAGCGCTGGCATCATGCCGGCGACTGGACCACCCCTTCTGCAGAAGTGGATGCCCGCGAGGGCGGAAAGCTCAGGATCGCCTACGCTGACCCCCAGGGTGAGACGCAGTTCCACCTGATTGGGGAGATCGAGGTTTATGACCCGCCCCGCGAGTTGAACTACCGCCTGGATGACGGAAGGCTGGTGCGAATCATGCTGGAGGACCAGGGAGACAAAACTCTGGTACAGATGCGCATTGACGCAGAGCCGCAAACCAAACTGGAATATCAGATTCAGGGATGGGGCGCTCACCTAGATAACCTGGCCCAATACCTGAACAACGAGGAGTAAGCATGCCAAAACCGATTATGCCGCATATTTGGTTCGTGGATGGCGCGGAAGAAGCCATGAACTATTACACGCGTGTTTTCCCCAATTCTCGCGTGATTTCCATCGAGCGCTACCCGGATGCCAGCCTGGACCCGCACTTCGCGGGGATGCAGGGCAAGGTGATCAGTGGGATCTTTGAGCTGAACGGACAAAAGTTTGCTTGTTTGGATGGCGGGAAGCAAGGGTTTGCGCTGAATGAAGCCATTTCCTTTATTGTGGAGTGCAAAGACCAGGCGGAGCTGGACTATTACTGGGAGAGGCTCTCGGATGGCACGTCGGAGCAGTGCGGCTGGTGTAAGGACCGTTTTGGGGTGCACTGGCAGATCATCCCGGAGAACATGGCCGCCTTGCAGATGCGCCCGGAGCAGATCCAGGCGATGATGGGCATGAAGAAGATCGATATTGCTGCCTTGGAGGCCGCGGGAGAAAACTCAGGGAAATAATTGAACATGCCAGGAAGTTCTTTTACTTGAGCGAACAGACCTGGGGAGCGGTTCGGGCAGCAGGTCCGCACCTTACAAGAAAGTTCAGAATTTTGGATGACTTCAGTAGGCGACCGCTTGTGGCGCCTATCCATCCGTGGTGATATCTTGGCAGCAGGAACAAGCCTGTCACCCCGGCTGGGGAAAGCATCCAGGCGGACAAGAGGGGTCCGCCTCCGGGCGTAAGCTTAGGTAAGCCCAGCCTGTATTGGAAAGGGCCTGGCGCAAGCCAAAGAAGCAAAAACCCCGCCGATCGGCGGGGGTTTGCCCCCTTCTGTGAAAATCAAAGATCGATCAGCGCTGGATAGCCGGCAGGTAGGTCCTGCTCAGAAATGGCGGAGGGGAATAAAAGGGAACTGCAAGGGCGTAGGGAGAGTGGGAAAATAATAATGAAGAGGCGTTGGTAAGCTGAAATTTAACCGGCTCAAACAGGGGACTTTGCCCGTCTTTGAGGGCTATATAGTACGGCTGTTGAAAATCGATGAAGAAGGTGACAATAACGATGTTTTCGTCGGCCAGTGCGAGGGAGGCACTGAAACCAAAATTTTGGTTCGGTCTGTCAGGAGCAGTGAAGAGGTCTGAGTAGCCGGCATAATTACGGAAATCGGTACCGCTATAAACTTCGATCCCGGTATCTTCAGCCAAGACAATATCGCCATCAGGCAGCAGCAAGGAATCGAAGACGGCACTGGTGGTTTGTTCAACGTCTCTAAATTCCAGCGTCGGGCCCATATTGACCAGAGTTCGATGTTCCAGGATTTTCGTTGTATTGTTGTACCTGGAGAATGTGATGAAAAAACCGCCCCAGATATTGCTGGTGATGGTGAATGGATCGATGCTGTTCCCCTCATCCTGGGGGTAGGATGTGAGCTGTTTGCGAAAGGTTTCTTCACCGTTGGAATCCAGGGAAAGATATTGGAGCTGGCTGTCCGTGAAGACACCGCGCTGGTGCTTTCCTGTCTCCCAAATTAGGCCGAACTTGCCGCTGGAGTTGGCTGCCAAGGCTGGTCTGTAGATGTAAGCAAAGGGTTCGGCGCTATCCTGCTTGTGATCCAGGACCACGGGCGGTTTTTTAATACTGCCATCCGCGGAAAGCAAGGCAAATTTGAGCTCGTAGCTGATGCTGTAAGCGGCTGTGTCTTTCTCTACAGAGGCAACCCAGACCACGCCAATATCACCCTGGGGCGATACAGCCAGAGCAATATCGCCCATTACCAGGTAGGTGGAAACCGGGTTCAGGGTCTGATCCAGGATAACCGGGGTGCCGACCACACCGTTTGGGTCGACGAGCTGAGCGTAGAGCGTGACACCAGGGTAAGTTTGCAGTTGCTCGTACTGGGGATAGACAAGCAGCATCCAACCGTTGGTGAGCGTGACCGCAGCCGACTGCTCGTTGGGGGTCATATCGCTGCCATTATTCATATGCGTTTCTAGAACCTGGCTGGAGTCTGGAAAATGAAAAACGCTGTGCTGCACACTTTTCATATCAAAACTGTTAAAGGTCTGCAAAAAAGGCATAGGAAGCACGCCGCTAAGCTGGACGCTTTGGCTGCCGTTGGGGTAGGCTGCAGTGATCTGACAAGCGGTATAGTAGCCTGGCGAGACCCCGCCGGGTATGGTCATGCTGACATCGAGAGCCAGGGAACTGCCCTGGGCCAGGGTGACAGGGTTCGCAAGCGGCGAACCTCCTGCCAAAATCACGCAGGCACTGTTATCGCTGGTGATCTGGTAGGTGATTTGCGCCGCGGGATCCCGATCGCCGGCGTTATAGAGCCTGATCGGGAAAACATACTGATTGCCTGGGGTGACTTCCAGGGCTTGAGATTTCAGCAGGATATTGCGCTCAACGGAAAAGGAGCGTTCGATCCTGTAGGAGCGGGCGGAAGGAAAGGCGCTCCTGATGAAAGAAAGGTCACTGAAAGCAATGGGCAGGAAGATATCCTGATTTGCATTGACGATGCCGATGCTAAAAGATTGAGGCAAATTGACATTCTGCAGGCTATAGCGGATTTCGATATTGCCATTGGTGTAGAGGTAAACCAGGGTGGTGAACATCCTTCCCCAGCTCTCTGTGGGATCATGGTACCAGAGCACAGCATAGCGATTCTGATCGGCTTGGTAGCCTGTGTAGATGCCGCTCTTAACGGCAGAGGGATCTGGGGCGGTGAAATCCGAGCCAATGAGGTAAATGGCATTGGGCTCAGCTTGAGGTAGTGTTTCCATTGGACCTTGGACTGGGCAGGCGGTTGTGCCCATCAGAATGACGCCATTAGTGCAGATGCTCAAGGCCTGATATTTGTTTTCGTAGAAGGGGAAAGCCGGCCCAGAGAGAGGGAATGGGACGTAGTTGATGGTTGACGGCCAGCCCATTTTGGTCAGGCCAGCCATGGGGTCAGTGGGGAATTCGTTGGGCAGGGTTTCCCAGCGGTAGCCGAAGGCGTCGGGTTCGCTGAGAACCGAGGCTTGTTGGTCAGGGGCAGCGAAGGCTGTGCTGGTGAAGGGGGAAATGCTTAGAACAAGGATGGTTAGGAAAACAAGGGTAAAACGAAACGGAAAAGTACGCATTGATGCTCCTTTGCCAATTAACGTTCCTAAAGGCCCGGAGGTCTTCAGTTGAGTGGATCACGGAAGTGATAGTGCTTCCCCAATTCAGATTCTACGGCTTCCGGGCACTGAAATAAATAATTAAACTTATCCAGAATTTCACATTTGCTGATCAGAAATTTGTTAATTAACACCAAAGGGAAGGCGGAGGAAGCGGGAGTGGCCTTATTAAATACACCCATACAATACCGGGGAAAAGAAATAATATCCCAAACTATATAAACAACAATGAGATTAGATCTGTGCTGTTAGGGTTGCGGCAATAGGGGAGTGATGGAGAGTATTAAGTGTGATGGCTCCTTGCCCGCCGAACCGCGCCATGTGATTCGGAAGCGGTTCGGGCGATAGGCCTGAACCCTGCAGGAGGTGTGGACCGGGTGACTCACGAAGGGCTGGATTTCGGTATTTGCTTCGGGAGATACAAAGGCAATGATGCTGTTCGGCTGGTAAGCCCGAGCCCCGAGCCTACCAGGAACTTGGAAGATAGTTTTCGGGAGGACACGAGTTGTCCGCCCCTACCACCAGCAACTTGTGTAGGGGTCGACCACTTGTGTCGACCCATTATCCAGCGAGAAGTGATGATACGGGGTGTGGGTCGGAGAGTAGAAACGAACTCCATCATACGGGTTTAGGAAAAATACGGGCGGACTCCCCCAGCCGCCGGCCAAATGGAGCGGTTTCGGCCTTTCTTGACAGCGGCATCAATCGGTCTATAATTCAGTTCTTGAATTATATGGAAACCAATGCCCTCTCCGAGGACCCCACGCGGGACCTCTCCCTCTTAACGCAAATTGAAGCTGACCCGGATGTCTCGCAGGCCAGCCTGGCCAGCGAACTGGGCGTTGCCATCGGCACGATCAACTGGCACCTCAAACGCATGGTAGCCAAGGGCTATGTAAAAGTAAAGCGGGCCCAGCGCAAGAAGCTGCGCTACATCATCACCCCGGAGGGCATCGCCCTGCGGGCGGCGCTGACCATGGATTACATCCGTAACTCCTTTGACCTTTACCGCCACGTGCGGCGCAAGACCGGCATGGCCATCGAAGAAGCCCGCCAGCATGGTTTCGAAGCCCTGGGCATCCAGGGCGAAGGTGAGATCGCGGAGGTATGCCGGCTGACCTGCCTGGAGCAGGAAATGCCGGTTTCCAGTGCGCCGAACCTGCCCCAAATCGTGATCGACGGTATTAAACTTGCACTCATTATGCCGAGCAATAGCCGCCCCGCGGCTGAAGAAAGAGGTATGCATGGAAGCGATGCTTGATTTTGCCCAAAAGCGCATCTGTATCACGGGCGGGGCCGGCTTTTTAGGCCAGCACCTGCAGGCTAGGCTGCGCCAAATGGGCGCCCGCGAACTTTTCATCCCCACTTATCCGGAGTATGACCTGGTAAAGGCTGAAGACATCGCCCGCATGTACGCGGATGCCCGGCCGGATATTGTGATCCACCTGGCGGCCAAGGTGGGCGGAATTGGCGCCAACCGCGAGAAGCCCGGCGAATTCTTTTACGATAACCTGATGATGGGCGTGCAGCTCATCCATCAGGGTTGGCAGTTCGGCCTGGAAAAGTTTGTGGCTATCGGTACTATTTGCGCTTACCCCAAATACACTCCCATTCCTTTTAAGGAAGAAGACCTGTGGAACGGTTATCCGGAAGAAACCAACGCTCCTTACGGCCTGGCCAAGAAAATGCTTCTGGTACAAAGCCAGGGCTACCGCGAGCAATACGGCTTTAACTCGATCTTCCTGCTGCCGGTGAACCTCTATGGCCCCGGCGATAATTTTGACCCGGCATCCTCGCATGTGATCCCGGCTTTGATCAAGAAATGCGTGGAAGCGCGCGAGGCTGGCGAGAGCGAAATCGTCGCCTGGGGGGATGGCTCGCCCACCCGGGAATTCATCTACGTGGAAGACGCCGCCGAAGGGATCGCTCTGGCAACCCAGCGCTACAACAGCAGCGAGCCGGTGAATATTGGCAGCAGTTTCGAGATCAGCATTAAAGACCTTACCGAGCTGATTGCCCGCCTGACCGGTTTTGAAGGCAGCGTGCGCTGGGATACTACTAAACCTAACGGCCAGCCGCGGCGCAAACTGGATACCAATCGGGCGAAAGCCGCCTTTGGTTTTGAGGCCAGGACCAGTTTTGAAGAAGGCCTCAAACGCACCATTGCCTGGTATGAGGAAAATCGGGGTTAGATGGCTGAAGGCAGCACAGCGCAGCAGATCGTAACGCTTAAGCCCTCCAAGGGCTGGCTTGGCCTGGACCTGGCCGAGCTTTGGCGCTACCGCGAGCTGATCTATTTTCTCACCTGGCGCGATATCAAGGTGCGCTATAAGCAGGCTGTTCTGGGCATTGCCTGGGCGGTGCTGCAGCCCCTGGTGACCGCCCTGGTGACTACATTCATCTTTGAGCGCGGGCTCAAGGTGCAGACCGGCGGACCGCCCTACCCCATCTTTATGCTGGCTGCCTGGCTGCCCTGGCACTTATTTTCCAATGCGCTCACCCGCTCCAGCACCTCCCTGGTGCAGAACGCCAACCTGATCACCAAGGTTTACTTTCCCAGGATCATCATCCCGCTCTCCTCGATTTTGAGCGCCATGGTGGACTTTGGCATTTCATTGCTGATCCTTTTGGGGGCGTTGGTCTTTTACAAAGTGCCCCTCACCCTGAACTTTCTGTGGATTTTGCCCCTCACGCTGGTGGCCATGCTGGCTGCCCTGGCGGTGGGCCTGTGGTTCAGCGCGTTGAACGTACAGTACCGCGATGTGCAGCATATGGTGCCCTTTATTGCCCAGATCTGGTTTTATCTGACCCCGGTGCTCTACCCCATCAACCCCACGAGCCCTCTAGGGACCACGCTTTACAACCTGAACCCGATGGTGGGCGTGGTGAATGTGTTCCGCTGGGCTATTTTTGGCGAAAGCTACGGGTATCAGCCGCCCAGCAGCGGCTTGCTGATCTCGCTGGGCGTGGTATTGGTCCTGCTTGTAGGCGGCCTGGTTTACTTCAGGCGCATGGAAAAGACCTTCGCGGATGTGGTGTGAACATGGATAAAGACACCGCGATCATCGTTGAGGGCATTGGCAAGCGTTACCGCATTGGCGCTGCCCAGGAGCGCAGCGACACCTTGCGCGACCTGGTAGTAGGCTCGGCGCGGCGCTTTGGCAGCATTCTGCGGGGCGGCAAAGCCCGCACAGGCAGCGATACGATCTGGGCGCTGAAGGACGTAAGCTTTGACGTCAAACGCGGCCAGGCCCTGGGCATCATCGGGCGCAATGGCGCGGGCAAGAGCACACTGCTCAAGGTGCTTTCACGGGTGACAGACCCCACCGAGGGCTACGGCGAACTGCGCGGAAGGGTGGGCTCGCTGTTGGAAGTGGGCACCGGCTTCCACCCGGAACTGACCGGGCGGGAGAACATCTTCCTGAATGGGGCCATCTTGGGCATGCACCGGCGGGAGATCGCCAGGCGCTTTGACGAGATTGTGGATTTTAGTGAGGTCAGTCAGTTTATTGATACCCCCGTAAAACGCTACAGCAGCGGCATGTACCTGCGCCTGGCTTTCGCCGTGGCTGCGCATCTGGAACCGGAGATCCTGGTTGTGGATGAGGTGCTGGCCGTGGGCGACGCGGATTTTCAGCGCAAGTGCCTGGGCAAGATGGGCGATGTGGCCCAAAGTGGCCGGACCGTGCTCTTTGTCAGCCATAACATGAGCGCCATCCAACGCCTTACGCAGGAAAGCATCGTGCTGGACAAGGGGCGGGTACTGCTGCGGGCGCCTTCGGCTGAGGCGGTGGATTTCTACCTCAACCGCGGGCTCTCCAAACTGGGCGAACGCTTTTGGGAAGCGGACGAGGTGCCCCTGACCGCCAAACCCTTTGTGCCCCTGGCCATGCGAATTTTGGATAAGAACGGCAACGTGAGTGACGCGGTGCGCTCCGTGGATGAATTTACCGTGGAAGTGGAGTACCGCCTGGACGAAGCCATCACCGGGCTGCGCGTAGGCTACTATCTCAACACCACCCGGGGCGAGCCGGTATTCACCTCCTTCGATACGGACGATGCAGCCCTCTTCAACGAATACACTTCGCGGCCGGCCGGCACCTACTTAAGCCGCTGCACAATACCGGCGCATACCCTAAATGAAGGGCGCTTCTTCCTGGGGCTCAACGCCTCTGCCTACCGCATCAAGCGCTACTTTCAGGACGACCAGGCGCTCAGTTTCAGCGTAGACGCCGCAGGCAGTGCCGGCACCCACTGGCCGGAACCGCGGCCAGGCCCATTACGCCCGCAATTGGATTGGGAGATCACGAAAAAAGCATGAGCACGAACGAACGCATAAAAGCACTGATGGCCGACCTGCCCTTGGTGGAAGAACTTTGGTGGAAGTACAAAGGCGCCCGCAAACCCTGGAGCGCGCATTTTAAGCTTGAAGGCATCCGGCAGGTGCTGCCTGGGGCGGTGACCGATGTTGAACAGCTGGCACAGCCCAACCCGGAAAGCAAAAAGGTCCTGATTTTCGCCACTTTGCATTATTGGATCGAGCAAGCGGCCTTGATCGCCCTGGCTTTGGCCGGCCAGGGGCATCAGGTGAGCCTGGCCTACCTGCCCTATTCCGATTGGGACAAAGGGCATAGTAAATTTGACTTGAAACGCCAGGACCTCTACGCCCGGGACGTCTTTAAGCCGGCTCAGCATGTGATGCAGGTCTGTTCCCTGTACAAAGAAGCCCTGGAGGCCAGGGAGCACCCGGCGGAGATGGACGCGGCTGTGCGCCAGGTGAGCCGTTACGATACGATGTACACCCGCCAGGTGGAAAACGTGGACGAGCAGGACGGGCTTTACCAGTTCCGCCTGCAGCAAAACAGCCGTGCCGCTGCCGCGCTCTGGGCCCTGATGCAGCGTGCGCGGCCTGATGTGCTCATTGTGCCCAACGGTACCATCCTGGAGATGGGCGTGGCCTACGCGGTAGCCCAGGAACTGGGCATCCAAACCGTGACCTTCGAATTCGCTGATCAGCGAGAGCGCATCTGGCTGGCCCAGGATAGCCAGATCATGACCCATGATACCCAGCCGCTCTGGGAGGCCCTGGGCAACCAGCCCTTGCCCGCCAAGGCGCGCCAGGCCTTGATGGACCTCTACGCCGCGCGTAAGAATGCCAAGGCCTGGGGCTCTTTTGCCCGTCAATGGCAAGCCAGCGCCCAGCACGGCGGCAGCGAGACCCGCGCGGAACTGGGCCTGGACGAACGCCCGGTGGCCTTGCTGGCCACCAATGTGCTGGGCGACAGCCTGACCCTGGGGCGGGAGCATATCAGCCCCAGCATGGCCGATTGGATCATTGGCACTTTGCGTTACTTCGCCGCCAACCCGCAAGCTCAACTGGTGTTACGCGTACACCCGGGCGAATTGCTCACGCATGGCACTTCCATGCTGCAGGTGATCGGGGAGGCCTTTCCGGAATTGCCGGAAAACGTGCGCGTTATTGCCCCGGGCGACCCTACCAACACCTACGACCTGGTGGAGATGGCCGATATGGGCCTGGTATTCACCACTACTGTGGGCTTGGAGATGGCGATGGCTGGTTTGCCGGTGATCGTGGCCGGCACAACGCATTATGCCGGCAAGGGGTTCACCCTGGACCCGCAGAGCTGGCAGGAATACGAAGCCCTGCTGCAAAGTGTGACCGCCGACCCGGGCATCCACCGCCTGAGCCCATCGCAGATCGAGCAGGCCTGGCTGTACGCCTACCTTTTCTTCTTCGAATTTTCTTTGCCCTTCCCCTGGCATTTGGTCTGGCTGGGCGAGGATTTCAGCACCCACCCCATGCGCTTTGTGCTCAACCCCCAGGGGCAGGCCCGTTACGCGCGTACCTTCAGTTACCTGGTGGGTAAGCCCCTGGATTGGCGGGAGCGCGGTTTGGCCCGCCTGGATGACATTGAAACGGAGGCCATGCGTGCCGGATAAGCAGGATATCAAGGCGCAGGTTCAGCGCTTTTACGATCAGGTGGGCTGGCAGGTGGATGACCCTCAGGGGCATTACCAGAATGCCCAGTATGAAGACCTGCGCCCGGTAAGCGCGGATTACATCCGAGCCGCGCACGAGCGTGTAGGCACCCAGCTGCCCCCGGAAGGGGAGTATTTGCTGGATGCGGGCTCAGGGCCGGTGCAGTGGCCGGCTTACCTGGCCTATTCCGCGGGATACAAGTACCGCGTGTGCCTGGACATCTCCCACGTGGCCCTGCTGGAAGCCCGCAAGCGGTTGGGCGAACATGGCTTGTACGTGGTGGCGGATGTAGCCCAGCTGCCCTTTAGGCGCGAGGCCTTTGACGGCATCGTGGCATTGCATACCATCCATCACCTGCCGGCAGATGAAAAACCGGCGTGTTACCGGGGCCTTTATGCCACCTTGAAACCCGGCGGCCGGATGGTCACCGTGGATGGGTGGACGGAGGTTGGCGCGGGCAAAGCGATCGACCTGGTGCACAGGATCGCGCTGAAACTTCGCAAGCCTGTCATTAACCGCGAGATCCCGGTGCCGCCCGTGCCCATGGCAGCGGCTGAGGAACTCGAGGAGGACGCATATAACGGCGCAGACCCGCAAAAAACTAACGGCCCGGCTGGAACGCATGTGGTGAAAACCAGCGCGGCCTGGTTTAAACGCACCTTCGACGGGCAGATGCCCTACCGGATCCTGCCTTGGCGCAGCGTAAACGTGCGCTGGCTGCGCGAGGTGATCCCCAACAACCGTTTTGGCAAATTGCTCCTGCGCCTGCTTTCAGGGCTGGAGCAAAGCTTCCCGCGTTATTTCGGCGAGAACGGGCAATACCCGCTCATCGTTTTTAGCAAGCCCAGTTAGGAGCAGTCATGGATTGGCGCAAAACTACCGTACTTGTGACCGGAGGCACCGGCTCATTCGGCAAAAAATTCATCCGCGTGCTTTTGGATGACTATCAGCCGGAGAAGATTATCGTTTTCAGCCGCGACGAACTCAAGCAGCACGAAATGCGTGTGGCCGGCTTTGACCACAATAGCATCCGCTACTTTATTGGCGATGTGCGCGATAAGGACCGCCTGATGCGCGCCATGCATGGGGTCAACCTGGTGGTGCACGCCGCGGCCCTCAAGCAGGTGCCGGCTTGCGAATATAACCCCATGGAAGCCATCAAGACCAATATTCTGGGCTCGTCGAACGTGATCGACGCGGCGATAGAGAATGGCGTGGCGAAAGTGCTGGCCCTCTCAACAGATAAGGCCGTCAACCCGATCAACCTCTACGGGGCGACCAAATTGGCCGCGGAGAAGCTCTTCATCCAGTCCAATGCCTATGCCGGTGGGCGGAATACGCGCATTTCCTGCGTGCGCTACGGCAATGTGGTGGGCAGCCGCGGCAGCGTGGTACCGCTTTTCATCAAACAGCGGGAGAGCGGCAAGGTGACCATCACGGATGAACGCATGACCCGCTTTTGGCTCTCGCTGGAACAGGGCGTGCGCTTCGTGATCCGCTGCATCGAGCAAATGCAGGGCGGTGAGGTTTTCGTGCCCAAGATCCCCAGCATGCGCATGGTGGACCTGGCTGCAGCCATGGCTCCAAAGGCTGAGGTTGAGATCATCGGCATCCGCCCTGGCGAGAAATTACATGAGAGCCTGATTGGTGAGGACGAAGCCCGCCATACCGTGGAATTGCCGGAGATGTACGTGGTGCAGCCCAGCAACGCGCTTTGGTTTGGCTATGCCTGGGAAAACAAGGGCAATTCCCTGCCGGACGGTTTTACCTACACCAGCGCCAATAATGCCCAATGGCTGGACGCGGAGGGTATTCGGGAGTTCATTGCCCCCATTGAGGCAGAGGTGCTGAAAGGCAACGAGGCATGAGGATTTTGGTCACCGGTGCCAGCGGCCGCCTGGGTTTGAACCTGGCGCTGAAGGCTGCGGATTTGGGACATGAGGTGATTGCCTGGAGCGGCAGCCGCGTTTTGCAAGGCGCTCCCTTTGCCTGCCGGTCAGTAGACCTGACCGTCTATTCCAAACTGGGCAAGGAGCTGGATGCCGAGGCGCCGGAGGCGATCATCAACTGCGCCGCCTTCACCAACCTTGAATTGGCCGAGAGGGAACCCTGGCTGGCGGAGGGCATCAATGCCACTGTCCCCGGGGAGTTGGCCCGGCTGGCGGCTGAGCGCGGTATGCGTTTCATCCAAATTTCCACCGACGCGGTGTTCGATGGCCAGAAGGGCGATTATTCCGAGGAGGACGCGCCAAACCCGGTGAATGTGTACGGGCGCACCAAGCTGGAAGGCGAAAAGCGGGTTTTACACTATCACCCCGGGGCTTGCGTGGCCCGGGTGGTTTTTTACAGTTGGGGGCCGGAGGGCAAACCCAGCCTGGCAGAGTTCTTTTATGATCATTTGGCGGCTGAACACACGGTCAGCGGTTTTACGGACGCGATTTTCTCACCGCTCTACGGGCCGCAACTGGCTGAAACCTTGCTGGAGATCCTGGACGCGGAATTGTATGGGGTGTACCACTGCTTTGGTGCTGATTCGCTTTCCAAATACGCCTTTGGCGTGGCGCTGGCCCGGGAATTCGGGCTGGATGAGACCCTGATGAGCCCGAAAAGCGCTCTGGAATTCAACCCGGATACGCCGCGGGCCTTGAACCTGAGCATGGATAGCAGCAAACTGGCGACTGCCTTAGGGCATGCCCTGCCTGGGTTGGATGCCGGGCTGGAAGCCTTACACGCGGACTTGCAGAGCGGCTTGCGCCTGCGGTTACTGGGCATGAGCCCCAAGGAGGGATAGATGGAGATCAGGATCGGCAAGCATGTGCTGGGGTTGAAGCAGCCAACGTACTTTGTGGCCGATATTGCCGCCAACCATGATGGCAGCCTGGAACGGGCTGTTGAATTGATCCGCCTGGCCGCGGAGGCCGGGGCGGACGCGGCCAAGTTCCAGAACTTTAGAGGGCCGCAGATCGTCAGCGATTACGGCTTCAGCCATATGAACTCCCAGGTAAGCCACCAGGCCAGGTGGACCAAAAGCGTGACCGAGGTTTACGACGCGGCCTCCATTCCCTTTGAATGGACCCCGATCCTGCGCGATGCCTGCGCGGAAAATGGAATCGATTTCTTCTCAGCGCCGTATGATTTTGAGGCTACGGACATGCTGGAGGCTTTTGTGCCGGCATACAAGATTGGCAGCGGCGACATTACCTGGATCGAGGCTTGCGAGCGGATCGCGAGTAAGGGCAAACCGGTGCTTTTGGCAACCGGCGCGGCGGATATCGGCGACGTGCAGCGTGCGGTTCAGGCGATTCTGGCGATTAACCCGCAGCTGGTGCTGATGCAATGCAACACCAATTACACAGCCGATGAGGGCAATTTTGCCCATATCCACCTGAATGTGCTGCGCACTTATGCCCAAATGTGGCCGGAGCTCCTGCTGGGCCTGAGTGACCATACTCACGGGCACGCCACGGTGCTGGGGGCAGTGGCCCTGGGCGCGCGGGTGATCGAAAAGCACTTTACCGATGACAACGGCCGGGATGGCCCCGACCACGCCTTCGCGATGAACCCGCAAAGCTGGGCCGAGATGGTACGCAACACCCGCCAGCTCGAAGCCGCCCTGGGCGATGGGGATAAGCGCATCGTGGAAAACGAGGCTGATACCGCGGTGGTTCAGCGGCGCTGCCTGCGGACTGCCCGCGCATTGGCAGCCGGCGAAGTGCTGACCCGAGCCGATATCGCCGTCTTGCGGCCGGCCACATCGGGGGCGATCATGCCTTATGAGATTGGCAAAGTTCTGGGCACGCGCGTTTTGCGCGCCATGGAAGAAGGCCAGGAACTGCGCTGGACTGACCTGGGGGTTTAGATGCGAATATTGTACATTACCCGCAGCGATAGCGTACATGACCAGCGCTTTATGGCCGCCATGCTGGAAGGCGGGCACGAAGTGCATCTGCTGCGCTTATTGCGGGGCGACCTACCGGTGCCGGAGGGTGTGAAACTGTTGGACTGGCATGGCGTGGACCTGCCTATAAGGCTCTTTGCCGGGCGGACGGTGAATGAACTGCGCAAACTGCTGCGCAAGGTAAAGCCGGACCTGGTGCATGCCGGCCCCCTGCAGGACGCGGCCTGGCTGGCCGCCAAGGCAGGGGCAAAACCGCTGCTGGCGATGAGCTGGGGCTTCGACCTGATGCGGGATCTTGAGCGCAGCGCACGCGACCGCCAGCGCGCCAGGTTTGCCTTAAGTAAGGCGGATGGGCTGATCGTGGACGCGCTTTGCAGCGGGGATAAAGCCGCCATGCTGGGCTTTAATCCCTATCGCATCGTCCGCTTTCCCTGGGGGGTGGACCTGGAGGCGTTTAACCCGCAGGCCTCCCGGGAAGATGGCGCAGCCTTGCGCCGAGAATTGGGCTGGGAGGACAACCTGGTCTTCCTCTGCCTGCGCTCCTGGGAAGCGAATTACGGCGTGGACGTATTGGCCAAAGCCTTTGTGCGTGCCTCCAAGGCGGACCCGCGCCTGCGGCTGCTATTGCTGAATGACGGCTCGAAGCGGGAGCAGATCCTGGGCATTCTGCGGCGCGGCAAGGCGCTGGATAAGGTGCATTTGGCCGGCCGGGTGAGCAACCTGGAGCTGCCTAAGTTCTATGCCGCGGCTGATGTTTACGTGAGTCCCTCGCATGTGGATGGCTCTTCGGTTTCACTGATGGAAGCCATGGCCATGGGCCTGCCCAGCATCGTCTCGGACATTCCCGCGAATAAGGAATGGGTCCAGCCCGGCAAACAGGGTTGTTTGTTCCCGGATAACGACCACAAAGCGCTTGCCAGGCGCCTGCAAAATTCCGCCCATACGGATTTGACCCAGATGGGGGAAGCCGCCCGCGTATGGGCTGAGCATAAGGCCGACTGGAACATCAACAAAGAAATACTGTTAGACTCATATCGGCATTTTGGAGGCCAGGAAGTGAGTAAGGAAGCATGAAGAAGATCTTTTTGGTCAGTTTGGCCCTGCTGATGGCCATCCTGGCTTGCAACCTCCCATCCCTACCATCGCGCACTGCAAACACGCCGGAACCGCAGCCCGAAGTGTTGCTGCCCGGCTGGCAGTACTACGATGGCGAAGGCGTGCGCATCAATCTACCTTCGGATTTTGAAGCCCGCGACATCAACACCGACTTACCCCGGATGGTAGAGATCATCAAAGCCATTTTGGGTGAAGACAGTTCCGTATACCAGCTGATCGCCGATAATCTGATCGATAAGATTGCCTGGTGGGGCGTGAACGCCACGGAAAACTTTGAAAGCGCGGATAAGGTGCTGGTTTACCGCAACCCGGGTATGAATGCCATCCCGATCAGCACCCTGGCTGGCGCCCTCTCGCTGGTTGGCGGGGAGCAAGCCGGGAAACTGGATACGGAGAATCTTACCCTGGGCGCGCGCAAAGTTTCGCGTTTTAGCTCGGATGCTGGCGCCTGGGCGGCTTATGTGTTCAAGGAGGAAGGCGCCTTGTGGATGGTGCTCTACCTGAGCACGCCGGAAAAGTTCGACGCGAACCTGGCGAATTACGATAAGAGCATGCTGTATCTGATCATCAACCCTCAGCCTTAGGAGCCGTGTGGCCAAAGCCAAGACCGT